>Ga0075424_100001523_pt1 | contig 20449 bp, 23 predicted proteins | sample SoiMethybrSBSTD3_FD_75301 | JGI IMG/M metagenome (GOLD analysis project Ga0075424, IMG submission 75301) | Bulk soil microbial communities from a Populus tree surrounding site in Tennessee, USA - Soil MetaG P. TD hybrid SBSTD3 | ecosystem: Environmental > Terrestrial > Soil > Tree plantation... | reverse complement strand
ACCCGGTCCAGTATCAGTGGCGCCGGGTTGCCGTCCTGGTCCTTGCGGCCGGCGCACTTACCGCCCTCGGCAAGACGATGCCGCAGTCGCTGCTGCTCGCGTGCGTCCTCACGGTCGCCTATCCGCTGCTGCTCGCTGCGCTCGGGTTCTACCTGCCGGCCGAGCGAAAGCGCCTGAGACGACTGCTTCCTGCGCATAACTAGACTCGCGCGGATGTCTGGGAGGGGCACGGCCGTGGTCGTCGAGGTCGCATGGGTGAACGGCCTCGCAGCGATCCGCTCGCTCGGGCGGCACGGGCTGCGGGTGCTGGCGGTCGACAACCGCCCCTACGCACTCGGCCTGCGCTCGCGCTATGCCGAGGCGCGCTTCGCCCCCGACCCGCTGGACGACGAGGCCGGCTTCATCGAGGCGCTCCGCGCGATAGCCGAGGAGACCGACGACGTCTTGCCCATCTTTCCGACGCACGACGAGCACCTGAACGCGATCGCCCGCCATGCCGACGTGCTCGGCGACCGCTACCGCTTCCCGTTCCCGAGCTGGGAGGTGCTGGAGAAGATCCAGACCAAGCGCCACCAACTCGAGACCGCCGAGGCGGTCGGCGTCCCGATTCCGCGCACGCTCTATCCGAGCACGCCCGAAGAGGCGCGCGCGGCCGGCAAGGAGGTCGGCTTCCCGCTCGTCGTCAAGCCGTCGGCGAACGTCGGTTTCCGGCGCAGCCACAAGCGCCAGCTGTTCCGCTGCGAGACGCCGGCCGAGCTAGAGCGTGCGTACGAGCTCGCGGCGCCGCACGAGCCGATGGTGCAGGAGCTGATCCCATCGGGGCCGGAGGAGATGTACACGCTCGGCAGCTACCTCAACCGCGAGGGCGAGGCGCTCGGCCTCTTCTCCGGCCACAAGCTGAGCCAGACGCGCGGCTACATGGGAAGCGCGCGGGCGGGCGAGGCGCTATGGGTCGAGGAGGTCGTCGAGCAGGGACTGGCGCTCCTGCGCGCGCTCGGCTTCCACGGCATCTCGCAGGTCGAGGTCATGCGCGACCCGCGCGACGGCCGCTACAAGCTGCTGGAGGTGAACCCGCGCCTGTGGCAGTGGCACAGCCTCGCCGCAGCCTGCGGGGTCGACCTGCCGTGGATCGCCTACCGCGACCTGATCGGTGATCCGCTCCCGCCGGCGCGAATGCACGGGGACGGCAAGCGCTGGGCGATCACCCTCATGGCCGGGTCGGGGCGCGCGCTCGAGCGTCCGCCGTACGTCGACGCGGTTTTCGCGCGGGACGACCCAAAGCCGGCGTTCGTGCAGATCGGCCGCCACGCGCTCCGCGGGGTACGGACGCTGACGGGCGCGGGACAGCGTGGCTGAAGGGCTGCGCATCCTCGGCGTCGGCGATGCGAAGTCGCGCCACTTCGCGCGCTGGGCGACCCGGCTCTCCGAGCGGGGCCACGAGGTGCACGTCGCGTCCGGCCGCGTCAATCCGCGCGAAGGCGAGCTCGACGGCCTCGTCGTCCACCAGTTCCAGGATCTCGATTCGCTCCTGCGCGTGCCGCTCGTGCGGCGCTTCCGGATGGCTCCCGCCCTCGCCGGGCTCGCGCGGCGCGTACAGCCGGACGTCGTCCACTCCCACTACCTCCTGCCCTACGGCTACTGGACGGCCCGCGCGGAGCTCGGGCCGCTCGTCGTCAGCCCGTGGGGGAAGGACGCGATCGTCGACGCCTGGCAGGCGCCCGAGGCAGAGGAGCGGGCGCGCGTGGCGATCGCGCCGGAGCGCGCTCTCGCGTATGTGGTCAACTCGCAGGCGCTCGAGGACGCGGCGGTCCGGCTCGGCGCCGACCGCGCGAAGTTCCACCGCATCTTCTGGCACGCGCGCATCGACGGCTACTCGCCCGAGCACGCAGACCGCAGCCGCTGGCAGGCGCTCGGCTGGCCGGGCGACGCGGTCGTCTGCCTCTCGCTGCGCAACTTCCGCCCGTACTCGAACCTCGACGTCGTGTTGAGAGCTTTTGCGAAGGCGAGAGAGGAAGTGCCGGAGCTGAGGCTCTTCTCGAGCGCGGGCGGCGGCTGGACCCGCGACGAGTTCGACCGGCTCGCCGCCGAGCTCGAAGTCGAGCCCTACATGGCAGTCCAGGACGTTCCCGCAGCCGAGCTCCCCTCAGTGACGGCCTCGGCCGACTTCGCGGTCACGCTCGCGGATGTCGACTCCTCCCCCGCCTCGCTGCTCGAGACGATGGCGAGCGGCATCCCGCTCGTCGTCGGCCTTGCTCCGTCGATGGACGAGTGGATCCAGCAGGGCGAGGGCGGAGAGCTCGTGGACGACCGGCACGACGTCGACGCGGTCGCGGCCGCGATGGTGCGCCTGGCCCGCGACTCGGAGCTGCGCCGCCGCTACGGCGAGCGGAACCTCCGTGAGGTCCACGCCCGCTTCGGCGACCCGACCGCCCAGCTCGAGCAGGTCTACCGCGAGGTGCTCCGGTGAAGCGGGTTCTCGCGCTGGCCTTCGACGGCGCCGACTACGACCTCGTCCGGCGCCTCATGGGCGAGGGGAAGCTGCCGACACTCTCGCGGCTCGCGCGGGAGGGCGCGTTCGGGCCGCTCCGCTCGACGATCCCGGCCTTCACGCCGACAGCCTGGTCGAGCTTCCTCACGGGACTGAATCCCGCCGGCCACGGCATCTTCAACTTCACGACCAACCCGAATCGCGGCACGCAGAAGCTCGAGAGCGCCGCGAGCCGCGCCGGAACGCCGCTGTGGAGGATGCTCGGGCGGGCCGGGATCCGCTCGGCCTACATCGGCATCCCGTTCACGTATCCGGCGGAGCCGCTCGACGGGATCGTCGTCACCGGCTACGGTGGCCCTGAGCGGCCGCAGATCCTACCGGCGAGCGCCGAGGAGCGGATCTTCGCCGCCTATCCCGACCTCGTTACCGCGCACCACCCGATGGCGGAACGCTGGTGGGAGGACTTCCCCGCCTACACGGGCCGGCTGCTCGAGCACGCGGAACAGATGGCCGGCGTCTGCAAGCTCGTCTTCGAGTTGGAGCCTGACCTCGGGCTCCTCTGCGTCGACTTCATGAGCACCGACCACGTCGGCCACCTCGGCTACGCCCGCTTCGACCCCGAGCACCCGGCGCACGCGTCGACGGGCTCCGGCGACGAGCTGCTGCAGGTCTACGAACGCGTCGACGCGCTCTGCGGCGAGCTGATCGAGGCGGCCGAGGCGCAGTACGGCGAGGAGCCGACCGTCCTCCTCTTCTCCGACCACGGGATGAAGCCGATCTACTGGATGTTCCACCTCGACCGCTGGCTCGAGGAGCGCGGCCATCTCCGCTTCCGCAAGCGGTCTTTGCAGCCTTGGCGGCGCGGCCGGCTCGACTATCTCGCGCGCGTCGACCAGAAGCTCGTCCGGACGGTGCCGTGGTACGGCCGTGCACTCGACGCGCTCCCCTTCCTGCCGCGTCCGGCGGCCGACCGCCTCTTCGCCGACATCGACTTCGGCAGGACGCGCGCGTACGGCTTCGCCTCACAGGGGCAGCTGTACCTCGGCGAACTCACCGGCGCGCGGAACGATCCCGCGTACATCGACGCGCTCGCGACCGAGCTCGCCGAGATCCCGCACCCGCAGACAGGCGAGCCCGCGTTCCAGGTGCTGCGCAAGGAGGAGCTCTTCTCGGGACCGTTCCTCGACAAGGCGCCGGAGCTCATGCTCATCCCGTACGACGAGCGGATCAACGTCGATCCGTCCCGCCGCCGCTGGACGCAGGCCTTCGAGCGGCACGAGCGGCTCGACCCCGAGGTCTCGTACGGCTACTCGGGCCATCACGGCGTGACGGGCATCCTCGCGGCGACCGGGCCGGGGATCCAGCCGGCCGACGTCCCGGAAGGCTCCGAGATCGTGCAGCTGCCGGCGACCATCCTCAGCCTGCTCGGACTGTCGGCGGAGGGTCTCGACGGCGAGCCGCTGGCGGCGATCCTCGAGAAGAACGGAGCCGCGGCCACGGAGACGGTTGCGCGGGAGACGCCGCACGAGGCAAGCGACGAGCCGGTTTACTCCGAGGAAGAGGAACGGCAGATGGTCGAGCGCCTCCGCGACCTGGGTTACGAGTAACGCAGCCTATGAGTAGCCTTTCGGGCCGTTGAAGCCGCTCGCCTACGTGATCTTCCAGCTCCTCGTGATCGGCTGGGCCCTCGTCGCCCACATCCGGCGAGACCCGTCCCTCACGTACAGGCTCCTCTGGCTCGGGGCCTTCGGCGGCGTGATCGGGCTCGACGTCTGGTACCTCTCGAGCTACGCGTACCCCGCCGGCTTCAGCGTCTGACGCGGGCGAGAACGACCTCGGTGTCGCCGGGCCAGTCCCAAAACACGCCCTCCGGCGACCGCGACGCCAGCAGCTCCCGCACCTCGCCGGCGAAATCCTCGGCGCGGTCGCCGAACAGGTGCGGCGTCGACGAGGACATCGAGAAGTAGCCCGACAGCACGCTCTCGCTGTCCCGCAGCAGGTCGGGGATGCCCGGGACGAAGATCGACTGTGGCGCCCCGAACCGGGTGCGAACGAGAACGTCCTCGAAGCGGTGGTTCCGTAGCGGGGAGACGCCCTGACCGGCGCGCCGGGTCGAGCCGAGGTACTTCTCCACCAGCGCCCTGATCTCCGCATGCGGGATCGGCGGCGGCCCGGGGCTCGGCGGCGCCGGCCGGTCCTCGACCGTGTGGACGATGAGGGCCAGGGCGCCGTCCGGCTCCAGCATGTCGTACAGCGCCTCGGCCACCCGCGCCTCGTCTGTCCAATGGAAGGACTGGCCGAAGGTGATCAGCCGGTACGGCCCCGGAGCGGCCTCCGGAAGGTCCTCGGCCACGGCCTGCACCCAGCGGATGTTCGCGATCCCCCGCTCGTCGGCGACCCTCCGGCCCTCGGCGAGCATGGCCGCGTCGGGATCGAGGCCGACCGCGTCCTCGAACAGGTGGGCGAGCCGGACGGTGAGGATGCCCGGCCCGCAGCCGCCGTCGAGCAGCCGCCCGCGCCCGTCGAGGTCGAGCTCCTCGGTGAGCACTGCCTCGAGCTGCGGCGAGTAGGGCGGCCTCCCGTACCGGTAGTGGGCTGCGGCGCCCTCGAAGAGCGTGGGGTCGTACGACACCACCGGAGCATGCCCGCCGTGCTCGGGTGAGCGCTCTATGGGCGTGGGCCGATCCGGGAATAGGGTTGGACGCGTGGACGAACGCGTCCCGCTCTACGCGTCGGCGTACGCCGGCTACGGCATTCGAGAGCAAGTCCGGCTGCTGACGTACGGGGACGACCTCGGGCAGTCGGGTTGGATGACCGCCGACGAGCTCGATCGCTTCGCGGACTGGCTTGGACTCGGCGGCGACTCGCGGCTGCTCGACGTGGGCTGTGGCTCGGGCGGGCCGGCCCTGCGCCTGGTCGAGCGGACCGGTACGAGCGTCGTCGGCATCGACCTGGTTGAGGAGGGCATCGCAACCGCAACGCGGCTCGCCGAGGAACTCGGCTGTGCGGACCGAGCACGCTTCGTCCAGGTGGATGCCACAGGTCGACTTCCATTTGCGGATGGGAGCTTCGACAGCGTCATCTCGATCGACGTGATGTGCCACCTGCCGGACCGCCGCGAGATCCTTCGGGAATGGCACCGCGTGACCAGGCCCGGGGGTCGGGTCCTCTTCACCGATCCGACGATCGTCACCGGACTCGTCACCGACAGCGAGATCGCGGATCGGAGCGCGGTGGGGATCTACGTCTTCTCGGGGGAGTCGGTCAACGAGACACTGCTCACCGAGGTCGGATTCGAGATCGAGCGCCGTGAGAATCTCACTGAGAACATGTCCGCGATGGCCGGCCGCTGGCACGACGCCCGCGAGCGCTTTCGGGACGACCTGCTCGCCGACGAAGGAGTCTCGACCTTCGAGGGCATCCAACGCTTCCTCTCGGCCTGTCATCTCCTGGCGCGCGAGCGACGTCTGTCGCGTTACGCCTACCTAGCGCGACGCTGAGCGCTCACCCCGGATCCCGTCGCGGGCGAGCCGCAGGCCGACCACGCCGACGAAGACCGCGAAGACGAGGCGGAGAGTGTCCGCCGGCAGAGCGAGGGCGAGCAGCGCGCCGACGACGCTGCCGACCGCGCCGAAGACGCCGAAGCGCAGCGAAAGGCCGAGATCGCCGATCCGGCGGCGGCGTAGGACCAGGCTCCCCGCGATCGCCGTCGGCAGGATCACGAGCAGTGACGTTGCCTCTGCGGAGTGCTGCGAGAGGCCCACGGCCAGAGTGAGGAAGGGAACGATGATCGTCCCGCCTCCGACTCCGAGCAGCCCCGAAGCGATGCCCGCAATGACACCGAACCCCACGAGGGCGAAGTAGAGCGGGACTCCGGTCATCCGCGGACCCCCATGAGCACTGCGACCCCGACGAGGAAAACTCCGAAGACCACCTTGAGAAGCCGCTCGTCGATCTGCGCAAGCAGCCGTGCCCCTATCTGCGCGCCGACGATCGACCCCGCCGCGAGCGCGATCGCATCCCAATAGCGGACCTCGCCCGCGATGCCGTACGTGGCGATACCCGCGATGCTGATGGGGATGATGGCGCCGAGCGACATGGCATGCGCCTCGCGCTGCGCATAGCCGGCCCAGAGCACGAGCAACGGCACCATGACGATACCCCCGCCCACGCCGAGGAGCCCCGAAAGGAGGCCGCCGCCGATCCCGATCGCGAGCAGCCTCGGATCGAGCGCGAGCGAATGCAGGCGGAAGCGCATGGCCGCGGCACACTAACGTTGAGGAATGAGCTTCTCGACGCGGCCAGAGCTCCGGGGGACGTTCGGAATGGTGGCGTCCACGCACTGGCTCGCGTCAGCGGCGGGCATGGCCGTACTCGAGCAGGGCGGCAACGCTTTCGACGCCGCCGTCGCGGCCGGTTTCACGCTGCAGGTCGTCGAGCCGCACCTCAACGGCCCCGGCGGCGACCTCCCGGCGCTCGTGTGGCCGGCCGGGCGGGACCGGCCGCTCGTTCTCTGCGCGCAGGGCCGGGCACCGCGAGCGGCGACGATCGAGCGCTATCGCGATGAGCTCGGGCTCGCGCTGATTCCCGGCACCGGACCGCTGGCCGCGGTCGTGCCCGGAGCCTTCGGCGGCTGGATCGAGCTGCTGCGCGAGTACGGGACACTGCCGCTCCACGACGTCCTCCACTTTGCGATCGGCTACGCCGAGGAGGGCTATCCGGCTCTCGCGTCGATCGGCGACGCGATCCGCAGGGTCGAGCAGCTCTTCACCGACGACTGGACCACGTCCCGAGACGTGTACCTGCCGGCTCCCGAGCCGGGGACCCTGCACCACAACCGCGTCCTCGGCGAGACCTACCGACGCATCCTCGCGGAGGCCGAGGTCGCCTCCACGGATCGCGATGCGCAGCTCCAGGCGGCACACGATTGCTGGTACCGCGGCTTCGTCGCGGAGGAGATCGTCCGCTTCCAGGACCGCGACTGGCTCGACAGCAGCGGCGAGCGCCACGCGGGCCTCCTCGGGGAGGACGACCTGCACGACTGGGCGCCGACCTGGGAGAAGCCGCTCTCGGTCGACTATCACGGCTACGAGGTCTTCAAGGCAGGGCCGTGGAGCCAGGCACCGGTCTTCCTCCAGCAGCTTCGGCTGCTCGAGGGATTCGACCTCGGCGCCATGGGTCAAGCGAGCGCGGACTGGGTGCACACCGTCACGGAGTGCGCGAAGCTCGCGTTCGCCGACCGCGAAGCCTGGTACGGCGACCCCGAGTTCACCGACCTGCCGCTCGCCGACCTGCTCTCGCGAGACTACGCGGAAGAGCGGCGTGGGCTGCTCGGCGAGGAAGCATCGCCCGAGCTGCGTCCGGGATCGCCCGGAGGCCGGGAGCCCCGGATGGCCAGTCCGGTCGGGGACGCGCCCGTCGCCCCCGGCATCGGAGAGCCCACACGCGGCGACACGGTCCACCTCGACGTCGTCGACCGCTCGGGGAACATGGTCTCGGCGACGCCGAGCGGCGGCTGGCTCTGGGGCGCTCCCGTGATTCCCTCGCTCGGCTTCTGCCTCGGCACGCGCGCGCAGATGTTTTGGCTCGAGGAGGGCCTGCCGAACTCGCTCGAGCCCGGCAAGCGGCCGCGGACGACGCTCTCGCCCACGCTCGCCGCCCGCGGCGGGGAGCCGAGTCTGGCCTTCGGCACGCCGGGCGGCGACCAGCAGGACCAGTGGGCGCTGCACGTCTTTCTCGCCCATGTCCACCACGACCTCGACCTCCAGGCCGCGATCGACGCGCCGAACCACCACACCGAGGCGTTCCCGTCGAGCTTCTACCCGCGGGAGACCCTCCCGCGGCACGTCGCGGTCGAGGAGCGCGCCGGCGCGCAGACGATCGCGGGCCTACGCGAGCGCGGGCACGACGTCGAGGTGTCGGGCCGGTGGACGCTCGGGCGCGTCACCGCCGTCGGGCGCGAGCGCGACGGGATCCTGAAGGCCGGCGCGAACCCGCGCGGCAGGCAGGGCTACGCCGCCGGCCGCTGACGTCGCTTGATCACCCCGATGGGACGATGCCTCGCACCCGCGCGGCATGGACCCTTCCACCGATGGACGACAACGACTTTGGACTCAAGTTCTGGTTGAAGGTCGCCGGTCTCTTCGTCCTCGGCGCTATCGGCCTGTTCGTCTTCATGTGGATCTTCCTGAGCGCGATCTACGCGTGGGGCTTCTTCGCCGCTTTCCTGGTACTCGCCGTGGGGGCACTCGCCCTCGGCTGGCTCCATGACCGCCGGAACGCAGGTCCGCAAGAGGGCAGCTACTAGCCGCCCGCCGATGGGCGCCGCAGCCGACGACGGAGCGCCGGATGAGCGGTCCGCACTCGCGGACGCCATTGCCTACTCCGCACGGGTCGCGGCTCGCGTCTGGCGCGGCCCGCTCGAGGCGGCCGCGGAGGAGCTCCTGTCGACTCGCGAGGTCAGGCAGGCTCTCGATCACGCGCTCTCAAGCCCGTTGCCGGAGGAGCTGGGGCGAATGCTGGTGCGGCATCGCGTCGTGGAGCGGATCGCCCACGAATTCGCGGCCTCGGGGGAGCTCGAGCGTCTGCTCGATTCGGCGCTGGCAAGCCCCCAGTCCCGCGAAGTGATCGACCGCGTGCTCGCAAGCGACGCGACGAAGCAGGCGCTCCAGCGCGTTCTCGCGGGACCGGAGGTCCGTGCCGCGCTGACGTCGCAGTCCGCGGGACTTGCGGAAGAGGTCATGATCGGCGCGCGCTCGACCGCGACCGGTCTCGATTCGCGGTTCTCGCTGGGCGCGCGCAGATCTCCGGCCTCGCCGTTCGCGGGCGTGGCGAGCCGCGGCGCCGCCCTGGTCGTGGATGCGTTCGCCATCGTCGCCGGCACTGCACTCGTGGGCGGCGCCGCCAGCCTCGTCGCGGCGGTGGTCGGCGGCGTGCGGCCGGACTGGCTCGCTCAGACGCTCCTTTCGCTGGCGACGGTCGCGATCACGGTCGGCTATTTCGTCGTCTTCTGGCAGACCGCAGGTCAGACGCCCGGAATGCGGCTGATGGGAGTACGCGTCCTCTCGACTCGGGACGACGGCCGCTTGACCGCGTGGCAGGCGCTCCTGCGGACGATCGGGCTCGCTCTCGCGATCATCCCATGCTTCCTCGGCTTCCTGCCCGCCCTCTTCGACTCCCGGCGTCGCGCGCTGCCCGACTATCTCGCCGGCACCGTGGTGGTTTACGACGGACCGTCTTCGGCGGCCGTCCGCGTTTCCGCGGACTGAGTCGCAAGGTCGCCGGCCGCAAGCTTCGCGCTCATCTTGATCGCCTTGACCGCGCCCGTGGCACCCGCCTGCAAGGTGAATCCGACGGCGAGCAGGACGATCCCGAGCACGAACAGCACGTGCGATCCCAACAGCAGGACACCGAGTCGCCCGAGCAGGTACGGCGGGGTGCAGATGAGCGCACCGAGGGCCCCGCCAACCGCCGAGGCGGCAAGCTTGTCGCGGCGGGAGCCGACCGGCCTGACCCCCACGATGCGTGCCGGCAGGGTTACGTAGGTGAGCATCATCACGCCGACCACGATCCCCATCGAGAGGCCGAACCACGGGCTTCCCCAGCGGGGGACGATGATCGCCGAAACCCCGAGCGCGACGCCGACGATCAGCCCAGCTCCGAGGACGACCGGGAGGTGCCCCCGCGCGAGCGTGAACCCAGGTCGGATCTGCGGCCGGCCGGGCTGCGTGATGGCGAACGCGAACACCGCATTGAGGAAGAAGCTCGCCGCCGTGATCAGCGCAATCAGCGCGACGAGGGAAAGCGCGGCCGCCCCGCTCCACGCGTGGAACGCCTTCCCTCTGAATGCATGAGCCTTGAGGTCGAGCATCGCCGCCCAGATCCACATCGCGGGCAGGACCTGGACGAGCAGGAGCCGCCAGTTGACGAACACGAGCCTCAGGCCCTGGAAGAGCATCACGAACGCCCCAACCGCGAACACGAGCGGGGCGAAGATCCGACGCGACCGGCTCAGCGCGACCACGGCCGACTCGACCGCTGCCTCGTCCCCCCTCTGAATCGCATCGATCAGCGCACGGCCCTGCGTAACCAGAACCTCGCGACGGGACCGGCGGGAGTCTTCCTTCCCGGGCGCCGCCGCTGCCATCAGCCGGCGGCGTCGGTACGCGCTTCTCTCTCGGCGCGCCAGTCGGCCCAGACGGGCGAGAACACGGCACAGACGAGCGAGAGCGTGATCATGATGAAGACCTCGCCGATAAGCGTGAGGACGACTCCGAAGGAACCGAATGCGCGGCCGTTCGCATTCATTGTCGCGCCCAGAAAGAGCGGCGACACCGCGATGAACCCCCCGACGACGACCGTAGCCAGCAGGGCGCCGGGCAGGAGTCCGCGGAGCGCGACCTGCTTGTGCAGCAGGAACCGGGGAACCCAGAGCCAGAAGACCGTCGATGCGGCGAGCCACGCAGGAATCACCAGGAGCAACCCGTGGCTGCTGAGGCCCTCGGCTGCGACTACGAAGAGCGCCACCGAGCCGGCAAGGACGAAGAAGAAGATCGCGAACAGCCCCTGATCGGCGATGGAGCCAACCTTCAGCCGCCACGCGCGCGCGTAGACATCCTGGTAGATCTGCCCGATGCCGATCCCCCAGACGAGGGCGGTGACGGCCACGGACAGGGTCGCCGCCAACCTGTTCGACGCAGCACTGCCGAACGTGCTCTGGACGAGATCGGCGGTGGCACCGCTCAGCTTCAGGTGTGTGATGAGGCGCTGTGTGTAGACGTTGGTGTCGGCCTCCGAGTGGGCGAACGAGGTGATGACGAGCGCCGCAGGCAGGACGGCCAGCGACGAGTACACCGTGATCGCACAGCCCGAGTTGCGGCTCGACTCGAAGTAGCGCCGGAACCAGTCGAGCGCCAGCCTGCCCAGAGCGGTGTCCGCGCGTCCCACGAGCCAGGACTGCACCTTCCTGACCCGGTTGCCCAGCGCGAAGCCCGAGGTGCGGGTCGGTTCCGCATCCTCAGGGGGCGTCTGGCTGATTGAGGGATCGGCCGGCAGGATCCTCCTTCCGGCGTCACAGCCTGCACCGGCGCCGGCGGGCGATCATCGCCCCGAAGGGATGACCCGCTCTTGCTGAGATCGGTGCAAGATCATCGTCCACAAGCGATGACCGAATCCGGGAACACACCGCCAGAGAGCGTCGCCCGCAAGGCGGGCCGCGCGGCCCACCCGCAGAACCTCGTCGAGCGGCGCCTGACGAAGTTCCTGCACGAGCCGCCGTCCGTCCGGCTCGCCGCGAACGTGATCGTCACGGCGACGGTGCTCATCGTGGTAGTCGGCGGCGTGATGATGCGCGTGCTCGACCACAAGGAGTACGCCTCGATCTGGCTCGGCATGTGGTGGGTGCTGGAGACGGTCACGACCGTCGGCTACGGCGACCTGACGCCCGAGTCGCCGATCGGCAAGATCCTGACGTCGCTCGTGATGTTGTGGGGCGTCGCCTTCCTCGCGATCATCACGGCCGCGATCACCTCGGTGTTCGTCGCGCGCGCTCAGCGAGAGCGGGCGGCGGACGTAGAGCAGTTGGCAGTCGGCGCAGGACTCACTGTCCACGACCGGCTGGACCAGATCGACGCGCAGCTCGAGCAGCTACGTGAGTTGCTCGAGCGGACGCCGCCGCCGCGCTGAGCGTCAGCGCCGGCGCCGGGCGAGCAGCGCCAGGGCGAGCGTTCCCGTCACCGTGAGCACGAGCTTCACGGCCTTGCCGCCCCGCAGCTTCGACTCGCCTCCGGCGCGCGGGGCCATGTTCACGGGGACCTCGTCGACGCGCAGCCCGGCGTCGGCGAGGCGGATCAGGGCCTCCACCTCCGGCGCACCGCTCGTGTACGGCTGAGCGAGGAGCGGCAGCGCCTGCGCGTTCGCCGCGTAGAGGCCACTCGTCGCGTCGCCGAAGGGGCGGCGCAGGACGACTGCGACCGAGCGCCGGAGCAGCCCGGTGCCGAGCCGCCGAGCCGGGCTCGGCCGGTAGCGGTACGGCGCATAGCCGTCCCCGGAGACGAAGCGGGAGCCGATCGCGACGTCGCACTCGCCGCTGCGCACGCGCTCGAGCAGCCGCGCGAGCTCCGCGGCGGGATGCTGGCCGTCCGCGTCGACGCGCCCGCAGAAGGAGTACCCATGCTCGAAGGCCCAGCGGTAGCCGGCGGCGATCCCGACGCGCAGGCCCTGGTTCGTCCCGAGCGAGAGCACCTCCGCCCCGTGCTCGCGCGCGACCTCCGCCGTGTTGTCGGTCGACCCGTCGTCGACGACGAGGACGTCCGCGTCGGGCAGTCGCTCGTGCAGGCCCTCGAGGACAGCGGGCAGGTTCTCCTCCTCGTTCCAGGCGGGGATGAAGACGAGCGTGTCGCTCACGGCAGCCTCCGGGCGAGCTCGGCGCGGGCGGCACGAAGCTGCAGCGGGAGGAACGGCCAGGCGCAGAGCTCCCACACGACCGAGCGGAGAGTCGGCGCGAGCCGCGGGACGCGAAACGCGACCTCGACGCCCGAGCCGCGGTAGAGCCGGCGGAAGAGGAGCCGCGAACGGAGGAGATGCGGCGGCGCGCAGACGACGACCACGTCGACGACCTCGCGGTCGAGCAGCAGCGGCAGGGTGCGGGCGGCGTTCTCGGCCGTCGAGGCCGCGGTCGGCTCGACAACGAGCTCCACGGCGGGACCGCGCCACGCGTCCCGCATCTGCTCGGCCTCGGACGGGCCCCCGGTCGGCGACCAGCCGCTGAAGATGACGACGTCGGCTTCCGCACTGCTCACGAGCTGCTCCGCCTCACGGACGAGCCGCAGGCAGCGTCCGCTGATCCGGTGCACACCTGCTAGGTCGAGCCACCCGTGGCCCGGGACGACGATCGCTGTCCGGCTTCCTGCCATTCCCACGCAATCATCGCTGCGCCACTGGCTCCGGCGCAGGCGCCGGCTCGACCGGCGACCCGTGGCCGCCCTCGAGCAGGCGCCGCCACCCGACGAGCACGCGGTGGAGCGTCTCGGCGCCGACGAGCGGCTGGTCGGGCGCTGGCAGCTGCCCTGGGTAGAGCAGGAATGCCTGCGTCTGGGAGCCGCCGAGCCCGCCGTGGAACGAGATCAGCTCCTCGAAGGCGCAGCCCTCGTCAAGGGCCGGGTCGTAGAAGCTGCCAACGAGGATGTCCGGCGCGTGCTGGAAGCCGTGCGTGCGCAGAAGGTGCTGCGCAGCCGTGGCGTGGAACCCGGCGAGCGGGTCGGCGCCCTCCACCCGGTCCTCCTCGAGGTACCTGGTGCCTTCGCCTCCGAGGACGACGGCGCCGTGCTCGCCGGACTTCACGAGCACCCAGCCGATATGCGGATGTGAGGAGAGAGCCGGCAGCAGCTGCGGATGGCGGGCCTCGAGCTCCTCGCGCGTCAGCCGCCCGTCCTGCTCCATCAGGTAGACGAGGCCGAGGTTGCCCGAGCCGAGGACGACGACGTCGCGGCCCGAGACGTCGTTCTTCGGCGTCTTCGCCTTGCGGCCAGTGGCCTCGGCGGCGGCGTGCTCGACCATCGCATCCTGCTCGTCGCCGCCCGCCACCGCGTTGACGCCGCCGTGTGCGAGGTTCCGCTGCACGAGCTCGTCGAGCCCGTAGCCGTTGCGCTGCCGGAAGGTGGCGCCCTGCGTCTGGCCGTGATCGGAGAGGACGACGAGCTCGTACGGCCGAGCGGCGTAGCGGCGGGCGCGCTCGATGCGTCCGAACTGCTGGTCGAGCTTCCGCAGCGCCTCGAGCGTGTCCTCCCGCTCGAGCCCGGAATGGTGCGCAACCTCGTCGTAGCTCGAGAAGGTCGCGTAGATCGCCGGCCTTCCCTTCATCATGTCGCTGAGGACGCCGTAGACGATCAGATCGCGGGCGATGACGCACACCGCCGCGCGCAGGAACGGATAGACGCCCCCGCGGTGGCCGCGTGGCCGGACGTCCCGGCGCCGCTGCTTCGCGGCGGCGACCCATTCCAGGATCACTTCCCAGCCGAAGAGCACGAACGTCCGCGCGACGTTGAAGCCGTTCGCGAGAAAGGCGCGGTAGCCACGATTGGCCGAGCGCTCGGCCTCCATCCGGCTGACCGTGAGGATCATGTGATCGGCGCCGCCTGAGAAGAGGTTGCCGCGGCTCGCGCCTCCGTCGGACAGGAGGCCAGGCCCGGTGGCGTGCCGCCGCTCCAGCTCGGCGCAGTCCTCCGGCGACGAGCAGGCAACGAGCGTTTTCCGTTCCTTCTCGACCCAGCGGAAGGCGACGATGTCGTCGTTCGACCCGAGCAGGATGCCGGCCTGCGAGGCGCCGGTCTGCGAGGAGAGGTCCGGCTCCCACTCGGCGAGCCGGTGCGTGCCGTCCTCGAGCCAGCGCGCCAGCGTCGGCGCGTGCCCATCTCGCATGGCCCGCTGCAGCACCGGTAGCGCCAGACCGTCGATCTCGAGGAAGACGATTCCCGGGCGGTCGGTCACGACCCGCTCGCCCGAGCGCCGCGCTATGCGCTGCACCACGCGCAGCGAGTAGACGTCGTCGTCGTTCGTGCCGAACAAGACCGAGAGCACCACGCCCACGGCCGCGGCCGCAACCGCGACACCGAGCGCCGACCAGAAGGAGTCGATCACGAGGCCCGAGCTGACCCGGTCCGCGAGGAGCAGCATCCCGGCGTCGACGAACAGCACGGCGAAGAAGCCGACCAGTGCGGTGAACGGGAGCTTCAGGGCGGCGACGAGCGGCGGCAGGACGGCGTTCAGCACGGCGAGGGCTGCCGCTACCGCAAGGGCGGCGCGGAACGTCGAGTCGGACGCACCCGGCACGAGCGTCGTCGCGACGAGGAGCGAGGCGGCTCCCAAGAACCAACCGAGCAGGAGCTGTCCCGCCCGGAAGCGAGGCCGCTCGGGCGTCCAGCCCGGCGCCTCGCCGTACGCCACGCTCATGGCGTGGCCTGGCCGGCGTCCGCCGCCTTGGCCGCCTTCTTCGCGCGGCGCTTCTCCTGCTCCTCGGCCTGGCGGCGCTTCGCCTCGGTATACGAATCGGAGACGAATTGCTTGCCGCCGCCCCACCCCCATGCCCAGATCATCAGGATCAGCGCGTAGAGAATGTTCCAGGCAGTCCCCACGAGCTGTTGCGCGACCGAGTACGCCGTCGCGTCCGTCGACGAGGCGACGCCGTTCAGCGAGGCGACGTTCCACGCCTGCGTCACCCCCACGCCGCCGGGCGTGAAGGAGGTCACGTTGGCGAGCGAGTTGCCGCCGGCGACGTGCATCAGCGTGTCGAAGCTGACCGGGATCCCGTAGGCGTTGAGGAAGACGCCGATGCACGCCAGCGACGCGGCCCAGCCGATGAATGAGGGGAGGAAGACCCGCCCGAGATAGGTGCGCGGCTTGCTGAGGATCGCGCCGCCCTCCTTCGCCTTGTCCCACCAGGCGACGACGTGCGGCCAGAAGCGCCGCACGAGCAGCACGATCATCAGGATGCCGCCGCCGAAGACGACGATCGTGGCAGGCCAGTGCTCGTGCACCCAGCTGAACGAGATGTCGAACGAGCCGCTGACGGTGAAGAAGAGGTAGACGTAGACGAACGTGCCGGAGAGGGTGAAGAAGATCTTCTCGACGGCGTAGGCACCTAGGACCGCGGCGAAGCTGATCCCGATCAGGACCGTGATCATGATCAGGAACACGAGCGTTCCGATGTTGGCGGGCAGGATCCCGTTCAGCGCGACGGAGACGGCGTAGCCGGCGAGGATGTCACGCCATTTCACCCGTCCGGGGTAGGCGAAGCGGAGGATCGAGAACCAGGCGAAAGCAGTCGCGGTCGTCTGCACGATCATCAAGACGATCGCGGCAATGAGCGACCCCACCGAGATCGTCGTCATCGTGCTCCAGAGGCTGTGGAACCAGCCTCTGATGTCCCAGCCGAGCAGGTTCGCGGCCGCGCCGATCACCACCACGATGAGCGCCCACATGACCATCCGGCGCCACAGCGGCTTCGCCCGTGCAGCCGGAGTCGGTGCCTCTTGCGCGGCGGTGGTCATGCCGCGAGCTCCGCCACGTGGTCGAGCACGTCGGCGAGGTTGTGCGTGTCGACGAGGTCGACGGGCACGCCGTAGTCGCCGAGCCCCGCTGCCTGCTCGGCGGCGCCCGGGAAGCCGAGCGGCACGAACACGTGACTGGGGTACGCAAGCGCCGCCCGCCATCCCCGCTCACACTCGACCACGTCGCCCCACAGCGAGACCGTGCCGATCACGAAGAGGCAGTCCGGAGGCAGACCCTGGTCGACGGCCAGCTTCTTGCGAATGAGCTCGAAGGGCGCGCCGTAGATCCCGCACGTGCACGTCTCCGTCGGAGCCGCGTGTCGGGGCCGGCGCGGCAGCCGAAACCGCTGTGCTTCGCAACGAGCCTCGAGGGGAGCTCCCACGGGCCAGAACGAGAATCGGTAGAGGCTGCGCAGGCGAGGGGCTGCGTCGAGGTCCTCGACCTCCCACAATCTCCAGGCACGCAACGGCTCCGCGAAGTCGGGGGTGATCGCCACCTCGGCGGTGGTCGCGGCCGGTTCGGATGGCTTCCGCCAGCGCATCGTGCGTCTCCTCTCGGTCAACCCTGCCCAGCTTCGACGAGCACACTGCGGCCCGCGTCATGCGAGGCGGATGAAACGACAGATCATCGGTTGCCGGCGCGTTGTCGCAGGGAGGATCCCGCTACCTCACCCCAGCGGGATGAGGTCGGCATCCGGCGGGGCGGTGAGACTGGATGTGACGTGAACGCCACGGACGGCCACGACAGAGGTGGGCGGGCGCAGCTGAGCGGCGCGTTCACGACGCCGCGCTGGCTCCGCGACCTCGGCAGGAGCTCCTGGCTGCTGGTCGGGGTGCTCGCGCTCGTCCTCGGGCTCATCTGGCTGCTCGCGGAGACGTACACGATTACGGGGCCGATGGTCTGCGCGCTCATCGTCTCGGTGGTCGCGATGCCCGTTGTCCGGCTCCTCGACCGGCACATGCCTCGTGTGCTCGCGGCGGCGCTCGTGCTGCTCGCGGTTGCGGCCGTCGCCGTCCTCATCCTCGTGATCGTCGTCGCCGGCATCACCGGGCAGAGCGCGGAGATCTCTGCGCAGGTCGCCTCCGGTGTCGACAAGGTCCAGGGCTGGCTGGTGAGCGCCGGCGTCGACTCCTCGAGCGCGTCGGGCGCCGCCACCACCGCGAAGCACGCGGCGCCGCAGATGATCTCGACGCTCGTACACGGCGTCGTCAACGGCATTCGCGGGCTCGCCTCGGTGCTCTTCGGCCTGTCGTTCGCCGCGCTCGGGACGTTCTTCCTGCTCAAGGACGGACCGCAGATGCGCGCCTGGCTCGACCGGCACGTCGGACTACCGGAGCCGGTTGCGTACACGATCAGCGGCTCGGTGATCACCTCGCTGCGCGGTTATTTCCGCGGGGTCACGCTCGTCGCAGCGTTCAACGGTGTCGTCGTCGGATTGGCGGCGCTTCTCCTCGACGTTCCACTCGCCGGGACAATCGCCGTCGTCACCTTCGTCACGGCCTACGTGCCGTACATCGGCGCGGTCGTCGCCGGCACGTTCGCAGTCCTGATCGCGCTCGGAGGGCAGGGAACCGGCGTTGCAGTGGCGATGCTCGTCGTCGTCCTGCTCGCGAACGGCCTGCTCCAGAACATCGTCCAACCGTTCGCCATGGGCTCCGCGCTCCATCTCAACCCGCTCGTCGTGCTGGTGGTGACGATCGGCGCCGGCTGCCTGTTCGGGATGCTCGGGCTCGTGCTCGCGGCGCCGCTCGTCTCGGCCGCCGTGCGCGTCACGAAGGCGCTCGATCACCTATCCGAGGAAGCTGCCGAACCGGCACCGCCCGAAGCGGCGCAAGGCGACACGCTGATCCAAACGGGATAAGGAGAGGGCCCGATGTCAGCCTTGCGGCAGTCCGCCGCCACCGTCTTCCCCGACACCGCTGAGATTCCGGGGAACGTCCACGGCGCCCTCGAGGAGATGAACGTTCCGTGCTATGCGGTCGACCGCCACGGGATCATCCGCTGGATCAATTCCGCGGCCCACCGGCTCGTGGGCGACATTCGCGGACGCCAGCAGTCGTCCGTGGTCGTGCCCGAGCAGGCGCGCGCGGCCAAGGAGTCGTTTCTCCGCAAGATGATGGGAACGGAGCAGTCGACCGATGCCACCGTCGTCGTGGTCGAGCCCGGCGGCAAGCGTGTCCAGGTCCAAATCAGCGCAGTTCCTCTCCGGGAGGGCGGCAGGATCGTCGGCGTCTTCGGCGTCGTCACGCACCGCGAGCCGGAGGCCGCTCCGAACGCACACCCGCACCTGACGCCGCGCCAGAACGAGGTCCTGCACCTGCTGGCACGCGGGCGCTCCACCGCGCAGATCGCGGAAGAGCTCCACCTGAGCACCGACACCGTCCGCAACCACGTGCGGCGGATGCTGCGCGCGCTCGACGCACACTCGCGGATCGAGGCGCTGGCGGTCGCGCATCGCGAGGGGATCCTCCGCCGGGAGTGAACTTGACCAACCTGGACCACACGGGATGCTCGGCGCCGGACCTACCGTTCGGGTCATGCGTTGCGTCGAGTGTGGCCGCGAAAAGGACCCCGAGCAGCGGGGCTGGGTGACGGTGCTCTCTCCCTCGGGAGCGCTCCGCATCCGCTACTGCCCCGACTGCATGTCCGATCTCATCTGCCGTAGCTCGGCGAGTGACGCTGTGTCCGACGACGGCGACGAGTAGCGGCGTCAGGCAGCGACCGGCGGTGCCGGCCGGAACGTGCTGAGCTCATCCGGCCCCGGCTGCACGACGCCCCAGCTCGCCTCGGGGACCGGGTTCCAGACGCCGACGAGGTCTCCCAGGGGCTCGGAGACGACGACCCTCGTCTCCTGGTCGAAATCCTCGAGCCTCGGGTCGTCGGGATACAGCGCCTTCAGCGTGTCGTAGGACGTCGAGAAGTAGAGCGAGCGGGCCTTGCCGTCGCTCGCATAGCGGAACGCCCAGAGCCGCTCGCCGTCGGTCGTCGCGATGGTGCCCTGGAACGGGTACTTGACCCCGTGCCGCCGACCGACATCCTCGACGAGGCCGATCGCGCGCTCCACGGCGCCCGGCGGATCGTCTTCGAGGCCGAGCGTCACGGCGAGGAAGAAGAGCACCTCCGAGTCAGTCGTTCCCTCGATCAGCGGGAACAGCGCCGGATCGACCGCGAGCGCGAGGTCGCGCTTGACGCTCAGCCAGTCGCCGATCAGCCCGTTGTGCACCCAGAGCCACTTGCCGTAGCGGAACGGATGGCAGTTCGTCTGCTGCACGGGCGTCCCCGTCGTGGCGCGGACGTGCGCGAGGAAGAGGTGCGACTCGACATGCCCGGCGAGCTCCCGCAGGTTGCGGTCGTTCCAGGCGGGCTCCATGCTCTTGAAGACCCCTGGCTCGCCGGAGGCGGAGTACCACCCAATGCCGAAGCCGTCTCCGTTCGTCGGCTCGGCGCCCATGCGCGAGCTGAGGCTCTGCTCGATCAGGGAGTGCTGCGGCCCGAACAGGACCTTGTCCATCCGGACGGGCTTGCCGTAGTACGCGAGCCAGCGGCACATAAGGCGATCCTCCCGCCGCGGCTGCGGCCGCGCAGGGGTGCGCAGCCGACAGGAGCAGGCGTGCGCGCACGATGAGGACAATGCGCAGTCAGCGCAATACAGCGCGATCACGAGGGTGTCGTCTAGGCGGCTTCTCTGGGCCTTCCGGGCAACCGCCGCGTAAACCAGAACGAGAGCACCGCGAGGAACGCGACCGCGAGCATCGACGTCTTGAGCGCATTGAGTTGCGCGTCGCCGTAGTCGGCCGTGACCGCCTCCGCCTCGGCCGTGCTCACCCCGGCGTCGAGCAGCGTCTGGTGCGCCTGCTCGGTCGTGACGATCGGGATCCCGTCCTCGGTTGCCGCCGCGATCTGGGTCTTCACGTC
>Ga0075424_100001522_pt1 | contig 20454 bp, 2 predicted proteins | sample SoiMethybrSBSTD3_FD_75301 | JGI IMG/M metagenome (GOLD analysis project Ga0075424, IMG submission 75301) | Bulk soil microbial communities from a Populus tree surrounding site in Tennessee, USA - Soil MetaG P. TD hybrid SBSTD3 | ecosystem: Environmental > Terrestrial > Soil > Tree plantation... | reverse complement strand
GTGTGGAAGAAGTCCTGCCAGCTCACGTCCAAGTCCTTACTGAAGTTGCGTACGTACATCAGCCCCCGCCGCGCGAAGCGGTCCCGGACGGCGAGATCGAGGAGTTCGTAGACCCGTCGGCCGTCGGCAATGGGAGTCTCCCCGCCACGTTGGGCTGGCTGCACGCAGAAGAACCACTGCTTGAGCGGCCAACAGTGCATCTGCGAGCTCTCGTTGTGCATGAGGATCGGTTTGTCCGGCGGATACGGCGTGGACTCGTAGATCCTGCCGCCGACGTTGTTGCCGCGCGGCAGATCGCCGTACTCGCCGTACAGCTCTGGGCAAAAGCACAGGCAGAACCGCTCGAAGTGGCCCGGGGACGGGACGTCGAAGCCGCGGAACAAGATGGCGCCATGCTCGAGAAGCCTGCCGTCGATGAACGATCTGTTGTTCCGCGCCCAGTCGATCAGGTCAACGCCTGCGGCGGCAGGCTCCATGACCAGAGGAAGCCTGCCGTCGGGCGAGAGATACCGGGTCCTGACGAGGCTCTCGCCCGACACGTCGATCGGCCGGGGCTGGAACTCCAGAAGTCCTTTACGCCTGGATTCGTTTCTTTGCATTTTGGCCTGCCTTCCTTGTTCGTCTTCATTCCGTACTTGCAGTCTGTTGAGGCGCACCGTCGGATCGCGAACGATCTGGCCCAACAGAGCCTCGTAATCGGCATTGACGCGAGCGGCGGTCGCGTCGTCGAAGAGATCCGCACTGAAGGTCCAGGTGCCGCCGACGCGTGCGGAAGTCTCGTACATCATGAGCAGCAGGTCGAACTTGCTCGTGCCGTTGTCGAGGGGATAGCTCTCAACGGCAAGGTTTGGAACCTCCAGTGTTTGGGTGGGGGCGTTCTCCAGTACGAACACGACCTGGAGCAGCGTCGTTTGACCACCGCTGCGCTCGGGCTGGATCTCCTCGACCAGACGGTCGAAGGGGAGGTCCTGGTGCGCGTAGCCGCCCAGGCTCACCTCGCGCACCCGCTCGAGGAGATCCAAAAACGTGGGATTGCCGCTAAGATCCGAACGCAAGGCCAGCAGGTTGACGAAGAACCCGATCAGGGGCTCGATCTCGACGCGCGTACGGTTGGCGACCTCGGCGCCCACGATCAGGTCCTCCTGGCCCGAATACCGATGGAGCAGGGACTTGAGCGCCGCGAGCAGCGTCATAAACAGGGTCACTCCGCGCTGGCGGCTCAGTGCCTGGAGGGCGGCGGAGAGTTCCGTGGAGAGGACGAAGGATCGCCGGGTGCCACGGAAGGTGGGATGCGCCGGGCGAGGCCGGGTGAACGGCAGCCGAAGCACCGGCAGCTCGCCGTCGAGCCTGCGCCGCCAGTAGCCTAGATGCTCCTCCAACACCGCTTCCCGCAACCACGAGCGCTGCCAGTGGGCGAAGTCGGCATACTGCACGACCAGCTCGGGCAGGGGGGAGGGCCGCCCGTCGGCGAAGGCGCGGTAGAGGGTGACCACCTCCTCGATGAGCACGCCCATCGACCAGCCGTCGGAGACGATGTGGTGCATGGTCAGGAGCATCACATGGTGTTCTCTCTCCAGACGCAATAGCCCGCCCCGCAGCAGTGGGCCGCGAGCCAGATCGAAGCCCCTCCGCGACTCCTGAGCGGCGATCCTCCGGGCCTCGTCCTCGCGCGGTTCCGGGGGGAGTGGGGTCAGGTCCAACACCGGGAGGTGAAACGGCGCGGGAGGGTTGAGCACCTGCACCGGCTGGTCACCCTCCAGGCCGAAGGTGGTGGACAGGCATTCGTGGCGCCGGACGATCTCGCAGAGGGCGCGGTCGAGCGCCACCCGGTCGATCTTCCCGTGCAACCGCAGGCCGATCGGTAGGTTGTAGGCCGGGCTGCCCGGCGCGAGCTGATCGACGATCCAGAGCCGCTGTTGGGCGAACGAGAGGGGCAACTGCCCATCGCGCCGCACCGGCGTCAGGGGCGGAGCCGCCGCGGCGTCGCTGCGCTTCATCGCTGCCTCGACCAAGCGGGCGAGCTGCGCCACCGTCGGCGACTCGAAGATGCTGCGCAGGGACAACTCGACCTTGAAGGTGGCGCGGATGCGCGACACCAGCTGGATGGCGAGCAGGGAATGGCCGCCGGCGTCGAAGAATGGCTCGTCCAAGCCGATCCGGTCGCGACCCAGGATCTCGCACCAGATCCCCTGCAGCAGCTCCTCGGTCGGAGTGCTGCCGTCGGTCCGCGGGTCCGGCGAGGCCGCGCTCGCGGCTTCGGGAGCTGGGAGTGCCCGCCGGTCGATCTTACCGTGGCGGTTCAGGGGCAGAGACTCTAATAGCACGAACGCCGCAGGGACCATGTAGTCGGGCAGCTTCCGCCGGAGGTGGTCGCGCAGCTCGCCGGGAAGGTGTGCGAGAGGCCGCAGTCCCGCGGCGTCGCAGGGCACTACGTAGGCCGCCAGACGCAGGTCGCCATTCCCTTCTCCCGGGCCCCGCGCCACCACCACCGCCGACAGGACGGAAGGATGCCGGAGGAGGAGAGCCTCGATCTCGCCGGTTTCCACCCGGAAGCCGCGGATCTTCACCTGGTGATCGCTCCTGCCGAGGAATACGATCTCGCCACCCGGCAAGAAGCGAGCGCGGTCGCCGGTCTTGTAGATCCGGTCTCCAGGGTCACGCGGGAAGGGATCCGGTACGAAGAATTCGGCGGTTCGCGCCGGATCGTTGAGGTACCCCCTCCCCACGCCGATGCCAGCGGCGCAGAGCTCGCCGGCCGCTCCGGACGGCATCGGCCGCAGCTCGCGATCAAGGATGAACAGCCGCATATTGGCCACCGGGCGTCCGATCGGGACACCGACCTCGGTGGCGGCCGGAGGCTCGGCGATCCGCTGATGGGTCACATCGTCGGAGCATTCGGTGGGGCCGTAGGCGTTGAGGAGCGGCACGTCGGGGCAGTGGGCGAGCCACTGCCGGCACAGGTTCGGGAGGAGGGCTTCGCCGGTGGGGATCATCCAAGCCAAAGCGGATAGGCGAGGGCGGACCGCGCCGCGCCGGTCGATCTCCTCTATCAAGGCGCGCAGCATGGACGGCACGGTCTCAACGACCGTCACTCCCCGGCTCTCGACATGGTCGAGCAGCCGGGCGGGATCGCGGGCGATCTCGTCGCCGCAGACTTCCACTCGCCCTCCCACCAGGAGCGCCGCCAGGAATTGCCAGATCGAGATGTCGAAGCACTGCGAGGCGGTTTGGGCAACGACGTCCGCCTCCGTCAGGCCGAGAGACAGGATCTTGGCCCACAGGTGGTTGAGCATTCCCTGCTGCTCGACCATGGCGCCCTTCGGCACGCCCGTGGAGCCCGAGGTGTACATTACATAGGCCAGGTGGCCGATGCCGGAGGGAGTCGCCAGGCCCTCCGTCGGGAAAGGACTGTCCAGGAGGTCCTCCAGCTCCAGGATCCGGGTCGACCAGGGGAGGGGCGCGCGTGCGATCGCCTGGCGCAAACCGGGCGCGAGCGACCTCGCAGCGATCACCAGAGGAGTTCGACTCTGCTCTAGGACCTGCACCCAGCGATCCACTGGAGACCGGGGATCGACAGGCAGGTAGACGCTGCCCGCCTGGAAGATCGCCAGCAGTGCCGCCAGCAGCTCGTTTCCCCGCTCGGTGAGCACCGCCACGACGACCTCCGGGCCCGCCCCTAACCCAGCCAGGAGACCGGCGATCCGATCGGCGTTCTGTCTGAGCTGCCGGTAGGTCCAGGACCGGTCGTCACAGGCGATCGCCACGCGGCCGGGTGTGCGCTGCGCCTGGGCGCCGAATAGATCCTGGAACGTCACGCCTGTCGGTCTGCCGATCTCTGGATCGTTCCATTCCACGAGCAGCTGGTGCAGCTCGGCCGGGCCCAGCGACGGCAGCTCGCCGAGGCACTTTTCGGGAGCATTCATCAGCGACATCAGAAGGCCTTCGAAGAGCGCCATCCTGCGCTGGATCGTGGCGGGATCGTAGCGGCGCCGGTCGTAGAAGAGACGGCAGAGCAGGGCCGTCCCCGGCCAGACCATCAGGGTGAGGGACAGGTTGGTCCGCGGGTCGTACTGCTCGGGATGGGTTTCCAGCTCGCGCTGCGTCACCTGCCGGGAGTGGGCGCCGGGTGTGCTGACGAATACCAGGGCGCTATCGAACAGCGGCTCGCCCTGCGGGACCTCGCTCCATTTCTGCACCTGGAGCAGGGGAGTCCATTGGTACGGACGGAGCTCAAGCTGTCGTGCCTGGAAGTCCTTGAGCCAGGGTAGGACCGCCTCCTCCAGCGGCATCTGGATCCGCACGGGAATTGTGTTGGCAAGCAACCCCACGATGGACTCGACGCCCTCCAGATCTGGGGGCCGGCCCGACACCACGGTCCCAAACAGCACGTCCCGCTCGCCGCTCAGGCGACTCAGCAGCAGGGCCCAGGCGCCCTGTAGCAAGGTGTTGACGGTCAATCGATGCCGCCGCGCGAAGGCTTGGAGGGCTGCGGTGGTCGGCTCTGGCAGCTCGCGGCTGCAGTGGCCCCCCACCCTGGGAGTGCCAGCGGCACCATCCTGAGGATGGTCGTGGGCCAGCGGCGTCGGCGTGGCGAAGCCCTCGACGGAGCGGCGCCAGACCGCTTCGGCCTGCGACGTATCCTGCCGTCGCAGCCAGTCGATGTAGGCACGGTAGGGGCGCACCGGCAGCAGCTGCGGTTCCGTGCCGCCGCGGAAGGCGGAGTAACAGCCTACCAGGTCGCGCAGGATCAGCATCTCCGACCACGCATCCATCACGATGTGGTGGGAGCTGAAGATCAGACGATAGGTATCCTCGGACATCCGGGCCAGGGTCGGCCGCATCAGGGGAGGGAGAGACAGATCGTAGAGGCGCTGGCGGTCCGCGGCGAGGAAAGCGTCCAACCGCTCCTTCTGCTCCGCTGGAGAGAGCGCCCGCCAGTCCAGATCCTCAATCGGCACCTCGGCGTGCCGCAGCACGATCTGGTGTGGACGGCCGCGCAACGTCCAGACGAAGCCCGTGCGCAGGACGGGGTGACGGGCGACCACGTGGCCGAAAGCGCGCTTGAAGGAGTCGGCGTCGAATCCCCCGGGGGCGACGAGCAGGCAGGTGATGTGGTCGTGATAGGCGGCCTGCTCGGGCGCATGCAGGGAATGAAATAGCATACCCTCCTGGAGTGGGGAGAGGGGATACAGATCCTCGACCTCTTCCATCCCTCCGTGCTCCGCGATCAACCTGTCCAGCTCCTCCCGGATCAATTCGGAACTCGGAAAGGCGCGCGACGTTCCGCCGGTCGCTGCAGCCGTCACGGGGGGCCCGGCTGCGGCTTTCCGGGCCGCGTTCCTGCTCTTGAGCTGCCGCGCGAGCAGACGGAGCCTCTCGGGAGAAAGATCCTGAAGGCGGCCGGCGAGATCAGACATCGAGATGCTCCTCCCGGTCGGTCTCGACCAAGGCCCTGACTTCCTCGTCGGACAGCCATTCCAGCTCCGCCAGGGTCTGGTTCAGGTCCTCCGTCCCCAACCCTTCGCTGAAGCTCCGCAACACGAGCGCGGCCAGCTCCGCCACGGTCGGCTTTTCGAACAGGGAGTTGAGCGGCAGCTCCAGCTCAAAGGTCTCGCGCAGCCGGATGAGCAGGCGGAGGGAGAGGATCGAGTCGCCACCCAGATCGAAAAAGTCGTCGTGAACACCGATCGTCTCGAAGCCGAGCGCCTGCTGCCACAGCTCGGTGATGGTTCGCTCGATCTCGTTGCGCGGCGCCACATAAGGCGTTTGGAGAGGGGGCCGCCGGTGCTGCGCCGGCAGCGGAGTGCTCTCCCGAGACGCGGAGGGAGGGGCGGGAGCGGTGCCTCGCGCGAGGTGGTCGAGCACGATATTGGCCGTCCGAGCCGAGATGACGATCTGCGGCACGGTGAGTTGGGCGAGAGCGCGGCTGAAGGCCTCGGCGCCCTCCTCCGGCGCGATGCTCTGGGCTAGCAGGTCCATCGCCCCGTCACCAGCCGGAACCGAGCGGGCGCGTCCGGCGCTGTCGACCCAGGGGCGCGCCGCCGGACGCAGGCGTCGGAGCGTCAACTCTTCGATCGTCACCAGCTCACGACCGGTCTCGTCCAGGAGGGTAAAATCGAATTCCACCGTCTCGCCCTGCGCTGGCGCTCTCTCCCGTGGCCGGAAGCGGACGTAAATCCGAGCCGGCAGGCGCTGGACGAGCCTGAGCCGCTTGTAACCGAAGGGCAGATAGGGACCGTCGCCCAGCAGCAGGGGGCCGCAGGCGGTGGCCAGATCGAGCAACGGGGGATAAAGGGCGAACCCCGCCCCATCCAGGACCCCTGCATCCCGCAGCTCGAGGAGGGCCAGACCGTCGCCCAGGTAGCTCGTCCGGATCTCCTGCCAGCGCGGCCCCCAGGAGACGGGACCCTCGGGCGGCAAGGCGGACCCGCCGGATGCCTCCCCCACCGGTGGGCGGCAGGCCAGGAGGTCCTCAAGATCATGATGGGCAGGGCCGTCTTCGAGGACGCCGAGCGCGCAGGCGGCGTGCTCCTGCCAGCCCCCGGCGCCGTCGTCGCCCGGCGCGGGACGGGACCTCACCGTCAGGGAGAACCCCTCTTCTGTCCTGCGGAGCACCGTCTTGACATGCCTCGTCCCGCCCTCCGGGACGTGCAGCGGCTCCAAGAGGACGAGGTCGCGGATCCATGCCGCGGCCCCCGTGGCGCGCTGTCGCAGAGCCGCCCAGGCGATCTCGAGAAAGGCGACTCCCGGCAGGACGGGCTCGCCCAGGAGCCGGTGCTCGGCCAGGAGCCAGTGCCCGGCCGGGCTGAGCTCGGCGAGGTAGATGTCCTCGTCCTCGCCACCGCCCACCCGGTGCCCCAGCAGCGGATGGACCGGAGCGACACCAGCCCCGTTGTCCTGCGGCCGTCCGCGCACGCTCCGCGCCGCCGGCGCCGCCAAGGCGGCGGCCGCCATCCCGAGGTCGCGCCAGACATCCCAGTTGATCGCGAGCGTGAGGTGTCCGCGGGCGTTGCGTTCATGGGCGAAGGCATCGAGGAATGCGTTGGCCGCGCAGTAGTCAACCTGCCCGACGCCGCCGGTCAGCGAAATGGCTGAGGAGAGCAGAACCAGGAAGTCGACTGGCTCCTCCTCCAGGAGAGCGGCCAGGATCCGGGCACCCCGCACCTTGGAGGCCAGCACCGCCTCCACGGCCTCGGGTGTCTTGAGCTGGATCAGCCCGCCTCCGGGTACGCCTGCGGAATGGATGGCGCCATGGATCCGGCCGAACCGCTCCCGAGCCTGCTGCACCGCTGCGCGCATCTGGTCTTCGTCCGCCGCGTCGGCCGCCAGGGCGAGGACCTCCCCTCCCACCCTCTCGATGGCCTCGATCCGGCGGATCTTCCGGCTCATCGCATCCCCCTCCCCTCGTTCCCGCAGCCAGGCGCTCCACTCCTCCCGGGCGGGCAGCCCTGTGCGGCTGGTCAGGACCAGGCGGGCCTGGACGTCTCGCGCCAAGCGCTCCGCCAGGGTCAATCCGATCCCTCCGAGCCCGCCGGTGATCAGATACACCCCACCGGGACGGAGCTTCCCCGCCAGGTCCGTGCGCTCTTCCAACCGCACGGCCTCGAAGGTCCGCAGCCATCGTTGCGGGCCGCGGTAGGCCACCGAGATGCCCTGGAGATCGGCGGCGAGCTCGGCGAACAGCCGTGCCACCAGAGGCTCCAGGGGAGCGTCGGGCCTCGGCAGTACGACGTCGATGGCGCGGCAGGAGATGTGCGGGTATTCCTGGGGAATCCCACGGACCGGACCCAACAGGGTCGCCTTCTCCGCGCAGGGAACCTCCTCGGAGCCGACCGCCCAGAGGCCGTCGGTCACGATGCGGAGGCGCAGTGGTCGTCGGACGTCGCGCTCGCCGAGGGCCTGCGCCAGGAAAAGCAGGCTGTAGAGGCCCCGGGCACGGAGATCCGTAGGCTCCTCTGCCGAGCCGTGCCCGGTGACACTCCACAAGTGGAGGATCTCCTCCGGTACACCGTATTCCTTCAACAATGCGTCGTAGTGCGCGCGGCAGCCAGGTGCGAGGGCACAGCTATCATCGGCGAGGTGTCGGAATCCCTCTCCCGTGGTGACCGTGATCACCTGATGCCCCTCCTGGCGCAGCCGCGCCGCGATCGCCGCCCCCAGGCCCCGGTGGTCGCCGAAGATCAGCCAGCGGGAGCCCCGTTCCGTGCCGCCTCTGGGGGGCGGCACGGGCGGGAGGGACTGCTTCCACACGGGCAGGTAGAACCAGTCCGTCAGATCGGCTGTGCGGCCGGGTGGGGGCGCAGGCTGCGCCGCGGCGGCCACCGGGCGTCCCTCGATCCAGTAGCGTTGACGCTCGAAGGGGTAGGAGGGGAGGAGCACGCGGCGGCGCCTCTGTCCGGCGTAGAGTCCCTTCCCATCGATCTGGAGGCCGGAGAGCCAGAGGCGGCCCAGGGTCCCGAGGAGGAACGCCAGGTCCGACTGGGGCTCGTCAGGGTTGGGCAGAGAGGCGAGAGCGACCCCGCCTGCGGGCCATCCGGGCTGCCGCCTGGCGAGGCTACTCAGGGACCGACCGGGGCCCACCTCGAGCAGCACCCGCTCAGGCTCCGCGAGCAACCGGGCCAAACCGTCGGAGAAGCGTACCGTCTGGCGCAGGTGGCGCACCCAGTAGAGCGGGTCCGTGGCGTCCGCGGCGGTGATCCAGTCGCCCGTGAGGTTGGACAGGAACGGGATGCGGGGCGGGCTCAGCGGCAGCCGCGCCACCTCCGCCGCGAACTGCTCGAGGATCGGCTCCATCATGGCCGAGTGGAAGGCGTGGGAGGTGCGCAGGCGCCGGCACTCCAGACCCTTCGTCCGCAGCCGGCCGTGCAGCCGATCGATCGACTCCAGAGGACCGGAGATCACGCACAGGCAGGGGGCGTTGACCGCCGCCAGCGAAAGGTCCGAGTCCATGAGCTCTCCGAACTCCCTCTCATCCAGGGGGACGGAAAGCATGGCGCCCGGCGGCAGCCTCTGCATCAGGCGGCCACGGAGGGCCACTAGGGCCAGTGCATCCTCGAGCCGGAAGGTTCCCGCCAAGCAGGCGGCCACGTACTCGCCGATGCTGTGGCCGATCAGGGACTCCGGGCGCACGCCCCACGACATCCACAGCCTGGCCAAGGCGAGTTCCACCGTGAACAGGACCGGCTGGACCATCTCCGTACGGGCCAGCCGCTCCTCGACTGCGGCCCGCCGGTCTGCGGGCGGATCCAGCAACGTGCGGAGATCTAGCCTCAGGTAGGGTTCGAGGAGGCTCGCGCAGCGGTCCACCTCACGGCGGAATACGGCCTCGTGCGCGTAGAGGGTCCGGGCCATGCCGACGTGCTGGGCGCCCTGCCCCGGGAACAGGAACGACACCGGGCGGTCCCGGGATTCCTCGACGCCGCTCGCGACCCTCTTCGGATCGAGTTGGCGCAAAGCCGCGGCCGCGTCACCGACATCGCGGGAGACCAGGATCCGGCGGTGACTCAGGGCCCGCCGGCCGAGGTGCAGGGTGTGCGCGACATCTGCCAGGTCGAGTTCAGGATGACGCTCGAGATGCTCCGCCAGGTTGGTGGTCATGCGCTCCAGGGCTGCAGCGGTCCTGGCGGAGAGCAGAAGCAGGTGCCACGGCCGGGAAGGGCCTGCGACAACGGCCGCGGGCGCCTCTTCCAGGACGAGGTGGGCGTTGGTCCCTCCCATCCCGAAGGAGCTGACGCCAGCACGGCGCGGACCGCCGTCGGTCTTCCACTCGGCCAGCCGGGCGTTGACGTAGAACGGGCTCGAAGCGAAATCGATCGCTGGGTTCGGTTGCTCGAAGTGCAGGCTGGGAGGGATCTGTCCATGCTCGAGCGCCAGAACGGTCTTGATCAGCCCGGCGACCCCGGCCGCTGTCTCGAGGTGGCCGACATTGGTTTTGACCGAGCCGACAGCGCAGGAGCCCGGCCGCACGCCGGCGAAGGCCTGCCGGAGGGCGGCGATCTCGATGGGGTCGCCCAGCGGCGTGGCCGTGCCGTGCGCCTCAACGTAGGTGATGGTCGTGGGCTCGACGCCGGACACCCCCAGCGCGGCCGCGATGACCTTGGCCTGGCCATCCGGGCGGGGCGCCGCGTAGCCGAGCCGCTGCGCGCCGTCGTTGTTCACCGCCGATCCCCGGATCACGGCGCGGATGTGATCGCCATCCTCCTTGGCCTCGGCCAGCCGCTTGAGGACGACAATCCCGACGCCACTGCCGAAGAGAGTCCCTTGGCCCCGGCCGTCGAACGTCCGGGTATGGCCATCGGGCGAAAAGATCTCGCCGGGAGTGTGGAGATATCCGGCCCTCTGGGGCACCTTCACGGCCACGCCGCCGGCGAGGGCGAGATCGCTCTCGCCGCTGAGCAGGCTCTGGCAGGCCAGATGGACGGCTACTAGCGAGGTCGAGCAGGCGCTCTGCACCGCCATGCTGGGTCCCTCCAAGCCCAGCTTGTACGAGACCCGGGTCGTCAGGTGATCCTTGTCGTTGCTGAGCAAGATCTGCAGGTCCGTGACACCCCGTGCAGCACCGTAGATGTTGGCGATGTAGCCGTTGAGCCGCGCGCCGCCGAAGAGACCGATCAGGCCATCGTACTGCTCCGCATCGTAGCCGGCCGTCTCCAGGGCCTCCCACACGCATTCGAGGAAAACGCGGTGCTGCGGGTCCATGATCTCGGCTTCGGCAGGGCTGATGCCGAAGAGCGCGGCGTCGAAGCATTCGAAGTCCTCGAGGATGGCCGCCGCCTTGACGTAGCGGGGATTCCTGATCAGCTCGGGGCTGACCCCCAAGGCCACCAGCTCCGCGTCGCTGAACAGGTGGATCGATTCGACGCCGTCCCGCAGGTTCCGCCAGAACTCGTCGACATTCCGGACACCGGGGAACCGGCCGGCCATCCCGATGATCGCAATGTCCAGACCTCGGCTGCGGTCAGGGCTTGTATCCCGCCTCATGAAGGCTCCTCGTCCTCGTTGCGTGCCTTTCGCATCTCGAATCGCTGCCGCAGGCGATCCCTGCCCTCCCTCCTCCTGCCCGAACGGTCGTCCGCACTGTGCTCGGGGGCCGCAGCGCCGCCCTCCACGCGCCCCAGGTACTCAGCGAGGAGGGCTACAGTCGGGTGGTTGAAGACCTCGACTACCGGAATGTCGCGTCCGATCAGCGGCAGCAGCTTGCCGTAGAACTGGATCAGCTGGACCGAGTTGCCCCCGAGCTCGAAGAAGCTCTCGTTGCGGCCGACCTTCCCCAACTGAAGCACCTCGGCGATGAGGGCGGCGATCTGGCGCTCCAGCTCAGTGCGCGGTGGTCCCGCGGCGTCCGACGATGCGCGGGCCTCTGGCACCGGCATGGCCAGACGATCGACTTTGCCGTTGGGTGTGAGGGGCAGGGCATCCAGCAGCACGAGCTGGGAGGGCACCATGTGGTGTGGCAGCTTGCTCTGCAGGTAGGCTCTGAGCTCGTCCTCGAGCGGCTGGCGGGACGGGGCTGCCGCGGGAGCGGCCACCGCGACCTCCGGAGCTCCCGCGACGACCGCCGTGGTGCCGTCCCAAGGGAGCGCTCCGGCAAGCAGGGTGTGCAGCAGCACGTGCCCTTGATCGAGCTCCAGGGACGGTTCCACGGCGGAGAGCTCCAGGTTCCCCACCGGCCACAGGCCGACGCCGGCACCGGATCCGACTGCGCGCAGGAGCTCGCTCATGTAGCCCGCCTCCAGCAGGCAGAACTCCCGCGACCAGGGACCGTAGCGGGGCCGGATCGCAGCGAGCTGGCCGACGAGGAAGAGGGCAAAAGAGGACCGCGCGGCGACCGGGCGGTCGGCCACGGGAAAGATGTCGTCGTCGATCCGGGCGGTCGCCGAGAGCCGGACGAGCCAGTGGTTCCGCGGGTGGTAGTAGTAGGTTCCCGCCGCGAGACCCTCGATCCCGCCTTCCCGGACGTAGAGATAGCTCTGCACCGGATACAGGCCGCCTGCCGAGGGATAGCGGTACTTGGGCAGCAGCCACTGCTGTGTCCGGATGCCGTGCAGCGCGCTCAGGAAGGTGCCGAGGCGCTCCAGGGAGAGCGGTTCCGGCAGGAAATCGCGAGGGGTCTGACTCTGCTCGTAGGGAGCTGGATCGACGTCCCACCCGGGCAGGGGCAGGCGTGGACGGTCGCGGTCCCCCCGCCGCAATCCGGGCTCGCTCCGCTGGAACTCCTGGAGCTCCGCATCGCTGAGACGCCGCACGGGGTTCAACGCTGGAGCGGCGGGTGGGGGAGCCTCCTCCCCGGGCGGAGGCGGCTCATCGGTGTCTCCGGCCGTCCCTTCCAGACGCCCGCCAGCGAAGAGGCCACCCAGGAAGCTGTGGACGAGCCGGTCATCCTCTTCAAGGACGAGCAATGGCGCGACCTGCGAGAAATCCAGGGTTCCCACCGGGCAGAGGCCGATGCCGTCCGCCCAGGCCGCCTCCATCAGGAGCTGCCCCATGGCCCCCGCCTCGAGCAGGGACAGGTCGGTCGCCTGATCTCCGTGGACCGGAGCGGCGGCGCCGAGTCGGCTGACCAGGAAAAGGGTGAACGCCGCCTGTTCGGAGGTTGTCCGGTTCACCTCCACGTGGATCCGGCGATCGAGCTCGACCCCGTCGACCAGCATGACCAGGGCGTGCTCCCGCGGGTGGTAATAGTAGGTGCCGCCGGGGATCCCTTCCACCCGGCCCGGCTTGACGTGGAGATAGGCCTGGACAGTGTGGAGCCCTCTTGGCGAAGGGTAGCGATACCTGGGCGCGCCAGCGATCTCGATACCCAGCAGGATGGACAGGAAATAGCCGAATCGCTCGCAGGGGATGGGGTCGGGCTGGAACTCCCGCCGCGAGCTGCGGGCGTGGTAGGCGGCCAGCGCCTCTCGGTCCAGGGGCGGTCGCGGCAGGGGAATCTGCTGCCGCCCTTCGAGCCCCTGGCGCAGCCCGGGCTCGCTCATCCTGAACCGGAGCTGTTCCAGCTTGCCGGTGAGCATCCCATCCGCCGCGGATTCCGCCTCTGCCGGCCGGGGGAGATCCGGGACCACATAGGCCACGAGCCGCCGCTCGGCGCTCCCCGTCCCCACCATCGTCACCAAGGCCGAGCGCACTCTGGGATGCCGTTCGAGCGTCCGCTCGATCCCTCCGAGCTCGATCCGCTGCCCGCGGATCTTGACCTGTAAGTCTTTGCGGCCGAGGAATTCGATGATGCCGCCGGGGCGGTAGCGCCCGATGTCGCCGGACCGGTATATCCTCTCCCCCGTCTGCGGCTCCACGGTGAACGCCGCTGCGGTCCTCTCCGGATCGCGCCAGTAGCCCCGGGCGACCCCGACGCCAGCGATGCAGAGCTCGCCCGGCACCCAGCCGGGGCACGGCTCCAGGGCCTCGTTCAGCACGTGGTAGCTGGTGTTGGCCATCGGCTGGCCGTAGGGGACGCTGTTCCAGTCGGGAGCGAGCGGGCCGATGGGATGGTAGATGTCCCACAGCGTGGCCTCCGTCGGTCCGCCCACCGAGATCGGCTGCACGGCCGGTGCGAAGGCGCGGAGTCGGTCGGGGAGTGTGACGGGAATCCAGTCGCCGCCGAGAAACGCCAGCCGCAGGGATGGATACACCACCGCGGCGGGATCGGGGCGGTGCTCCAGGTATTCCACCATCATCTCGAGGAACGCCGGGACCGAGTTCCAGATCGTCACCCGATGCAGCGCCATCAACTCGGCCCAGTGACCCGGATCGCGTATCCGGGCTGCATCGGGCACGATCATCGTGGCGCCTGCCGCCAGGGCACCGAACAGGTCGAAGACCGACATGTCGTGATGGAGGGCGGTGAGAGCGAGGACGCGGTCCTCCGGCCCGACCGCGAAGCGCCGGAGAGAATCGACGATGCGGTTGACCGCGCTCCGGTGCTCGATCATCACACCTTTGGGCAGGCCCGTCGTGCCGGAGGTATAAAGGACGTAGGCTAGGTCCCGTGGATCCCCCAAGGGCTCGAGCGTCGGGAGCGGCTCACTGTCCGCCTCGTCGTCCCTTCCGAGCGTCAACCGAGTGACGCCGGGGGGCCAGTTCAGCTCCCGATCGAGGCGAGGCTGGGTCAGCGCGATCTCCACCTGGCCATGATCGAGGAGGTACCGCAACTGCTCCGGAGGGAGATGGGGATCGACCGGGAGGTAGGCGGCGCTGGACTTCTGGACCGCCAGCGCCGCGACGACCTGCTCCCAGCCCTTCTCCATCACGATGGCGACCAGGCGGTCGGGCCGGGCTCCCCGCTGGCGGAGCTGCCGGGCCAGCCGGACAGCGAGGCGGTCGAGCTCGCTGTAGCTCAGCACCCGGTCCGTCGCGATGACCGCCGGCTGATCGCGGCGCCGCGCCACCTGCTCCTCGACCAGGGCGTGCAGCCGGCCGGGGGGAATCGGCACGCAAGTGGCATTGTGCAGGGCCCGTTCCCGAAGCTGGTCGGCGAGCAGCCAGGCCCAGTTCGTCTCCACCCAGACTTCCTCTTCCTCCAGGCGGGCGATGAGCCGGAGATAGGCCTGGAACATCTCGTCCAGGAGCCCCTGAGGGAAGAGGTCCTCGACCGCATCCCAATTGAAGATGAGGCTGCCTCCCTCCTCGGCCACCTGATGATCGAGCCAGATCTGCGGGGTCTGCGAGATGCCATAGGAACGGGCGCCCGGTGCATCTTCTGCGGCCCGGTCAGAAGCAGCCTTGCGCGGCTCGGGCTCTTCGCGCGAGCCGTCCTCGATCAGCAGGCTGGTGAAGACGACCGGCATCAGCGCGCTCGGCGCCCTCCCCTCCAGGCGCGCGAGATCGCGCATCAGCCGCACGGCGCTCAGGTGGCCATGCTCGAGGTTGTTCCACAACTCCTGCTGGACTTTTCGGGCCCGCAGCTCGAAAGACTCCACCCGCGAAAAGTCAACCGACAGCAGGGTCAGCGAGGCGAAATCGCCGATCACGCTCTTGATGTGGGGGTGGATGGGCAGGCGGTTAAAATTGGTGATGTTGACCGTGAACCGCGGCGTCCGGCTCCACATCGCCAGGATCACGCTGTAGGCCGTAAGCAGGAGCCCGGAGGGGGTGAGACCGCGCCGAGCTGCCAGGCTCTTGAGCCGCTGCCAACGTTCGGGATCGAGCGAGCCGGGGCGGCGGCTGAAACGCGGCTTGTCGATCGAGCGCAGGGCGCGGGCAATCGGCAGCTCCGGTCCGGGAGGGATCGCCGGCAGCCGCTCCCGCCAATAGGCCTCGGAGCGCCGATAGGTCTCGGAGCTCTCGAACTCCTTGAGCGCGAGGACGTAGTCGCGGAACGACAGATCGATCGGCGCGAGGTCGGCCGCCGGATCAATATAGAGGCGCCGCAACTCGCCAATCAGCAGCCGGAAGCTCCACAGATCGCCGATCAGGAAGTCGAAGCTGACATGGATCAGCGCCTGCCGGTCATCCAGCAGCGAGGCACGGATGTCGAACAGAGGCCAACAGTCCGCCCGGAGCACCTGGTGCGACAGCTCCGCGCGCACCGCGGCCAGCTTCCCCTGGATCTCGGCCGCTTGGCAACCCCGCAGGTTGAGCGTGCGCACCTCGTACGGGGGAACCTGCCGCAGGATCTGCTGCCGGCCGTCGGGCAGGACAAGGGCGCGCAGCATCTCATGGCGCTCGATGAGCCGCCGCAGGGCGAGGCTCAGGCGCTCGACATCGAGGTCCACGACCGGCATCTCCCAGTAGCCGTGCGTAGATACGTTGCCGAGGTCGAAGAGATCGCGCCGTCCGACCCACAGGGACTGCTGCACATCGGTCAGCGGGAACGGCTCGTAGCGCTCCTCCGGAGCAGGCTCGAGGACGGGCAGAGACGGCTCGCTCTCCCGCTTCTTTAGCCGCCGGGCGAGGAGCCTGAGCTTCTCCGGCGAGAGGTCTTTGAGCCGCATCTGGAGATCAGACATCGGTTCCCCTTTCTGCGAGCGACTGGTCGCGTCGCAGCGACAAAGCCCCGGTCTGGTCGTCGGGGATCTGGTCCAGATCGGAGAGCGCCGCGCTGAGATCGGCGTCGTCAATCCCTTCGCTCAAGCTCCGGAGCACCACTTCGGCAAGCTCGCCCACCGTCGGGGCCTCGAAGAGGGTACCCATGGGCAGCTCCAGCTCGAAGGTCTGCCGCAGACGAGTGAGCAGTTGGATGGCGAGCACGGAGTGTCCACCCAGCTCGAAGAAGTCGTCGTGGATTCCCACCTGCTCGAAGCCGAGCGCCTGTTGCCAGAGCTCCGCAATCGAGCGCTCGATCTCGTTGCGGGCAGCGACGTAGGGGGTCTGGAGTCCCCGTCGCCGGGACGCCAACGGCTCTGGACCGGGCGCCGCCGCGGCTTCCTCGACACTCCGTGAGAGGGCGGCACGGAGGTCGTCGGGGGTCAGGGCGATCTGCGGCACGGTCACGTGGCCCAGGATGCGAGCGAAGGCTTCGACGCCTTCTGCGGACGACAGGCTGTGGACCAGCAGATCCCGCTGCCGCGCTGAGGCGCCCGGCTGTGCGGCGCCCGCCGACCTCGGGACCGGCGCCGTCTCCTGTCGCGCTCCCCCCACCGGACGGCGCGATTCGTCGAGCCGGCGCAGCGTGAACTCGTCAACCACCACCACCTCCCACCCGTCCTCATCGAGGAGCGCCACGTTGAACGTCGCCACCTCGCCGCGGGACCCGCCAGGACCCTTGGCTGCGATCTGAACGTAGAGATTCGCCAACAGCGGCGCATAGATTCTCAGCCTCTTATAGGCCAGCGGCAGGTACGTGCCTCCGCCGAGAAGGGCAACGCCCAGGGAGGTGGCCACGTCGAGCAGCGCGGGATGGAGGGGTAGTTGCCCCAGCTCGTCCGCCAGATCCGCGGGCAGCTCGAGGCGGAAGAGGTCCTCGCCCAGCGGGATCTTGCGGATCTCCCGCCAGTGACGTCCCCAAGTGACCGGCCCATCCCCGGCGGCGTCGGCGGGGCGCTCCACCGATGGTCGGAGCTGCGCAGGCCGCCGCAGGTCGCGGCGACGGGCGGGCTCGTCGGACGCGGCCAACCTGCCGACGGCGTGCTCCTGGAATCCGGAGGTGCCCCGGGAGGACGATCGGATCGTGAACGAGAACCCCGTCTCCTCGCGACGCAGGACGGTCTGGACCTCCCGCTCCTCCCCAGGGGCGACCCGTAGCTGCTCGAGGAACACCACGTCGCGGATCTCGCACATCCCCGTACCGTGGCACGCGAACGCGGCCCGAGCCATCTCGAGGTAGGCGACTCCCGGCAGAACCGGCTCCCCGAAGATCCTGTGCTCGGCGAGCAACCAGTGCTGCGCCGGGCTCAGGCGGACGGAGTAGACCTCCTCGGCCTCGCTGGCGCGGCTCCGACGCCCCAGGAGGGGATGTCCCATCTTGTCACCGGCGCCTGCGTCCCCCGGCTCTGCCGCGGCAGCGCCCGGCGGCACGGCTGTGAGAGCGTCAGCCCCCATGCCGACATCGCTCCACAGACCCCAGTTGATCGCCAGTGTGAGCCGACCGGATCCGCCGCTGTGCGCTTGGGCGAACGCGTCGAGGAAGGCGTTAGCTGCGCAGTAGTCGACTTGGCCGACAGCGCCGGTCAGGGAAAGACTCGAGGAGAGCAGGATGAAGAAATCGAGCGGCAGATCCGCCACGGCCGCGGCGAGAACCGTGGTGCCGCGCACCTTCGGCGCCAGCACCGCCTCCGCTGCGGCGCGCGTCTTGAGCTGGATCGCGCCGCCGCCCGGTACGCCGGCGCCGTGGATCACCCCATGGATCTCACCGAACCGCCGTCGCGCCTCCGCCACAGCCGCCCGCACCTGTGCTCCATCGGTGACGTCGGCTCGCAAGACAAGGACCTCGGCGCCCAGCTCTTCGAGCGCCTGCACCCGGCGGATCCTGCGGCCCACGAGTTCGGCTTCTGCGGACCGGGCGAGCCATTCCGCCCGGCTCTGCCGATCCGGCAGCCCCGAGCGGCCGATCAGGATGAGCTTCGCCTGGACGGTCCGCGCCAGGTGCTCGGCAAGGACTAGGCCGATGCCTCCCAATCCGCCCGTGATCAGGTAGACCCCACCGGGCCGAAGCCGGGCTTCCACATCGCCGCGATCCTCCAGGAGGACCTTCTGGATGTCCTGCACCCAACGTTGGTCGCCGCGATAGGCTACGACTGGCTCAACCCCGGGCGCAGCGAGCTCGGCTTCGAGCTGGTTGACCACTCTGTCGAGACCGGTTCCCTCCAGCCGCGGCGCCACGTCGATCACTTGACAGCGCAGATGGGGGTACTCCCGGGGGATGACCCGGACCGGGCCGAGAAGGGTCGCCTTCTCGGGACGCGGCATCTCGTCGCAGCCGATCCGCCACAGGCCGTCGGTGACGACCTCGATGCGCGCCGAGCGGGCGGTCCCCGTCTCGCCGAGCGCCTGGGTCAGGGAAAGTAGGCTGTAAAAGCCCCGCTCCAGCCACTGGTCCATTCCCTCGGCACTCTCGCCGAGGGTCCAGAGGTGGAGGATGTTTTCGGGCAGCCGGCCGCGGGAGGCGGTCAGGTCGCGGAGCAGGGCGTCATAGCCTGCCCGCAGGCCAGGGGTCATGGCGTAGGCTCCTTCGCCGCGGCGGACGAAACCCTCCCCGACGGCGACCGTGATCACCTCGTGTCCTTGGCGCCGTAGGCGGCGCACCAGCTTCTCGCCCAAGCGGGATCCGTCGCCGAGCACCAGCCAGCCGTCCGACGCGCCGTTCCGGGCGCGCGCCACCAGGGGTGGCATGGTCTGCTTCCAGGTGGGGATCTGGAACCAGTGGGCGATCTCGGGCCGTTGGCGACGGCGCTTTGCCTCCTCCCAGGCGGAAGTTTTCTCGATCCAGTAGCGCTGGCGCTCGAACGGGTAGGTGGGTAGCGGAATGCGGCGGCGCCTCTCGCCGGAGCGGAAGCCGTCGTAGTCGATCTCGACGCCCGCCATCCAGAGTCGGCCCAGCGAGGTCAGGAGAACCGCTGCGTCCGGCTGCGCGTCGCGGGGGTGACGCAAGGAGGCGAGCGCGACGTGCCTCGGAGCCCAGCTGGGATGCCGGTTGGCGAAGGTGGTGAGCGTCCGGCCGGGGCCCACTTCCAGGAGCACGCGGCCCGGCTCTTGGAGCAGCTCGCCCAACCCGTCTATGAAGCGCACCGTCCGGCGCAGGTGGCGAGCCCAGTAGAGCGGGTCTGTCGCCTCAGACGCCGTGATCCAGGTCCCCGTCACGTTGGAGACGAAGGGGATCCGGGGAGGATTCCGCCGGACGTGCGCCACTTCCGCGGCGAAGCGGTCGAGGATCGGCTCCATCATGTGCGAGTGGAAGGCATGGGAGGTCCGCAGCCGACGCACCTCGATGCCCGCCGCCGCCAGCCGCTCGCCCAGGCGCTCCACGGCCTCGCGTGGCCCGGAGGCTACGGACAGGGAGGGGGCGTTGACGGCGGCCAAGGAGAGACCCTCCTCCTCCAGGAGAGGCAGGATCTCGGCTTCCGGCAGAGGCACCGAGAGCATGGCGCCCTCGGGCAGGCGCTGCATCAGGCGCCCCCGCGCCGCCACCAAGGCTAAGGCGTCCTCCAGCGAGAACGTCCCCGCCAGGCAGGCGGCCACGTACTCGCCGACGCTGTGCCCGATCAGGGCCGCCGGGTGTACCCCCCAGGAGATCCAGAGCCGGGCGAGGGCATATTCCACGGCGAAGAGCGCCGGCTGCGTGATGTCAGTCTGCGCTAGGAGATCGTCCCTCCCGTTCCTCTCCGCCTGGGACGGCTCGAGCAACGCACAGAGGTCGAGGCCCAAATGGGGGCGGAGCAGCTCGCTGCAGCGCTGAAGCTCGCGGCGGAAGACGGGCTCGACGGCGAGGAGCTCGCGGCCCATGTCGACGTGTTGCGCACCCTGTCCAGGAAAGAGAAATGCGACCGGGCGATCACCCGGCTCCTGGAAGGCGCTCAGGAGACGCTTCGGGGCCTGCCCGGAGAGGACTGCCACCGCGTCGTCCGAGTCGCGGCAAACCGCCATCCGGCGGTGGTCGAACCGCTTGCGCCCCACCTGCAGGGTATGAGAGACATCGGCGAGATCGGTGGCCGGACGCTGTCGCAGGTGCTCCGCCAGCCGGGCGGTGACCGCCTCCAGGGCGGAGCCGGTCCGGGCGGAGAGCAGCAGCAACTGCCAAGGTCGGGATAGGCTCCCCGGAACGGTCTCCGGCGACTCCTCCAGGATGATATGGCAGTTGGTGCCACCCACGCCGAATGAGCTGACACCGGCGCGGCGGGGCTCCCCGTCCGCATGCCACTCGGCGAGCTGGGTATTGACATAGAAGGGGCTATCCGCGAAGTCGATCCGGGGGTTCGGGCGCTCGAAGTGCAGGCTGGCGGGGATCTGTCGGTGCTCGAGAGCTAGAGCCGTCTTGATCAGGCCCGCCATCCCGGCGGCCGCGTCGAGGTGGCCGATGTTGGTCTT
>Ga0075424_100001521_pt1 | contig 20459 bp, 20 predicted proteins | sample SoiMethybrSBSTD3_FD_75301 | JGI IMG/M metagenome (GOLD analysis project Ga0075424, IMG submission 75301) | Bulk soil microbial communities from a Populus tree surrounding site in Tennessee, USA - Soil MetaG P. TD hybrid SBSTD3 | ecosystem: Environmental > Terrestrial > Soil > Tree plantation... | reverse complement strand
CCGAGCTTGTACGATGACTTGCTGAACCAACCGCTCTCGACTGCGAAGAGTGAGTCGGGCATTCTTGTGGATGTCCATTCGATCGGACCTCGGAAACTGGATTGCTCGTCACAATCAGCTCCTCTGGTTCCCTTCGAATGGACAACGTCTTGAAAGAGCACAGGTGCCCCACTCTACCCGCGCTTTTGGCGGGTAGGGTGGGTTTCTTCCTGGCTTCAAAGTTCCTCCGCGAACTTTCTTCGAGAACTCCCGCACGCTCTCGCTTCATTGCTCAAGTCGAAGAACACGGCAGAAATGACGACCAGTCGATCCCTCGCTGAAACTCCTTGTCCGGCTCAAAAACGTTCTTAAAATGAAACGCGAATTGCGTCGGACCATGCTCCTGCAAGTGCGCGATACGTTTCTTGGCTTCGTCGATGCTGGGAATATGTCCAGCCGGAACCCACCACAGAGCCGCGTACACGCCCGCGAACGTTTCGAACCATTCCTGCCTGCGGCGAAGAACTTCCACATGCGCGGTTCGATAAATATACTGTTTGAGTTCCTCAATCGTCTTCCACACCGACATATTCAACAGAATCCGATCATCCTCATACGGCCGAAAGTAGGTGGCATTCCCAGCCTCGGTCTGCAACCTCCACACGAACCCCGGGCTGCGATCCGCCAGCGCATTGAGATCCGCCAGACGATTCATAAATCCCGCCATTTGCGCATCGTCGAGCGAAGCCTTGATCCGTCCAATATTGACTTGAGCGATGTGGTAATCATTCATATCTGCTCGCCTCCCAACTCACCGTTTGAGTCTCTTAATTAATAGCCTGTCATCCCGAACGGAGTCGATAGCCTGCCTAGGCGAAGTCGAAGGGCCTTGCCTTCCCCGCTACTTCAAGTTCTCTCGCAATCTATTCTTCAACAGCTAGCAATTGGCGATAAGCACTCCTCGGTTTGCGATTGATTATGTCAGCTTTAGGTGCAAAATCCCTTTCCGCATTTGGTGTTTCCCTGAGGCCGCAGCAAATAGTAGCCCCTCAAGGTTAGCGCACGACTACACGAGTGAAGGAGAAACCATCCATGAAGCGCCTACTCTGGATAGTCGTGATGCTTGTTGTCGCATTTGTGCCGTGCTCCTACGCTGACAGCTTCCAAATTACTCAAGTGACGGGTTTGATGGAGCCGAGGGGGTGGACACAACCGATCACATAGTTTTCACTTTCACCGGTCCGGGTACCAGATTCCAAGCATTCGGCTTGATGCTGTGCTATCCCTGGTGCTACCAGGGCATAGGATTCCAGCCCGACACTTCTGCTCCTCTTGGAGAAGTTTTTGTTGATTCTTTTTTCGGACCCGTGATAATTGGAGGAAAGTCCTATAACGCCACCGCCGCGATTGGGTTTTTTGCGCCCGAGGGTTATCTGAACCCGTCGGGTATTGTAGTTGTTTACGAGGCAGGCACGTTTAAAGAAATCGAGCTTAGCCTACCTCCCGTTGGAGGACAGTGGACTTTTCAATTCGATTACATCCCTCCCCATGATGACTCTCCGGGTGGGTATGTGTTCAGGCACGGTGAGTTCTATGCCACGTCCCCCCCAACACCTGTCCCGGAACCAGGCACGCTCGGATTGATGGCGACGGGGTTGGCAGGCATTACCGGGCTGATCCGAAGGAAACGGCTGTTTTGCGGAAGAAGGCCGAAGTGAACATCCCGTCCCGGTCGATTCATCAGCCATTTACCCCGGTCATAGTTCACATCACGAGCACGCCCGTGCGACCTGAGCTAGACTCCATTCGTCGGAGGTATCATTTCTGAAACTAGGTCTACCTTAATACCTGCTCGTAGATCTCCCGCACCTCCCTCAGACCCCGCTCCAATTCCGCCTCCAGTCCCCCCTCAAACGACCGTTCCAGAATCCGTCCCGTCAACTCCGACGTTACTTGTCGCGCATGCTCCGTGGTGGGCAGCCACTTCCAGGCCCGCCCGACGACCAGGCGCACCACATGCTCCACCGTTCGTAACAATTCGGCCTCGTGATCCAGCCGCGCTGCCTTTCCCTTCTCGAGAAGTTCCTCGGAGGCGCACCGCCACAACCGATCCCGCAACGTTCCACTCTTCTCTGAGATCCCATGTTTCACCAGCAGGTAGCTTGTGATGAAGTCGATATCGTAAGTTCCTCCGGGCGCGGTCTTAAAATTCTTGTCCGAGTCCTGATTTTCTTCCAGCTTCCTCCGCATCTCCCGAATCGCCGGCAACACCTCCGGCTCCCTCTCGAAGCGCTCAAACAGGCGCTGCGTCGCCTGCAACGTACGCTCACCCAACCCGCGGTCACCCGCCAGGAATCGAAGCTTGGTGTACAACAGCGCTTCCCAGGCCTGTGCCTCCCGCTGAAAATACGCCTCCAGCTCCGGCACCGTGACCACCAGTTCCCCTTCTCCGCCCCGCGGACGCAGGCGAGTGTCCACCGCAAACACCATGCCGTCCTGCGTATATGCCGCAAGCGCTTGCACCATGCGTTCCACCGCGCGGCTCACAGACTCCGGATTCCCCTCCTCGCTGCGCACGAATAACAAATCTGCATCCGATGCCACGTCGAACTCACTGGTTCCCAATCTTCCTAGCGCGAAGACTGCAACGCCCCCGGTCGGCGCCGCAATGCGGTATGCAGCCCCAATCACGTCTTCCGCCGCCGTAGTTGTGGCTGCCAAGGAGCTGTAGACATCGCGCAACCCGCCTACATCCCGCGCGCCTTCCGCTAATTCCCGATGCCGATAGTGTCGCCGCAACAGCGACAGCTTCTCTCCATACGAAGACGGTGACCCGGCCACATACGCCAACACTGGATCGCCGTGCGCTGCTACGGCACTCAGTGTCGTGTCGAATAAGTTGCCAACTCCTACTCGCGACGGAGTATCCTCCAGCGAAGCCAGCGTCGCAATCTCCTCCGGATGCCGCACCAGGATGTCGGTCAAATATTCGCTGACCTCAAAGATCTTCAGTGCTCTTTCCATGGCCTCCGGTAGCCGTACCACACCGGCATAGCGCTCCGAAGAAGTGCGGGCGGAACTGAGAAAGCGGAAAAGATTTCGGCGCCCCACCGGCCCGGGGCCCTCGCGGCAAACGATTTCGTGAAGCCGTGGCGAGTCCCTCGCCAACTGCTCCAGAATTTCGCGATTCGTTGCTTCCGGGGCTACGCGCTCCAGGCCCCCGCGCAGTGCGAATTCTGTTTGCTCGACGTCCTGCACTTCGCGCGCCTGTTGCTGAAAGATCACGCGCTTGTAAATCTCTGAGACCGCTGCCATCCTCTGCTGCACTGTGGTCACCAGATCCGAAGCGTCTCTCATCACTTGCTCGCCCCGATCCATCGACGAGGCCATGATCCGCAGTTCCGGATCCATGCTCGGCAGCACATGCGTTTGCTGTCCGTGCCGCAGTTGCAGACGGTGTTCCAGGCAACGCAAAAATTCGTAAGCGCTCGTCAGCTCGTGAAACTCTTTCCCGGTGATGTGTCCCTTGTCGTGCAGCTTCTGCAAGGCAAACAACGTTCCCCGCGACCGCAGCCACGGCTCCCGTCCCCCGTAAACTCTCTGCAGGCATTGCACCAGAAACTCAATATCCCGAATGCCGCCATGATCAATCTTGATGTTGATCGCTGCCGGCATCTTTCCCGGGGCGGCTCGTCGCGACGACTGCCGCTGCATCCGCTCGCGCGCGACCAGCGCTGTCTTGATTGCCGGGAAGTTGATCTTCTCGGTATAAACATGCGGCTCCACACCGCGGATGAAGGCTCGCGTTAGTGCCCCATCTCCTGCCGAGTGCCGCACCTTGATCAACGCCTGCAGCTCCCAGTCCTGCGCAGTCGAGGTGTAGTAGCGCAGTGCTTGCCCCAGGCTGATCGCCAGTTCGCCATCCGCCCCGCGTGGCCGCAGGCGTAAATCAATACGGAAGACAGGACCTTCGCGCGTGACGCGCGAAAGTATCTCGGTCACTTGTTGAGCCAGGCGAACGAAATACTCTTGCACTGCAAACGCGTCCGGGCCCCTGTAGTCCTCAAAGAGGTACATCAAATCAACGTCGGAGGAGTAGTTCAGTTCATTACCGCCTAACTTGCCCAGCGACAAAACAGCAAATCGCTTTCCAGCGTTAGGGCCATCCGATGATGAGCCGAACCCTGCCCTGTACCTTTCGCGCAGCAGGTTTTCCGCCTCACGAACCGCCTCTGCAATCAGCGCATCGGCGAGCGCCGAAATCTCCACCGTAGTCTCCGCCAGCGGTGCGATCTCCAGCAGGTCCCGCAACACGATGCGCACATACTCGCGTCGCTTGAAACGTGCCAGCAGCGTTGAAATGTCGCTTTCCCGCCCCTGCGATCGAAACGCCGTCAGCGCCCCTTGGAATTCCTCACGCGAACAACTGCGATCGAGGCGCGAGCGGTTCAGCAACGACTCCAACAGATCCGGATTTTGTATCAGCGTCTCCCCTAGGTACCGGCTGTGCCCGAACACCATGATCGCGTAGTGCACAACTTGCGGATGCCGGTTAAGCAATCCGATCATGTGCTCGCCCGACTCTTCGACCAGCCGCTCCAGCATGAGCAGCGCAGAATCCGGATCGGGCGTCTCCCGCAACAGCCCCGGCAACGCTTCCATCACGCCGGCAGAGAACCGGTCCCGCAGCCCCGAGAGATCCCCCGCGCGGCCGCCCTGAACGATTGACGAATTTTCGGAGTTTTCAGTAGAGTTTGCAGAACGAATCGACGATTCCACATCACGACGCCGTCCCGAGCCCGCCTCTGCCGGCCGCAATCGCCCAGAACTCAGATCAGAAGCCACAAATATCGACCCGGCTTCCGAGCATAGCACGACGTTTCCGCACATATTCCGCGATCCGCATTCAGAGATGCCCAATAGTAGCGCCGATGCCCCGCCGGCTGTCCTGAGAGCCTGCCCTAACCTTCCCGAAGGGGCGTCCTCGCCCTCAGCACATTTTCGCTAGCGCGTCACTAAACAAGCGCACCCGCCCTTGTTCCCGCCAGCCCGCAGTCGTACCATAGCGCCTTCGTCGTCCGTGGTCAGGAGGCTCCATGCTCGATCGCCGCCGTTTTCTCTCCACCGCCGCCGCTGGAGTCGCCACCTCTCTCGCCTTTCGTGGCAACCTGTTCGCCCAGCTCGAAAAGACTCCGCCCCTGCCCGACCGTTCCCTCCTCGACAAAAACGAAGACGCCTACTGGGCCGAAATGCGCCGCCAGTTCCTGATCCCCGAAGACGAAATCTATCTCAACAACGGCACCGTCGGCTCCAGCCCGGCGCCCGTGCTGCGCGCCGTATTCGACGGCTATACCACCACCGAGAAAATGGACCAGGCGGATCCCGAAGACTATCCCATCTGGGGATACGCCTCGTGGAATGAGTTCCGCGACCCGCTCGCTGCGTTCGTCGGCTGTACGCGCGACGAAATCGCCTTGCTGCGCAACGCCACCGAAGCCAACAGCTACATCGCCAACGGCATCGACATGAAGCCCGGTGACGAAGTCCTCATGACCGACCAGGAGCATCCCGGCGGCGAACATCCGTGGGATCTCAAGGCCAAGCGCTATGGCATTGTGATCAAGAAGGTCACGCTTCCCCGCCCCGTGAAAGACGCACCGCAAGTTCTCAATCTCTTCAACGACGCCATCACACCGCGCACACGCGTGCTCTTCTTCAGCCACATCACAACATTTTCAGGCGTCGTCCTGCCCGCCAAAGAACTCGCCACACTCGCGCGGACAAAAGGAATTCTCTCCGCTGTCGACGGAGCGCATGTCCCCGGCATGATGCGCCTCAACATAAAAGACCTCGACTGCGACATGTACTCCTCGAGTCCGCACAAATGGCTGCTCGCGCCTAAAGGGTCCGGCTTTCTCTACGTGCGCGACGAAGTCATCGACCGTCTCTGGAACACGATTGCAACTGAAGGATGGGACGACACCAAAATTCGCGCAGAACGCTTCCAGCGCATCGGCAGTTCAAACGTCCCCGCACTCTGGGGCCTCCGTGCCGCCATCAAACTGGCCAACGACATAGGCATGGAGCGCATCGAGCGCCGCCATCGCTACCTCGCCGACTACATTCTCGACGAAATGAAAAAGCGCAACGCCGAGTCGTGGACCTCGCCCGACCCAGCTCTGCGCTGTGCGATTGTGAGCGTAAACGTCCCGCCGATTGCCCGCATGGACCTGGAAAACTGGATCTGGAAGACCCACAAGATCCGCATCCGCGGAGGCGACCCACACAAGCTGCGCCTTTCAACACCTTATTATTTGCAGAAAAAAGACATCGACCGCTTCCTCGACAAGTTCGACGAATACAAGGAGACCAAAGGCGTGGCCTAGCGACTCTGATGAACTTTCACTGGAATCGTCAGCCCTGAGGTGCCCACCCTACCCGCGCTCTTTGCGGGAGGGTGGCCTTAGAGGATGGGCTGACTTCCTTTTAGAACCGGCACGACCATTCATGCAACGGAATCGGAGATCCGTAATGTCTTGTAACTGAAGTTCGAAGAATAAGGACCGGTGCTTGTGTTCGGAGACTAGAGACTGGTGGTGTTGTTCGGAAAATGAATAAAGACTGGTTGCTTTGAAAGGGCGGGGCTTCAGCCCCCGAGGTTGCAGCCGTCGAGCTCGAAGCTTCTGGTGCGATCTATCCCAGACAAGAGTCTCCAACCGCCCTCGCGGGTTCAACGTTGCCAACCCGACAAACAGCGATTCCAGCGCGACTACTCAGGCTTCTTTCCGCTCGGCGCAGGCGGAGGAGGTCCGCCTACCCCCGGTCCCATCATCCCGGGTCCCATGGACTCCATGTGCTTCAGCATCCGATCCATGTGGTCGACCATCGCGTCCCACATATCGATGTTGCTCCGCCACCGATCCATTTCGTTCCGCTCCCGGATCGTGAGAAGGTTCGCCTTCATCTGCGCAAGCGAGGCCTTCATCTTATCGACGTCGGCTTTCATCGCCTCCATCTCCTCCTTATGCATCTCCATCATCTGTTGGTGATGCTCGCCCCGCATCTGGCCTTGTCCATGACCTGCCGCAGTGTGTCCGGCTGTACTCTGTACCCACATGACAGAAGTCATCGCAAATACCGCGAAGAGTAGAGACACCTTGCCCTTCATAGCCATTCTCCTTCGGAACGATTAAACATGATGAGTATAGGACGTAGGTCAGCGGGTTGCTGATTCCACACTTGAACGGGTCTTCAAATCTGGAAAGAAGGGGCTATTTTTTCGTTATCGCACCGGGGTGGAAAGGAGAATACGCCTCTCTGCCACTCTTAGTATATCGCGCACTGGGGGCCTTGCGGGAAGGCCCCGGTCCTCCCGCATAATCGCCAATCGAAGCCAAAACCAACGAAAGGGAGTCGCGAAATGTGTGTAGTGTTGTCGATGTATGGGCCGTGCAGGGACGTCGAACCGATAACGGGACTCGCGCTGCAGTTGCGGACCCTCGGCGCGGAAGTGGAGATGTGCACGCCGCAAAACTGCGCAGTCCTGCCCGGCAATGTCGGGGTGTTGGTGCTGCCCGGAGCCCGGCGATGATCGGGCATGCGGTGCTGATCGCCGGAGGTGGTCCGACAGGGCTGATGTTGGCGGGCGAGTTGGCCTTGGCAGGCGTCGACGTTGCCATTGTCGAAAGGCGCGCCAGCCAGGACCTCGCCGGCTTGCGCGCAGGCGGTCTGCACTCGCGCACCATCGAGGTGCTCGATCAGCGCGGAATCGCCGACCGGTTTCTCTCGCAGGGACAGCTGCATAAGGTTGTGCGCTTCCACGTCACTCTGGACATCAGCGACTTTCCCACCCGTCACAACTACGTGCTCGGACTGTGGCAGAACCACATCGAGCGCATCCTGGCCGGCTGGGTCGGCGAGCTGGCGGTGCCGATCTATCGCGAACGTGAAGTGACGGGCTTCGCGCAGGACGACACCGGCGTCGATGTCGCGCTGTCCGACGGCAACTCGCTGCGTGCAGAATATCTTGTCGGCTGCGACGGAGGACGCAGCCTGATCCGCAAGGCAGCCGGCATCGAGTTCCCCGGGTGGGATCCGACGACGAGTTGGCTGATTGCCGAGGTTGATTTTTCTGTGGAGCCGGAATGGGGCGCCCGCGACGACCCCCGCGGTACTCAGGGGATCGGCAAATTGGAGGATGGGCGGCGGGCGCGGGTCGTGCTGACCGAGCAGCAAGAAGGAGCGGCCAGCGAACCGACCCTGCGCGATGTCAGTGAAGCGCTGATCGCTGTATACGGAACAGACTTCGGTATCCACAGCCCCACCTGGATCTCGCGGTTCACCGATATGACCCGGCAGGCAGCGGCCTATCGCGATAGGCGCGTCCTGCTCGCCGGCGACGCCGCACATGTGCATCCCCCGGTGGGTGGACAGGGCCTCAACATCGGTGTGCAAGACGCGGTGAATCTGGGATGGAAGCTGGCCCAGGTGGTCAAGCAGACATCGCCGGCGAGCCTCCTCGATACCTATCACGCCGAGCGGCATCCGGTCGCTGCCCGCGTCCTGCGCAACACGATGGCGCAAGTCGCGATTCGTCGTCCCGACGATCGCACGAGGGCCTTGGGCGGCTATTTTTCAGAACTGCTCACCATGGACGAGCCTCGCAGACGCTTGGCCGCTGAAATATCTGGCCTGGACATCCACTACGACCTCGGCAAGGGACACCCGCTGCTTGGTCGCCGCATGCCCGATCTCGACCTCGTCACCGCCAACGGTCCGCTGCGGATCTTCACCTTGCTGCACGATGCTCGACCCGTGCTACTCAACCTCGGTGAGCCTGGCGGCTTCGACATTACCCGCTGGGCGGACCGCGTTCAGTCGATCGACGCCAAATACGCTGGTACGTGGGAGCTTCCGGCAATCGGGCCGGTCACTGCGCCCACCACGGTGTTGATTCGGCCCGACGGGTACGTGGCCTGGGTGGGAGACCAGACTCAGTTGGGCTTCGCCGACGCGATAACCAGTTGGTTCGGACCGCCGGCGGCGGCGTAGCGCAGCAGATCCAGGGTCTCCGCACTCGAAATGATGAAGGGCTTGCCCCCACGTTAACAGTCTTACAAACGCCCGTTTCACTCTTGGTGATCCGATTTGCTTCCCTTACCCGAGTTTGCTGCCTTCTCATTCCATTTCCAGCCGCTCATAAGCGAGTACCAGCTCTTCCATGGCTACCTCCGTCCCTTTTGCGTTCAGGTCTGCGCAGCTATACTTTTCGGGCCAAGCGCGAAGCAGCTTCCACGTGAGGACAACTGCCCTGAGATCTTCGGACAAAAGACTAATCGTCACGGTCCGCCTGGCGTTCGCATCTCCATTACGTACTTGATTGATCCAGTCATACAAGTTCAGTGAGCCGATAATTCCGCGGCGCAGAATCACATTCCCATGGTGCGCCAGTCCCGGCAGCTTGTGGGTCCCCGACTCCTTGTCGTTTCCGTTGCGGTACTCGATAACATCGATCGAGATGTTCGGCAGAACAACATGGGAGAAGCCGGCAGCCGGGCCGTCGCCTCCATCACCGAGATCGACACGAAAATGTTGGTTCCCATACGGGACGTCACGAAGAATGGCCATGGGATGAAGAAGTCCTTTCCAGTTTGGGAATGAACGCGAGGTCGCGATAGATGGCGAGATCGTGCACGATCGTACACGAGAATTTCTGCCCCGCACGATCCGAGTAAGTGGTCGTGGCGGTGATCCGCTCGGGCTCTTGCCGGGCGAAATAAGCAGCGCTGGAATCGAGAAGCGTACGAATGGACCGTGAAGGTGCAAGGAATTCGATGTTGCGAAACAGTGGCAACTCCGGAATCGCCACTGTCCCCCCAAGTCCCTTGAATGGAGGATCGAAAGCAACCTGAACTCGCACCGCTGGTACAGAACCGATGTTCTGAACAGCGACAAACAGCACGCCATCTTCGAAGACAAAGTCAACGATCACGTCCGGCCGCGGTTCCATAGCCGCTTATTGTACTCGCGGTGAGTCGACGGTCCGTTTCGAATCACGCGATTCGGAAACGCACCCTTACAAAGTAAGCGACACATCGCCAATCGCCTACGTACTGATTTCGATGGGACTCTTCAGCCAGTTGAAGTACTCACCTCGCTGTGCATTGCTTCTCCCATCTCTTAGATAATTCCTTGTACTGGACCTGCGGCACTAGTTGTGGCAGGCTCCACCGCGTGCTTGGCGCGGCACACTCATGTTCAGATGGTTCTCCCGCTCTGCCCGGCCTTTCCCTTCGTACTCCTTATTAAAGGCCATACCCAGCCGTGGTCTACCGCCCGACCTGGCCGACCGCGAGGCTTCCTCCGACTTTCAACAATGGCGCGATCGGATTCAGTCCGACCTGGCCGCTCAAGAATGGGACGAAGACGAGCCCAATTTCCTGACCTTCCTAAAAAGCCGCGAGGGCTTATTGAGCCTGTGTCTGCCCCAGTTGGAAGGGGGATGCATGCTCGCCTTCTCCAATCCACTACGCGCAGCCGATTACGCCAGAGTGGCTGCACCCACGCAGACATTCCAGTATTTTTGCTCAAGCCCGAAGCAGGTCGTACTGGCCGTCAAAGACTTCCGCGACCACGCCGGCGTTAGACATATTGCGCTGGATCGCTGTCCTCGATGTGAAGTCTTCAACACTATCGGCGCGGAAAACCTTGACAGTGCGGCCAGGGTCATAACGATGCGGAACATTTCCAAAGCGACGGAAATCGCCCGCTGTCGCTTGTACTGGGAATATGCTCGTTCAGCCGCAAGTAGCGGAGAGTTTCTCCGTGCGCGAGACGTCGCCCTCGAACTGGTGGGCCACGTTACGGCTGAAGATCCGCGCACCCACCTGCTCCTGGGAAAGCTGGCCATTCAACTCAACGACAAGCACCTGCTGCGTGAAGCCAAAGAGTTCCTGACTCTCTTGAAGCAAGACTGGGCAATCGAAGAACTCACAACTGCCGAGAAAACCAGAGTCTTGGTGTTTTGACTCCGTCTGCGTGTTGGTGGATTCTGGCTGGTTTCCCGGTCAAAAGCCGACGAGAAGCGAACTGTTCTCAAGCCTCACTCGAACGGATTCTCATCCACGATTCGCCCGTAAATCGCCGGCACCGGAACATCCAGCAATCGCAGATATACAGATAGCTGCCCGCGATGGTGATACCAATGATTCAACATCACCGATCGCAGCACCGAGATGCGCGGCTTACTGAAACCTTCTTTCTCCTGTCTGGTCTTTGACAGGGGCGGCCTTCAGACCGCCCGTTCTTTTGAACTCGAATCTTGCCGACCCGGTATGTCTGCGGTCGGTCCTTGTGAACCGAATTCCGTTACTCACAATTGACCTAACCAGGCGACTTCAGAAGTTACCGATTACTGGTGAAATGAGGATTCCACACTAGTGTGGCGTAAACCGCTGGCCCACTGGGACGCCCGTCGCCAAGCCTGACTCACATTCCGTACTTCTCATAAAACACGCTTGAAAACAGTCCGATGGGATCGTACTTCTTCTTCGTGGCAAAGAAAGCGTTGGCTTCTGGGTAGCTGCGCAGCATTTGCTCCCTCGAATAGTGTAGCTGATAGGGAAGATAGTATGTTCCACCAGATCTTGCGGATGCGTCGATCAAGTTGGTGGTTGTCTTCCTGAGAATTTCGTTATCCCGATCATTAAATCCAACATTGAAATAGAGGACGAATCCGAACATGTCCTGCTTGGCATACGGAAGCGCGGTCACTGTGTCCTTGTGAACTGTTCGGATGGTGACATTGAGAAGATTGGCCTTGTTTCGCTGCACAATCTCGCGCAGGCTGTCCACAAACTCCGGCATACGCCCGTAGGGAATGAAGTACTCCTGAAGAATGTCGGTGTCCCTCAGGCGATTTCTTAGATACGCCATGTCGTCATACATTTCTTGGTTGCGCGAAACCAGACACGCATCCGGCTGGTTCATGGCCTGGTTGCGCGTGATGCAGGAGTGAAGATGCGGCTCCGCGTACTTCTCGAGATTCCAGCGTAGCCAGCGCCCCGTGCCCCCGGTCTTCGAGAAGTTGATGATGAACCGGTCGACTGTTTCGTAACGCCCAGGAGTGAGTTCCGGCAGGGAGCCGTCGAATTTCGTTCGTGTGTAAACATGGACTGCCGTCTCGCACAGGTATGATTTAGGCGATACCGACAGACGTGCGAATACCAGCCCGATGGCGGAGTTGCCTTCAATCTTCGTGCGGTAATATTCTGGGTATTCTGTGTAGTTCATGTAAACCGCGCGGCGCTCGTACATCTCGTTATCGACGATATCGAAATCAACGTCGAGTATCACGCCAAACAGCCCGTATCCCCCGAGTGCATGCCGGAACAATTCGGCATTCTTTGTCGGACTCGCTTCCAGAATTTGCCCGTCACTCAACATGATTCGCATCGCCCGCACGGTAGGAGCGATCTGCCCGGGCATTGGATCGATGCCATGGCCATTAACACTCAGGGATCCACCGATGCTGAAGATGTTGATCGACTGCATCGACTTCACTGACAGTCCTTCTTTGTCGAGGAGGCGCTGCAGTTGCCACCAGCGAGCGCCCGACTGGATGTTGACCGTCTCGTGCGCCTTGTCGAGGCGTATGCGGTTGAAATCGCGCAAATCGAGCAGCAACCCGCCCGGTGTGAACGTCTGTCCACCCATGGTGTGCTGCTGGCCGGCGCAGGAAATTTTGAGATTGTGCTCCCGGGCAAACTGCAGCGCAGTGCGAATGTCTTCCTCGCTTGAGATCTTCGCTATGCCGTAAATGGCGGTCTTGTTAAGGTGGCTGGCGTCGTTGGTAAAGCCTCCGACTTGCTTCAGCGTGATCGACGACGCCTTGGGCTCGACGATCTGGATTGTGGGTTTCTCCGGACTAGCCACGTGTGGCAAGACAAAATCGCTTTCTTTGTCCTTGTTGGGCGCGGCTGCGTACTCGAAGACCTTCTTAGCCGTGACCAGGAAACTGGCAACCAACAGCAACAGCGACAACCATCTAGATCGCTTGCGTGGCACACGGTGTCCTTCGTTAATCGATTTTAAGCAGAACCGCAGAAGGAACTTGTTCGCGCTGCGGTTTTGACGAATATTAGCAGCCGGATTCCAAGTGAAAAAGCCATTCAGTAGCATTCAGAAGTGCGCATTTGGGTTCGCCCTTCTGTTTCTCGGGGGTGTATTCGCTCGACTACGTGCCCGGCATAATCGACCACAACGGGCTGATGTTTGGCCTGTTCCACATGAGCAGGTTGGTTGATCTCGGCCACCTTGCCTTAGGTGCGCTCGCGCTTCTGGGAGGCTTAATCTCCGCGAAAGCCGCTCGCATTTACTTCTGGGTCCTGGGCGTCTGGTACACAATTGATGTCGGGACTTATTTCTTGGGACACCTGCACACGCTCAGTCTGACCAACAACATTCTCGTCAATCCGCCTCATACCATCATCTTCATCGCCGCGTATTGGATTGCCACGCACGTCGATAAGATCCCCGTGACGGATTCCGCTTGAGACGCTGGCTCCGCCCCACGCTTCGCGTGATCCTCGCGGGATTCGTGTTGTTGCTCATCGCGATCTGCACCGAAATCGCCGCAGGCTGGCGATGCAGCTTGCAAGGCCAGGTGCATCCGCCGATTCCTTCGCCAACGGAAAGAAGGAGCGCCACCGCCAACATCAAAGACTATGCACGCGCGGAAGATGACACGCTTCTGAGCTACCCCGAGTGGTACATCGTCTGGAGTTATCAGGAGAAGGCGGACTTTCAGCAAGCGCACCTGCCTAGCGGCTTTCCTTACCTGGGCGCCGTTCGCCAATACTGGAGCAGCTATTGCTGTATCTCTCGCCTGATTCGTGGAAAGTATCCTTTTAACGCCGGCGAACAACTCATGCTCGTCGTCATTGGTACCAGCTTTTCAGCGGAATTCATCCTGAAGGGTGCGTACGAGAACACGATTGGCAAGCTCAGCGAGTGGAGCAGTGGTAGCGCGGCAACCGACGAAGACCGGTTCGCCTAAGGAGTCGCACGCGAGTATGCAGACTTCGTGCACATTCGCCCGTTCTATGAATTTCATTTTGCCCCCCGGGTCCCTGCCCTTGGAAAGAAACCAGCTTGCTCGGCGCGCGCTGGCTGCGGAAATGGGAGCGTAAACTCTTTCTCACGGCTGACTATACGATCGCGGCTCTCTACTGCGAGTTCATCGAGAAGATGACACATGTAACCTATGGCGCCGAGCGAAGTGTCACGTATGCATGGCTGGATACTACTAGCGCCTCGGTGACGAACCAGTCAGCGCAGGTGAAGCTGATCCGTCAAGTCGGAGCCACAGCTTGGATCACAGAGATTCCGCGTTATCAGGAGTTCAGGACTATAGCCTTGTCGCTTGCTTCCCAAGGTGTACATTTCGTTGAAATAGCGGGTAATTCGCAGATTCTCACATCTCTGCTTGCACCGCGTGACTGGCGCAATGAGCATGGCGACGCTCAGCAGTTGTTTTCAATCCCCAGTTTTGACCGATCCGAAACGGCAGAGGATTGTAATGCGCTGCGATGTGCCAGCGTTATCTCGTGTGCTGAACGCAATCGCGGCTGGCAACGTGACGCTTGAACACGTTTACGACTACTGATCGCCTAAGCTATCAACAATAAGTGGCGAACCGACATCTCGCCTGCAGGTCAACGTAGCACTTCCAGTTACCGCGTGGGTGCTCTTACCCGTAACTTGCGTAGTAGCCGTAACTGTAACCGCTTCGTTCGTTGCTCCCAAGCAAGTCGCCGTCCCGTTATCGTTGGCATTGTTGTTGATCGAAGCGTTGACTGGGTCCGAGACGGTCGGAGCAATTCACACAAGCCACGCTCACACACCCTTTGGGAATGACAGCACCAGCGAAAAACTGAACTTGATTATCCGGTGCAGCCACGGTGTGGTCTGCGGCGGCACCTTGGGGTGAGACTGAAAGTGCGGTCAACTGGCAATTCTCGTTGGTATTGCCGCATCCCGTAAATCAGAATTGCAGCGACAAACACGGATGCGAGCTTAAGGTTTTTCCGCATAGCCGCCTCCATCGTAGCCCATATTCGTCTCCTAATCGTACGTTTTGGGGATAGCGACTGAATGTCGCCGACATGCTGTGCGTCGGGATGATTGACGCTGACGTTTCGCGGCATCCCCGCCGCGGATAACGTCCCCTCCTTGTTCCTTGGGAAACGTTTCAGCACCGGGACAGCAGCGATGGCCTTTTTTGTCCGATAAAGGTCCAATGCATGCCTTTCATGTATTCGTTGTGATTGCCATAATCGCTACCAAACCGAGGGGTGTTCAAATGTCCAGTTCTGCAACTGCGCTTCTTGTTGTCGACGTGCAGGAATCGTTCCGTCATCGTCCGTACTGGTGCGACTCCGACGTACCCTCTTTCGTTCGATGCCTGCGATCTCTAATCGCGGGAGCCCAGTCTCGTAAAATCCCAGTCATCCAGATTTTCCACGTCGAGGATTCCGGCCCATTCTCTCTGGAGTCTGGTTACGTTGTGCCGCTGCAGGATCTGTCTTTCACTCCTGACGCTATCTTCCAAAAACGCAGCCACAGCGCCCTGATCGGCAGTGGACTTGATGTCTGGCTCACGCAACATGGCATCCGCCGCCTCATCGTCGCCGGCATCCGGACCGAACAATGCTGCGAGACAACCACACGCCACGCTTCCGATCTGGGCTATCAAGTCGACTACGTCACCGCTGCAACCCTGACATTCCCAATGACGGACCGATACGGGAGAACGTGGACACCGGAGCAAATCAAATCAAGAACCGAACTCGTTCTAGACATGCGCTTCGCGCGAATCGCGACCGTGGAAGAGGCTCTTGCAGCGCCATCACGTAACTTGTAAGCTGATTTAACTCATCCACCCCGGTGCCCGTCGGGCTTGTCGGAAAATGTCCGCTGGAAAAGCTATGAAGCAGTTGCCAATGCCGCCGAGGAAGGTTAGCATGTTCGGTCGTAATGATGACGCACTTCTCAGCCGCGAGGCCCCTGCTTCGGCTTCTGATGACCTCCGCCGGATCCCGGTATTCGTCGTAGTTCCACCACGCCTGCTCCTACTAGATATCGCCGGTCCCCTTGAAGTACTGCGCCAGGCCAACCGCGTACAGAACTCTTTACGTTTCGAGGTACGTTACATTGGGCCCACCTCTTCATTGCAAACTTCAATTGGGATCACTCTGGCAGCCATCGAACCGCTACCGCGGGAATTACCTCCACAGTCCTGGATCGTGCTCGCCGGCGATGTGGAGCACATAATGCTCTGCGGAGGCGCACCTGGCCCGGGCAAGTCAGCCGCTGGCGAAGCAGCGGAGCGAGCTATCGTAACGTGGTTGAAGGCTACCGTCCGTCCCGGTCACAAGTTGATCTCAATCTGCACCGGCGCGTTGATCGCCGCCCGCGCTGGCCTACTTGACGGATACTCCTGCACCACGCACTACCTGAGTTACGATGAACTTCGCGCCATCGCGCCGCGGGCTCGAATTCTCGAAAATCGTCTCTACGTTGAAGACGGTACACGCTACTCGAGTGCTGGCATTACAGCAGGCATCGACTTAATGCTGCACCTCGTTCATCAATCCACCGACCAATCCTGTGCCGTGGCGGTCGCGCGCTATCTCGTCGTCTATTTACGCCGCAGCGGGTCCGACCCACAGCTCTCCCCATGGCTGGAAGGCCGCAATCACATTCATCCCGCAGTCCATCGCGTCCAGGATGCCATCGCCGCAGATCTTACCAAGCCCTGGAGCCTAAGGACGCTCGCGCGCATCGCGGGCGCCAGCGACCGCCATCTTTCGCGCCTCTTTCACGAACACGTCGGCATGAGCGTTCCTGAATACAGCAACCGTCTACGCGTCGCGTGTGCCCAGCAACTTCTTCGTGAGACGCGCTTCGACATGGAGCGTATCGCCGAACAATCCGGATTCAGTTCGACGCGCCAGCTTCGCCGCGCCTGGGAGAGGATCCACAAAACTCCGCCCCGCGAAGCTCGCCTTCAGTCACACGCCGCTTCAACCAGTACCAATCACAAGTCCGGCATCTAGATCAGCAATCGTTTTGGCACGCGGACTCAGGTAAGTCCTGCGCAGGAGCGTAAGGCGCCCGATGGGCAGCCACTCGGCAACCAGAATGTCGCCGTTACGTAGAAAAATGGTGTCATGCGGAGTGATGAATTTTCCGGGCGTGAACTGGCCCCGTTCCTGGCTGCGTCGAGACCCCACATCGCCGTTCTCAGCCTTGCCGTCTCCCAGTTGCGCTACCACCTTGTGTTCGCGATCGAGAATACACACTTGACTATCCAGATCGGGGCTCACCATCCACTCGCCCTGGATGTGAAAGTTGCAGGGCATGCGCATGTGCTCCTCGTCTTTGATTGTCTTCAGGTGGACGCCGTCGAGTGTGAAAGTCTGAATCCTTCTATTGCCGCGGTCAGCCACCGTCAGAAGAGGCTGTTCTCCGCGGCCATCGACCCAAAGTCCATGAGGAGTCTGGAACTCTCCATCGCCGTGCCCCGGCTTACCGACCTCGCCCAGGAATTTTCCGTCCAGCGAATAGCGCAGGATGTGGCTTGAGCCGTAACCGTCCCCGACGTAGAAATCACCATTAGGAGCGAACGCGACATTGGTAGGCACGAAGTCAATCGGCCGCTCGCTGTAGCTCGAGTCTTCACGCGGGTACCCATGCACCCAGATCTCTTCCCCCGTAAGCGTGGTCTTTACCACGCGGCAGCGATTGATGTCGCAATGGTACAGAACCTCTGTCTTTCCCTCGCGCCGCAGTTTCAGTCCATGCGCTCCTCCACGAAAACCCTCTCCAAACGCGCGAATAAACCGGCCTTTCTCATCAAAGACAACAACCGCCTCGCCCCGCATGCTTGACTTGTGGACCGTATGCCCGACGTAGATATTCCCCTGCTCATCCTGGCAAAGCCCATGCGTATCGCCCCACACCAATCCCTCGGGCGGAACCAGCCAATCGTGGACGCACTCGTATGTGTGCGCCCCAGATCCAACAACCGGAAGTCGACTGCCCGATTTATCTGAGGTCTGCAGGTAGAACTTTGACGGGAAGGCCGCTACGAAACCAGCAGCCGCACAGTTGGTGAGAAACGATCTGCGAGTCTGTTTGTTCACGCCTGCACTCCATGCCCAAAAACAAATCGCCACGAAGATAGCACCCGGTTGAATTTGAACACCAGAGAATAAGCACGGTCACATAAATGGGTTCGTAAACGGCACGACCTCATTCGGGTGGAAGGTAGCGCCGGCATCCTGCCGGCAGTCCTGAGTGCCTGCCCTGAGCTCGCCGAAGCGGCGTCCCGCCATCAGCGCCTCTCGGCGAATTGTCTGGAAAGACGGGAAGCGCACGACTTCACACGCTGCTGAAAAGTCCTGCAGCAACACAAAAAAAGGGAAGGGGCACGAATTTATTCGTGCCATCAAAGACTCCATGGCCTCGGGGCTTTAGCCCCTGAGGTCAACTCCCTTCCTCTCAACAAGCAGCTATGAGACCATCAGAAATCGGCGTCTTTGCCTAGCCAACCTCATCGCCGACTATAAATACACCGGCTCTCCCGCCACCCTTCACTCGAGCTGGGGCGCGCTGGACTGTTACTTCTGGAGTCCGTCCCATGACCAGCGTGGGATGCTGAGGCCATTCGGCACATCGTCGGCAGACTCGTGGTAGCGGGACATCGTCGTCGTGGTCGCCCAGGCGAAATAGTCGTGCAGCACTTGGCGCAAGACATCGTCGTTGGCTAATCCGGCATCGGCCAGCGCCAGATCGAAGCAGGCAATCGCACGCCGATCCATTTCATCGTGTTCCCCATTCCCGCTGTGAATCTTGACGACGGAGGTTTCATCACCATGGGAATCGGAATAAGTAGTCGGGCCACCGAGTGCCTCAGCCCAATAAGCGGCGAGTCGCTCGACATGCTGGGGGTGAAAGCCATGGCTGAACGCATGGGCCACGACCTCGTCCGCCATCACCCGCTTATGCCAGGCGGAAGCAAGCCGGCGCAGCCCTTCCTCGCCACCTGCTGCCTCGAACACAGTTTGCATGTTGCCATCATGACAATCCTTTCGTGCCTATGCAAGACAATCACGCTAGCGGGTTCACGGGGGCCGCGACATCTGATGCGACGTTAACTATGCCTCCTGGCCCGTCACCCACAGTTTAGGGATGGACCTTTCCGGATTCCGATTGGATCACGTGCAAAGCGGAAGCTGACTATTACCATTTGGATTGATTCCGGTTAGCCGACCAGGACTAAGCCGCTGGTGCGGCGGACGCTACGCGTGGGGTGAACCCGAAGGGTTGAGGTAGCTGACATAGTGTGGGTCACAGAGAAAGGAGACTCCTGTGACCCGCTTACGCAAGATGATGCTGGAGGAACTCCAGCGCCGCAACTACTCTGCGATCAGGACGCGCAATTGCCTGCGGGTCGTAACCGAGTTCGCCAAGTATTTTGGCAAACCTCCCGATCGGCTCGGCCTCAACGAGCTTCGAACCTACCAAGCCTATCTCCTCCGAGAGCGCAAGCTAACGCCTGGTACCGTTGTCAACCAAGTGGCTGGGCTGCGGTTCTTCTTCGTCAAGACTCTCCAGCGTCATCAGTTTCGCGATTTCTTGCCCTACCCTCAGGATCGGCGTCGGCTGCCAACGGTGCTGAGCCGGGAGGAAGTCTCGCAGCTGATCAACGCAGCCGGAACACTGTTTCGACGGACGCTGCTGATGACACTCTACGGCACCGGCATGCGACGTTCCGAGTTGGCTCGTCTCAAGGTCAGCGACATTGATAGTCAACGGATGATCCTCCGTGTGGTGGCGGGTAAGGGCGGCAAAGATCGTGATTTGCCTCTGAGTCCAGCCTTGCTAGAAACCCTGCGCGAGTACTGGCGCTGGCGCAAGCCGAAGCTCTACATGTTTCCCACACCCACCCTTGGCCGCAGACTCCATCAGCCGATTTCGGACAAGACCGTCTGGATCGCAGGTAGCGAGGCCGCGCGTCGAGCTGGCATCCGCAAGCGCGTTACGCCGCACACGCTACCTCACAGTTGGGCGACCCACCTATTGGAAGCCGGTACCGACCTGCGAACCATTCAGGTCCTGCTTGGACACGGCGATCTGGAAAATCATCGCTTGTTGATGTTCGAACAAGAGCGCGTGACTTTCCGCTGGAAAGATTACGCCCGTGGTGGCAAGCAAGGTGAGATGACTCTTAGCGCCACGGAGTTCTTGCGCCGTTTCTTTCTGCACGTGCTACCCAAAGGCTTCGTCCGCATCCCTCACTTCGGCTTTCTGGCCAATCGCTTTCGGGCTTCCCGTCGGCCGTTTGCCCGACAACTGCTGGCCTCCAGGAACTCGACAGAGCGTCAAGTTACAGCACACGACGTGCCCGAGAGTTC
>Ga0075424_100001519_pt1 | contig 20468 bp, 14 predicted proteins | sample SoiMethybrSBSTD3_FD_75301 | JGI IMG/M metagenome (GOLD analysis project Ga0075424, IMG submission 75301) | Bulk soil microbial communities from a Populus tree surrounding site in Tennessee, USA - Soil MetaG P. TD hybrid SBSTD3 | ecosystem: Environmental > Terrestrial > Soil > Tree plantation... | reverse complement strand
CACGCTCGATCAGGCGCACAGCTTCGTCCCGCGCTGGCGACCGCCGTTCATCACCGGCTACGCGCCCGGCGATCGGTGCCACCTGAACGGTCTCGCGCTACAGAACGGTCGCCCACGGTTCGTTACTGCGTTAGGTGAAAGCAACATCTTTGGGGGGTGGCGCGCCGACAAACGCAACGGCGTTTTGATCGACGTGGAGAGCGGCGAGACGGTCGCGCGCGGATTGTTCATGCCGCACTCTCCGCGCTTCTACCGCGACCGGTTGTGGCTGTGCGAGTCGGGGAAAGGCAGTCTCGCGACCGTAGACCTCCAGACCGGCAAGCTCGAGACGGTGATCCGGCTCCCCGGTTTCACGCGTGGGCTGGACTTCGCGGGCCCGTTCGCCTTCGTCGGTCTGTCGCAGGTGCGCGCCGCCTCCAATACATCCGTTGAAATCGAGGTCACGGAAAAAAATCCGCAGCGCGCCAGCGGCGTCTGGGTAGTAAACATCGAAACCGCCAAGACTGTCGCCTTCCTGCGCTTTTCCGGAGTAGTGGAAGAGATCTATGCCGTTCATCTGCTACGCGACGCCGCACGGCCGTATGTCAGCGCGCAGGATGGCGTTGCGCTCGAGACGACCTGGGCGCTGCAGGAGCCGGTAATGAAGGAACTGGAGATCGAAACCCCGGCTACTGCTCTTATTGCTCCACGACCATGAAGTGAGCGCGGCCGCAGCAGGCATCCGAGCCCGCTTTACCATTTGCACGAGAGGAGGCCCGGATCGATGTCATCGCCTGAGCTGCAGGTCTAGGCGGGCTCGCACTTAGCGCCACGTCGCGAGCGCTGCCGCAACCCGCGCGAGCGGCGCGGTCCAGTCGCCAAAGCGTTCCTGCCGGAAGATGCGCATCGTCGGATACCAGGGAGAACGATCCGCGGCCAGGCGCCACCGCCAGCAGGTGTTGAACCGGTCAATCAGCCACACCGGCCTGCCAAGAGCGCCCGCGACATGCGCGACCGAGGTGTCCGTCGAGATGACGAGATCGAGCTCCGCCATGATCGCGGCGGTGTCGCCGAAATCGTGGATGTCGGCGGTGAAGTTCGCCACCGCTCGTGCAAGATCGCCGAGCGACGAGAGATTCCCTGCGGCACCGAGCTGAAGGCTGACGAAGTTGACGCCCCGCGTCTCCAGCAGCGGCGCCAGATGCGGCAGGGGGATCGTCTTCTGTCGGGTCAGGTACGCCACGTCGCGGCGCGCGTACGCGGCCCACGCGAGCCCTACCCGTGGGCGGTCGATCGCGGCGAGGCGAGGCTTCCAGAGTGCCGCACGCTCGGGCAACACCGAGACATACGGCAGCGCACCCGGCAAGGCGTCGGTATCGATGCCGAGCAGGAACGGAAGCGAAAGCGCCGATGCCACCGCCGACGGCCGCGTTGGGAGCGCGGCGACCGCCGTGGGATCGGTCACCACCCGATCGATCCCCGGGACCGTGGCGAGTAATGGAGCGAGACTCCGCCACGGGCCCTCTGCGAGGAGCAACAGCTCACGGACGCGTTTGCGCGCTTCCGATGCGAAGCGCGCGAACTGGATAACGTCGCCAAGCCCCTGCTCGCAAATCACGAGCAACGCTCCGTCAAGGGACTCGCCCGACCACCTCGGCACGTCGTCGAAACGGCGCGATGATCCGAACACACCGTCGGGCCGCTGTTCGAGCGCCCGCCAGCCGCGTCGGTAGTCGCCGCGCCCGAGCAGCGCCGCCGCCACCACGAACTTGGCCTGACGATCGTTGCGATCGAGGGTTAGCGCGCTCCGCGAGGCCGCCTCGGCAGCCTCGAAATCTCCGCCCCAGAATCGCAGGGTGCCGAGCACCCGCCAGAAGCCCGCGAGTTGCGGCTTCGTCGGCGCGAGTGCCTCCAGCGTCTGGCGCGCGCCGTCGAGATCTCCGTCGAGCGCGTCGGCGACCGCGACGGCGACGCGCGCGCCGAGATGCGCGGGGTTCACCGACAGCGCGAGCTTCGCCGCCGCGCGCGCACGCGAGGTATCGTCGTCGCCGTTCAACACTTCGGCCAGATTGGCCGCGGCGTCCGCGTACCGCGGGTCAAGCGCGAGCGCGCGCTCGAAGGCGGCGATGGCTTCCGAACGACGATCAATGCGTTCGTACGCGATGCCCAGGTTGTTCTGCGCCGTCGCATAGCGCGGGTTGAGCGCTATCGCGCGGTCGAGGTGCTCGATTGCATCCTCGGGCCGACCGGCCTCGATGAGCGCGTAACCGAAATTGTTGTGCGCGTGCGCCTTCTGGGGCGCGAGCGCGACGAGCTTCTGAAAGCGAGAGACCGCGAGCGGAAGGTCGCCGTTTTGCAGCGCGACCACGGCGGCATTGTTGAGCGCGCCGAGATCGTCCGGAAACGCCGCAAGATACGCCGCGTATCCCGCCTCGGCTTCTCCCAGCCGGCCCGCCTTTTGCAGCTCAAAAGCGCTGGCGAGCTGCTGTCGTAACGTATTACCCATGGATGCAAACGCCTAGCGGGTCTTCCCTGACCTGACGCGTGACGATGAAAGCGGGAGAGGCGTGACGATCAAATTCCATACTTGCCGAAGTCAACGCCGGGATAGTGCGAAAACAGCTCGCGCAACCTGCGTTGTTGTTCCGCAGTAAGCGTCAGCGCTCCCTGGCCGACGCGGCCATCGCGGAAAGTCCGGTATTTGCGCGAGAGGATGCCCGGATCGATGTCCGCGGTGTAGCGCAATCCCAGGAAGTCCAGCACGCTGCGCACCGACTTCTCCTTGTCCCCGAATAGTTCCTCGTACGTCACCCAGAGCGCGTCGACCGCGCCCTGTTCGCAAAGCCGATACCACGAAACGTAGAAGTTGACGAACCAGGGCACGGCCAGATCGATGATCATGTCGAGCAATCGCTCATCGCTTAGCTCTTTCGTCGATTGATCCTGCCACACGAAGGAGTACCCGCTGCGGCCCGTGCCGAGGGATCCCCGCTGGCACTTTTCCCTGAGATCGTGCTGGAGGCTCACTACGATGTCCTCAATGCGCCGAACGAGGATGATGGGCCGGATACCGAAAGTGCGCATCAGCGCCGCGTTGTGAAACGTCCCCTTCATGTGCAACTGCGACACGCAGCCATAACGGTTCATCAGGCATAGCGCGGGCAGATACAGATCGTGCTCGTTGGTGGAGTACGCCGCGCAAAGTCGAAACCAGCGCAATCGCGTGATCCGGATGAGGGTGTTGACCAGGAAGGTCGAGCCTGCCTTGGGCGCGCCCGCCACCACGATCAGCGGCTTGCTCGCGCGGTCCTTCGCGAAGTTCACCTCGCCCTGCGGCGCGAGCCCATTGCCCACCGCGGCATTCACGACCGCGTAGAGAAGCTGTTGCACATCGACTTCGATCGGCGGCTGCGTGCTCCGTGGCGCTTTCTCTTTCATGCTTCTTTCGCGCTCCCGAGGTAGGCGGACCAGAATGCGAGCAGGTCGTGCTCGAAGCGGGCGCGGGTATAGTTGCGCGCCGTCGCGTGCCCTGCGCGGCGCTTCGCGTCCAGTGCAGTCGCGGCGGCCGGATCGTCCAAGGAGGCGAGGGTTCGCTCCAATGCATTCGCCAGAGCCCACGCGTCCTCGTCCGGGACCCAGATGCCGTTGTCTGTGGTAGCGTAATCGAGCCCGCCTCCACCCGCGAATCCCACCACCAGACACCCGGCCGCCATCGCTTCGAGCGGCGGCAGACCCAGGCCTTCGTAGATGCTTGTCGAGACATAGACCTGGGCATCGCGCAGGCGCGCTGCGACCTGATCTTTCGACAAGCCCTCGATCTCGAGCCAGGATAGGTCCTTCCCGTGGACATGCCCGGCCGCCGCGAGCAAGCCCTGCACCAGGCGGATATTGTGCGGACCTTTGCGCGGCATGCAGGCCACCGTGATGGGCCGCGCGAACGGCTTGAGATCCTCGCTGAAGAAGACATCGTCCACCGCTGGCCGCACCACGCTCGCGTCGACGCCGAACCACCGCTTCAGCGCCTGCTGGATCGGGCTCGACACGCACATGTAGGCGGAAAACCCGAACTCGCGCCAGGTTTCGCCAGGCGCAAGGCCATGGAACACGTAGAAATGGTTTTGGCAGAGGAGCACTTTGCGGCAGGTCAGAACGCGGCACTTCCTGATCGCGGCCGGGTGATCCTCGGGTACCACGAGGACATCGGTGGTCGAGACCCTGAGGTTCGAACTGGCGTCGAGCACCGGGATGTCGGCCCCAGCGAACGGATACCGGAAACCCGGCGTGGCGTGCACGATGAAGGCGTCCAACCCGTGCTCGCGAAGCGCCCCGACGTGATCGTACAAGACCCCTATCCCGCCGCGCGGCTGCGCGATGTCGTGGCTGACATAGAGAATCCGGCTCATCGCCGCTTTTTCGCGCTGCCCGGCCGAATCATGTAATCGCCAGCGTCGCCCAGGCAGCAGATAGAGATCCGTGAGCAGGCCTGCCGCGCATCAGGAGAACAACGCCTCCACCAATCTGTCCGTCACGCGCCCCCAGGTCAAGTTCTGCGCGACGTAAGCCGTTCCCGCGGCGCCCATGCGGGTCGCGCCGTCGCGCTCGCGCAACGCCTGCCGCATCAGCTCGACGAGATGATCGAGGTCTGGCTCCAGATAGTCGCCGCCTTCGGACCCCTCAGACGGCATCCGTGCCGGCCTGCTGCGGATGCGTCGCGCAAAGGATTCCTGCGTGAATTCGTCGGTCGGCCCGCCCCCGGTGCAGATCACCGGAACGCCGCAAGCCGCCGCCTCCAGCACCGGCAGGTTGAATCCTTCCGCGCGGTATGGAGACACGTAGCTGTCCGCCGCGCGAAGCAGGTCGGCCATCATCCGAGCTGAATACGTGTCGCCATTGTAGATGAGCCTCGCCGCCACCGTCTCCCGCGCCCGCGCTGGAAGATCATCGAGCACCGACCGCACCATTTGGCGCGAGGGATAGAGCGCGTCGGCGCCCTTGAGAAAGAGCCTGGCATCAGGCTCGGTTTCAGCGATCCGGGCGAAGGCCGCAAGCAACACGTCCACGCCCTTGTTCCATGTCATCGCGCCCACGGACAAATAAACGAACGCGTCGCGCAGGCCGAGCGCCTCCCGCGCCGCGTTACGTGCCGTCGCGTCGGGGCGAACGACGGCTGGGTCGATCCCGTGCGGGACGACGTGAATGCGCTCGCGCGGCAGCCCGAAGCGCTCGTAGGCGAGCGCGCTCCACCGCGAAGGCGTCACCATGCTGACCGTGTCCGGCACCTCCGCCGCGGAGCGCAGGCCGCTGCGACTCTCTTCGTCCAGAACCCGATACTCGGCCGTCCCGAACGCGAACCTCCTGCCGGAAAGGGGCGCGCTGAAATCGGGGCGCTCGGGCCGCATCGTGAGCGTCGCCTGCGGGAGGAAATCCGGTTCCGGAGCACGCAGCCCGGCGAGCGAGGCTTCCTGCTCCGCCGTGAAAACGCCGCGGGTTCTGCGCCATCGGTCGAAGTAATACGGCAGGTCGACGAAGCGCAGCTCGACCTCGTGCCCCTGCAACAGACACAGGCAGTGCGACTGCGCGACAAGCGCGTAGGAGTGGGGAATGAAGCGCCACCCTTCGACGAGCAGCCGCCGCACGCCCTTGCCCTAACCGTTCTTGAATTTTGACTCAGTCGCGCTGCGGCGCGGGAAGGTTCCTAGGGTCCGGCAGCTCGGGCAACTGGACGAGCAACGCGTCGACGGCGGCCTGGTTTACTTTCATCGCCGGATCGTGGCTGATGGCGGCGAGCTTCGTTTCGCGCACGTCACTGATGTAGCGTGTCTTCAGATCCGCCATGATCTGCTTCTGCGCGCGCTCGAACGGCAGCTCGCGCGGCGGGCGGCGTCCATCGAGACGGATCACGTGCCAGCCGAAGCTCGACTTCACGGGCTCGCTCAGGTCGCCGGCGCTTTTCAACGCGAATGCAGCCTTGGTGAACGCCGGGTCCATCTTGCCCGGCGCGAACCAGCCAAGCGCTCCGCCGTTTTCCTTCGCCGTGGGATCGTCGGAGACCTCCGCTGCAAGTTTGGCGAAATCAGCGCCGGCGGCGAGCCTCGCACGCACCTCCTTCGCCAGGGCCAGCGCAGCCGCATCGTCGCGCTTGGTCGTGTCGAACAGGATATGCGAAGCACTCACCTCCGCGGGCGCTTTGTACTTTTCCTTGTTGAGCGCGTACGTTTCGCGCGCCTTGGCCAGAAAGTCGGTCTGCCTGGCATCGAACTCGGCGGCGGTGTCGCGCTCGATCTTTTCCACCATCGCTTTCGCGAGCACGCGATCGGCCTGAAGCGCGAGCCGGCGCGAAATCTCCGGATCGCGCTCGAGCCCGGCGTCGCGCGCCTGCCTGGCGAGCGTCTTGTCGATCAGCAGGGTGTTGAGAAACATCGTGAGGCGCGTGGGGTTGGCGGCGAACTCGGCACGCATCTGCGCAGGTACCCGTTGGAGATCCGTCTCGTAGTCGGCGCGAGTGAGCTTCACGAGCGCGTTCTCGGCCAGGACGTCGTCCTCGGCCTTGAGCGCCTGCGCGAGACAATCGGCGCCGCTGACGAGCGCGGCCAAAGCGAGCGCGCCGGCAATGCACTGCGGTGCTCCAAGTCCGGCGGCTGCGGGGATTAATCGATGGAAAATGTTCATGATCGCTGTTCAGGGTTAGGAGGTGCCAAGTAGCAGAAAGCCCCGCTCGCACGGGGCTTTCCACGTCCAATGCAATCCGCGCCGCTTAGCCGCCGACCGGCTTGGTCAGCGTGATCCGCATGTTGCACGTGCTTTGGTTGCATTGCGTCGAGCCGATCGGGGGCGGGGGCGAGAAGTTGGTCAGGTTCCAGTAGTACGTCGTATTCGGCTGCAGCAACACCTGGCAGGTTGTCGACTTCTGCGTCCCGAGGTCGGTCAGGGTCGCCACCGAGAAGCCGACTTGCGGGCCCATGGTCCCGCTGAAGACCGTGGTGTTACATTGTTTGGCCACGCTGTTCTTGGTGCTCCATTGATACTGCGGCATGCCGACGGTGAAGTCGCAGGGGCTGGCCGAAAGCGCGCCGGCGCGCGGTGACGTCGGGCCGCTGAACTCGACCGCGCTGAGGCTGCCGATGCCGCTGACGGTCGAGGTTGTGAAGGAGCCGGTCGTGAATTGGACGATCACCGCGTCGTTCGGTCCGAAGCCGACGCCGTTGACCGTATCAATTTGAGCACCAGCCCAGTTCGCGACGACCACCTTCGGATTCAAGCCCAAGGCAGTGCAGGCGCTGGTGTCGGGGCCACCGCCGCCGCCGCCGCCGCCGCCGCCGCCGCCGCCCGTCGAATAGCTGAGCGCCTTACTTGGCGTGACCGTAGTCGCCGTGTCGTTGGCGGACAAGTCATAGGTGCAAGTGAGCGCAGTCGTGCCATTCGGTGCCGAGAGAATTGCTTGGTTCGTCGTCGACGTTATGGCAGGACAACCGGCGGTACTCCCAGTGCGCAAGCTCCATGCGTAGCTGACGCTCCCAGCATTATTCGAGCAGTTTGCCGTGAGGGTCTCCGCGCTCGATACCGTCGGAGACGAGACGGATGCCGCGATCGAGCAGCCGAACGTTCCTCCCGAAGTCTGGCAGGTCAGCGTGTTCGTATTGGAATTCCACGCAACGGTCCCGGAGCAGCCGAAACCGCTGAGGGTGATCGTCTGAGCCGACGGCGACGATGCGGGAACAGCAAGGAGGATCAGGGTGAATGCAGCGGCCGCAAGCGCACACGCGGCCGATCGGACGAGCGATCGGTTCATCTTCGACTCCCAGGCGGAAAGCCAATCAGGTGGCCCCGGTGGCCCCTGCAAGTTCCGCGCCAGCAATTACAATGAAAACAATTAAGTATACGCCACACCGCGGGCGCCCGCCAACGGAAAATCGATTCCGTTCGTCAGACCTTCGCCGCCGTCCGGCACATGACGTTGGCATGATACGTCCTGAGCAGCAGTCGCGCAAGGGGAACGTGCAGACGCAATGCGTCACATGGCGACGCGATGCGCCGTCACTCGCGAAGAAGCGCGCGTCACGCGCACGCGCACGTGCGGTCCAGCGGGGCGCCCCAAAAAAAGGGCGGAACCGAAGCTCCGCCCTCTCTTTGCCATGATGCGCGCTCAGTTGATCAGCGTCGAGTACCTGTGCGCGAAGTTGCCGCCGTAGTTCGCGAGCACGTTCGTGCCGCCGACCACCAGCGTACCGTTCGTGAACGACTGTACCGCGAAGCCGATCACCGGGAGCCCCTGCCAGGTAAACGTGCTGGCGGTATTGCCCGACGTCACGCCGAAGACGTGAACCGTATGCGTGTTGACGAGCTTGTGGTAGGTCACCAAGTTCGTCCCCGACGACAAGTGAACATCCAGCCAACCGTTCGCGAAGGTCGTAGAGAGGCTTTGCACGTTCTTCGAACCGAGCACGTTGGTGTTGTTGAACGTGAGGACATTCGCCTCGTAGCATAGAGACGTCGGCGCGCCCCCCGGTGGCGGCGGCGAGAAGGACTGCGGCGTGGTGATCGTCCTCTCTTCGCGGTCGAAGATGTTGATGGTGACGTCGTCGCAAGAGAATGCGGTCTTGTTGAAGTTTTTCTGGAAGAGCTTCGACGGAGCGCCCGTCCCATTGGCCACGTAAAAGCGCTTGGTCGGGAAGGTGATGACCCAGTCGGTTCCGGACTTGGTGGTCGCGTCCAGAACGAACTCGTTCATCACCTGGTTGTGCATCAGCACTGCGCTCACCGCGTCGGCTTTGAGGCACCCGATTGCAGCACCCGTCTTAGAGTCCCGGCATTCCGGCCCCTCCCAGGTCGCCCAATACACGCTATCGTCGCCGATACGGCTGAAGTTCTTCTGACAGTTAATGGTCCCGTCGACGTTGAATACGGTTCCGCCAGAAGCGCAATCGTTGGAGAAGCCCTCGTAGACGACGCTTTTCTTCGGACCGGAGAATTCGAGGGTCGGCGACACGCTGCCCGCGTTGAAGTACAGGGCACTGCCGGCGAAGTTGAACCGCTGCAACGCCACTGCATCTTCCGTGTAATCCGTGCCCGAGCCGACGTTGATGAGCGTCATGCCGCCGAAAAGGCCGCCGAAGGCGCTGGAGGCATCGGTCTTCGCCGAGTTGTCGTTGAGCGGATGCTTGGCGCCCTGGCATTCAGGAACACCATTGACGTGCGTGACCACGATCGAGGTGCAGTTCAAGCTGGTGTACGCTGCCATCTCGATCATTTCGACGTAGCCTTCCTTCGTCCGGTCGAGACCGTCGCCGCCGCCGTCGCCGACGTAGGCGAAGTTGACGAAGTTCACGCCCGCCTTGAGGGCCGCGTTCGCCGGGATCGTGCACGAGTTGTCGGTCGTGATCACCGCGGCGCCGCCACCTGAGGTTGGGATGATCCCCGCCGTCCACACGTCGAACTTGGAGAGGAACAAGTTGAAGTCGAGTACTTCGCGGCTGTTCCTGCCTTCGAGGAAGCGGACCTTGACCGCTTTCGCGGAGCTGGTGGTGTTCACCACCGACAACAGCGAGTTATACGCGTTGCCGGCTGCGTCGGCGTTAACCGTGTAGTACGGGTAGATCAGGACCTGGCCAAGTCCGTTGGGATTGATGGCTACGGCGTTCGCAGTCGCCGTCACGCCCAACGCGCCCACTCCTGCCAGGGCTGCGTACAGCGATTTTCTTTGGAACGAGTTCATGGTTTTTAATGACTCCTCTGTTTCAGTGTTTCAGGTTTAAAGTGATCACTTTAAGACCGACAGCAGTCGCGAGTCTATTACACCCTATCTGATTTTACAACGAATTCTTTCCCCGCATCCGACCCCCGGAAGTTCCTGTCTGATATTTGCAACGTCCGCCCGGACACTTTGGCTAGCGATAAACGTACCCGACTGTCCCGTTTTCGATGATCCAGGTCTCCGGCACCGGTGTCTCGATCCCCTTCATTGCGCCGCCCCTCGGGGCCCGAAAATCGTACGTGATCAGCATCTGGACTTTGCAGACCTCCGCTTCGCAGTCCACCTTGTCCACTTTCGCGCCACGCCACATACCCGGTTTTATCTTGGCCTTGTACAAGCCCAGCGGCGTCGCCGCCTTCGAGCCCGCGCTCAGGTACTGGTAGGCACCTTCCACATCGCCTTTGATCAGCAACTCCCAGCGTGCCTGCGCGCGCTCGGCAACAACCTTCTGTTTTGCTTCGGGCGGCGAATCCATGCTGATGCTGGCACAAGCTGCGAGTCCCACTCCCAGTGCAACGCAGCTCAACCGGCCCAAGGCCCGGCTCAACGCCCGAATCTTCACGCCAATCTTGCCACTTTCGTTTTGCAGCCTATCCAAGGCATCCCGATGCGTCAATTGCAAAAACAGCATTTTTCCCTCTCATTCAGGTCTGTTGCATTCCTGCAACATAGATGGCGTCGTCATTTGACGACGGTTGGCGGCGCCGCAGAGGCATCGTCCGTAACGGTTTTGGGCTTCGGAAACACGTCGTCGAGCCGCTCCATCTTGCGCCGCATATCGTCGATGACGCGACTCATGTCGGCCTCGTTATCGACCACGCGCGGCGTGATGAACAGCACCAACTCGGTCCGGTTGCTGGTCAAGTTTTGATTGCCGAAGAGCCCGCCGAGAATCGGGACGCGGGAGATCAGCGGAAGCCCCTTCGAGCTGTTTTCCTTATCTTCGGAGATGAGCCCGCCCATGACCATCGTCTGGCCGGTAGGAACGGCGACCAGCGTCTGCACCGAGCGCGTAGCGATGGTCGGCGGCTGGTCGCAACTGGCACTGATCGCCCCCGGGGTGCTCACTTCGGCCTGTACGTCGAGCGTCACCAGCCCGCCCGCATTGATATGCGGCGTCACCTGCAACAGCACGCCGGTATCGATGTATTGCGAGGTGGTCGTGACCGCATTGGTGGTCCCCACGGTCGTGCCAACGAACGCCTGCTGGCAGATCGGGATGCGATCACCGACCTTGATCGTCGCCTTCTGATTGTCGAGCGCAGCGAGATGCGGGTTCGAGATCACCTTGGTGTTGCCGTAGGTGTCGAGCACGTGCAACACGGCTTGGATGCCGCCGGGAAAATTGGCATTGTTGATGAGGTAGACGAAGCCCTGCGCAAGGCTCAACGCCGGATTGTTCGTAGCGGTCGTGCCGGTCGTGGTTGTCGGCGCCCCGGGGTTGAAGGCCGTCGTATTGTTGAACAGGCCACCGGCCCCCCTGCCTGACGGCGCGGCGCCCTTGAACAGCCATTCCACCCCGAACTGGATGCTGTCGCCCAGGACCACCGAGGCGATGGTCACCTCGATCGCCACCTGTCGCTGCGGAACGTCGAGCTTCTTGAGCGCCGCCTCGATCACCGCGTATTCCGTCGGCGTGGCCACGATCAGGACGGTGTTGTTGTCCTTGTCGGCGACGACCTGCACGTTGCGAATGACACCGATGCCGCCTTCGCCGGTCGCTACGGCGCGAGTCGCTGCCGCAGCCGCGGCCGCTGCGCTCGCCGCCTGGGTTGCGGTCTGCGCGGGCGTCGGCGGCACGACGGGGACTGCAGAGGTCGGCGCCGCCTGGTACGACGGTGCCGAGACGATGGTGCCCGCCGGCGTGCCGGGCGCGAGTGTCGGCGCGCTGGGCGTGGGTTGCTGCGTCACGCGACCGGTGAATGCCTGCTGCAACAGCGGCCCGATGCGCTCGGCCCGGCTGTACTGAACTTGATAAACGTAGAAGCGCACTCCGGCGCTGTCGGTGCCTGCCTTGTCGAGGCGCTCGATCCACTTCTTCGCCTCCTCGAGATATTCTGGCTGTGGCGTGATGATCAGCAGCGCGTTCATGCGCTCGATCGGGATGATGCGCAGGATGCCCGCGAGCGGGCTCTTGTCGGGCGTGCCGAGCGCCTTGTCCAACTCCGCGGTCACCGACTTGACATCTGCACTTTGCAGCGTGAAAAGCCCCGCCGACATGCCGGCCATCCAGTTGATGTCGAACATCTCGACGGTGGCTAGAAGGTGCTTGAGCTCTAGCTCGGTGCCCGAAAGGATCAGGAGGTTGCGCAGGTCATCCACCCGTACCGTTGTCTGATCCTTGACGAAAGGCTCGAGCAGCGTTGCCATCTGGCGCACGCCCACGTAGTGCAGCGGCACGATCACCACCGAGAAACCGGGCTGGAGCGGGCGGCTCGTGGCGCCGAGTTGCGGCGTGACGTTGCCGCGTACGGCGGCCGCGGCGGGCAGAATCTTCCAGATGCCGCCCTGCTTGGTCATCGTCGCGCCGTTCATCCGCAGCAGCATCTCCATGGTGGCGGGAAGCGCTTCGCGCGGGATGCCCGACGTGGTGCGGATCGTCACGGTGCCGCCGACTGCCGGATCGATCGCGTAGGACTCGTTCAGGATGTCGCCCAGGATGTTTCGAGCGACTTCGCGGATGTCGGCGCCCTCGAAGTTGAGCGTCACCGCGGGTCCCGGTGGCGCGGGCGGCCTGGGCTGGAGTTTCACTGCGCCGCCCTCTTCCTGTCCCTGGATGAGGATGCCGGTGCCCCTGTAGAGCTTCGATCGGTCCGCAGGCTGCTCCGGCGCGGCGCTTAGCGCGGTGCCTATGTCCCCCGCAGTGGTCTTGGCGGAGGGAGGCCGCGCAGCCGAGGCTGCTTCCCTGCCGTCCTGGGTTGTCGCGCAGGCGACCAGCAGCAGCGAGAGCACTAGCGGAAGCGATCGAGCCCGCGGCAACGGCAGCGGGGCATGCGTCAGCTTTGCGTAGCGTTCATCCATCATTGCCCCTTGTTATTGTCGTGCCGCCGCAGGCAGGCGACGGCTTGGGAACCTCAGCCGCTGCACGGATGCGCCGTTACCGGTTCCGCTTACGTCCGCCCTGCGCGGACGTATCGCTGCCCTGCCCCGATATCGCGGCGTCACGCGCGGCGCGGCGTGCTTGCCGGGCGTCCTGCGGCTGTGCTTCGGCGGCGTTCGGCGCCGCCGCAGCCTGTGCTCTTGCTTGGGCACCGCGGGCCGCGGCGGCGGCAGGCGCCCCGACTGCAGGCGCGGGTGCTCCCGGCGGCGGGGGCGCGGCCGCCAGCGTGGTCTTCGGGCCTTGCGCGACCTTGAGGATCAGCTCCTCGGACTCATCGCCGAGCGTCAATTTCACGCGATCGGGCTGCACGGAAGCGACGTATACACCGTCGATCTCGTCGCCCTGCCGCACGACGCGCGACTTGCCTCCCGCAACCTCCTTCAGGAAGGCGACGTTGCGCTCAGCGGTCACCGTGGTCCCCATGAGCTGGAACCGGCCCGGGTTGAGCCGGTGCGGCCCGCCATCGACGGCGAGCACCGGCGCGGGACGCCGCGTCGCGTTGAACAGCGTTCGCGCGACCATCTCGGCGTGCGCGGGAAGCCCTCCCTCGATCCGGTACTCGGGCAGCGCCGCCGCTGTCACCGGCTTCGCCTCGACCGGGGGCGGGGCGGACGGCATGCGCACGAGCTGACGGCCCCAGTCGATCTCCCAGCCGACGAGCGCGGCCAACGCCACCGCTGGAACGACCCACAGCGCCCACCCGCGCGCGCGGCTCCCGTTGATCGTGAGCGGCAGTGTGCTCATTTCTTCGCTTCTCCGTTCTTGGATGCTTCGGCGAACGCGAAGCCGTAGACGTCGAGCAGGACCGAGAGCTCAGGCTCGTTGCCTGGCGCCGGCTTGAAGCCTCGAAACGCGTTCAACGGCCGCACGGTGATGTTCTCGATCAGCGTGTACGGCGTCTGCGTTTCGAGCGCGTAGAGGATCTTCTGCAGGTTCGGCGTGCTCGCGAAGAGCTGTACGTTGATGCCGACCTGGCGGAACCGGCCGTCCTCGCGCGGTTGCGCCGTCTGGATGGTCGTGATACGGCCGCCATTGTTCTCGATCGCCGCTCGAACGAGATCCTGCAGCTCGGCGCCAGCAAGATTCGGCGCCGTGTTGTGCAGGAAAAAGCGGCGCCCATCCTTCGCGCGGAGCGCCTCGAGCGCCTTTTTCAGCTCCGGAGTCTGCGCCGCGACACGGCGGTAGACCTCGATTCGGTCCTGCAGGGCGTCGATCGCGGCATCGTAGTGCCGGTGGAGCAGGAGGAACGGGGTGAGCAACAGCGCGATGCTCAGGAGCACGGCAAGCGTGAGCAGCGCCAGAGCCAGTACGCGGCTTTGCCTGGGCGGAAGCGGAAGCGCGAGAGTGACCATCAGTTGTCTTCGTCGGGTTCCGATGCGCCGGACGAGGGCGGCGGCGCATCGGCGTCCGGAGGTTGCGCCGTCGGCGCGCCGGCTGCGGGAGCAGCCGCGGGCGGGGCGCCCGGAGCGGTCGCGGGCGCTGCCGGCGGCAAAGCACGGCGTCCCTGCCGGGCCGGCCGTGGCGCTGCGTCCTGCAGCACGGCAGACGGCGGCGGCACATAGCCCTCGGGGAACGGACCGAACCCGGCCGCCGTCGTGGGCGAAATCGTTTGGGGCGGCGCAGCGCGCATCGGCATCAACGGAACTGGAGCACCTGCGACCGGTTGCGGCGCCGCTGTGGGCACGGCGGCAACGGCCGGCGCCGTTGGCGCGGGCGCCGCCGGAGCGGGCGCGGGGGCAGGTGCTGTCGCAGACGGCGCAGCCACCGCCGGCGCCGACGCGACGGGCACCGCACCGAGCGTCAGCGTTTCTGGCGCGGGCAGCGTCAGCGTGCGCAAGCGTGCGCCGACATCGAAGATCTCGCCGCTCGCGCCCTGGATCTTGGTGGTCGGAGAACGCGGCGCGGCCTGCTCGACCAGCTTCGTGTCCTCGAGCAGCGCGATCAGCTTGCCGGCATTCCCGGATTCGCCACGAAGATAGAGATCGCGCTGCAACTCCTTGCCGCGGCCGCCCGTCTTCAACTCGAACTGCGTGAGCCAGGTGTCGTCAGGGAGCGTGCGCGTAACCTCGTCGAGCACATGCACGAGGCTCGGGTACGCGTACTTCTTCGCGAGGACGTAGTTGTAGTCGCTCTGCATCACTTCGAGTTGCTGCCGCACTGCATTGGCCGCCTGCGCTTGTTGTCCTGCCTCCGCGCTGAGCTCGCTCAACGCAATCGCGTACTGGCGCTTCTGCGCGAGCGGCACGATCACTGCGGCGAGCGCGATGGTCGCAACGATGGCCGCCGGCGCCCACACCTGCCAGCGGCGCCATTCCAGGGGCCGCGGTCGCGCAACGTCGGGGATGAGGTTGAGCTTCGCGGCTGTGGCCGGCGGTCCCGGCACGACTGCGCGCGGTACCGCGCCCCATGCTTCGACCTGCTTGCACGCATCGTCGACGATGCTCCGCAACGCGGCGGCCCAGTCGACACGAAGTGTTTTCTTCGCTGCGTCGCGGCTGACGACGACGGCATCGAAGTAAAGCTGCTCGGGCCGGAACGGGGTGTGCCGGTCGAGATCGTAAGCGAGTGTCTGCGCGAGATTCTCCTCGACCGCGGCGGGCAACGTGAGCTCCTTGCGCAACACCTGCCGGGAGCTAAGCGCGATGACCACTTTCGGCGCCGCGAGACCGCCCGAGGCATCCGCTGCGAGGCGCGCCACGGCGGCGCGACCGGCCGCGAGGACCGCAGCAGCGTCGCCAGTCAGCGACACTTTCTCCACGATCACGAGCCGTGTCGGGCCAACGCCGAACTCGGGCCGCCAGAACACCGCCTCGCCATCGGCAAATTCGATCACCGGTCGCACGAAGCGCCGCTGGAACGCGATGCGCGAGGCGCTCGGCAGCAGCGGGGCAAGCTCGCCGATCCACCAGCGCCAGAAGCGAGGCAGGCCGGCGCGGTTTGCCGCATCGCGAAGGCGCTGCCGCCAGTTGTCCAATCCCACTTTCATCCGTTCTTTCGAAAAAGAATCGCCTCGCTCAGGACAGCGTCCGCGCAAGATGGTTCGCCAGCGTTCCGATCACTGGGTGCCCGGCGGCGGGACAAATGCCCGGCGGTCACCTTCCTGCCACGACAATACCGTCACCGCGTGCAGCACATCGCCGCTCGGCCCTATCACCGCTTCCCGGATGAAGGTCAATCCGTCCGCCGCAGTCACTTCAGCGCGGATTCGCCACACGTTGATCGGCGCCGCGCTGCTCGCGATCGGAAAGGCCGGCAACGGCCGCCGCTGCGCGAGCGCGTCGTTCCGCTGCGCGATATATGCGTCGACAACCTCCGGCGTCGCATTCGGCAGCGCCAGCAGAACCGTGCGCGATGCGTACACGGGATTTACACCCGGCTGCCGGCTGAATACGGTCAGGCTGTCGGCAACCGCCGCATACAGCGCGGGGGTCATGCCGAGCACGCGCTGCAACTCCGCCACCGTCTCGAACGGCGCGTTCGCCGGCTTGTACGACAGCCCCGCTGCCTGATACTCGGGTGCCTCCGCGCCCTGCGGGCGCCTCACCTCGTCGGCATCCTTCCAGTCGCCGATCGCATCGACCAGACGCGCCGCGGTGTCGGCATCGACTCCTGCCGCCGTCTGAAACAAGTTCTTGAGCAATGCATCCGACGCCGCGTTGAGGTCGATTTTACCAGACTCGTCCACGGCGTTGGCCGCGATGGTGGCGCCGCCTTCCTCCCAGTAATGCACGGCGCCGTCGGATGCCCAGGTGTCGGCCACCGTGCGCGGGCGCATCAACTCGAAGGCCACGCGCGAGATCGCCCCATCAGCGAGCGCGCGCGCCTGGGCCAAAGCCACCGCGTTGCGCGCGGCGAGCGCTTCGGTGCGCATGCTGTAGGCAAACCCGGCCGCGATCACCGTGAGCAGCACCGTGAGCCACAGCACGAGGATCAGGGCGACACCGCGCTGCGCGCACGGGAGGACTTGTCGCCCCGGCGCAGAGCCTGCCCCCGACCCGATCGGGGGCCGGGGCCCAGGGGCAACGATCGGTGCAACGCCACGCCTCATGCGTTGCGCTCCCGGCAGAACTCCCAGAGCTGCGGCCAAACCAGCAGCGCTTTTCCGTATCCATCGACCAGCGAGCGCATCGCCGCGACGCTTGGCGAGCGGGCGCGCAGCGCGGTTTCGTCGAGCGCGAGCGCCGGCGAGTTGAGCCACGGCCCAAGAGACCGCTTCCAAGCGGCGGGCAGCGCGGCGTCGTCGAGCTGTTCCTGCAGCGAGAACAACACGCGGCTCGACGCTTCCGCTGCGTGCGCCAGGAGCATCTCCGAAAGATGCGCATCGCTCGCCGCCGCGAGGTCCACGAGCAACGCTCCCGCCGCGGCGAGGCGCTGCTCGGGCCGCATGGCGACGATGACGGCCTCGTGTCGCTCGAGGTACGCCAGGATGAAAGGCAATGGTTCGGGCCCGATCGGATCGACGGCGCGCAACCATTGCTTGGTCGGCTCGCGCCGATGCAACAAGCCAAACGGCAAGTCGACCTGCCATGCGGTGCGATGCATCCTTTGCGCGACCGCACCGAGCAACAAGTCCTCGCTGCGATGACTCCGTGCAGTGGGCGGCAGCAGGCGCGAATTGTCGAGACCGGCGATAGTTGTCAACGTCAGCAGCCGCGTCGGCGCAAGCCGTAGGCGCGATTGCCCGCGCCAGTTGATGCGCCGAGCGAATGCATAGGCGACGGCGTGCGGGTTCGCAGCGAGCCACTGTCGCGACCGTGCCGGCAGCGAGAGCAGGTGCAGCGGCAGCATTGTCGAGCCCGGATCGCCGCAGGCGTGGCTATGCGTAAAGATGATGCGGGCCTCCGATGCGAACCGACTCCCCTGGGCTGCGGTGATGTTCATCGCAGCCAGCGCGCCGCTCTGTGCCTCCGCCCGCATCCACGCATCGGCCATCGGCAAGCCGAGCCATTGCGCGTGTTGCGCAATCGGATCGACGTCTGCCGGTGGACAGTGCTGCAGCAAGGACGCTTCGCTCTCGTACCAGGTGAGCTCGTCCGGCGCGTCCGAAACCGCGAACCCCGCATCGGACAGCGGCGGGCGGCGAGGCTCGAGCAGCACATCGTCGTCGACGCTAACGAACGCGCGACCGGCGAGGCGCAGCAGGGCGTGATTGAGCGGACGGCCATAGGTCGCTTCGCCGGGAATCCCCGGCGCGAGCAGCCACGCTATTTCCCGCGCCGCGCGTGGAAACTCGGCGAGCAATGCGTTCTGCAGTGCGTCGGCGGCGGCGCGATCGTAATGCGTGATCTCCAGCGAGCGTGCGTTTGCGATCGCTGCGCGGTTGGCTTGCTCGTTAGCGGGATTGTGCGAGTCGTCGATCACGAGCCAGCGTCGCTTCTCCCCAGCGCGCGCTTCGAGAGTCTCCGCGCTTGCGAGGAGCCGCGCCAGCAGTTGGGGCCGATCGGCGGTTCGCACGACAACGCCACCGAACGCGGCGGGCGCGGCCGCGGATGGCGTTCCGAATCGCGACACGAGCTGAGGTTCGGAGAGCAGCAATCCCTCGCGTGCACAGCGCTCGAGCAGCTCGCGGATCACCGGTCTGTGCGCCTCCGGGGCGCGAAGCTGCGCGGCTGCTCGCGCTTCGTGCTCCCCGATCGTGTGGCAACCTTCGCACGCCGACAGTACCGCATGCTCGCCCGAGGAGAGCTGCGACGAAGCACCGTTGAGGGGATTGCGGACGAAACAGAGTCTGGGCGCGAGCGGGAGCATGCGCAGTTCCGAAGCGAGCCACCAAATCATTGGAAGCGCTCGCGGCAGAACGACCACAATCGCGGCCAGGCAATGAGCGCGCGGCCGTAGCCCTGCGCGAGCGCTCGCACCGCCGCGTTCGGTGCGATGCGCGCGCGCAACGACACTGGATCAAGCTTGAAGTTCGGCGAGGCGAGCCACTGCTTCAGCTTATCTTTCCAGGCGGCCGGCAGCGATGGATCGCCCAACTGCTCCTCGATGCCGAAGTGGACGCGGGCTGCATACTCTGCGGCATGCTGGATCTGTAGATCGGTCAGCTCGGCGTCGCTGGCCGCGGCGAGGTCGAGACACAACGCACCCAACATCGACATGCGCTCTCCAGGGCGCTCGGCGACGACGGCGGGCATGCTGGCGCGCACATGGGCGACGAGAAGCCTTTCGGGGCCCAGCACGACAGTATCCGCGGGCAGTGGTTGCCGCCGCGGCGCCTCGCGCAGGTGCAGCACCGCGAACGGCAGCTTGACGGCCCAGCTCCCGGGATGAATGCATCGCGCCGCCTCGCTCAGCAATACGTCTTCGCCCGGGCCGGCACGGATGGTCGGCGGCAGCAGGGATGAATTGTCGAAGCCGACGAGTATGTGGACGCTCTGCATGCGATTCGGCGCCAAGCGCAACGCTGCGGGGCCGCGCCAGTAGATCTGGCTCTCCAGGCCGTAGCGCCCAGCGTCCGGATGCGCCGCGAGCCATCTTCGTGTCTCGATATCGAGCAACAGTTGCTGCGTAGTCATCGTCGCCCACGCCGGATCGCCGAGCAACTGACTACGCGTGAACATCACGCGCGCGTCGGCGGCAAAGCACTCGCCAACGTCACCAGACAACTCTCCTACGGCCAGACCGCCCGGTTCGCGCTGCGCCTGAGCCCACGCTTCGCTCAACGGCAACCCGAGCCACTTGAGGTGCGCCGCGAGCGGGTCGAGATCGAGCGCAGGACAGGCCTTCTGCGCTGCGGCCAGGCTCTCGTACCAGAATCCCGCTTCGGGCTGGATCGTGAGCTCGACTCCGGCCTTCGCCAAAGGCGGCCGCCGCGGATCGAGTACGACGTCGTCGTCAATCATGAGCAAGCGACGGCCGGCGAAACGCAGCAAGAAATAGTTCTGCGGTCGGCCGTAGGTCACTTCATCCCCATTCGCCGGCTCCAGCAGCCAACGAACTTCTTCGGCAACATCGGGAAACGCCGCGCACAGCTCCGCTTCGAGCGAGCGTGCGGACAGATCGTGGTGCGTCGGCTCCAGCGCACGATGCTCGGCGATCGCTTCCCGATTCGCGCGCCGGTTGGCCTCGTCACGCGAATCGTCGACGACCTGCCAAGGATGAGCGACTCCAGTTCTCGACTGCAGTGCGGCGCCGCTCGCGAGGAGTCGTCGCAGCTGCTGCGGTCGATCGGCGGTGCGCACCACGATACCGGCGAAGGGCGCGAGCGGTGTCGCAGCAGTCGGAGCGAAGCGGGCAACGAGATCCGGCAGCGACACGAAAAGCCCCTGTCGTGCGCAACGCTCGAGCAACTCGCGGATCGCGGGTATGTGCTCCTCGGGCGCGCGAAGGTGTGTAACGACTCGCGCTTCGTGCTTAGCGAGCGTGCGACAGCCCTCACAGGCGGCGAGCACCGCGTGCTCGCCCGAAGTGAGCTCCAGCGCCGCGCCATTGATCGCGTTACGCACCAGGCAGCGCCGCGCGGCGAGCGGCAGCGTGATCAACTCCGGAACGAACCAAAGCCTGTCAGTTGTCGCCTCGCCGGAGGCCGCGGCCCAATTGTCGTCGCTGCCTTGCATCCCGGCTGCAGCTCGGATCCCGGCCTGCGCCGGGATGACGCTCTCATTCATGCGCACCGCATCTCGATTGCGAGAATCTCGT
>Ga0075424_100001518_pt1 | contig 20468 bp, 12 predicted proteins | sample SoiMethybrSBSTD3_FD_75301 | JGI IMG/M metagenome (GOLD analysis project Ga0075424, IMG submission 75301) | Bulk soil microbial communities from a Populus tree surrounding site in Tennessee, USA - Soil MetaG P. TD hybrid SBSTD3 | ecosystem: Environmental > Terrestrial > Soil > Tree plantation... | reverse complement strand
GGAACACGGGGATGGATTGCGGCGTTGGACGCGAGAACCGGCAATGAGCTCTGGCGGTGGTACGTGGTACCAAAACCCGGCGATCCCGGGAGCGAAACATGGAAGGATAAAGACAACGCTTGGAAGACCGGCGGTGGCGGTATCTGGCAGACGGGCTCTTACGATCCTGCGACAAGGCTGACTATATGGGGTACGGGCAACCCGGTTCCTCAATACGATCCTCAATCGCGACCAGGCGACAATCTCTATACCGACTCAGCCGTAGCTATAAACATTGATACGGGGAAACTCGCGTGGCATTTCCAATACACGCCGAATGATTCTTGGGACTATGACGAAGTCGGTGTCCACATGCTCTACGACACGGTCATCGGCGGCCAGACCAGAAAGGTCGTCAGCCACTTCGGGCGCAACGGATTCTTCTATTCTTTGGATCGTACGAACGGAAAGTTCATCAAGGGGGCTCAGTACGTCAACGACCTGAACTGGACGAAGGGTCTGGATCCGGAGACCGGCAAGCCGCTCGAGTACAATCCGAAGCTGGATGTTCAAACCTACAATCCGGTAGCGCGGGCTCTGCGTGGCGATCCTGAGAAGCGGACATGCCCTACGTGGCACGGCGGCATCGCGCATCAACCCACGGCCTATAACCCGGTCAAACACATCGCATACGGCGTTGGCATCGAAGGCTGCTTCTCGCAAAATGGCGCTGCCGTGAAGTTCCTTTCGTCCGAGGGCGGTATCGATCAGAAGAACAGTGAAAAACGTACCTACAATAGCGACCTTTATTACGGCTCCGTGACGGCGTTCGACACCATTAATCACAAAGTCATTGCGAAAGCCGTGACGGACATTGAAATCCGATCGGGCGCTACCGTCACCGCAGGCGGCCTGGTCTTCACGGCGCTGCAGGATGGTTGGATTGTCGCTTACAACGACGAAACGCTCGAAGAACTATGGCGCTTCAATGTGGGCACGGCTCTGAAGGGCGCGCCAGTGACGTATGCGATCGGACCAAAGCAGTATCTTGCGGTCCAAGCGGGCGGCCGCCACCTTCATCCTGTTAAGTACGACAACCTTCAGGATGCGAGTTACCTGTTTGTCTTTGCATTGAACTGATTTTCAGGGTTTCGTGATGCATCGACGGCAAATATTACAGGGTATGGCCAGTATGGTAGCGGCTTCGGCACTCCGGCCTGTGGCCGCCGCACCCACGGCGGTGCAGGAGAAATCTGCCGCTCCAAATGATGTGACGGCCCGGCTCGCCCGGTACATGGTGGCAGCGCGCGATCGTCCACTTCCCTCCGAGGTCGTGCAGGCTGCAAAACATCGGATTCTCGATACATTCGGCGCGATAGTCTCCGGCGCGCAACTGAAGCCCGGCGAGATGGCCATTCGTTATGTGCAAACACTCGGAGGTACCTCTGAAGCGTCTGTGCCGGCCACACTCGTGCGGACATCTGCAATCAATGCCGCTCTGGCAGCAGGTATGTTCGCGCATGCGGACGAGACCGACGATTTCGAGCCGATAACTAAGGCTCATCCCGGGTGCGCCGTCGTGCCCGCCGCAATGGCTGTGGCGGAGCGGGATAATCGGTCGGGAGAGGAGTTGCTTCGCGGCGTCACACTTGGATACGACTTGTGCTGCCGGTTTCTTATGGCGCTTGGTCCGGATCATGTCCGTTCCACTCACCGCAGTGCCGAAGGTCTCAGTTCCACGTTCGGCGCTGTCGGAGGCGCAGCATCGCTGGCAAGACTTGACGAAATGGGTATGCGCTATGCCTTGTCATATGCCGCACAACAAGTGTCGGGGATCTGGAGTTGGGAACGCGACACCGAGCATATTGAAAAAGCATTCGACTTCGCCGGAATGGGCGCCCGCAATGGCGTCACTGCCGCGTTGATGGCGCAGGCCGGCTTTACAGGTGTACCGGACGTGCTTGATGGTGAGCACAACGCGCTGCAGGCGCTGTCGCGTGAGCCGCGACCGGAAGAGATGGTCGCGGGTCTGGGCAGCCGGTTTTTCATCACCGAGACAGCCATTAAAGTGTTTTCCGTCGGGTATCCGATCCAGGCGGCGCTCGACGCATTTCTTGTGCTGCGCGGCCAGCATGCCCTGACTCTTGATAACGTTGAGCGAATCGTCGCACGGCTTCCTGAGGACGGTGCGCGCATCGTCGATGATCGGGCGATGCCAGACGTGAACCTTCAGTATGTATTGGCCTGTGCACTCATCGACGGCACGTTGTCGTTTGAGGCAAGCCATTCTTACGAGCGCATGCGTGATCCCAGGGTCCTGGCAGCAAAGAAGCGAGTTGAGTTAGTTGCCGATCGCACACTTATGGATCCAACCGCGCCGCGTAGCGGACGTGTCGATGTCACGCTGCGTGACGGCCGCACCGTCAGCCACTTCACGCGGCACGCGCCAGGCACAAAGGAGAATCCTCTGGACACCGCCGGCGTCGTTGCCAAGGCGCGCAATCTAATGTCGCCCGTGATTGGTGCGAGCCGTACAAACGAGGTCATCGATCGCATAAACGCGCTCGAACAATTGCGCTCTGTACGGGAACTCGCAAACCTGCTGGCGGGAAATTCGAAATGAGCGCGATTCCCGCTGTAGGCGCGGTCTACGCGATCGCGCCTACAGGATTCATTTCGGGAATTCTTTGCACGCCGCGGTCTCGGAGCCCCAAAACTCGACACACTTGGCGTGATCCATCGGCCCTTTTCCGACGATCTTCGCAATCATAAAGTCTGCAATCAGGTCGATCTCGCGCTGCTGCAGTGTCGCGGGCGGGTCGGGCATGCGTATCGGGTACGATTTCAGGTCCGCCTGTTTCTTGCCATAGCAACGCCCGTCGCTGTAAGCGAACTTATCGAAGGCCGGCATCTGCGAGTTGAGACGGCCGCACTTGATCGTTGTGATCAGGCCCATGCGATTGAGCTTCGTATCACGCAGATTTGCGCCATCGGGCATTTGGCTGTCCGTCTTACGACCATCGCCCGCCCAACCGTGACACGCCTGGCAGTTCCCTTTTTGCTGATACAGTCTCATGCCATCCGCAATGTCCGAGGCATTGAGTTGCTGCTGCGTTTCCTGCGCTCCGCGGGCAACGAATGCCGCCGCCGTGATCGTCACCACAACTGCAGCCCCTGAAAGTAGCACTCGCCACATCGAATGTCTCCGCTTGCTGGTCATGAGCGCAGAGTATACAAAATTTTACAGTCGCCGCGCTCGATGAGCCCTGAATCCCGCGTGTTGAGCGTTATAAAATTGATTTGGCGATCCTTGCTTCAAAAAGTCCCTCCATTGACTGGACCGCAATGTTGATGGTACATGTAACGCCCGTCTTCGCCAGATACATGGGCGGGAGAGAAATCATGAATCTTGCTCACCTTCATATCGTTTTGAATCACGTACCGTCGTTGGGCTCAATCGCAGGTCTACTGCTTTTGGCCGTCGGGATGTATAGAAAGGACGAAGGCATTAAGCAGTTCGCCGATGCGGTGCTGGTGCTGATTACGATGGCGGTCCTGCCTACGTACATCTCCGGCGCCGAAGCGCAGCGAATCGTCGCGACGAACCCCTCGTATTCAGCCGGCATGATCCAGTTGCATCAGAATGCTGCGATGATCACCCTGCTGTCCATGACTGCCGCCGGCATGTTTGCGTGGTTCGGCCTTTGGGAATACCGTCGTCGCGGGCGGTCCGGTTCGTTGACAACGATGGCCACGCTGATCACGACTATGGCTGCGGTTTCCTTCGTTTTCGTAACGGGAAGCATCGGGGGCAAGATCAGCCACCCTGAAATCCGTGAGGCTGCCGACAAAGCGGTGACGGAAGCGGTGGGTTGGCGACAGCCGATCGAAATGTGGGTCAATGGGCAGGCGTGGTCGTGGCCGACGCTTGAAATGCTCCACTATGTTGGGATGGCGTTCCTTTTTGGCGTCTCCACGATCTATCTGTTCCGGATGCTCGGCATTATGAAAGGCATCGGTTTCCGAGCGCTGCATCGGCTATTGCCGATGGCGATCCTCGGTTTTGTAATCAACACCATCACGGGGATGATCTTCTTTGCCGCCTCGCCCCAGCTCTACCTCGCTAAGCAAGGATTTCATATCAAGATGGTGGGAATCCTCCTGGCGACCGTTCCCATTCTCTATTTCACGATGTTCGACGAGCCATGGAACGTACGGGCGGACGACGACGCCCCCGCAGCGGTCAAAATCGCTGCCGTGGCCATTTTTGTGCTGGTTTGTGCCGTGATGATCTATGGACGCTTTCTTCCCTTCATTAGCTAGCAACGTATGTTCCTCAACATCATATATGTGTCCGCAATTATCGTTGTCAGCGTCACAGCGATCACCGGCGTCGCGATTTTCATAATCGACAAGAACGCCGAGGAGAACGACGAACTCTGTAGTGACGAGCGCACCGGCAACAGGCACCGGTAAGAAACTGTAGGGGCGGTCGGTGACCGCTCGTTTGTTTACACCCAAATTGTTTCTAGAAATGCGCGGATATCAGTAGCCCTCTCCAAGGATCGTTGTCGAGTACGGAATCAGGCGTCCGCTGATCATAATCAAAATCCATAGGGCTATTTGCCAGACCGCTATCGAGCGTGCGCTAGGCGGGATGTTGCTTTCATTGACCGAAGGATCGTTAAAGACCTTCATTTGGAACTTCCACATCATCGGCGTAGCTATCGCCAGTAAAACCATCTTGACCCAGAGAATGGGGTTGGGAGCACGTTTCTCCGCAGCCGCCATGACCAGCAGCAGGCCCGTGATCGTCGTCACAATCCAACCGATCCACATCATCGGAAACAATCGGCGCAGTGGCTTAATAGGAATGCTTTTCGCAAAGCCGAGCATGCGCGCCGAAACGATCGCGTTTGTCGCGAAGATGAAACAATACCCGAACGCGTGCGCCGTCAATATAGTGGGGAAACCCAGGTAGGAACTCGACTCGCGAATGAAAATACTGATGCCGGTATTCTCAAGGCTTATCAGAAAGTCGCTCATCGCTTACTCCTATAAAAAACAAACGGCCAAAAAGGCGCGTTCATCATAACCGAAATCGAGCTTCACGCAAGTGCGAAGTCGTGTTCATCGCGTCTGTCCGAGGACCTTGATAATCGCACTGATTGTATTCCAATTGCGTGTGGTGACAGGCACTCCCATCCGTTTCTCGACTTGGCTCAGATAGGTAATTGCGCGCATCTGGCGCCGGTACAAGCCGAACGCAAATCGATCTTCGATTGCGATCAGTTTCAGAAGCCAGTTGTCCCCGGGTAGGCTAAGAGGAAGATCGGGCAGACGGTTCGGGCGCCTCGCCATCACGTCCACGAACCAAACGATGTCCGGACCGGACGGTTGCCCCGCGAATGGATTCCGAGCGGCTGCGGCAATGATTTCGGCTCCGCTACAAATTATGATCTCGGCTTCGAATGGCAATCTGCGAAGCAACTCGGCGCGCAGGTTCGCCTGACTGATCCGGTTGCGGACCACAAAGGTTCCGGCGGCGCCGATATTGACAACGTCGCAGTCCTTCAACTCTTTCGCAAGAATGCTTGGCTGAAAGGTCTTGTGGCCTCCGACGTTCACGCCCCGCAGAAAAACGACCTGCTTCATCGACTCACTCCGAAAAGTAATTAGCGACAAAAAGTATTCTTTCACAAATGAATGCTGACACTATGAACGATGAGCAGTAAAAAATCTTCGGAATGCTCGCGATCTACACATTTTTTATTGGTAAATTGAAAATCCACGAAGATTTTCAATTCCGAAAATTTCTTACTGCTCATCGTTCATAGTGTCAGCATTCATTTCTTAAAGAGTGAGTGGTTGGCCGCCGGAGCTGAAGGCACCGACAGTTGGAAGGGGGGTCGCTCCACGAACCGTTTTGAGCACAGCTCTACGCGACAGTAAGTTCGGTTCCGGGATCCTCCGGCCGCATCTGAGGACGGCGAGCCAGCACCGCTTCGAGCGCCGATATTTGCGAAGCGCCAGGACCGGACTCGCGGCGCCCTTGAGCCAGTATGAGCCGCGTCAACACGGTGTCGAGCGCGGTGGGACTGAGTACCGCGTGGCGGACGAGTGAGGACAATATTTGAAGTCGTTCGGCCGGCAATGGCGCGTGATCTGCTTGCGCCAGGATCTCCGCCGAGATTCTTGCAGCGATATGTGGTACGAATCCACTATCCGGGACGGCCACTTCATCGTCTTTGTGCAATTGCCGATCCTGTCCGTTGAGGCGCAGAAAATCCGTTTCCAACCGCTGATACAGCCGCTGGAGTCCACCAAAAGTCTGATCCTCAAAAGCCCAGCCCGGAAACTCCAGCGCATCGGCCCGGCGACCGTCATACTTCCGTCCCACACGATGCAACGCAGCCAACTTCTCACTACGGCCATCGGCAAGCCATCGGCCACGTTCTTCGACGTTGAAGCCCGGCTTCCAATCGCGACGCATGGCGGCAACGCGCGCGGTCATGCGCGCGCAGAAGCTCGGATCCTGAACGTTGTGCGCCGCGGTTTGCGCCAATTCCAAGGCTCGCTCGATGTGTGGAAGCGCGTCGTAGTCGCCTTCCGCACAAACGGAGATCGCGTCAGCCAGAGCGAGGCATGCCGACGCCTGGTACCCGGCAAATCCGGAATCGGCGAGATCCAACGCCGCACGCAGCACCTGGTTCGCGAGAATCGAGTCACCAAGGAGCCAGCCGAGCGCTTGAGCGTGAGCAATCATCAACCGTTTGTGATGGGCCCAGATGTCACTGCCTTGGCGGTCCCGTCCAGGCTTGAGCCGGACGGCCTCCTGTATAAGAACGTTGGCCTGCGCGACGAGTGACTTTTTCGCCTCTGCGTCGTTGGTAGAGGCGCGCAAGGCTTTTACCGCGATTGGCAGTCCGTGCTCGAATTCGACGCTTCCGCCGCCCAGAGCCGAGCCGAGAATCCGCACGAGCGAATCGCGAACCCATACGCCGCCATCGGGGCGAGGCAGCCGAATCACGTATCCCAGAAGCAGCCACAACGAGCTGAACCGGTACTCCGCATAGCTGTAGTTGGTGTAGACGCTGAGGTATCGATTCAGCGCTTCCGTCCCCTTGGTGGGATTTGCCGCGGCGTATGCAACGACATAAGGGCCATCAAGTTTCGCAAGATATTGGGTTGTACCTCGCTCTCCGCCAGACTGATGAATGCCTCTAGTTCCAGTGGGAACGTCCGGGTTCTGCGCATTCGCGTCGATACCATGATGGACTAGAAGCTCGCGGTCATACTCACCGCCGCCGACTCGCTTCAGCAGATGCTCGATCAATGCGTCGTCGACTTTAGCCGGCGGCACCGGCCACTCGAACGCGGGTGCGGGCTCGTCCCACAGATCCGCGCGAATCCATTTCAAGAGCTCATAGTGTTCCCCAGTCGCCATCGGTCCTTGAACTTCTTCAAACAGCTTGCGGGCTTCCGCGCGGCTTGCACTCGGAGCTAACCATGCGATGGCGAGCAGCAGTGTCCGGCGCCAATGTTCATCGATGGAAAACAAGGCGGTCCGTCGGCGCGCCGCGTCAAGGTCGCCTTTGCGGGCGAGATCGAAAATGGCATCAGGCCGCGAATGCTCGCGATTGAAACGAACCAAAGCGTCCGCAGCTTGCACGAGCGACGCGACGCCAGCCGGCGCGTCGTCTGCGACGGCGGCCTCGACCGCGTGCATGATTGCATCGCGTAAAGCGACGAGGTCGGACACGGCGTCTTCGTGTGCCTGTTGCCATGTCTCATCGGAGACGAGATCCACGACGCGTCCGGTCAATTCGTGGCGCTCCGGTTGCGGACCGGCGATTGCAGCTTGCGCTCGGTGAAACGCCAGCCATCGCCAAGCGTACACATTGCTCTTCGATGGCCGGTCGCCCCAACGTGTCACCAGACGGAGGTGCACGGCCGCCTTCCCCGGCAGCTTCGCCGCGGCGTATCGGCGCAGGACGTCGTGCATGTGAAGCGTCTCGAATTCACCGTTGTAATCGAGCAACGAAAGCGGATCCAGTCGATTGGTGATGAGATCCTGAGCCGTGTCCGTCGCCATACCTGAAGTCAGCTGCCAAAGCTCTGCGGCCCGAGCGAATGGAATGGGTACGTCCTGCGGGAAAATCGCCAGCTCGAAAAAGCGCCGGCGCTCGTCATCGTTCAGGAGTTCGAGGCTGGCCTCGACGGTTGCCGCCACGGCCTGATCCCGCTCGGATGGATTCATGGCCGCATCAAACGCCGTCACGCCTTTGTGCGTGAGGTCCCGCTCTACCGCATCGATCGCTTTCGGAAGAACCGTCTTTTGGACGATGACGCGCTGCCGCAAAGCACGATTCGCCAACCGCAGCAGCACAGGCCAATGGCCCAATTGACGGGCGAGCGACGAGAGAGCCGCTTCGTGTCCTCCCGCCGGCAGTCCGCCTGCCAGCAGTCGAACGGCGTCTTTCTCGGACATGGTTCCGACGTCCACTGGAATCGCACCGAATGGAAGGGTTAAGGTGTTGCGCGTCGTGATGAGGCGGGCGCAGTTCGCGCTCACCTCGACGATGTCCCGGATCTGGCCTTCATCCCAAACGTCATCCAGAACGAGAAGAATTGTTTTTCCGGCCAATGCGGCCTGCAGTCTTGCTCGCGCCCCCTGAACCGTCTTGCAGCCGTCGCTGTTACCGGTGAGCGCCATTACCAGATCCGTGATTTGCGCGCGCGGCTCGAGAGGATTTTTGCCTATAGGCAGCCAGAGGATCCCGTCACGGCAGGCATTGCGGACATCAGTCTCGTTACAAAACAGCCGCGCCAACGTTGTTTTGCCGCCTCCGCCGAAACCGTGCAAACCGACAGTACTCGCCAACAGCTTGTCTCCCGCAAGGAGATGGCTCTTCAAAACATCCCGCTCAGCGGGCCGCAGCACGTGGTCCGGCGCCGGCGGCGGTGCTTGAAATACTGAGATCGATTCTTTCTTTGAATGATCCCGCTGCGTAGTGACGGGGTTGAATTCGATGAAGCCGGAATCCGCCAGCTTGTCCAGTTGGTCGCCGAAGTGACGCAATAGCTTGTCGATATTGTCGTAGCGCGTGTAGAAGTGTCCGAGCCGGCCGAGCTTATCCTTAAATGCTTTTACGCTTGCGGCTTCGCCGTTGCCGGCATCCGTCGATGGAATTGGGGCATCCTTGAAGTAAGTAAAGATGAACGGCTTCTCCTTCGCTTTGAACTGCCCGAACGCAGTCTCGAATTCCTCTTCTGTGTATTTACCGACTTTCGTGAAAAACAACATGACGAAGACATCGCATTCGCGAATGGCCTTGTTGTATTCGTCCTGGAGCCGAGTCTGGGAGACCGCGTCGAGGAAGTCTTCCCAGAGCACGAGTTGGAGAAACACTCCTTTCGCGACCCACCGGTTGTTCCTGCGGTTGATCAGGATTTCGAAGTCCCTCCGGTCCTCCTTCAATTCAGATGAGGAAGCAAGAAATATGCGTTTGCTTGTGGTTTCCGGCATGTTCGTATCTTGCACGGGCATCTGAAAGATGCATCAAAAATGAGACTACCCCGGATCCTCGGCAAGTTAGTAAGTTATAGTCGGCGACTACGAATGCTTTTTAATCGGAAATCTTCCGAAATGTACTCCTGTCGCTCAGAGCCCACACTATTTTTTGCGGCCTGACCGCTGAAGACGTTATCCTTCATACCCTCGGATATTTCGTCAGGATATTGTGATGCCTCCGCGCGCATGGTTCGTATTGTCCATAGTTGTAGGGGTCTGGTTAACTGCGCAAAGCCAAACCGAATCACCGGTTCTGGAACTGGGTGAAAAGCGCATATACGAGATCACGCCGGGCCGCTCCCAAGAGCACTATGTCCTCTTGAGGGCCGGCCAATATGCCCGAGTCCACATCACGCAGCAGACGGTGAACGTTGCAGTGGCGGCCTTCGATCCCGCCGGGCAACAGCTTTTCGCTCTCGATAACAATTCGATTGGGGAAGATGAAGATGTCGAGTTGTTAGCGACTGCTTCAGGCAAGCACCGTTTGCTTGTTACCACGTCGGAAGCGCACGCTCCAGCCGGACGCTACGAGATCACGCTCGCAGTTGCAAGTCCTGGTACGACACGCGACAGTACTCGCATCGCGGCCGCGCGTGAGGTCGCGCTGGCGACAGCCGCAAATCGACTGGGCACGCGCGAAGCGATGCTTCAGGCTATCGGTCACTTTGAAGCTGCGCGATCTCACTGGCACGCAGCAGAGGATCCCGTAGAAGAAGCGCGAACGCTTTATAAGATTGCATTCATCTACATCGAACTTGGCGAGCGGGAGATGGCGCTCTCGAATGCCAATGCCGCCTTGCCGCTCGCGCGCACCGCAGGTAAGGACCAACTCCTCGGCCGGGTCCTCGATTGCATCGCAGAAGTACATAACAATTTCAGTGAAAAGAAAGAAGCCGTCGACTATTACATGCAAGCGCTACCGTTGTTACAAGCCTCGGACGACAGCGCAGGACAGGCTCAGACTCTCAACAACCTGGGTGTGGCGTATCTCGGATTGGGAGACAAACGGAAAGCTCTGGAGTCGTTTGATGAATCGATGCGAATTTTTCGCTTGCTCCAGGACCGTTGGATGCTCGCCCGCGTTGCCAGCAATATCGGCGCGACATACGACAACCTGGGCGATTACCAACTCTCGCTCGAAAATCATCAACACGCGCTTGCGCTCAGGCAGGAATTGGGAGATCGCGCCGCTGAGGCGCTGACGTGGAATAACATCGGATCGGCGTACGCGGGACTTGCAGAATACCAGAAAGCGCTCGACGCCTACACCGCAGCGCTAGAGATCAACCGCTCGTACGACAGCCGCTGGAATATGGCCGTGAATCTAAACAACATCGGTCGCATATACGCGAATCTGGGAGATCGCCGGCATGCCCTCAGTGCGTATCAGGAATCGCTCGAACTGTCGCGCGCTATCAAGGATCCTCGCCGTATTGCCGTTGCGCTCAACAATATCGCCAACATTGATGCCGAACTGTCGGACTATCGAAACGCCATCGAACTTCATACGGAGGCGCTCGCGCTTCGCCGCCAGGCCAAAGACCCGGATGGTGAAGCGACGTCGCTTGCCTATCTCGGCGAAGCTTACGCGGCGGTCGGCGAGACGGAAAAAGCTCGAGACCACTTCGAGCGTGCGGTGGCTACTTTTAGGGAACACTCAAATCGTCCCAAGCTCGTTGGCGCCCTCCGAGGCCTCGGCGCTCTCAACCGGAACACCGGAGATTATGACAAGAGCCTCGCATGCCTTGAGGAAGCCCTGAATATCAGCCGCGAGATCCACGATCAGAACGGCGAAGCGTCCGTGCTCGGCGAACTCGCAAGGTTGGACTTTGATCGCGGCGATCTCCAGGCCGCGCATCGACTGGCAGAGGAATCGCTCGCTGCGTTCGAGTCATTGCGGTTGCGAGTCGTGAGTCCGAATCTCAGGGCTTCATTGGTCGCGTCCGCGCGGCACGTTCAGGAACTGAATATCGAAATTCTACAGCGCCTGCACGCCGAACAACCGGAAAGCGGTTTGAACGCCGCAGCATTTCGCGCGGCCGAACGAGGCCGTGCCCGCTCATTACTGGAAGTGCTGGGGGAATCGGACCAGGAAATTCGGCGCGGTGTGGACACCGAGCTTCTTGGCCGTGAGCGCGAACTGCAGCGAATCGTTGCAGACAAGGCCGATCGTCATACTCAACTGTTGAACAGAAAGCACTCCATAGAAGAGGAAACAGTCTCCAACAGAGAGTTGGACAATCTGGCCACCTCCCTCGAACAGATTCAAAGCCAGATCCGTGAAAAGAGTCCGCAATACGCAGCTCTCACGCAGCCCGTTACGTTGGACTTACAGGACATTCAAAGCAAGGTTCTGGACGAGGACACTGTGCTGCTCGAATACGAACTCGGCTCTGAGAAGAGTTTCCTGTGGGCGGTCACTTCTACCTCGATCACGAGTTTCGAGCTCCCCCCGCGTACCGAAATCGAATCCAGAGCCAGGCGTGTGTACGAATTACTTACGGCACGCAATCTTGCGCCGCTTAGCGAGACGCCCACGGCGAGAGCGGTTCGCGTGCAAGAATCGGATCAAAGTTATTACACAGCCGCGTCGCGCCTAAGCGAGTTGCTGCTCGGCCCGGCCGCTCGGCTGATCAAAGGCAAGAGACTTCTCATCGTGGCGGAGGGTGTCCTTCAGTACTTACCCTTCGCGGCTTTGCCTGAACCGGGCAAACAAGCGCCACTGATGGTAGACCACGAGATCATTACTGCACCTTCGGCATCCGTCCTGTCGGTGTTGCGGCGGGAAACCTCCGGCCGGGACCCTGCCGGTAAGACGCTGTATGTCGTGGCCGACCCCGTTTACAGCGCGAATGATGCCAGGGTAGGCCAACGTTCAGTCGTTCCTGTTGCTCAGCGGGCACCAGGTGGCACCGACCGCATTCAGTCAGGCGCCGAAGGCAGCGGAGAGAATTTTCTAAGACTGCGTTTTAGCCGCACCGAAGCCGAACAGATCGCAAACCTGATTCCAGCAGCAAGTACCGTCAAGGCGCTCGATTTTGACGCCAATCGTGATGCTGTGCTGAAGGCCGATCTCTTGCGATTTCGCATTTTGCACTTCGCCACCCACAGCGTGATCGACGACGAGCGTCCGGAACTTTCAGGCATCGTGCTCTCGTTAGTGGACCGCGCCGGTCGCCGGCAAGATGGTTTGCTTAGGCTATACGACGTTTATAACATGCGGCTCAATGCCGACCTGGTCGTGCTCAGTGCGTGCCGGACGGCGCTCGGACAGGAGATCAAAGGCGAAGGGTTAATCGGACTGACTCGGGGATTCTTCTATGCTGGGGCTCCACGTGTGCTCGCGAGTCTGTGGCAAATCGACGACCGCACCACTGCGGCGTTCATGAGACCGTTTTACGAGTCAATGCTTCTCCGACACGAGAGACCGGCAGCCGCACTCAGATCCGCTCAGATTGAGATGTGGAAAACCAGAGGTTGGGAAGCGCCGTATTATTGGGCCGCTTTTACAATGCAAGGCGAATGGAAGTAGGAGTCACCGGAGTTCGCGGAGTCAATGTTAGCGTCTCTGCACGCTGAAGTAGTAATAGCCCAGGTCTTGAACACGTCCGTCCCCGGCCACTCCCTTGAGCGCCAACTCGTAGTCGGCGAGGCCGAACGCGCTCGTCGGCACATCAAAGGACACAACATAACCTGCTGCGGTTTGGCGCCTGAGAAGGTTGCCTCGAATTAGAACGTCTTCGCCACTGCGGGTCCGAAGCTCGGCGCTGTAACGCGGATAGTCGTCCCTTGCCTCGAGCACAATCTCAATGTGCGCGAGCTGCGCTGAAGAGTTGAGCGCTAATTGGGTGCGGCCTGTCTCCGAGCGCGAGAGGCCCGGCAAGAGTATAAGGGAGGCGACTGCCGGTACACTGACGGATGGCCGCTTCTCCAGTTCTGCAGCGAGGCTATTGGCGCGCTCCTGCTCTGCACTGAGCTGCTGCCGGAGTCCTTCCTGCCGGGCTTCGAGATCGCGACGATCCGTTTCGAAGGCCGCCATACGCGACCGCATCGCCCTGTTCTGGGCCGTGAGCCAGAAAGCGCCGGCAACCGAAATCAGGATAACCAGAACTGCCGCGAACTGAAGCGCCGGGTTCCACGCGCGGATTAGACTGACGAGAGACAACCAACCAGACGGGCGTTCTGATGCAGCCGCCTCAGAGGCCTTCAGTCCAGGGACCCGGGCAAGATCCCTGGCAAACTCCACTTTGCTGCGACGCTGCGGCGAGGTAAGGAATCGGCGCTCGAATCCGCGCCGTTCCGACTGCGACAGTTCGTCGCGCACATAGGCATCGATCAGGTCGGCTTCGGCAGCTTCTAGTGCGTCCATGTACTCGGAGTCTGAAAAAGCACGGTCCTCAATCCGAACCTGCTCCTCTTCGGACAGGTTCCCGAGCAGGTACTGGACCATCAGCTTATCGTCATCGCCTTGGTAGCGCATAAAGAGTCCTCTGCCTCTTATATGAGACTGACGGAATCCGGGAATTTGTCACAAAGAAGTTCCTTCCTGCCGTTGCACGCAGTTTTCCGAGCACAGGTGGAGCCCCTCACGTAGCCGCAGCGCACGCATGCGCAAAGTGCTGGCCGGAACTCCGAAAACTTCCATAAGCCCCTTACGATTCTTTATCTTTTCGTCCTTCTCGCCCTGGTAATAGTGAAGGATGAGTTTGCGATTCTCGGGCGGGAGCTGTTCAAGACAACGTCGAAGGCATTCCATGCGGAACTCCTGATCGTCGTCGGGTTGATGGGCCTGCGGTTCTGGCGCTTTATCCAAGGATGCTTCCTTCGCCCGTTCGCGGCTCATCTCCAGCACAAGCATTCGGGCGATACCTATACAATAAGTGGCGACATCCCGAATTTCTTCTCCTTCGCCGATCTTCCTCGCGCATCGGTTAATGGCTTCGTCGGCATACTCATCCGGTGTGGGGCAACCGCGCCATTCAAAGAGGCGCACCAGGTTGCGACGAATCGCGAGATAACGGTCCGCGGCAGTTCCGCGGTCGGGGCCCAGCGTTGCCAACAATCCATCGAAAGCCTGCTGGGTCAAAGACCATTTCTGCCGTCGAGTTTCTCCTGCCGGATCTACCACCATTCTCCCTGCAGAGTGAACGATGCCCAGTAATACGGCGCATCCCATCCCCTGGTTCTCCACGTCGCTATCTGAGCCGCCTTTAATGCAGCCGCCGGCCTCTCGCCGCGAAGCAGCATACCTTCATAAAATCGCTTCATCACGTCGGCGGTGGTCCGGTCATCGATGGCCCATAAAGTTGCAACCACACGCCGTGCGCCTGCATAAAGAAACCCGCGTGTGAGTCCAATCAGTCCTTCGCCTTTGATCTCTCCGCCCAGAGCCGTTTGGCATGCACTCAGCACGACAAGGTCTGAGCCGAGCCGCAGGTTGTAAATGTCGTAGAGTCGAAGGAATCCGTTTTGAGGGCGGCCGGATCGATCAACCAGCGAAAGTACCACGCCGGATAGTTCCGGGTGTTCGTTATTAAGCAAACTATGCGTTGCGAAATGCACGATCCGATATTGGCTGAGATCGCCGCTCAAGACCCTATCGCGGCTCGCATCGAAATCGAGAGCCTTGAGGGTCGACCCGGCGGGCGCCATCCGTGCGATCTCTTCGGCTTCGCTCCGGCTGAAGCGGAGTCTCACAAAATCTTGCAAGCCCACGTCGTTTCCTGATCGGATGGCGTCGCCCGGAGCAATTTCTTTGGCTGTCGCGTTCGCGTTGCTTTTTTGCGGCGCAACTCTTCCGTCGTCGTTGCTGAAAACGGGATCCGCGAGCACGGCCAAAGTCTTCGCTGCTTGTTTCCGGTCTGCCGTTTCCCGTCGCAAAACCGCTACCACGGAGGCAGATGGGACTGTGATGATCTCGTGGTTCGCGATCAACGGTGGTTGGTTAGCAGCTCGGTCATGCGAGGGCTCGGGCAGTGCAGCAAACGGCAGGTACTGCAGCACACCCTCCCCGACGATCAACAGCCGCTTATTTCGTATACGCGCCACTGCCGGGCCAAGGAGCGTGTTGCTGAGTTTCGCCGCGTCGACGACGAAAGCTTCATCAGCCTGGCGCACGCGGGCGGCTCTTGCTGCCGGCGTTTCCTTGGGCGGTTTTTGATTGCGCGCCGTCAGGAGTTCATAGACGCGCTTGGACGCAGACTCGATTTCGGCTCGAGGGGGCAGATCAAAGGTATCTACAGATTCAGGCGTAACCGCCCAGAGAAAACTTTTCTCCGCGCCCAGCGCGTATTCGAGCAGAACCGTGTCCTCGTCGAGAACCTTGGTCTGAATGTCCTTGACGCCGAGAGGCACAGGTTGCGTCAACGCGACGTATGAAGGGCTTGTTTCGCGAATTCTGCTCTGGACCTGATCGAGCTCTGTGGTAAGGGGGCTCAATTCCTTTTCCATGGCCGCGGCTTCGGCATCCGTATGCTTCCCGTTCAACAAGCGAGTTTGCTGCTCGGCTTTTCCGGAAATGAGCCGCTCCAATTCACGCTCCCGATCGAGCAGGGCGGCATCCACGCCCCGGCGAATCTCGGTTCCCGATTCGGCGATCATCTCGAGCAGTGAACGTGCGCGGCCTTTTTCGGTAGCGAGCAGCGCAGCGTTGCCAAATCCTTTTTCAGGCTGCTGCTCATGCAAGCGCATCAGTAGCTGCAGATTCAGCTCCTGGAGCGCGCGGACGGACGCGAACAAAGAAGCTCGGAGCTGGGGACTCATCACTCCGGAACGTAACTGCTCGAAAGCGGAGAGTGCTTGCTCAGCGCGCTCTCGCGCAGCCATCAGATCGCCGCGGTCGCGTTCCAAACGCGCCAGTTCGGCGAGTGCGGCGGCCTCGCCGTTCCGATCATGTATGACGCGGCTGATGTTGAAAGCCTCGTCCAGATACTCTATAGCGCGCTGATAATCACCGCCGTCGCGATGGAGAGCGCCCAAATTCCGTAGCGTGCCGGCCAGCAATCGCTGGTTACCGGCGCTGCGATGAATCGACAGCGCTCGGTCGAATTGTTCGCGAGCCTTCTGTTTGTCGCCGAGCTTCGCATAGGAATTGCCGAGACTGTCGAGTGCGGCAGCCTCCGTGTCCGGATCCCCCGCGGCGCGCGCAAAGGAAAGGGCCTCGTTTTCGAACGTCAGGGACTTTTGATAATCCCCAGACTCTGCGTAAATACCGCCGAGACTGTTGAGCGTATGCGCCAGACCCCATTGATCCTTCACCGAGCGAAGAATTTCGGTTGCCTCTTCAAAGAACTGGAGTGCGTGCTGACGATCGCCCAGGCTTAAGTACACCCTGGCGATATTGTTCAGGTTTATGGCCGAATTCCAGCGATTGTCCAACGAACGATTGATGTCCAGCGCCTCCTTTAACGAATCCAGAGCCTTCTGATACTCGCCCAGGTTCAAATGAACCAATCCGATGTTACTCAGCACAAGCGCTTCGCCCACCCGCCAGTCCAACTCGCGCCGCATCGTTAGCGCCTGCTGATAACGTTCAAGCGCGTGGGGGTAGTCTCCCAAGTCGTCGTAGGTGGCTCCCATGTTATTCGCACTGGTGGAGAGCCTGTACAGGTCATGGACTTCGCCGAAGATCTTTATGGCTTGCTCGAAATAGTCCAGAGCCTTGCGCTTCTCGCCCAGCCGGAGATATGCACCTCCGAGAAAGTTGAGCGTATTCCCCTCGCCGTCTCGGTCCTTCGCAGCCCGCATCAAGGGAAGCGCTTGATCGTAATATTCGATCGCTTTTCTTTTGTCATCGAAACGCTCATAAACCTGCCCCAGCACACTAAGCGCCCACGCTTCAATGTCAGCGTCGCGAGATGCTCGTGCAACCGGCAACGCCCGAGTTGCGTAATCGAAAGATTTCTGTTGATCTCCAAGTGCAATGGAGTAAATGGCCATCAAATACAACGTTCTTGCTTGTTGCGGTAAGTCTTCGGCTTTCTGCCAATGCGTCAGCGCCTCTTCGAAATTGCGGATCGCATTAAGTTGCCCTTCGCGCCCCTGCGTCGCGGCCGACACGTTGCCTTGGGCGACTAAGCGCGTCCCCGCGACACGACTCTTGTGCCGATCTGTTGCAATTTCCACCTCATGGAGGGTGACCTCGTAACGACCCGCCGGGGCCTTCTGTTCGGACGCGGTGACGCGAAGCAAATAAGTACCGGTAGTGTCCGCGATGAGTTCGGCAGGTTCGGCCGCGCCGAGCCCGTAAGAGTCGCCCGCAAACGCTTGTGCACCGCCAGGACCAATAACGGCGACCGCCACATTGATGGTGGGTTGGTCGACCGATAATCGCGCGTATTGACCGGCAGCCAACGTGAACTGATACTCGTGCGACTGACCACCAGCGAGTTGGCCTTCAATGGTCTTGCCCAATTCCAATTGCTGAGTCGCGCCGACTACTTGCGGCGGAATGGTCTGGGCCAGCAATCCCGTGACAATGCATCCAGTCGCGAATACTGCGACGGCAAGACACCAGCACAAACATCGCATGTTTCTGGATGAGTCCTTCATAAGCCTTCCGCCGCAAAGTTCAAAATTATAGGCGCTCCGGCCCGGACACTCCACAAATCGTATGGGTTGGATCCAATCAATGTTCAATTCCCAATTCTTAATTCCCATGCGATGAGAATCGGGAATTGGGAATTGAGCATTGAACATTTTTTGTGTGTGACGTTTTTCCGCCTTTCGCCAGTACGGATTGAGGAAAGAGGTGCTCGAATTATGAGGCATTCAGGAACCGTATTCATCGTCGGCGCCGGACCAGGCAATGCGGACCTTATTACTGTGCGCGGCCTCACATGCCTGCGCTCGGCGGACGTTGTGCTTCATGACCGCTTGATTGACCTGCACTTGCTCGAAGAGGCGAAGCCGGCGGCCGAAATCATCAATGTTGGCAAGGAAGTCGGCGAGGAGAGCCTCCAGCAGGAGTACATCCATTGGCTCATGATTCAGAAGGCACGCGAGGGCATGGATGTGTGCCGGCTGAAGGGTGGCGATCCATTCGTTTTTGGCCGGGGCGCCGAAGAAACGCAGGCACTCGCGGAGGCCGGAATCCCCTTTGAGATTGTGCCCGGTGTGTCCAGCGCTATTGCTGTTCCGGCGTTCGCGGGCATACCCGTAACACATCGCGATCACGCGCATTCTTTCATGGTCATAGCGGGCTGCCGCTCACACGATCTCGGATCTCCGGAGTGGCATGCCGCGTCAACACTTGTGCAGGCGGGCGGCACGGTGGTCGTGCTTATGGGCTTGTCGCGCGCCCGCGTCATTGCAGAGACCTTGATCGCGCGAAGATGCGGGCCGACGACACCTGTCGCGGTCATTTCGAGAGGGACCTACTTGATCCAGGATTGCCGCATTGGAACGTTGGAGGACATCGGCACGCGAATCGATGGCATGAAGCCACCGGCGATCATCGTTATAGGTGATGTCGTCGCCTTTCGCAGCCAGAGCACGGACAAAATCGCAATCGAAGAGCTCGACCTATCCATTGGTGAAGCCGTTTTCGGAGATATGAAATGAGAGGCAAAACAAATTTCTGGTGGTGCCGAATTCTTGGACTGACGTTTGGGTTGGCGGCTGCATCCGCGGCTTCTTACGCACAGGACACAGTGGGATCCGACCAAGGTTCGACTCTCACTTCCCAATTCCCATCCGATGAGAATTTGGAATTGAGAATTGAACGTTTGTCCGAACGCATGGAACAACGATTGATGAAACTCGAAAAAACAAAGGCCCCCTCCACTACGGCGTCGGTTGGTACTGACGGTTTCGTATTGCAGAGTTCGGAAGGTGACAACAAACTTCAGATCGGCCTGTTGTTACAGGCCGACGCCCAGTTCGCCCTGAGTGATTCAAACCGCCAGGTGGTGAACACCTTCTCTATCGGCCGCTTGCGTCCTTACATGCGTGGCCGGTTTTCCCGGCGTTTTGAAGTCTATTTCGCACCGGACTTTGCTGGGGGGAATCTGTCAATTCAGGATGCATATGTCGACACAATTTTCTCGCCGGCTTTTCGTTTACGAGCCGGCAAAAGCAAGACTCCCTTCGGTCTCGAACTCCTCCAATCAGATTCGAACCTTCTATTCTTCAATCGCGGGTTGCCTACGTCGTTGGTGCCCAACCGAGACGTGGGCATTCAGGCCCTGGGCGATATTACTGGCGGCTTCGTCAGCTATATGGTGGGGGTTATGAATGGAGTGCCCGATGGGGCCCGAGCGGACCTGGACACGAACGACAGCAAAGATGTCTCCGCCCGCCTGACGCTCAGGCCGTTCAACAAGACCAGGACTCCTTTCAAAGGATTCGGTGTGGCGCTGTCAGGCTCCCGAGGCCTCCAGTCCGGAGCCGCGGCACTTCCCTCATTCAAGACACCAACTCTTCAGCAACTCTATTTCTCTTACAACGGCGCGACGGCGGATGGCGTGCGGATGAGGTTTTCGCCGCAGTTCTTTTACTACTACAAAGCATTTGGAGCCTTCGGGGAGTACGTGCGCACTGATACGCCGATTCGGAAGGCCGGAATATTGGCCAACGTGGCGCACGAGGCCTGGCAGGTCACAGCCTCGTACGTATTGACCGGCGAACCGGCAACCGATGCCCCCGCCGGCGTGCGTCCGCGCGCCAACTTCGATTTTGGGAACGGTCGTCTGGGAGCGATTCAAGTGGCTGCACGGTATCACTCCTTAAAAATCAATGACCGTGCCTTCGAATTCAATCTTGCATCGCCCGGATCCAGCCACAAGGCGGAAGCCTGGACAGTTGGCCTGAATTGGATACTCACCGGAAACTTGAAATACACGTTCAATCTCGAGCGAACCACATTCGACGGAAACGCACCAGGTGCCCGCAAACCGGAAAACGCTTTCGTCTTCCG
>Ga0075424_100001517_pt1 | contig 20474 bp, 20 predicted proteins | sample SoiMethybrSBSTD3_FD_75301 | JGI IMG/M metagenome (GOLD analysis project Ga0075424, IMG submission 75301) | Bulk soil microbial communities from a Populus tree surrounding site in Tennessee, USA - Soil MetaG P. TD hybrid SBSTD3 | ecosystem: Environmental > Terrestrial > Soil > Tree plantation... | reverse complement strand
AGCGGGAACTCGGTTCCGTCTGATCTCATTCCGGTCAGCTCCACGCGCTGACCGAGAATCGCCGACTCGCCCGTCGCGAGATAGTGCGCGAGCCCGTCCCGATGCGCCTTGCGCAAGGACGGCGGGATGATCAGGTCGACCAGTGGCCGGCCGACAGCGTCACGGCGGTCGTAGCCGAAGGTGTCCGCGGCGGCCCTGTTGAACTCGACGATGCGCCCCTCGTGGTTCATCGTGATCACGGAGTCGAGCGCGGACTCCAGCACCGCACCGCGGAGCGCCTCGCTCTGGCGAACCGCTTCCTCCGCGCGCCGCCGCTCCACCTGCTGGCCGATCTGGCGGCCGAGCCGCGCGACGGTCTCCATCAGCGGCTGGTCGGGCCGTTCCCGCGTGGTCGTGAAGAACTCGACCACGCCGCGCATTCCCTGGGCGCTGACGATCGGGAACGCCAATGCAGACTGCAGACCGGCTTCGGCGGCGGCCCGCGCACGCGGCAGGCGCTCGTCGGCCCCGACGTCGTAGATCCATTCCGTCTTTCCGCTTTTCAACACGATGCCCGGAAGGCCCACCCCGGGCACCAGCTCCAGCGGCCGCCGGAACTCCTCGAGATGCTCGAGCTTCGTCCCCGGAGCCGTCCACGTGGCGACGCAGCGAAGCGTCGTGCCGCCCGGCGCGATCTCCCAGAGAGCGCCCACCTGCCAGCCGAGCAGGTCCCCGATGCCCTCCAGCAGGCGGGGTGTGGCCTCCGAGAGCGTGGGGCTCTCGGCGAGCGCACTTGCCACCGCATAGTCGAGCGCGTTGCCGAGCTCGGCACGGTCGCGAACGGTCGCGACGCGAACGGCGGCGAGCGCGGCGATCGCCACCACCGTCGCCTTCAGCACGTGCTCGAAGTCGCCGAAGATGCCGTCGATCAGGCCCGCGGGCAGCGTCAGCGCGACTGAGTAGGCGGCCACGAGCAGCGTCTGCCGGGGGCTGGCACCGACGGCGCTGATGAACGGAGGGACCGCCAGCAGCGCGATCAGCGTGACCGTCCGGTCGGCGGTCAGCGCATCGAGCACGAACACGCCCGTGGCGGCAGCGAGGCCCACCAGGAACCAGCGCCGCCGACGCCGCCGCATCTGAGTGCCCGTGCTCAGCTCCAACATCCCATGGTCAGACTCGACAGTAGTGCAACCTAGCACCAGCCCGGAGCACCGGAGTCGGCGTTTTGCAGGCCGGAATTCGCGTTCAGAGCGCGGGCGCTATGAAGCGACCGCGACAGCCTCGGCGGCCTTGCCGAGGGTGAGCCCCATGAAGGTGCTGCCGGGATCGGCGTACACACAGCCCCAGCGCAGCTTCCGCCCTCTCAGCTCCCAGACCCAAGCGGTCGGGCTGTTCACCACGAGGCCGTCCCGCGCCTCGGCGCGCACGCGCCCCAGGCAGACGACGTGGTTGCCCACCTCGCGGAACTTCTCGGGCATCACCTGCAGGCGTCTCCACGCATGCTCGACGTCCATCAGGTAGCGAGCGATCCCATCGTGGCCGCGGTAGCAACGGCCTTCGTTCGCCAGCGCGGCGGTCGGGGCGAACAGCTCGATGTCCGGATCGGTCAACTCCACGAGCGCCGCCAGGTCACGTTGGTCGAACGCACCGAACGCGCGACGCAAGACCGCGATCGCGGCAGATTCCGCGGGTCCGGTGCTCAGTGCGATCCGACGACCTCCCACATCCCGGAGTGCGTCGTACCCGACCTCTGGACCCGGCAACCATCACCTTGCAGACGCCGTCGCTATCTGACAGGACTAGGGGATCGAGAGCGGCTCGACCGCGCGCGTGGCCGAGGCCAGCTCCCCGACCGGATGCCATTCCAGCTGCTCGGTTCGGGCATCCTCGACCTCGGCGCCGTCGGAGTCCACTCTCATCACTCTCAGCAGGCGCGTTCCATCGGTCAGATAGGTGCCCTCGCGGAAGCTGGTCGATGACCGGGAAGCGGGAGGTGTGTTGCCGGGAGTCGTCGTTTTCATATCGGGATGTCTCCCAAAGGCTGGAAACTAGATACCGGGCCGGAGGGAATTTCTCCTCCTGTCTCTATAGACGTCGAGCGGCGCAAAAGGTTGCGCGAACCTCTCCCAAGGTTAGGCGCATGGAGCGGTTGGGTACCCGACGAACGCATGCAAACCGCCGAGCAGGGGCCGCGACAGCGCCCGCCCAGCCAAAATGGCGACCCGCAGACACCGGCGGGCCCGGCCGATATCCGGACCGGCGGCTGGGTAGCGGTGCTTAAGCGCACGATTGCCAAATTCCGCGCTGAGAATCTCACTGATTGGGCCGCGGCGCTCACGTATTACACGGTGCTGTCCGTGTTCCCGGCCCTGCTCGCGCTGGCCGCGATCCTCGGTCTCGTTGGGAAGAACCCGCAGACCACGAACGCGCTGCTGAAGATCATCGGCGACCTCGGCCCGTCGACCGCGGTCGACACGTACCGCGGCCCGATCCAGTCGTTGATCACGCACAAGCGCGAGGCCGGGATCTTGCTGGTGGTCGCGCTTGGGACCGCTTTGTGGTCGGCGTCGAGCTACGTCGGCGCATTCATCCGGGCATCCAACGCGATCTACGGGAAGGACGAGGGCAGGCCGTTCTGGAAGCTTCGGCCCACTCAGCTCCTGGTCACGCTCGTGATGGTGGTGCTGGTGGCGCTCGTCGGAATCGCGATCGTCGTCACGGGTCCGCTGGCCAGCGCGATCGCGAAACCGATCGGGCTCGGCGGAGCGGCCGTCACGGTCTGGAACATCGCCAAGTGGCCCGTGTTGCTGGCGATGGTGATGCTGATGCTGGGGATCCTCTATTACTGGGCGCCGAACGTCCGCCAGCCGAAGTTCCGGTGGATCACGCCGGGCAGCGTGCTGGCGGTGATCGTATGGATCGCCGCCTCCGCCGGGTTTGCCGTATATGTCGCCAACTTCGGCTCATATGACAAGACCTATGGAAGCCTCGGCGGCGTCGTGATCGGGCTGATCTGGTTGTGGATCTCCAACATCGCCGTGCTGCTGGGACAGGCGCTCAACGCCGAGCTCGAGCGCGAGCGCGAGCTGCAGGGCGGCGACCACCGGGCGCATGACGAGATTCAGCTCCAGCCCCGCGGCGCACCCGCGGGCTGATCGTGGCGGGCAGCCCGACGCCGGTGCACTGAACCATCGAGAATGGGCGCGCGATGAGCGCCGGTACCTACCGACGAGAGGAGACCGAGGAGGAGCGGCTCGACCGGAACCTCGGTGAGCTGCTCAACGAGCTCCGCGTAGCGCTGCCTGGTGTGCAGGTGCTATTCGCATTTCTGCTCGGCGTCCCCTTCGCGCAGCGGTTCTCCAAACTCGCTTCCTACCAACAGGACATCTATTTCGGCACGCTGATCTGCGCGGCGGCGGCGACCGCCTTCCTGATCGCGCCCTCGGCATGGCACCGGATCGAGTTCCGGCTTCAGGACAAGCAGCACATCGTGCTGCGCGCGAACCTGTTTGCGATCATCGGGCTCGGCTTCCTGGCGCTGGCGATGACGGGCGTCGTCCTGCTGGTCACCGACTTCATCTTCAGCCCGCTGACGAGCGCGATCGCGACAAGCCTCACGGCGTCGCTGTTCGCGCTGCTCTGGTACGTGATGCCCTACCGGCGCAGACGGATGCTGCTCGCCGCTACGCCGCCTTCTCAACCATCTTCGAGGCCTTCGGTTCCTCGATCAGATCGATGACTGCTTTCTCGATCACGCGACGTGACGGCTCGTGCGCGAGACCGAAAGCGTCGTCCTCCCCATCGAGCGCGGGCGTGATCGTCCACCCGGACAAATAGCGGTCGAACACGCGCGGGTCGATGTAGGAAGCGCGCGCCACCGCCGGCGTGTTCCCGAGGTAGCCGGCGACCCGCTTGACGGCCTTCGCGATCGCGCGCTTCGTAGGGCGCGCGCCCCCATTCTCGGCTGCCTCGATCGACAGCGCCATGGCCGCGAGCATGGTCCCGTTCCAGGTGCGGAAATCCTTGGCGGAGAAGTCGCCGCCGGTCGCCTCCTTGATGTACTCGTTGATGTCGGATGAGGTCATGTCGAGCCACCTCCGGTTCTCTCGGTAGGCGAGCAGCTCGTCGCCTCCGCCTCGCCGTCTTTTCAGCTCCGAGACGACCCGGAGCACCTCGGGGTCGTCGATCTCCTGAATCCGGCGCTGCCCGCTCTTCGCGGTGTAGTCGAAGCGGACGTGACGGGGCTCGATGGAGACGTGGGATTTGAGGATCGTCGAGAGTCCGTAGCTGTCGTTCTGCTCCGCGTAGTCCTCGGATCCGATCCGGAAGAAGCCCCGGTCCAGCAGCCGCAAGGCGCAGGCAAGCACCTGCCGCCGGCCCATCTGCTCGCCGCCGAGGTCCTTGCGAATGATGCGCCGCAGCCGGGGCAGGGTGCGCGCGAAGTCGAGCATCTCCTCGAACTTCTGCTGGTCCCGCCGCTCGCGCCAGCGCGCGTGGTACAGGTACTGCTTGCGCCCGGCGGCGTCGATGCCCGTCGCCTGGAGATGTCCGTTCGGATGCCTGCAGATCCAGACGTCGGTCCATGCCGGGGGGATGGCGAGCTCCCGGATTCGGGCGAGCTCGTCCTCGTCGCTCACCCGTTTCCCGTCCGCGTCGACGTACGCGAATCCGCGCCCGCGCCGCCGCCGGCTGATGCCGGGCTGCGAGCAGTCCACGCGTTTCAGTCTTGCCACGAAACTCAGTCCTTCCCGTTTTTCGATCGCGGTATCGCGTGAATGAATGAAAGCCCTGTCACGCGGGTACGCAGAACATCCCGCAAGCGGACGGAACTGAACGGAAGGAGCGACTCTCATGAAAGGCCTGAACGCGCGCGACGCGAAGCTGGTCCAGTACCTGAACGAGGCTTTCGGAAAAGAGCGGCAGCTGGAGCAGGCCCTGTCCGCTCACATCGGTCTCACCACGCGGCCGAACTACCGGAAACGCCTGGAGCAGCACCTGCGCGAGACCAAGCGGCACGGCGACCGGGTCGCCCGGCGGATCAAGCAGCTGGGCGGTAGAGCCGAGACCGTTGCGATGCCGGGCCCGGATGCGTTCACCGAAGCTGCGGAGGCCGGGATGAGCCTTGCCCAGCGCGCGCTCGCGATGGCGCGCGGGCCACTGCACGCCGTGCGCGGCACGAGCGAGCCGGAGAAGATGCTGAAGAACGCGAAAACTGAGTACTCGGAGGAAGCAGAGGAGATCGCGACGTATACGGCGATCGAGGAGCTCGCGCACACCGTCGGCGACAAGGAGACCGCGAAGCTCGCGAGAGAGATCCGCCGCGAGGAGCAACGCATGGCGACGTTTCTCGAGAAGCTGATCCCGAAGCTGACGGACGCCGTCGCGCGGACGGAGATCCCGTCCGAGTTTCGCCGGAACGGTGGCCGCCGCACCAGCGCACGGCGCACACGCTCCTCGGCGAGCCGGTCGTCGTCCTCGCGCAACCGGCCGGCCCGTGCTTGACCTCAAGCTGCTCTAGATCTACCCGCCCGACCGTCGGCGGCGTGTGCTCAAATCAGGCGGACGGGGGCTCGTCGACCAGCTCCAGATGCTGGTCCATGCGCGTCAACCGGAAGACTCGGTCGACCTCCTCCCGCGCCCTCACGACGACGAGCCGGGCGCCCCTGTCCCGGGCGCGGGCATCGGCCGCGATCACGACGCGCAGGCCGGTCGAATCCATGAACTCGAGCTCTCTCAGATCGAGCACCAAGAGCTCGGGCTCGGAGGACTCGAGCTGCCTGAGCTGAGCCTCGAGCTCCTCGGCCGACGAGAGGTCGAGCTCGCCGGAGACAACCAGGCGCGGTGCTCCGTGATCATTCTCGGTTTTCAGCTCGAGGGGCTTAGACAATCTGTTGACCCAGTCTCGGATGTGGCGACGCCCGGCGCACCGCGTTCGGGTACCGTGGCAGTCCCCGGCGACTCGTCGGATATGAATCGAGCCCCCGGCGTCAGCGCTGCCGGAGGGCGATTTTACTTCGAACCCATCCGCGAGGTCAGGCGCTGCAATAGGCCGTGCCCTCGTCGCAGCCAGTGAAAATGATGAGGATACGCCTGTTGATAGTGCTCGCGCTGCCGGCCGCGGCGTTCGCCGCGGCGGGGTGCGGCGGCGGCAAGTCGAGCAGCGCCACGCAGTCCACGAGCACCACTCAGGCGGAGACGACCGCTCCGGCCACGCCCCCGCCACAGCAGACCGTGGCACCGAAAGCGGTCCGGGTCAAGCCCTCCGCGGCCGAGGCGGACCCCCGCCGGAAGCCCACGCCGGCCCGGGGCCGTGGACCTCAACCCGGGAGGCTGGTGGTGCAGGATCTGATCGTGGGGAAAGGCAGGAAGGCCGCGTCCGGGGACCTGGTCTCGGTCCGGTACGTAGGGATCCTCTTCAAGACCGGCAGGCAGTTCGACGCATCGTGGAAGGGCAAGGGCCCGGGCCGGCCTTTCCAGTTCACGCTGGGGTCCGGTCAGGTGATACCGGGCTGGGACCAGGGCGTCGCGGGCATGAGAGTCGGGGGGCGGCGGAAGCTCATCATCCCCGCCGAGCTCGCTTACGGAGCAGACGGTTCTCCGCCGGCGATCCCTCCCAACGCGGCGCTGATCTTCGACATCGACCTCCTGAAGGTCGGCTGAGGAACCCGTTCTCCCCTAAGGAGGGACTGGCAATGGGCAGGATCGTGGTAACCGAGTTCACCTCTCTGGATGGGGTGATCGAAGACCCCGGCGGGGCCGAGGACTTCAAGTACGGTGGGTGGAGCTTCGAGTTCTCCCGCGGGGAAGAGGGCGACAAGTTCAAGCTCGACGAGACGCTCGACTCGGCGGCGCTGCTGCTGGGCCGAGTGACCTACCAGGGTTTCGCCGAGGCCTGGCCAACGCGAACCGGCGAGTTCGCGGACAAGTTCAACGACATGCCGAAGTACGTCGTTTCCTCGACGCTGAAGGACCCGGAGTGGACCAACTCGACCGTGATCGCCGCGGACGATCTCGTGCAGGGGGTATCGAACCTCAAGCGCGAGGTCGACGGCAACATCGTGGTGCACGGCAGCGCGCAACTCGTGCAGGCGCTGCTGGAGCACGATCTCGTCGACGAGCTCCGGCTGATGGTGTTCCCGGTCGCGCTCGGGAGCGGCAAGCGCCTGTTCGGCGAGACCACCGACAAAAAGCCGATGCGCCTGACCGACTCGAAGACGGTCGGTGACGGGGTCGCGATCCTCATCCACGAACCGGTGCGCGATTAGGAGCGCAGTAGCGTTCAGGTGCGGCGATCGAGCATGTATGGGATGAGCGCCCGCACGAAGTCCCGATCGGGGCCGTCGACAGCGGGGGCGAACGCCGCCTCGAAGGCATCGAGAGCCGCGCCGGCGATGCCCCGGCCGTACGCGGCCGCGAACGTGATGCTCCCGTAGGCGTTCAGCAGCTCCCGGATCTGCGACACCATCGCGGGCGTGCGCTCCGAGCGCTCGAGGCCAAGGTAGAGGTCGAGCGCCCGCCGATCCGGCCCGCGCGCGTTTCGCAGCAGGTGGATCAAGGGCAGCGTCCGTTTGCCCTCATAGAGATCCCCATCGATCTCCTTGCCGTACTCCTGCTCGGTGCCGAGCAGGTTCAGCAGATCGTCCTGGATCTGGAACGCGGCGCCCAGATAGAAGCCGAATCGCACCATCGGCCGCAGATCGGCGTCGCCCCCGGAGCCGATCAGCGCGCCGGCCCGTAAGGGATGCACGGTCGTGTACCAGCACGTCTTGTGCATGATCAGGTCGAGGTAGTCCTCTGGCGCCAGCTCCTCCACACGGTCGCGGCGCCACCCGAGCTCGGTGGCCTGGCCCTCGAGCGTGCGCAGCGCCATCGCGTCGAACTCGGACAGGAGGCGCTCGGCGAGATCCTCGTCCAGGCACCCCGCATGCCGCCGGAGGACCTGGTTCGAGAGCACCGCCAGCGCGTCGCCGGCGTTGAGCGCGAGCCCGAGCCCGTACTCGGCCGTCAGAGTCGGGCGGCCGCGGCGCCGCTCGCTGCCGTCGACGATGTCGTCGTGGACGAGGAAGGCGTTGTGCAACAGCTCGATCGCCACGGCCACCGGCACGATGTCCCCGTCGCTCCCACCGAAGGCGCGGCACGTCGCCACGCACAGCGCGGGCCGGAGCGCCTTTCCCGGCCGGCTCGGGTATGCCCGCGCGACCCGGTAGAGCCAGCGGTGAGGCTCGCCGTCCGGGATCGAATCGAGCATCGAGCGGCGCACCAGGCGGCTCACGTCGTCGGAATACGCCTCCACGAGATGAGTGCCATCGGCGCTCAACACGGGGCGATCGCGACCTCCAGCGGCAGCCACAGCCTTGGCGCCCCGTCCGCCTGGATCATGCCCCGGTAGGTGCCGGCGCGCAGCGAGCCGTTGGTGGCCAGCGACACGACCACGGCCCGGCTCGACCGGGGCGGGAGCACCTCAACCGCGCGCGGCTCGAAACGCACATCGGCCCCGTCGAGCACCGTCCCGTCGGAGGCGCTCAGCTGATCGCAGCGCAATGCCAGCGGGCCGACGGGGGAGAACGTTCCGTTGTGCAGCCAAACTTCGGCGACCGCGCCGTCACGGCCCTCCGTCTCGCCCAGCGCCAGCCGCACCGCCGGCCCCACGCCGCTCGAGTCGACCGGGACCGTGACGGCGCCCGGCTGGGGCGGTTGAGCGAGCCCGGCCGCGAACCGCTGGAGGAGGTCGGCCCAAGCGTCCACCAGCGCCGCATAGTTGCCGCGCGGCGGGCGCTCGCGCGAGCCGCGTCCGTCGGGCTCCGATCGCAGCATCCGCTCGAGCAGATCGGTTGCGGCGCGCAGGCCCTCAGCCTGGATGTCGGCGACGGCGCGCATTCCCGCCACCGGGTCGAACAGCGCGCGCGGGCGCCTCGGGCCGCGCGCGCGGTCCGGTCGCGAATCCCCCGTCAACCCCTCACCACCCTTTTCTTCGTCTCCCCGCCAGCGTTAGAGTAGGTATACCTGACCGGGGGGTAAGTATGGCTCAGCTGAAGCACCTGCTGCGGATCTACGGCGCGATCGACCTGGTGGTGCAAGACCACCCCGACCGCCGCGGCGCCGTGTCACGGCTGCTCCCGGTGTACCGAGATCCGGATGTGCAGTGGTTCAGGGACTTCGAAGAGTTGACCGCCAAGCGGGCGCCGGAATACAAAAGACCTCCCGATGAACCGCTGGAGCTGCTCCATCAGGCGCTGGATGGGCTCGCCGACGACCTCGTGGAACGTCAGGCCAAGGGGGAACCGGAGCGACCTCGGATGCGGGCGCGGCGACTGTATGCGCTGGCAGCCGCGGCCCAGGCCTTTCCGGAGCTCAGGGACCCGGACGGCAAGGCCTATACGGCGGATCGGGCAAAGCGAGCGCTGCGCTTCGAAGTTCCCGAGGAAGACGAAGACAAGACCAGGGGGCTTCTCGGAGCCCTCCGCGACCTCCCCCGAGGTGACCCGGACGCCCAGTGGCAGGCCAAGCTGGACTCGGGGCTCGTCGCCGACCCGCAGATGGTCGGCCCGCGCCCGTGCTCGGGACGTCTGGTGATGGTCGGGGACGAGCCTGTCGCGACGCTGACGACCGAGTTCGAGGCCGACCTTGCCTTCGATGACGCCAAGGAGCTGCTCAGACCCGAGAAATGGGAAGCGTGCAGCGACTTCTGGTGCGAAATGCGGTTCGTCGAACACAAGCCGAACGACGTGGAGCTCTATCACGAGGTTGTGAGCCTCGACTGTCCCAACCGTGAGAGCACCTGGACGATCGAGGCCGATCTCGATTTCAAGTTCCGGGACGAGCCGGGGCTCTGGGTGACGGACTACCGGCTCGCCGACGGGCGCCCGCAGCGGGACGTGCTCGTCGACGAAGGCTCGCTGGCGGTACGTGACATCGGGTCTGGAAAAGTCGTCGTCACGACGACGAAGCGCGTCGACTTCGCCGGTCCCGTCCATGGGGAGTCGCTGGCGATGATCATGTGCATGCTGGGATACGCGTCCGTCGTCGAAGACCTCCTCAGCTGCGCGGCGGGAGATGAATTCCCGGGACGGCGACCGCAACGCCAACGAGTGAGAGACCGCGACTACGGCTCGCTGATCAAGGACATCTCAGATCGCATGGCGACCGCGGTCACGGATTGCGTCGACGACTACGTGGAGGCTGCGCGAGCCTCGTACGACAAGGTCGACGAAGGCTCCTACGACGCCGACGCACTGGTGCAGGACATGTCGAGGATGTGGGTCCGGATGGTCCGCGAAGGCGCATCGGCCATGGATCGCAGCCTCCGGGGTGTCGGAATGGGACCGCGCACTCGGCCTCGCGACCGGTCGGCGAGGTGACCATGGAAAGTCGCGGAACTCCGATCACCGAGGTCATCGAGGATTGCACCGAGTTCGGGACTTGGCTCGTGCAGAAGTGGAGCGCGCGGGCCTCGAGTGTCGCCTCCAGGCTCGACGCCGGGAACTACGACGCCAACAGCGCGGCGGCGGACTTCGCCGCGACCGCGGCGCTTGTCGCGGAAAGCTGGGCCGAGGCGGCCTGGGAGGCGCTTGATGCCCTCGCGGTCCTCACGGGTCAGGAGTTCGAGCCGGAGATCATCGCGTCCGACGTCTTCTCCAGTCCGATGCCGGGCGCGACGCTCAAGCTGAAGGGCCCGCTGGCGGGAGCCTTCGGCGACGAGCTGCCCACAGGCGTTATCGAGATTGTCCCCACCCAACTCCCCGCCAGCGCAACCCAGTTCCGCCTCCGTGCCGACGCCACCGGCCGCCCGGGCGGTAGCTACCTGGGGTGGGTCGTGGCGTCGAAGCCGGGCAGCGCCGACGCCGAGGTCAGAGTCTTAGTCACGGTTCCATGACCGAGCACGTCAGGGGGGGCGGGGACGAGCTCAGCGCGCGTGTGGGGGAGCTGCGCCGGCTGACGATCATGTTCAGCGACCTCGTCGGTTCGACCGAGCTCTCCGGCCGCCAGGAGCCCGAGGCGTACCGCGAGCTGATGAGGGGCTACCGGACGGCGTGCCGGGAGGTGATCGAATCCAGGTTCGAGGGTCACATCGTCCAGCTCAAGGGAGACGGGACCCTGTCCATCTTCGGGTTCCCGGTGGCGCACGAGAACGACGCCGAGCGGGCGGTGCGCGCGGGCCTCGCCCTCGTACGGGCGGTGCGCGAACTCTCGCCCGCGGCCTCCGCCGCCGGCGAGTCGCTGGACGTCCGCATCGCGGTCCACCACGGCCCCGTCTATGTCGACTTCGACGAGGACGACATCTACGGCCTCGCCGCCAACGTCGGTTCGCGTCTCCACGCGATCGCCGCTCCCGGCACGGTCGTCATCTCGGACGACGTCCGGCGGCTGATCGGTGACCGTTTCGAGACCGAGGCCGGCGAGCCTCAAGTCGTCAAGGGCGTGGCCGAGCCGCTCGAGCCGTTCCGCGTCGTGTGCGAGCGTCACGTCCCGGTCCAGCGGTCGTGGTCGACGCCGCTGGTCGAGCGGGAGGACGAGCTCGAGCGGCTCCGTCGAGCCTGGGCGCCCTTCGAGGCGGGTACGACCGATCGCTCGTGCGGAGTATTGATCCGCGGCGACGCGGGCGTCGGCAAGTCTCGCCTGGTGGCGGCGTTCGCCGATGAGATTTGCGCGGGCAACGCCTGCGTCGTGGAGCTGCACGGCTCTCCCTTCCACGTGGATGCAGGGTTCCATCCCGTGCGCAGCCTGATCGAAGCGCGCTGCTCCATCAGTTATGACGCCGAGCCCGCCGCGCGCGTCGAGCACCTCGTCCGCGAGCTTTCGAGCCTGGGCCTCGAACCATCCGATTCGGTGCCGTTCCTGGCGCCGGTCATGGGCGTCGATCCGAGCGCCGGCTATGACCCGGCCGCGGCTCAGGGCCGCAAACTCGAAGAGAAGATCTCGGAGGCTGCCCGCGGCTACGTCGTCGCCTGCACCGGAGGGCAGCCCGGCATCATCGTGGCCGAGAACCTGCACTGGTTCGACGGGGCGACGCGCGAGTTGGTGGCGGACCTGATGCATGACGGACCCGCGCCCGTGCTCGTGGTGGGAACCTCGCGAAACGCCGAGGACGGCCCGTGGGAGACGGTCGAGCTGCGCCCGCTGACGCTGGCCGGTCGCTTGACGCTGATCGACGCGCTCGTGGGGAACGTGAGTGAGGAGGACAGGCTCGCCCTCGCAACCCGCAGTGACGGCATTCCGCTGTTCGTCGAGGAGCTGGTAAGAGCGGCCCCGACCGACAAGTCGCCGGGAGCCGGCGACGCCGCTCCGGTGCCAGGCTCCGTACCGGAGGTCCTGTACGAACCGCTCGTGGCCCGTCTCTACGCGACACCGACGGCGCTGCCGGTCGCCGCCACCGCAGCCGCCGCCGGCCAGGAGGTCGACCGCGCGGTGCTCGCGGCAACCATGTCGATCTCGCTCAACGAGCTCGATGCGACGCTCAGCGACCTCGTCGACGCAGGCGTCCTGACGCCGGTCGAGGGTCGTTCGGCCAGGTATCAGTTCCGGCACGAGCTGCTCCGCGAGGTCGCCTACGAGCTCCAGCCTCCCTCCTGGCGCCGCAAGGTCCACAGCCGGCTCTGCGATTTCCTCACGCGCAACGAGCCGGGTGACTGGCGCGTTCTCGCGTCGCACTTCGAGCATGCGGAACGCTATTTCGAGGCGGCTGAGGCGTATCAGCAGACGGCCGAGGCGGCCCGGCGTCGAGGCGCGCTGGAGGAAGCGCGGTCCCACCTCTCTCGGGCGATCGAGCTCATCGTGCCCCTCACCGATGGGGCCGCTCGTGACCATCTCGAGATCCAGTTGCGGCTTCGTCGGGGCTTCCTTGCGATGTCCGCCGAGGGGGCGGGTAGCACGGACGCATCCGCCGACTACGAGCGCTGCCTCGAGCTGGCGGAAGCCAACCCACGGGGAGACGACATGTTCAGCACGCTCATCTCGCTGTGGTCCTACCATCTCTCCCGCGCCGAGCTCGCTCGCACCCGCGAAGTCTCGGAGACCCTGCGCGCTGCTCTGGAGCGCGGCGACAGGGGTTACTTCTGGCCCCAGAACCTGGCCGGCTTCGGCATGCTCGACTGGTTCGCCGGCCGCTTCGACAGCGCGGTCGGCACGCTTGCCGCGGCCACCGATGACCTCGCCAGGATGGGCAGAGGAAGCGACATCTCCAGCATCTGGTTCGTGCCCAACGACGCCTCCGTCGCGATGCACGTGCATCTGGCGCTGGCGCGCTTCATGGCCGCCGATGTAGCGGGTGCTGAGGAAAGCATCGCCCGAGCACGAGCTGTCGCCGCCTCGCTGGACTTCCCGCAGCGCGCCTGGAGCGCCAGCTATGTGAATTGGCTCGCCTCCTGGATGTGGATCGAAGCCGGCCGGCTCGATCTTGCCGTCACCGCGATCGACGACCTCCAGACGTCCAGCGCTCGGCACGGGTTCGACAACTGGCAGCTGATCGGGGCAACGCAGGCTGCGGTGGCAGAAGGGATCGAAGCGCTCCGCTCGGAAACTCCCGACACGGCCGCGCTGATCGAGCACGCGGACGCGCTCGATGCCTTCATCGAGTTCTGGCAAGCGCTCGAGATACGGATCTTTCTCCCCTTCTACCTCACGACGATCGGCGCGCTACGGGCCTCAGCCGGCGACACCAACGCGGCCCAGGATCGGTACGAGGAGTCTCTCCGCATGGCCGCCGAGACCGGCATGCGGTTCTACGACGCGGAGACCTCCCGCGGCCTTGCCCACCTCGCGCCCGACCGTGAGTCCGAGGCCGCGGCACTGCGCACCGCGTTGGAGCTCGCCGGCTCGCAGGCGGGCCGGCCTTTCGAACTGCGAATCGCGCTCGACCTCCACGACCTGTTGGGCGAGACGGCGCGTCCCCTCCTCGAGCAGGCGATGAGCGTCTTCGACGAAAGCGCGACGACCACGGAGCTCGAGGAGGCCCGGGCGCGCGTGATGGCACCGCGCTGACCGGCGGGCGCCCACGCGTCGCGATCCTCGGCGCCGGCATGGCCGGCACCGCCGCCGCGTGGCGCCTCAGCGAGCCTGGTTGGCGGGACGAACTCGAGTCCATCACTGTGTACCAGCGCGGATGGCGGCTTGGTGGCAAGGGCGCGAGCAGCAGGGGCCCGAATGGCAGGATCGAGGAGCACGGCCTGCACCTCTGGCTCGGCTACTACGAGAACTCCTTCCGGCTGCTGCGCGAGTGCTACGCGGAGCTCGACCGGCCGCGGACCGATCCAGCGGCACCGATCCAGACGTGGAGAGACGCCATGATCCCTTCGCAGACGGTGGGGCTCGAGGATCGCCGCGGTGACGGGTGGCATCACTGGCTCGGGCAGTTCACCCCGAATGACCTGCTGCCGGGCGAGCCGGATGGCGCCGGGCGGGAGCTGACGCTCGTCGACACCCTGCGCCGCGCCCTGCAGCTGATTACGGACTTCCTCGATTCGCTGCCCGACGACCGGTTGGGCTCCGGCCGCGTGACGCTGAGCGGATCGCCCGAGGTGCCGGCGGGTCCGAATCCGCTCGTCACCGGGTTCCGCGCGAGCGTGCTGGCCGCCATCCTCGAGGCAACCGCGCAGATGCGGGGGATACTCGACCGCTCCACCATCGCTTCCTCGGTGGAGGCGCTCGACCGGGCGATCGCCACGACCAACGAGGCGCTGCTGAGCATGGTCGAGGAGGATCCCGACCTGCGGCGGACCTGGCATCTCGTCGCGGTGATGACCGCCGTGGTGCGCGGAATGCTGGCCGACGGCATCGTCACCGACCGGCGCGGCTTTCGCGCCCTCAACGACGAGGACTTCCTCGACTGGATCATGCGCCACGGCGCGCCGGCCGAGGTGGCCGAGTTCGCCTTCATCCGGGGCCTCTACGACCTCGTGTTCGCGGAGGGCGGCGCCGCGCGCGCGCGCCGCGGTGTGAGCGCGGGCGTGGCGGTGTTCCTCACGACGAAGATGTTCTTCGAATACCGCGGCGCGATCTTCTGGAAAATGGCGGCCGGCATGGGCGACGTCGTGTTCGCGCCGCTCTATCAGGCGCTGCGCCGTCGTGGCGTGAGGTTCGAGTTCTTCCACCGAGTCGACGAGCTTCACCTCTCGGGCGATCGAGCCCGGATCGAGGCGGTGACCGTGGGCCGTCAGGCTCGTCTGGCGCCGGGGCTCGAAAGCTACGAGCCTCTGGTGCGCGTTGGCGGCCTTCCCAGCTTCCCATCGAGGCCGCTTGTCGATCAACTCGACGCGAGCAGCGACATCGAAGATCAACCGCTCGAGTCTTACTTCTGCGATTGGCCCGACGCCGAGACGCGGGTGCTTCGCCACGGCGAGGACTTCGACGTCGCCGTGTTCGCGATCTCGATCGGCATGGCACCGATCGTCTGCCGCGAGCTGATCGCCGATCGGCGCGAGTGGCGCGCGATGGTCGAGCACGTCACGACCACCGCGACGCAGGCGGTGCAGGTCTGGCTGCGAGAGGACGAGCCGACGCTAGGCTGGCGCGATCCGGGCACGACGGTGAGCGCCTACGAGCAACCTTTCCACACGTGGGCTTCCATGCCCCAGTTGATCGAGGCGGAGGACTGGCCGGTCGGGGACCGGCCCGGATCGATCGCGTACTTCTGCGGCGCGCTGGAGGCGCGGTGGCCGCCCGGCGGCCCCGCGCACGACTACGTCGCCGAGCACAGGGCCGAAGTGCGTGCCAATGCGGTCGAGCTCCTCGAGCGGAGAGTTGCCCATCTGCTGCCGGGGACTTCCGCGAACGGATCGTTCCGCTGGGATCTGCTCTGCGGACGCGACGGGCACGCAGGTCGCAGCGCGATCGACACCCAGCTCTGCCTGGCCAACATCGACCCGTCCGACCGCTACGTGCAGTGCGCGCCGGGAACCGATGCCTATCGGCTTCGCGCCGACGAGAGCGGATACGACAACCTCTTCCTGGCCGGCGACTGGACCGACCACGGCCTCAACGCGGGCTGCATCGAGGCGGCCACGATCTCGGGGCTGCAGGCCGGCAATGCCGTGCTCGGACGATCGCGGAGCTACCGGATCGCGGGCACCTGGCTGAGCTGAGGCCTAGCCGGGCCGGATCTTGGCCAGCCTAAGCACAGCTGCGACATGGCGGTCCAGCGAACGGCTCGGCAATCTGCCGCCGGGCAGCTCCACCACGAAGGCGGTGTCTCTCGAATAGGCCGAGTTCTGCCACCCGGTGATGCTTCCGGGAAACCGTCCGAAGTTTCGAACCGGCAGGCCGACCATGCGCGCGTAGGCCCTCTCGATCCGCGGGTCGCCGCCCGACGCGTCGACGAGCCGGGCATGCTGGTGATACCAGATGCTGACCGTCGGCCGAAATCGCCTCACGACGCGCAGGATCACCCGCGACTCCGGCTCCGAGAGCGGGCGAGGGCCGGAGTAGTACGTCCCTCCCGAGCGGTCCAACCGCCGCCATCGCCATGGCGAGTTGCGGTTGAGGTCCACGCCGTGTGCGTTCTGGCGGGTTCCGGCGGCGCAACCATCGGGGTTGAACGAATCGACCAGCAGGAGCGAAGTGCCGGCTGGTGGCCTGACCCTCCGAAGGCGACGCGTGATCGCCTCGCCGGCGCGCTCGTTGCCGTGCAAGCAGCCGACTACGAGTACCGGGCGTCCGCTCCGCAGACCGATGCGCCATCCGCGAATCGCCCGGCCGTCGACCGAGCGGCCGAGCACAAGAGCCCGCGTGTCATTCCGACGATGGGCCGGGCTCGCAGCAGCGACGGACGCTCGTAATCGGGAATGCGTCTCGCCGCACCCACCTCCGACGAGCACGGCGGTTGCTGCCAGCGCAAAGCCGCAGCGCGACGAGCTCGGCCTCAGACGCAATTCCTTCACAGGCACAACGGTGTCGCTTGAACCTGAACCGCGCCTGAACGTCCCGTGCCGAGCAGGCCAACCGACGGGCAGGACGAGTCCAAAGGCTACGGTGGTTGCTCGGATGGCCGCGGCAGCGCATCATCACCATTTCGCCGCGCACTCCGTCGAGTATCTGGGCATCGCTGTGGCCGCGGCGTTGAGCTGGGCAGGGGTGCCCGGCCCCGGCGAGGCGACGCTGATCGCGGCCGGGCTCGTTGCGGCCGCGCACAAGCTCGACATCGGCACCGCGTTGGCTGCTGCGTGGGCAGGCGCGACCGCCGGCGGGATTGCCGGATGGCTGCTCGGCCTCGCAGGGGGCCGGGCGCTGGCGTCGGCGCCGGGACCGCTCTTAGGCTACAGGGGCCGGGCTATCTCGGCAGGGGAGCGGTTCTACGAGCGCTTCGGCGTGATCGCCGTGTTCCTGACCCCCTCCTGGGTGGCTGGCATCGCGCGCATGCGCTGGCCGCAATACCTGCTGGCGAACGCGATCTCGGCCCTGGTCTGGGCGCTCGTGGTGGGACTTGGGGCATACGTCATCGGACCGGCGGTCGGTGATGTCGTGGCGGACATGGGAATCGTGCTCACCGCGGTTCTGGTGGCGCTGGTTGGGGCCGTGGTGGCCGGCAGGTTCGTCCGGCGCGGGCACTCCCGCTAGCCTCGCGCAGATGTCACCGGCGGCGGCCGATGGCTAGCCGGTCAGGCGGCAGCCGGGTGGCGCTCGCCGGCTTCGATCGTGTCGACGATCTCGGCGAGCACCGTCTCGGCGCGATCGTTGTCGATCTGGCAGGTCCCGGCCGAGTCGTGGCCGCCGCCGCCATAAGCGAGCATCAGCCGGCCGATGTCGAATGTCGACGAGCGGTCGATGATCGAGCGGCCTACCGCGAACACGGTGTTCTGCTCGCGGAGGCCCCAGATCACGTGCACGGAGACGGTGCACTGGGGGTGGAGCGCGTAGACCATGAAGCGATTCGTCGGGTGGATGACCTCCTGGTCGCGGAGGTCCAGCACCACCACGCGTCCGTGCACCGTGGAGCAGCGAAGGATCTGCTCCCTGGCCGCCTCGGTGTGCTCCCGGTAGAGAGCGACGCGCTCGGCGACATCCGGATGCTCGAGGATCTCTTCGACGCTGCGCTCGAGGCAGAGGTCGATCAGCTGCATCATCAGGTCGTAGTTGGAGATGCGGAACTCCCGGAAGCGGCCCAGCCCGGTGCGGGGGTCCATCAGGAAGCTGAGCAGGATCCAGCCGTGGGGATCCAGGATCTCGCTCTCGTTGAACTTCGCGGCGTCGGCCTTGTCGACGGCCTCCATGATCTCCGCGCTCACACGGGGGAAGCGCTCGGCTCCGCCGAAGTACTCGTAGACCACGCGCGCGGCCGAGTCCGCGCTGGAAATCGCGACGCGGTTGTCGGCGTCCTCGGTGACGCGGACGTCCTCCGAGCTGTGGTGGTCGAAGGACAGTGCGACCTCGGGGCTGTACGGCAGGTTCGTCGTGATGTCGTTGCGCGTGAACGCGACCTTGCCGTCCTGGACGTCCTTGGGGTGGACGAACAGGATGTCCTCTAGCACCCCGAGCTCCTTCAACAGGGCGGCGCAGACGAGCCCGTCGAAGTCGCTGCGGGTGACCAGGCGGCGTGCGCCCGCGGGAGGCATTACGAAGTCATTGGACATGACCCCAGAATCGGACGATCGCAGGCGCGACTTGAGCGCCAAGCGGCCAAAGACGTTCATGGAGCTAGCCGGGCTCGAACCGGCGACCTCCTGGGTGCGATCCAGGCGCTCTCCCAAACTGAGCTATAGCCCCGGGACGGCCAAGTATAGGCACGCGTAAAGGCCGGGCCTTGCACGGCGCTGGCACGGAACGGCCGCATTTGCAACGCTACCGGGGTCATGGGAACGCTCGACGACGCGATCCGCGAGCACCTCGAGCTGAAGCGCCGCCTGGGCGCCTCAGAAGAGGAGCTCCAGCAAAAGGAGACGGAGGCCTTTGGGGCCGGCGCGCCGCTGGCCCGCGCAGAGTCGCTGCCGGCCGAGGAGGAGCCCGAGTTCCAGGTGCAGCGGACCGCGCCTGCGGAAGAGCCAGGCTCCGCCGACCTCGAGCGAGACCCGTGGGAGCCGCAGGGATCGGAGGAGGACCTGTTCGAGCCGGACGAGGTCCTGCCCAGGGATGCGCTCGAGCCGAACGGCTCTTACGCGCCGCCGGCCGCCGAGCCGGAGGCTGAGGCCGAGGAGCCGCACGAGGACCCGCTCGACGAGTGGGAAGAGGAGCCAGAGCCCACCGAGGACGTGCTCCGCGAGACGCCGGAGTTCCTCGAGGAGACGCCGGAGCACGACCGGCTGTGGTTCGAGCAGAAGCCTCCAAAGGACTTCGACCTCGACTGATCTGCAAGCGGAGTTGCTTCCGCCGCTTGGACGTTCGTCCAAATTCTCGCGCCGGTTTCAGCCGCGCCCGGGGAGCTGACGAAATCGATTGCCAGGGAAAGGGATTTCCGTCCTCGTAGGTACGGATACCGACGACGAGGAACTTCTCGAAAGGCAGCATCGCCTCTTCGAGAAGCGGCACGGACGCAATCGCGGGGCCGGCAGGAGCCGGCCCCGTTTTTTGTCGCGTTTACCATTCTCCGAATGCGAATCGACCGGATCCTCGAGACCACGCGGCCTGTGTTCTCCTTCGAGTTCTTCCCGCCGAAGACCGACGAGGGGCAGCACAACCTCGAAGCGGCCCTGGCCGAGCTGCGCAAGGACGCGCCCGACTACGTCTCCGTCACCTACGGGGCGGCCGGCTCCACACGCGAGCGCACGGTGGAGGTCACCAAGTGGGTGAAGGAGGACCTCGGGCTGGAGGCGATGGCGCATCTGTCCTGCGTGGGAGAGCCCGTCGGCCGCCTGCGGGAGATCCTCGACGAGATCACCGAGGCCGGAATCGACAACGTGCTGGCCCTCCGCGGCGACCCGCCGCGCGGTGAGGTCGACTGGAAGCCGCATCCGGAGGGGCTCCACTCCTCGGTCGAGCTGATCGAGCTGATCCGCTCGTCATACGACTTCTCAATCGGCGCGACCTGCTTCCCCGAGGTCCATCCTGAGGCGCCCGACCTCGACCACGACCTGCGCTTCCTGAAGCGGAAGGTCGACGCGGGCGCGACCTTCCTGATCACACAGCTGTTCTTCGACAACGAGGACTACTTCAAGTTCGTGGAGAGCGCGCGCCAGTACGGGATCGGCGTGCCGATCATCGCCGGGATCATGCCGATCACGAACTTTGATCAGATCAAGCGGTTCACGACGCTGTGCGGAGCCACGATCCCGCCCGCTCTCTACGAGCAGCTCGAGGCCCGCAACGCGGAGGGCGATGAAGCAGTCGCCGGCCTGGGCGTTGCCTACGCCACGCTGCAGTGCGCAGACCTGCTGGCCCGCGGCGCGCCCGGGATCCACTTCTACACCCTGAACAAGTCACCGGCCACGCGCGCGATCCTGTCGGCGCTCAAAGCGTGGCAACCGCTTGCGCGCGCTGCCGCCACAGCTCCGGCCGGCCGTCACTCTGCGTAACGCGCTCGACGCTCCCGAGCCGCTCGAGGTGCGTCAGGAAGGACAGCATGATCGTGAGCG
>Ga0075424_100001513_pt1 | contig 20484 bp, 22 predicted proteins | sample SoiMethybrSBSTD3_FD_75301 | JGI IMG/M metagenome (GOLD analysis project Ga0075424, IMG submission 75301) | Bulk soil microbial communities from a Populus tree surrounding site in Tennessee, USA - Soil MetaG P. TD hybrid SBSTD3 | ecosystem: Environmental > Terrestrial > Soil > Tree plantation... | reverse complement strand
GTTCCCGAGGCCCGGAGGGATAGTCGCATCACCGTCGTTGGGGCGCTTGGACCTTGCGCGCCACCGGCTCCGAGCGAGGAGGTCGTTGATGCTGCCTTCGAGGTTCGAGTACCACCGGCCGGAGTCGTTGGAGGAGGCGTTCCAGCTCCTGTCCCAGTACGGGGACGACGCCAAGGTCTTGGCAGGCGGGCAGAGCCTGATCCCCGTCATGAAGCTCAGGCTGGCCACGCCCGGACACATCGTGGACATCAGCCGGCTGACCCTGGACCAGATCGCCGAGTCGGGCGACACGCTCACGGTCGGAGCGCTCGCGCGCCACCGTGACGTCGAGCGCTCGGACGTGATCAAGTCCGGCTACCCGCTGATGGCCACCGCCGCGCCGCTGATCTCCGATCCCGTGGTGCGCAACCTCGGGACGATCGGCGGGTCGCTGTGTCACGCCGACCCCGCGGGCGACTGGGGTTCGGTGATGTTGGCGCTCGGCGCCTCGGTCGTGATCGGGAGCTCGCGCGGCGAGCGCGAGCTGCCGATCACCGAGTTCCTCGTGGACACGTTCACCACCGCGCTCGAACCCGACGAGATCCTTACGCAGATCAAGGTGCCGAAGGCCTCGGGCTCGTTCGGCGGCACCTACCTCAAGCTCGAGCGCAAGGTCGGCGACTTCGCGACCGTCGCGGTCGCCACCCACCTGTCGCTGTCGAGCGGCACGATCGGCCGCGCCGGCATCTCCCTGACCGCCGTCGGCTCCAAGAACATCCAAGCCACCGACGCGGAGGCGAGCCTCGCAGGCGCCGAACCCACCGATGACGCGTTCGCGGAGGCCGGTCGCCTCGCCGCCGAGGCGTCCTCGCCGGTGACCGACGTCCGCGGCTCCGAGGCCTACAAGCGCCACGTCGTCGGCGTCTACGTGCAGCGCGGGCTCGCGCGGGCGCTCGAGCTGGCCCGGGCCGCGTGAGCACCGAAGCATTCCAGGAAGGAGAACGATGGAGATCACCGTCAAGGTCAACGGCGCCGACCGAACCGCCGACGTCGAACCCCGGATGCTCCTGGCGCATCTGATCCGGGAGGAGTTCGCCCTCACCGGCACCCACATTGGCTGCGACACGACCAGCTGCGGCGCGTGCACGGTGCTGCTGGACGGAAGACCGGTCAAGTCGTGCACGGTGTTCGGCGTGCAGGCCGACGGGCGCGAGGTCACGACCGTCGAGGGCCTGCTGCGGGGCGGCCAGCTGCACCCGATCCAGGCCGCCTTCAAGGAGGAGCACGGCCTGCAGTGCGGGTTCTGCACGCCGGGGATGATGCTGACCGGCTCCGCGCTGCTGGAGGAGAACCCGAACCCCACCGACGACGAGGTTCGGTGGGCGATCTCCGGCCAGATCTGCCGGTGCACCGGCTACATGAACATCGTCAAGGCGATCCAGGCCGCCGGCAAGGCGATGTCCGAGACCAGCGAGGACGCCGCGGCGTCCGTAGCCAGTTAGGAGACGTAAGGATGGCAGCCGAAGCCGAAGAGATCCGGGGCATCGGGCACAGCGTTCGCCGGAAGGAAGACGACCGCTTCATCCGCGGCGCCGGCAACTACATCGACGACATCCACCTGCCCGGGATGCTGCACATGGCGATCCTGCGAAGCCCGTTCGCCCACGCCAAGCTCAACAGCGTCGACGGGTCCAGGGCGCAAGCACTCGAGGGCGTGATCGCCGTCGTCACCGGCGAGCTGATGGCCCAGCACAACCTCGCGTGGATGCCGACGCTCTCGGGGGACACCGAGGCGGTGCTCGTCACCGACAAGGTGCGATTCCAGGGTCAGGAGGTCGCGGCGGTGATCGCGACCGACCCCTACATCGCCAAGGACGCGCTCGAGCTGATCGACGTGGACTACGAGCCGCTCGGCGTCGTGATCTCGCCGCAGCAGGCCGCGGCCGCCGATGCGCCGCTCATCCGCGACGAGAAGGAGGGCCAGACCGACAACCACATCTACCACTGGGAGTCCGGCGACAAGGAGGCGACGGACGCGGCGTTCGCGCAGGCCGACAAAGTCGTCTCGCTCGACACGTGGTACCCGCGCTCGCACCCGGCGCCGCTTGAGACCTGTGGCTGCGTGGCCGACATCAACCCCGCGACGGGCCAGGCCACGATCTACATGACCTCGCAGGCCCCGCAGCTGATCCGCACCGTGTTCGCGCTGGTCGCCGGCCTGCCGGAGGAGAAGATCCGGATCGTCTCGCCGGACATCGGCGGCGGGTTCGGCAACAAGGTCCCCGTGTACCCGGGCTACGTGATCGCGACGGCCGCTTCGCTCCTGCTCGGCCATCCCGTGAAGTGGATCGAGGACCGGACAGAGAACCTGATCTCCACCGGGTTCGCGCGCGACTTCTGGATGCACGGCGAGATGGCCTTGAAGGAGGACGGCACGATGACCGGCCTTCGGGTCTCGCTGGACGCCGACGAGGGCGCGTTCCATGCCGACGCACAGCCGTCCAAACTCAAGGTCGGCCTGTTCCACGTGGTGAGCGGGTCATACGACCTGCCGGCCGCGCACGTGACGGCCGACGGCTACTACACGAACAAGGCGCCGGGGGGCGTCGCCTACCGATGCTCGTTCCGCGTGACCGAGGCGTCCTTCATGATCGAGCGTCTCGTGCAGAACGCCGCCTACGAGATCGGCATGGACCCCGCGGAGTTCCGCAAGAAGAACTTCATCGAGAAGGACCAGTTCCCGTACACGTCGGCAACCGGGCTGACCTACGACTCCGGTGACTACCAGGCCGCGATGGACCTCGCGCTCGAGAAGGTCGGCTACGCGCAGCTGCGAAAGGAGCAGGCCGAGGCGCGCGAGCAGGGACGGCTGATCGGCATCGGGCTCGCGAGCTTCACCGAGATCGTCGGTGCCGGGCCCCACAAGGACTACGACATCCTCGGGATCAAGATGAACGACGGGGCCGAGCTCCGCGTGCACCCCACCGGCAAGGCGCACCTGAAGATCAGTTCGCAGACGCAGGGCCAGGGGCACGAGACGACGTTCGCACAGATCGTGGCCGAGGAGCTCGGGATCCAGCCCGAGGACATCAAGGTCACGCACGGTGACTCCGACGACACGCCCTACGGGCTGGGGACCTATGCCTCGCGTTCGACGCCGACGGTGGGTGCGGCCACGGCGATGGTCTCGCGCAAGCTCGCGGACAAGGCCCGGAAGCTCGCCGCGCACCTGCTCGAGGTATCCGAGGAAGACGTCGAGCTCGCGAAGGGGAGGTTCACCGTCAAGGGCGCGCCGGACAAGGCAGTCACGATCCAGGACGTCGCGTTCGCCGCGTACACGAACTTCCCGGACGGCATGGAGGCCGGCCTGGAGGGCGTGGCGTATTACGACCCGCCGAACCTCACCTACCCGTTCGGCACGTACGCGGTGGTCGTGGAAGTCGACGCCGACACCGGTCAGTGGAAGGTGGAGCGCGTGGTCGCCGTCGACGACTGCGGCGTGCGGATCAACCCGATGATCGTCGAGGGGCAGATCCATGGCGGCCTGACGGAGGGATTCGGGATCGCCGCGATGGAGCAGATCACGTTCGACGAGGAGGGCAACTGCATCGGCGCGAACTTCCTCGACTATCTGCTCCCGACCGCATGGGAGACGCCGAGGTTCGAGCTGGGCGAGACCGTGACGCCCTCCCCGCACCATCCGATCGGCGCCAAGGGCGTCGGCGAGTCGGCCACCGTGGGTTCGCCGGCCGCGTTCGTGAACGCCGTGATCGACGCGCTGTGGCCGCTCGGGGTCCGGAACATCGACATGCCGCTCACGAGCGGGAAGGTGTGGGAGGCCATCCAGAACGCCAAGGCTGGGTAGCCTGGAGACGTGAAACCCGAGGTCCTCGCGCTCGCGGCCGACCTGTCCCGGCGCGGCGAGCCATTCGTGCTCGCGACCGTGGTCTGGCGCCGGGCGCCGTCCTCGGGCAAGGAGGGGTCGACCGCGCTCGTCACGCCCGACCGCCGCGTCCGTGGATGGCTCGGCGGTGCGTGCGCCGAGCCCACGGTCATCCGAGAATCGCTCAAGGCGCTCGAGGAGGGGACGCCCCGGCTGCTGTTCCTCGGGCCACCCGAGGAACTGGCGGCGCGAGGACGCGACGGCGTGGTCACCGTGCCGATCGCGTGTCAGAGCGAGGGAGCCCTGGAGGTTTACGTGGAACCGGTCCTGCCCCAACCGCACCTGGTCGTGATCGGCCGCTCGCCGGCCGTGGGGACGCTGGCCTCGATGGCCCACGCCCTCGGGTGGCGAACGGTCGTGGTGGACGAGGGCGGCGTCCCCGACGACTACGCCGGCGCCGACCACGTCCTCACCTCGCTCGACCTGTCCGAGGCCGACGTGACCGCGCGCTCGGTGATCGTGGTCGCCACGCAGGGCCACTACGACGAGGCCGCACTCGAGGGCGCGCTCGCGACTCCGGCGGCGTACGTGGGTCTGGTGGCCTCGCGCCGGCGCGCCGAGGCCGTCCTCGGATACCTGCGCGACCGGGGTGTGACCGACGCGCAGATCGCACGCGTCCACGCGCCCGCCGGGTTGGACCTCGGCAAGGTGGCGCACGAGGAGATCGCGGTCGCGATCCTGGCCGAGCTCGTCAAGGAGCGCGCCGCCGGGAACCTCGCGGCCGCCGAGCCCGCCGAGCTCGAGACCCACGAGGCGATCGACCCGGTCTGCGGCATGACCGTGGACGTCGCGTCGGCCGTCTACCGGTCGACATTCGAGGAGACCACCTACTACTTCTGCTCGGCCGGGTGCCTTGCCCGGTTCGAGGAGGACCCGGCGCGATTCGTCGCGGCGGTGCCGGGTACCTGAGAGGACAGCATGGGGAGAGGAGGCGAGGGATGGACGAGGCGACGACGGGCGACCGCACGCTGACCGACGAGGACATCCTCACGGTCGCGCCGGGCTCGAGCATCACGGCGTCCGAAACGCCGAAGCCGGACGGGGACGACTCGGACGACTCGGACTCGGACGACAGCGACTCGGACGACTCGGATTCGGACGACTCCGACTCGACCGACACGAAGGACGCGGACGGCACAGACGCCCCGTCGTGAGCTCGGTCGTCGAGCTCGAGCGGGCGAGCGAGTCGGGACGACGGCCGCTCGCCCGCTGCACGGGTGACGCCGGCGCCTTCCTCGCCACGTCGTGGGGACGAGGCCCGGTCCTGCACGAGGGTGAGGATCCGGCCGGCTTCGGCGACCTGCTGAGCCTGGACGAGGTCGACCGGATCCTCTCGACGACGTCGCTCCGAACGCCGTCCTTCCGGCTGGTCAAGGACGGCGAGCAGATCCCCGAGTCCGTGTACACGCGTTCGGGGACGACGGGGTCGAAGCCCGTGTCGGGGATGGCCGACCCGGCGCGCGTGTTCGGCCTGTTCGAACGGGGTGCGACCATCGTGCTGCAGGGCCTGCACCGGTACCATGAACCGGTCACGCGGTTCTGCCGGGACCTCGAGGTCGAGCTCGGCCACGCGTGCCAGGCCAACGCCTACATCACGCCCCCCGGCGCACAGGGCCTGGAGCTGCACCACGACCCCCACGACGTGTTCGTCCTGCAGGCGTTCGGCACCAAGTCGTGGGAGGTGCACGAGGCGCCGGGCGAACCCGAGCGCGAGCCAATGCGCGCGGAGATCCGCCCCGGGGACTGCATCTACATGCCGACCGGGACGCCGCACGCAGCCTCCACGCAGCGGTCGCTCTCGGGACACCTGACCATCGGCGTGCACGTCGTGGCGTGGAAGGACGTCCTGCGCGACGCGATGAAGGCGTTGGAGGCCGACCCGACGCTCGCCGAACCGATCCCGGCCGGCTGGACCGCTCATCCCGAGGCCTTCGCGCACGAGCTCAGCGAGCGGCTCGCGCAGGCGGGTTCGGCTCTGTCGAACCTCGACGCGCGCGGGATCGTCCACGCGCGCCTCGAACGCTTCCTCTCGACGCGGCTGCCGCTGCTCCGAGGAGGACTCGTGGAGCAGATCCTCGCCGAGGACATCACCGACGAGATTCGGTTCGAGCGGCGCGAGGGCTCCATCCTTGTACTCCGAACGCGCGACGACACGCTGATCGCGCTCCTCGGCGACCGACGCCTCGAGATGCCGGCCTGGCTCGAGCCCGCGATGCGGCACGTTGCCGACGCGCCGTCGTTCGCGCTGGGCGAGATCTCGACCGCCCTCCCCGATCGCGACAGCCGCGCCGTCCTGGCCCGCCGGCTGGTGCGCGAGGGGCTCCTGCGCCCGGTCACCTGACACGTGCTGCCGCGGTCCGGGCGCTGCTCGCACGAGAGCGAGGCGCGCGCCGAGTCCCTCGCCGGCACGGCGTCGACCGTCCGCTCGTGGCTGCTGCTCGAACACCCCGGCCCCTGGGGACGCGACACGCCTGCGGACGCGCGGCTACCCGAGGGCGTGGGCGCCGAGCTCGCCCTCCGATGCCGGGCCGCCGGCGTCCGGCCGCTCCTGATCCGTCGCGGCCCCTGGAGCCGGACGAGCGACGGCGTGACCTGCTTCGCGGTGCGTTCAGGACCCGAGGCGCCGTGGATACAGACGACGACGCTCGACACCCTCGGCGAGGCGCTCGAGCTCGACCTCTACGCACTCGGGAGCGGCGAACGCATTGGCCTCGAACCGCACGAACGCGCGCTCTTCCTCGTGTGCACGCACGGCCGGCGAGATGTCTGCTGCGCCGAGCGCGGCCGCCCACTCGCCGGGACGCTTTCGCGCGCCTACCCCGATGAGACGTGGGAGAGCACCCACGTCGGCGGCGACCGCTTCGCCGGGAACCTGCTCGCGTTCCCCCACGGGCTGTACTTCGGGCGCGTCCGGCCCGAGGAGGGTGCCTCGGTGGCGGACGCATATGTGAGCGGACGGATAGCGCTCGAACACCTCCGCGGCCGGTCGTGCTTCCCGTTCGCCGTCCAAGCGGCCGAGATCGCCCTGCGCGAACGCGAGGCCCTCGATGGGATCGGCGAGGTCGAGTTCGAGCGCGCGGAACGAGACGCCGGGCTGGTGCGGGCGACGTTCGTGACGGCTGCCGGACGGTTCACGGTCACGATCATCATCGAGGCGGCCGACCCGCACTTCCTCACATGCCAGAGCCGGCACGAGGAGGCCGCGCCGGCCTACCGCCTGGACTCGATCCAGCGGGCATGACGAGATACCCGAAACGCGCGCTCCCATTACCATCCCAGTCATGAGCGAGCTCACCGACGTCCTGTCGGCGATCGAGTCGCTCTCGGCGCGCGGGAGCAAGCTCGCGCTCGCGACGATCGTGGCCGTGAGCGGTTCCACCTACCGGCGCCCGGGCGCCCGGTTGCTCGTCCCGGAGGAGGGCGAGCTCGTCGGGAACATCTCGGGCGGTTGCCTGGAAAGCGACGTCGCCGACGTCGCGAAGCTCGTGATGACCGAGGGGATCGCGCGCATCGTGTCGTTCGACCTCACCGCCGACGACGACGCCGTGTGGGGCTGGGGGCTCGGGTGCAACGGCGCGTTCGAGCTGTTCGTCGAGCCCGCCGACAAGGCCGCCGAGGTCGCGGGCGCGCTGCGCATGGCGCTGGAGGAGGAGCGACCGATCTCGATGGTGACGGTGCTCGACGCCGACGTCCCCGGGGTGGAGCAGGGCAACCGCATGCTCGTGAAGCCGGACGGAGTCGTGGAACGATCGCTCGGCGAAGCCGCGCTCGACACGGCCGCGCGCGCGGCCGCGCTCGATCTCCTGGAGGCCGAACGGAGCGAGGTGCGCACCTTCCCCGGCTCGAGCGGCCAGGCGCGCGCGTTCGTCGAGGTGCTCGAGCCGCCGCTGCGGCTGCTGATCTGCGGCGCCGGCCACGATGCCGCGCCGCTGGTCGAGGCGGCGGCGGACCTGGGATGGAACCCGATCGTCGTGGACGACCGGCCGGAGTTCCTCCACCGCGGGCGCTTCCCAAAGGCCACGGACTTCGTGCTCGTCGAGCGTCCGGACAAGGTCGCCGAGGTCGCCCCGGTCGATGCGCGCACGCACGTCGTGGTGATGACCCACAACTTCCTGCGCGACAAGGAGTACCTTCGCTCTCTGCTCGCCTCGCCGGCGCGCTTCCTCGCGATGCTCGGGCCGGCGGTGCGGACCGAGCGCCTGCTGGCCGAGCTCCGCGACGAGGGCGTCGACATCTCGGAGGCAGACCGTGCGCGGATCCGGGGTCCGGCCGGGCTCGACCTCGGCGCCGAGGGCGCCGAGGAGATCGCTGCCGCGATCGTGGCCGAGATCGTGGCCGTGAAGCGAGGGCGCGGCGCCGGGTTCCTCAGGGACCGCCGTGGGCCGATCCACGAGCGGCACGCCGCCCGGTAACGCGGGAGCCGGCGCGCTCGCGGTACTCTCGGCCCAGACGGAGGGCCGCCGAGGAGCAGATGGAGATCGAGAACGAGTTCGACGTCCCGGCGCCCATCGACCATGTCTGGACGTACCTCCTGGACGTGGAGCGCGTGGCCCCGTGCATGCCCGGCGCCGAGCTCACCGAGGTCGTCGACGACCACACCTGGAAGGGCAAGGTCAACATGAAGCTCGGGCCGGTCTCGCTCGCGTTCGCCGGGACCGTCACGATGCAGGAGCGAGACGACCAGGCCAAGCGGATCGTGCTGGCCGCCAAGGGGATGGAGCAGAAGGGGAAGGGTGCCGCCAACGCCTCGGTGACCAGCTGGCTCGAGCAGGGCGACGGCGTGACGAACGTGAAGATGCGCGCCGACATCCATCTGACGGGAACCGTGGCGCAACTGAGCCGAGGGCTGTTGCCTGAGGTCAGTCGCAAGCTCACGCAGCAGTTCGCCGACTGCCTCCTCCAGAGCATGGGCGCGGCCGAGGTGCGGGCCACCGAGTCCGCCGACATCGCGGCCGCCGTGGCCGCCCCCATGGAAGCGTCTTCGCGGGCCAAGCCAATCGGAGGGATCCGCCTCGGGCTCGCCGCGATCTGGGCCTCCATCAAAGGCTTCTTCCGGCGTCTGTTCGGCAAGCGCGAGGCGTGATCTCCGCGCTCGTCCTGGCGGCCGGCGACGGCACGCGGTTCGGCGGCACCAAACAGCTCGAGATCCTCCGCGGCAAGCCGCTGGTCCAGTATGCGGTCGACGCGGCGTCGGCGGCGGGCGTCGGCGAGATCGTCGTCGTTCTCGGCCACGACGCGGTTCGCGTCCGCGAGGCGCTGGAGCTGCCCGAAGGAGCGCGGGTCGTCGTGAACGAGCGTCACGCGGAGGGTCAGTCGACCTCGCTCACCGCCGGACTCAGGGCGCTCGATCCCGCGAGCGAGGCCGCGCTCGTCCTGCTCGCCGATCAGCCGGGGATCGCGGCCCGCCACGTCCAGGCGCTGGTGACCGCGTTCGAGTCGGACCCGCCCGAGATCCTGCGGATCCGGTTCCGGGATGGGCCGGGCCCGGCGATCCTGGCCCGCTCCGTCTGGGACGATGTGATGCGGCTGAGCGGCGACGCCGGCGCGCGCTCGCTCCTCGACTCGGAGCCCGAGCGCGCCCGCTGGCTCCGCGTGGAGGAGGACGCACCACCCGACATCGACGTCCGCGCCGACCTCGAACGCGCCTGACGCGGGGTGAACGAAGTGAGGCGCCCCGGTCGCCTTTGCGGCCGGGGCGCCTCGTCTCTACAGCTAGGTCGGGAGGGGCTAGCCGTAGAAGATGATGGTCACCCAGAAGTTCCCATCCGACTGGACGACGCCGACCGCGAAGTGGTCGAACTCCCTGTTCAGGATGTTCCGGCGGTGCGGCGCCGAGGCCATGAACATGTCTTCGAGGTCCGCGAGGCTGGAGGCCACGCCCACGTTCTCGCCCCCGATGGACCAGTGCTTGCCCTTCAGCTTGGCTGCGAGATCGATCGTGTGGAAGAGCTCTCCCGCGTCCGCCATGTCCTGCGAGTGCTTCTTGGCGTACCGGGATAGCTCGAGGTCCAGCTCCAGCGCCGGGCGGTCCCTGTCCGCTCGGTCGTCGTTGATGAGCGGGGCCATCTGGCCGCGTAGCGTCGCAGCGTGGGCAGGGGAGATCGCGATCCCCGACGAGACCAGGACGGCCGCGAGCAGGAACACCAGTGCCATCCGGCGCCGGCTACCGTTCCCCGACTCCCTCATGCCGCCTCCCTCATCAGGGTCCCTGCGGGCTCGGGCTCCGGATGGAGACCCGGTCCTTCGGCAGCTCGGCCGCCCGCGCTCCTTGTGAGCGGTAGGGCCCGGAGCTTTGCGTCGCACCGTTCCCGGCGCTTTGCCGTTGTCGGGACCAACCCTTCGGGGGGGTTATCGGTGTGAGGCGGAAAGCAACTGAGTCGTGTCGGGAGGTTCGAGCCGGAAGCGCTAGCCCGGATGACGCCGCACCCGGGCATCGGACCATCGGCCGAAAGGCTTAGCTGACACGGAGAGATCTTCGCGATTGGCGAATGGGCCGTTTCCTCGAAGGGACGGAGGGTCCGAAGGTCTGAACGGGTGGCTTCGCGGGTGCGTGGGGCCTCAACGGGTGGATGGGACTCAACGGGTGGGCGGGCTCAGCAGGAGGGCTGCAGCCTCCGGTGCCGCAGGGACGGGAGGATCTGCCGGACCTGCTCGACCCGAGCCAGATCCAGCTCGGCGAAGGTGACACCGACCTCGTCGGGGGCCTGGGCCACCAGGTTCCCCCAGGGGTCGGCGACCAGGCTGTGGCCGAAGTTGCGCCGCTCCCGGCCGGGCGGCCCCCAGCTCCCCCACTGCGCGGAGGCCACGACGAACGCCTGATCCTCGATGGCCCGCGCCCGGAGCAGGGGCTCCCAGTGGTCCACGCCGGTCTCGAACCGGAACGCGGCCGGCACGAACAGGATCGTCGCGCCCTTGACGGCGAGCGCCCGGTACAGCTCGGGAAACCGGAGGTCGTAGCAGATCGACAAGCCGACCCGGCCGAACTCGGTCTCGGCGGTCACGACCTGGTCCCCGGCGGAGAAGACGGACGACTCGCGGCTCGGGACCGCGCCCGGAGGATCGGCGTCGAACAGGTGGATCTTGCGATAGGTCGCAACCAACTCGCCCGAGCGGTCGAACAGCACGCTCGTGTTGAAGATCCGCTCCCCGTCGCGTTCGAGCACGCTGCCCCCGTGCACCCACATCCGGTGTCGTCCCGCGAGCTTCGCCAGTCGATCCGTCCTCGGGCCGGGGACGGGCTCGGCAGCCTCCCGGATCTCCCGCGCTGAGCCCTGCCGAGGCCACACCTCCGGCAGCGCTGCGAGGTCGACCCCGTCCGCGGCGGCCCGCTCGAGCAGCCCGAACACCTGCTCCTCGTTGGCGGCGACGTCGTCTCCGCAGTTCGTCTGGCACAGGGCGATCTTCACGGCCGCGATGCTACGTCCTCCTTTCCCGGGCGGATGGGGATCCGCCTCCTGAGGATGATTCCGTTCCACTTCGCCGCAATGGGGTGCGGTATCGATCGTAGGGCGATGTCGGGACTCGGAGCCTCCGGGCGTTGTGGAAAATCCATCACGTGGGGCGGACTGGATCGAACCGGAAGTCCCAGTCCAGACACCGAAATCGAGCACGGAGCTCCGATGAGCAATGGCGAACGGAGACCCTCGTGAGATTCCCCCAATACTCCGCACAGTTGGGAGCACGTCACCTCACAGGGGTGCCTTGACACGCAACCGGAAAAGAACCTGCGCCCCGCATGGCTGGGGGCGCAGGGCGATGCTGGAGGCGACGGGGCGCCTCTACTGCGTCGGATTGAGCTCGGTCTCGATCTCGATCTGGACCTTCTTGCTCACCAGGAAGCCGCCGGTCTCCACCGCCACGTTCCAGGTCATGTCCCAGTCCTCGCGGTTGATCTCGGTCTTCGCCGAGAAGGCCGCCAGCGGCGGGTTGTCGGGGCTCGCGCCGGGGCCCCAGCCGTTGAACTCGGCGTCGACCACGACCTGGCGCGTGATGCCCTTGATCGTCAGGTCGCCCACGAGCTCGAAGGTGTTCTCTCCGGTCGGGCGCAGTTCCGTGCTCCGGAACGTCATCGTGGGGTATTCCTCGACCTCCAGGAAGTCGTCGCTCCGCAGGTGGTCGTCCCGCATGCCCGTGTCGGTGGTGATGCTCGCGGTCTGCATCTCGACCTCGACGTGGGAATCCTCGGGGCGCTCCCCGATCGTCACCGTGCCGTCGAACTCCGTGAACCGACCACGCACCTTCGAGAGCATGTGCCTCGCCACGAACTCCAGTCGGGTGTGGTTCTTGTCGAACGTCCACGTCCCCGCGGGCGGCAGCGCGCTCCGGTCGATCCTCTCGGGCGTCTCCGTTGCCATCGGACCTCCTCCTCCTCGGGGCTCTTCCGGTTCGGGAAGAGACCGCCTCCGCATATCGTTCCCACTAACGTGATGAGAGTTTCTCCTATTCCCGAAGGTAACGAGGTTTCCGAAGCGCCACCGGCTACGATGCCGAGCATGGACGATGCCGGCGCGCCCGAGACCGAGGGGCCAGAGAGCGAGGGGCAGGTCTGCGAGCACTTCCAACGCGCGGCCGAGATCATCGGCCGGCGATGGAACCCCCAGGTCATCCGTGTGCTCCTGAACGGGCCCGCGCGGTTCGGGGAGCTTCGCGAGCGCGTGCCGGGGATCTCGGACAACCTGCTCTCCGAGCGGCTGAAGCGACTCGAGGCCGAGGGGATCGTGCTTCGGAGCGTGCGCGGGAGCCGGCCGGTGCTGATCGAGTACTCGCTGACCGAGTCCGGCGCGGGGCTCGGCAAGGCGATCGATGCGCTGGGCGAGTGGGCCGAGCGGTTCGCGACCGAGAAGAGCCCGGCCGTGGTCCGCTAGTCCGGGGGCGGGCGCTCCATGACGCGCTCGCCGGGCGGCCCGAATCCGAACCTCGCGTACAGGGCGTGCGCGTCCCTGGTATGGAGCAGCCACCGGAGGTCGCGCAGCTCCCCCTCGTCGACCATGGCGCGCACGAGCTCCACGCCGAGGCCGCGCCCGCGATGTTCGGACAGCACATAGACGTCGGCGAGGTACGCGACCATGCCGTCGGTGAACGCGCGCTCGAACCCGACCTGCCGCTCCCCCAGGTAGAGGCCGATCACCCGGGCGGCCTCGCGCACCTGACGCTCGAACAGCTCGCGCGTGCGGGTTCGGCCCCAGTAGGCCTCGGTGGACAGGAACGCCCAGATCGCGTCGAGGTCGAGCCGGGCCGGATCGTCGTCGAGCTCGTACCCGCCGGGGAGCTCGCGCCTCACGACTCGGCTCGGAGGTCCACGCCCGCCTCGTCCTCGAGGAGCGTGACGAGCGCGGCGTAGTCGAGGTCGCCCCGCCCGGCGGGGAGCATCGCCTCGAGCCGTTCGGCGACGGCGCGGAACCCCGGGATCGGCGCGTCCAGGCCATCCGCTGCCGAGACGACGATCCGTCCGTCCTTGGCCATCAGCGCCGAGCGGAACCCGGGCTCGAACGCGTGGTCGAGCATCCGCCGCCCGTGCAGGTCGAGGACCTTCGAGCTCGCGAACCCGCCCAGGAGCGCCTCGCGCACCTTCGCCGGATCGACGCCGGCCTTCGCGGCCAGGACGAAGGCCTCCCCGACCGCCTCGACCGCCGACGCGATCACGAGCTGGTTGCACGCCTTCGCGACCTGTCCCGCGCCTGAGGGCCCGACGTGCACGATCGTCGAACCCATCGCCTCGAACAGCGGACGCGCCCGCGCGAACGCCTCGTCGGGCCCGCCCGCCATGATCGACAGGGTCCCCGCCTCGGCGCCGACCTGGCCGCCGGAGACCGGCGCGTCGATCATCGCGACGTCGCCGAGCGCCAACCGCTCGGCGAACGCGCGCGTGCGGATTGGATCGATCGTGCTCATGTCGATCACGAGCGAGCCGGTGGTCGCCTCCTGGGCCACACCGGCCTCGCCGAACAGCACGAGCTCGACGTCCGGCGTGTCGGGCACCATCGTGATGATCACGTCGGACGCGGCCGCGACCTCGGCCGGGGTCGTGGCGCGGCGCGCGCCATCGCCGACAAGGGCGTCGACCGGCGGCGCCGAGCGCGAGTGCACGGTGAGCGGATGTCCGGCGGCGAGCAGGTGGCGCGCCATCGGCGCGCCCATCACGCCGAGCCCGATGAAGCCGACGCGTTCGGTCACGCCGCTAGACGACGGCGCGATCCGCGATCTCGAGGGCCTCGTCGATGATCCCGAAGCCCTCCGCGAGCTGCTCCTCGGTGATCGGCAGCGGCGGGTTCGTCATGATCCCGTTCCACCGGACCATCGTGAACAGGCCGCGTTCGTCCAGGTGCTTGCCGACCGCCTTCATCTCGTCGCTCACGCCGTTGAACGGCGCCATCGGCTCCATCGTGTCGCGGTCGCGGACGAGCTCGAGGATGCCGAACAGGCCGACGTTGCGGACCAGCCCGACCGACGGATGCTTGTCGGCCAGCTCCTGATGATGCCGGGCCATCACCTCGCCCATCTTCGCGCTGTGCTCGATCAGCCCGTCCTCCTCGTACACGCGGATCGTCGCGAGCGCCGCCGCCAGGCCGAGCGGGTGCGAGTTGTACGTGAGTCCACCGTAGAACACGTGCTCGTCGAAGTAGCGGTGGACCTTCGGCGACAGGCCCACCGCGCCGAGCGGCACCGCCGAGGAGGTCAGGCCCTTGGCCATCGTGATGATGTCCGGCACCACGCCCCAGTGATTGACCGCGAACCACTCGCCGGTCCGCCCGAACCCCGACATCACCTCGTCGGCGATCAGCAGGATCCCATGCCGGTCGCAGAGCTCGCGGACGCCCTGCAGGTAGCCGTCCGGCGGGATCAGGATCCCGTTCGTCCCGGTGACCGGTTCCAGGATGAACGCGGCGATCGTCTCGGGGCCCTCGAGCATGATCGTCTCCTCGAGGTAGGCGAGCGCCGTCTGCGCGTCGTCGGTCCCCCCCCGCGTGCCGTGGTACGGGTCGAGCACGTGGACGACGCCCGGCATCCCGGGCTCGTTCGCCCATCGCCGCGGGTCGCCCGTCAGCGTGATCGTCGCGTACGTCGCGCCGTGGTAGGACCGGTACCGCGCGAGGATCTTCTGGCGGCCGGTCGTCGCCTTGGCGATCCGGATCGCGTTCTCGTTGGCCTCGGCGCCACCCAGCGTGAAGAAGACCTTGTCGAGGTCGCCCGGCATGAGCTCGGCGAGCTTCGCGCCCAACTTTGCACGGACCTCGGTCGCCATGAACGGGCTGATGTACGGCAGGACGCGCGCCTGCTCGGCGATCGCGTCGGCCACCCGCGGATCGGCATGCCCGATGTTCACGCCCATCAGTTGGCTGTTGAAGTCGAGGTAACGCTTGCCGTCGACGGTGAAGAACTCGCAGCCGCGGGCGGACGCGACCGCGATGGGGCGCGTCGATCCCTGCTGCTGCCAGTCGTAGAGGGTGTGCCGCAGGCACAGGTCGACGATCTCGTCGGCGGTGAGCTCGCTCATCGGATCCCCCTCGTCGGGTCTGGAAAGCGGCAGTCTAGCCCCGGCGAGTACCATCCTCCCAACGCCCACGCACCCGGAGGGAAGCCATGGAGCGCATCGGCCATTACATCGGCGGCAAGCACGTGCCCGGCGAGTCGGGACGGCGAGGACCGGTGTACGACCCCGCCACCGGCGAGCAGACGCACGAGGTCGATTTCGCCGACGCCGCCGAGCTGCACCTGGCGGTCGAGGCCGCCAAGGAGGCGCTCCCGGCCTGGCGCGCGACCTCGCTCTCCAAGCGGGCCGAGATCATGTTCCGGATCCGCGAGCTGCTCGAGGCGCGCAAGACCGACGTCGCGACCGTCCTGACGTCGCAGCACGGCAAGGTGCTCTCGGACGCGATGGGCGAGGTGCAGCGCGGGCTCGAGAACGTCGAGTACGCGACCGCGATCCCGCACCTGCTGAAGGGCGGCTTCTCCGAGCAGGTGTCCACCGGCGTCGACGTGTTCGAGATCCGTCAGCCGCTGGGCGTGGTGGCCGGCATCACGCCGTTCAACTTCCCCGCGATGGTCCCGATCTGGATGTGCGCCAACGCGATGGCGTGCGGCAACACCTTCATCCTCAAGCCCTCCGAGAAAGACCCGGGTGCGGCGCTCGTGCTGGCGGAGCTGTTCGCCGACGCGGGGCTGCCCGACGGGGTGTTCAACGTCGTCCAGGGCGACAAGGTGGCGGTGGACGGGATCCTCGAGCACCCGGACATCCGCGCGGTGAGCTTCGTCGGCTCGACCCCGATCGCTCGGTACATCTACACGAACGGCACGGCGAACGGGAAGCGCGTGCAGGCGCTCGGGGGCGCGAAGAACCACATGATCGTCCTGCCCGACGCCGACGTGGACATGGTCGCCGACGCGGCGGTCTCGGCCGGGTACGGCTCGGCCGGCGAGCGGTGCATGGCGATCTCGGTCCTGACGAGCGTCGGCACGATCGCCGACACGGTGATCGACGCGATCGCCGACCGCCTGCCCAAGATCAGGGTCGGCCCGGGCCTGGACCCCGAGTCCGAGATGGGCCCGCTCATCACCCGAGCGCATCGGGACAAGGTGGCCTCGTACCTCGACAGCGGTTCGGCCCAGGGTGCGCGGATCGTGGCCGACGGTCGCGACCACCCGCTCTACAAGGACAGCCCCGGGTTCTTCCTCGCGCCGTCCCTGCTGGACGACGTGACGCCGGAGATGGATGCCTACAAGGACGAGATCTTCGGCCCGGTGCTCTCGGTCACGCGGGTCGAGACGTACGACCAGGCCGTCGAGCTGGTCAACCGCAACCCGTACGGCAACGGGGTCGCGCTGTTCACCCGCGACGGCGGGGCGGCCCGCCAGTTCACGTTCGAGGTCGAGGCGGGGATGGTGGGCATCAACGTGCCGATCCCGGTGCCGGTCGCCTATTACTCCTTCGGAGGGTGGAAGAGCTCGCTCTTCGGCGACGCCCACATGTACGGGCCCGAGGGCATCCGGTTCTACACGCGCGGCAAGGTCGTCACGCAGCGCTGGCCGGACCCGGCCAAGAGCACGGTCGACCTCGGGTTCCCGCGCACGCGGTGAACGAACGCTGGGACGGCGACCGAACGGGCGTCGGCGTCTCGGACGGCGAGGCGTTCGCGCCGCCGCTCCGAACGCTCCTGGAGGAGATGGCTCGGCCGGACTGGAACACCGAGCAGCCCGAGGCACATCTCCTGCCGCACCTCCAACGCTGGTGCGCTCGCGATGGCTCGCCGTTCGAGCTGCTGACGGCCGCCGAGGAGGACGCGCTCTTCGTGGTCGACCTCGATACCGCGCAGGGCACGACGAACGACCACGTGCGCGAGCAGGTCTACGCGCTGATCTCCACGATCGCCGAGCCCACCACGGTCGTCGTCGAGTCGCGCGAGGACGAGGTCGACGTCTTCGACGTGACGCTCGCGCTCACGCCGATCCAATCCAGGTTCCCGAAGGGTCACGGTCACCTGGTTCGGTTCCGCGTCCATACGGCCTGATCGCCTCGGTCAGATCCGATCGGTGAACGCGATCGTCCCGGCCGGTGGACGCAGGCAGTGCTCGATGTACATCGAACGGTCGTAGCTGCCAGCCCGGAGGAGGGCCACCACGTCACCCTCGCGCACTCGGGGCAGCGGGACGTCCTCCCCCCAGAGGTCGTCCCCCTCGTTGATGTTGCCGGCCACCGTGACAGCGCGTTCGGCCGGAGCGTCGGCGGCTCGGCACAGGACGATCGGGACCGGCTCGCCGTAGATGAAGTGTTCGGGCGCGACGTTGAACCCGGCATCCAGACCGACGAACGTCACGCCCTCGCGGACGTCCAGCGTGACGACATCGGCGAGCAGAACGCCCGACTCCTTGACGAGGTAGTCGCCGGGCTCGCAGCCGACCCTGACGCCCAGCGGACCCAAATGGCGGGCGAGGAGGCCGGCAAACGCCTCGACGTCGAGGGGCTGCTGGTCCGCCTCGTGGGGAACGCCGAGCCCTCCTCCCGCGTTGACCTCCTCGATCGGATGGCCGGCGTCCACGAGCCGCCGGGTCATCGACGCGGCGCGTTCGACCGCGAGCTCGAACGCGGGAAGCGCGTCCGTGAGCACCCCCCGACCGACGTGAAGATGGACCGTGTCGAACGTGAGGTCGTGGTCGCGAGCGATCGCGAGCGCGTCGTCGAGCTGTTCGACCAGGATCCCGAACTTGGACGGCCGATCGCTTCCCGTGTACAGGTCGCCCAGCTCGGGGTTCGAGGAGGCTCCGACGCGGGGGTTGATGCGGATGCCCACCGTGGTGCCCGGCGCGCGGCGGCCCCACCTGTCGAGCTGCGAGAGCAGGTCGAGGTTCACGTGGACGCCGGCGTCGAGCAGCGCGTCGATGTCGGGGGCCGACAGGTTCGTCCCGGTGAAGCTGATCTCCCCCACCGACCAGCCGTGCTCGAGCGCGTGGTGAACCTCGCCGGGCGAACACGCGTCGATACCGATGGTGCCCAGGCCGCGCACGAACGCGAGCACCTCCGGGTCCCGCTGGGCCTTCAGCGCGAGCCGGAGCCGGAGCGGGATGCCGGCACGCTCGAACGCCTCGATCAGGCCCCGCGCCTGCTCCTCGATCCGAAGCAGGTCGTACGCGAAGACGGGCGTCCCATGCTCACGAGCGATCTCCTCGGCGTCGCGGCCGGCCACGAGCAGCCGGCCGTCGCGGGTCTCGAGCCCGGGTCTGGTCCACCACGGTGCGCCCATGTCGGGAGCCGATGCTAGCGTTCGGCCGATGCCGAAGCGCTGCGAGTGGGTCCCGATCGACCAGCCTCTGTACCTCGCGTACCACGACGAGGAATGGGGCGTGCCGGTCCACGACGACACGCGGCTGTTCGAGATGCTGACGCTCGAGGGCGCTCAGGCCGGGCTCTCGTGGTCGACGATCCTCAACAAGCGCGACGGCTACCGGCGCGCGTTCTCGGGGTTCGATGCCGTCAAGGTGGCGCGGTTCACGCCTGCGAAGGTCGAACGGCTGCTGCAGGACCCAGGAATCGTCCGGAACCGATTGAAGGTCGAGTCCACCGTGAACAACGCGGCCCGCGTGCGCGAGGTGCAGCGCGAGCACGGGTCGCTCGACGCGTATCTCTGGTCGTTCGTCGGCGGCCGGCCGCTCGTGGGTCGGTTCGAGGGACTCGGCGACATCCCCGCCGAGACCGCGGAGTCCAAGGCCATGAGCAAGGGCCTGAAGGTGAAGGGCTTCCGATTCGTCGGTCCGACCGTCTGCTACGCCTTCATGCAAGCGTGCGGATTGGTGCAAGCGCACGTAGCAAGTTGCTACAGGTATCGGGAGTTGGGCGGGGCCTAGCCCGACTCAACTCCGCACTTCTGGGAGAACTTGCTCTACCGTTGCCCCAGATGCATACTCCGCGGCAGCGGGCATCAATCGGAGACTGTGCGAGTCGTACCGGGGGGGCAGGTGTCGGACGAATCGGAGCAGGGCCCGACCTCTCAGGAGCCTCAAGTTCCGCCAGTTCCGCGCGTACCGCCACCGCCACCGCCACAACAGCCGGTGTCCAATGTTGTCTACGTGCAGCAGCCGATGACCAATGGGCTTGCCGTCGCATCGTTGGTCTTAGGCATCATCTGGATCTACTGGATTGGGTCGATGTTGGCGCTGATTTTCGGATACAACGCGAAGGGACAGATCGACCGGTCGAATGGGATGCAGAGCGGGCGAGGTTTGGCGGTCGCCGGAATTGTTCTCGGGTGGGTCGGCGTGGGTACGCTAGCGCTTGTGCTCATCGTCGCACTCATCACCTCAGTGAGTAACTAAACAGTTGGCGCGGCTGCGGAGTTGACTCAGTCCTGCGGTTTGGTGCAAGGACACGTAGCAGACTGTTTCAGATACCGGGAGTTGGGGGGCCGCTGAACCAGTCGCGCTTTTGAACCACTTCGTCGAAAAGACCCCGCCCGGGACAAGGTCAGCCTGGCGGAGATGCGCGGCTGGGTGCAGGATTCTGGCATGCGGCATTGGTTGGCAGCGTTCATCTTTGTTCTGGTGGCGGTGGTCAGTGCGACCGTGCCCGCGCTAGCTGAACCCCTAGGACCGACGACGATCGATGATCCCGATGATGTGGATCGGCAACTCGATATTCGCTCGGTAACGGTGGACACCATCCGCGAGGGCAGGACCCGCGTGGAACTCGTCTTCTGGAACACCGTACCTCCGAGAGCTCTAAAGAGGCGAGCAGCGCGCGTCGAGTTCGGCGGTTACTTCGTGCGGTTCTGGCCTGGGCGTCATCAGTTGAGGGTGACTTGGGGAGACGCAGCTTCGAGCTGTTGCCTCATTCGCCCAGCGAGACACCCGGATGGCTATACGTACATCACCATGATCTCCATTGACGGGGCCGAACCACCTGCCACCCGTGCTCGTGGGAAGACGACCGGGATGCTTGATTGCTCCGAGGGGTCGCGGTGCGGTGCGAGCGGGGGGAAGCTGGTGGACCGTACTCGTTGGGCCAATCTGTGACCTTCGACGAGATCGAGAAGGCCCTCCGCAAGCGCCTCGAGGCCTAGGCCCCGCTCCCCGCG
>Ga0075424_100001511_pt1 | contig 20498 bp, 19 predicted proteins | sample SoiMethybrSBSTD3_FD_75301 | JGI IMG/M metagenome (GOLD analysis project Ga0075424, IMG submission 75301) | Bulk soil microbial communities from a Populus tree surrounding site in Tennessee, USA - Soil MetaG P. TD hybrid SBSTD3 | ecosystem: Environmental > Terrestrial > Soil > Tree plantation... | reverse complement strand
CCGAGCAAAGCGCGCGAGTCTGCCGGCAGTTCCTCAACGCTCGCCGAGACGAGGCGGTTTTGTATGGCGGCAGCCGAAGTGAGACTAGGAAGCGCGCTGCTGCCGCTCATGAAGAGTAAAACCGGAGATGGCGAAAAATAGCGCCGCAAATCCAGCTCCCGTGCGCCGCGCGTGTCCGGCGCTGTATAAACAATACTGAGCGGCCGGCTGACAAAGTCAGGGTCGATCGTGAGCTGCACCGTTTTGCGACCCTGGCTCGGAAGAAAAATCTCTCGACGATAGCTGACCAAGTAAGGCGCCCCGCCCTTGACCACCCCGCCTTTCCAAACTCGAACGTCCAGAGTCCCCTCAGCCGGGCGGCCGCTATTACTGAGTTCGATTTCCAGGGGAAAAGGACGGCCGAGTTGGAATACTCCATGGAAGCCGACGCGCGGCTCGATGGTAATATCAGCGTGGGTGATGGTCGGCGCTAAGTGACTGAGCAGGCTGACAGCGATAGCTACGGCCCAGACAGCGGGAGATTGCCGAGAACTGCAAATGCGGCGATAGCACGGCGCACGAGTGCCGCGCTGGCGAGAATCAAACTGTGTAGCAGCCGGCACGGCTGAAAAGGACATGATTCCTTTCCAGGTAAGCCCATCCACCGGCGGCGGCGATCTTACTCGATGTATTCGACGCTCAGAATGTCAAACGTACGAACGCCAGTGGGGGTGTGGACCTGAACTTCGTCTCCTTCGGTCTTGCCAATAAGAGCTCGGGCAATCGGAGAACTGATGGAAATCTTACCGTTCTTAGGTTCCGCCTCGTGATCGCCGACGATTTGGTATACCACCTTGTCGCCCGTGTCACCATCGGCTAGCGACACCGTGGCGCCGAAGACAATTTTGTCGCCCGAAAGTTTTCCGACGTCGATCACTTGGGCCCGCGCGACTTTGTCTTCGATCTCCCGAATTTGCAAGTCGAGCAAAGACTGGCGTTCTTTGGCCGCGTGGAATTCCGCGTTCTCCGAGAGGTCGCCGTGACCGCGGGCTTCTTCGATCTCGCGGATGTTTTTCGGCCGCTCGACGGTTTTTAGGCGCTTCAGCTCATCGAGCAAAAATTGGTAGCCCTTGCTGGTCATTGGAACCCTTGCGTCTGCCATACCGTTAAGACCTCGACAAAATAAAAACCCCTCGGAATTGCTTCCGAGAGGCTTATAAGATTTTCTGCGGTTCCCGCTGCTAAGCTCTAAGGGATCTTAGCATCGACAATGCCAAATTCAACCACTCTTCTTAGCGCGCACAGATGGGCTCACGCGCGCTTGATCGGCCCGAAGACGTGACAGGACACACCGTGTCCCCCGGCGAAATCGAGGGGTGGCTCCATCTCACTACAAAGCGGCTGGCGATAGGCGCAGCGCGGATGAAAAGTGCAACCGGACGGCGGATTGACCGGACTCGGCACATCCCCTTCCAAGACAATGCGTTCCTTCTTTCGGCTCGTCTCGGGCATCGGCACGGCGGAAAGCAGAGCCCGCGTGTAAGGGTGTTTAGCGTCCCGGTAAATGGTTTCGCCGGCGGCGATTTCGACGACCTTGCCCAGGTACATGATCGCCACGCGGTGGCTGATGTGCTCGACGACGCGCAAATCATGCGAGATAAATAGATACGTTAGGTGCATCTTCTCCTGCAGTTCCTGGAGCAGGTTGATAATTTGCGCCTGGATGGATACGTCGAGCGAAGACACCGGCTCATCGCAGACGATAAACTTGGGACTGACGGCCAGAGCGCGGGCAATGCCGATGCGCTGGCGTTGTCCGCCGCTGAACTCATGCGGATAGCGGGGATAATGATCTTCGCGCAATCCCACCTGATGCAACAGCTCCATGATGCGATCGCGTTTGGCTCTACCCCGAGCGAGCTTGTGAATTTCCAGCCCTTCTCCAATGATATCGCCGACGCGCATGCGCGGATTGAGCGACGCGTAGGGATCCTGAAAAATGATCTGCATCTCGCGGCGCATTTCACGGAGCTCGCGCGCCGAGAGGGCGAGCAGATTCTTGTCGTGAAAAATTACCTCGCCGCTGGTCGGTTCTATGAGTCTCAGAATGGTCCGGCCCAACGTCGATTTGCCACAGCCCGACTCACCCACCAACCCGAGCGTCTCGCCTTCGTTGATGGTTAAATTGACGCCATCAACGGCCTTCACGTTGCCCCTTTTGCGCGAGAACAAGCCATCGCCAACCGGGAAATATTTTTTCAACTCACGAATTTCTAGCAAGCTCATAGGTCGGACCCGCCTGAGGATCGAAGATAGAGAATCGAGGATTGCGGCTTATCTTCTATGCTCGATCCTCCATCCTCAATTTTCCATCTTCGGCCTTTCCCGCGACTCTAGGTGGGGAAAATGGCAGGCTGCCGGATGGCCAGGCTCCTTGTCCTGCAACGGTGGCTCTTGGTCCGCGCAAAGTTCGGCAGCACGCGGACAGCGGTCACGAAACCGGCAACCACTGGGCAGATTGAGGGGGCTCGGCACCACGCCGCCAATCGCATCAAGTCGTTTCTTTTTGAGTGCGCCTACGCCCGGGAGCGAGTTGAGCAATCCCACGGTATAGGGATGAAACGGATGATTAAAGATCGACCGGGTAGCCGCACGTTCGACGATTTTTCCCGCATACATGATCGCCACGTCATCCGCTTGTTCGGCGACCACGCCTAGATCGTGTGTAATCAGAAGCAGCGCCATGCCGAGCTTTTGTTGTAATTCCTTCATCAGCTCCAGAATCTGCGCCTGAATCGTCACGTCCAGCGCTGTGGTCGGCTCATCGGCGATCAGCAGGCTCGGATTGCACGACAGCGCCATGGCGATCATGACTCGCTGGCGCATCCCGCCGCTCAGTTGGTGCGGATATGAATCGACGCGGGACTCGGGATCGGCGATCTTGACCAGGCGCAGCATCTCGATGGTTTTCTGGCGCGTCTCTCTCTTGCCGAGCCCCTGGTGGAGCCGAATCGCTTCACCGATCTGATTTCCCACGGTGAAAACCGGGTTTAACGAGGTCATCGGCTCTTGAAAAATCATCGAGATCTCGTTGCCGCGAATTTTCCGCATCTCTTCGTTGTTGAGCTTGAGAAGATCGCGGCCGCGGTAGATGATCTCTCCGCCGACGATCTTTCCTGGCGGAGAGGGAATCAAGCGCATGATCGAAAGCGAGGTCACGCTCTTGCCACAACCCGATTCGCCCACCAGACCGAGGGTTTTTCCTTCAGCGATCTCGAAGCTGACGCCGTCAATGGCGCGCACTTCTCCCTCCGGCGTAAAAAAAGATGTTTGAAGATTTCTGACCTCGAGTAATGCGGCCATCGTGAACAGCTATGTCACATAACATTAAATCCGCGCACTGCCAACACAGCGCCCGAGCAACAAACCGTAAGTCGGGTGCCCGATTGATAATCATGGAGATTGCAGTTTTTCTGGGCTGCGGTAGCTGACTGCGCAAACGGCGAGTGAACGGTTTTCGCTTTGAACCGCGAGTGATTATTTTGCCGGGTAGGTCTTCGCCAGACTATCGATAATACCCGATTCGTCGAGCCGGCGAAGGATTCGATCGTCAATCAGATCTTCCATCCTAAGCTTTTCGACGCTCGGATTGCGTAGCTTCATCAGTCGCTGAATATTCGCCAATCCTTCTACGGTCGGGAACGGTTTACGTTCAATGCCGTTAATAACGTCGAGGTAGCCTTCTTCGGCCGCCCCGGCATCATTGAGCTTGAGCCGCTTCATGATAGTCGTGATCACCGCGCTTTTGTTGCGCGGCGAGAGGCAAAACGCGATCCCTTCAAGAAGTCCCTTAATCAAGCTTTCGGCGGTTTCGCGTTGCTCGCGCAAGAGACTGCTCTTGGCGACCAGACCCTGAGAAGAAAACGGGATGTTCACCTTCGATAGCTCGGCGAGAATATTGAAGCCTTTTTGCTTGAGCCGCCGGCTGAAGACGCCGTCGAGTACGGTCATGTCGATCTGCCCCGCCTCTAAAACCTGGGTCGCCACGGTCTGATCTCCGACGACCAGAAACGTAATGTTGTCGCGCTGCGGGTCCATCCCGAGATTCTCGAGCGCGAGCATGGCGCCCATCCAAACCGTGCCGGCAAGCGTTTGCACGCCGACTTTCTTGCCGCGCAGATCTTTGGCGGTCTTGATGCTCGGCGCGGCCACGACATCGTACCCGAGCCGATTGGTGAGCGTCATGACTATTTTCAAATCCGAGCCGCCCGCCACCGCCGGCAACACCGTTGTCCCTCCAGTATAGGCGGCTTGCACGTCGCCGGCTGTCAGTGCGGCGACCAACACCGGCGCCTGTCGAATGAAGATGGCATTGGCAGTGACGCCGTGCTTCGCGAAAAATCCGTGGTCCTCCGCGACCCAAAGCGGCGCCACCCGCGCATTCATCGCCGCATGACCGATGACTACTTTGCGGGCCGGCGCGGCACCATGAGTTTCCACGCAGCACGTGAAGATCCAGATGACCGCGATCAACAGCGTAACCGTAATCTTCATTGTCGTCGGGATCCCATCGATATTGAGGTGAGCAATCGTTCGTTACTTTTTGAACTGATCCTTCGGAAAATTCGCTGTCGCCATGACTCCGCCGTCAACGACCAGTGGATGACCGTAAATAAAATCGGCATCGTCGCTGACCAGAAACAATGCTGCTTTCGCCTGGTCATCGGCAGTCCCCAGGCGACCCGCAAGATTCTCAAACGTTCGGTTACCTGCCACATCATCGTCGTAGCCAACCGGTGAGCCCGAGCGGTTCGGCACCACGCAATTGATCCGAATCTTATATTGCGCGAGCTGCACCGCCATGGCGCGAGTCATGTTGATGACTCCGGCTTTCGCGGCCGCATAAGCAATCCCATCGAAACGTCCGATCATGCCCGAGGTTGAGCCGAAATTGACGATCTTGCCGCCGCGGCCGTGTTTACGCATTTCTTCAGCGACATACTTGGTCATGAGATATGGGCCTTTGAGACTGACGGCGATGACTCGATCAAATTCCTCTTCCGTGCTGTCCAAGATGGTGGCGTGATCAGTCAAGGCGGCGTTGTTGACCAGAATGTCGATTGCACCGAACCGAGCGATTACTTTGTTGACCATCGCCTGCGCGTCAGCGGATTTGGAGACATCACCGAGCACCAGCATCGCCTCATGACTGCTTCTGTTGAGCTCGTCCACGACTGCCTGACCGCGGCCCTCATGCACCTCGGCCACCGCGATTTTGGCGCCCTCCGACGCGAAAAGCCTCGCCATCGCTTTGCCGATGTTTCTGCCCGCGCCGGTAATGATCGCGACTTGACCTTTTAGTTTCATACTGGCTCCTCCTGGAAATCCTGTCTTGCGACACGCTTACGATCGTCCAATTAGCACGAAGCGCCACTTTGGTCCGAGTTCCCGAGTGCGCGAAGCGCGTATCGAGGGACTCGCTATCCACCCGAGTCCTCGCTACGCGACCGATTACGGCCGCTACTCGGGCAGTCGGTGATTTGGCGTGCTGCTTTGAACTCGGGCAGGCTGAAAATAACCTACCCTTCAGAAAAATCGAACCGTCTCAACACGCACTTGCGTTTAGCTTCCGCCTTTTCAAGATACCTCATTTCAAATCTTCAGACCCTCCGGCGGCGTAAAGGTATAGACATCGAAGGTGTTGAGCGTACAAGCGAGCATGGCGTAGTAACCGATCGTCGCAGTAAGCTCGACCATGCCCTTCTCTCCAAACCGGCCGTAGATCGCCTGAAACGTCGCTTCGCTGACCCGATGTTTATGAACCATCTCGCGCACGAAGCTGACAATCTGCGCATCTTCTGAAGAAAACCTTTCTGTCCCCTTCTTTTCGTAAACGGCGCGAATGGTTTCCATCGAAATGCCAGCTTTCTGTCCGTGCATAATATGCGCGGCCCACTCATGTTTGCAGTCGAGTTCCCGCGCGGCGACTAGCGCGGTGAACTCCACGACCTTGTGGTCCAAAGTCGATTCAAAGCGAATGTAGCTACCCAGGTGCATGGTCCGCTGCGCCAACTCCGGGCTGTGCAGTAATGCGAGCCAAGGCCCGCCAACGACTCCTCGGCTCTGAGCAATGGCCTCATAGATCTTCTGGTTTTCTGGCGCCAAATCCTCTTTTTTGGTGATCGTGGCAATCCGTGCCATTTTTCCTCCGTTCGATTGCGACTTTCAGATTTCACCGACAGAATGCTTCACCACGAAGGACGCGAAGATCACGAAGCTGGGAAAAAGAACTTTTTTAAAAACTATCCGAACTTCGTGTCTTCGTGGTGAGAGGAAGATTCATGCAAGTTTCTCCTTCAGCCATCTCACAATAATCCCTACGACTTCGTCGTTTGATTCGCCTCTCCTGCGGCCCATGTGTCCAGCGCCGGCAATGATGCGCAGATCCTTCGGGCTTCCATGCTCTGCAAGCAGATAGAGATCGCTGATCGGATGTTGATCATCCTCCTTGCCGTTGATGCAAAGGAGCGGAGCGCACGGCTGGTCGATCAAGCCCTGCGCCACCAACGATAAGCTCGGCGCGATCTTGAGCGTTGCTTCGAGCGTTTTGACGCCGAATATGTACGAACGCGCATCGAGGAGACTGGCGGGGCCCATGAGATACTGCGAGGCGGTCATGGTCAAGGCCGGGCGGAGCCATTCCTCTTGAAACGTCCGATGGACTCCCGCGCCCCAGTTCACTGCGCCGCGTAACCGCTTGGGTTCGACGTGCGCCAGCTTCGCCGCCCAGTATCCGCCAAAGCTCCCGCCCATACAGGCGATGCGCTTCCCATCAATGTCTTTGCGCGTTTCGAGATAGCTAATCGCTTCGGAAAACGTCCGCTCGGCGCTGAGATCGCTCCCTAGGCAAGGATTCTCGCCGGCCCCCGGCATGTCGATGGTAAAGCACGCAAGCCCCATTCGGAGTAGCACATCGCTGTTGCTCCGGCGGTCTTCTTTCCAACCGTCGACGCCGCCCCAGTGCATCACGACTGCTGGCCGAGCGCTTCCTTTGGGAACCTGTAAATAGCCGACGACCTTGTTTCCCTCGAACGGAATCTCCACCCGCTCGAGAGGAGGTTCCATGGTCGGCGCTGCTTTGAGAAACGTGCGCAGTGCCCCTTTGTAGCAGCTCATCTTCTCCGGACTGCTCGGCACCGGATACCGGCCGATCCGGAAATACTCATACGCCAAATAGTAAGTCTCGCCTGCTTCCTTGCCTTTACCGTGTCTTTGTTGCTCCTCCGCGAGCGATTCGTACTTCGCTCCTATTTTTCCCCATTCTCTGCCCCACAGATCGGGCTCGAGACTCGAAAGCCGACTTATCACCTGCTCGACATCTTCGCGTCTCACCCGCTCGAATGGATTGATCCGTCCCGCGCGATGTAAAATATCGGCCTTGATCTCATCGAGAGTTTTTTCCGCCATGAGAGTTGTTCTCCCGGGAACCGGATCGAATTACGAAGACGCGAAGTAATTTTGATCTTCGCTCGCCAAGAAAACAAAGTGCCAACTACCTCACGCCAACAGAAGACAGCAAAGTAATCCGACGAGAACGGCGCAGACATGAACGCGTTTCATGTGAATTTCTCCGCAATCGGCCGTGGCAACCCGGACTAACAGAAACGGCGCAATTAGCGCAAGCCCCGCAAACGCGGGTCGAGAACTTCTCGGAGCCCTTCGCCGACCAGGTAATAGGCGAGCACGGTGATGAAAATGGCAAAGCCGGGAAACACCGCCAACCACCACGCAAAGGTCGTGGTGCTGCCCTCCTGCAGGATCGATCCCCAGGTTACCAGCTCGGCGGGCACGCCGATACCGAGAAAGCTCAGGCTCGATTCGACCAGAATTGCCCCGCCGATGCCGAACACCACCGAGACGATTACGGGCGCTAACGCGTTGGGGAGAATGTGTTTGAACATGACTTTGCGGTCGGAAACGCCGAGCGCGACCGCCGCCGTGACGTAATCCAGATTTCTAATCCTGAGAAACTCGTTCCGAGTAAAGCGCGCCATTCCGACCCAACTGGTTGCGCCGATAATCGCCATGGTCAGGAAAATGCTGGGCGGCAGCAGCGCCGCGATAGTGATCAGCAAAAAAAACGTCGGGATCGACAGCATAATCTCAAATACTCGCGAGATCGCCAGGTCGGTCCACGAACCGAAGTAGCCGGCAATCGCGCCGAGAATCACGCCGATCAATGCCGCAATGCCGACCGCGACGAAGCCTATCGAGAGAGAAATGCGCGAACCGTGGATCATGCCGGCCGCCACATCACGGCCCAACTTATCGGTGCCGAAAAGATGTTTCGCGGAGGGCGGTTCGAGCGGTTCGAGCAAATTTATGTTGCTCGGCCGATAGGGAATCGGCGGATACAAAGCTTTAACGCCGTCGAGTTTTTTGAAATCGACGTTGAGCAATTCTGCCGGCCACTGCGCCAGCTTGGCGCCGACGAGATAGCTGCGCAGAATGGGGAAATAGCTTTCGCCGTTGTAATTCAAATAGTAAGGTTTGTCATTGGTGATAAAATCCGCGAACAGCGCCATGAATACGAGCAGGCAGACGACGTAAAAACCCGCAAGCGCGATCGGATTGTGTTTGAAGCGCCGCCAGATGTCCGACCAGAGTCCCTCGGCGACGTTGGTGTCTTCTGCGCCGGCCGCTTTGTCTGTAGGTTGGAGCGGAGCTGTAGGCGATTGAACATTCATCGCTGGCGGCGGCCGAAGGCAATTCGCGGATCCACGACGGCGAGCAGAAGATCGGAAAGAAGAATGCCGATCAGAGTCAGCACCGCGGTTACGGTGAACAAAGCCAGCACCGTCGGATAATCGCGCGCCAGTACCGACTCGAAACCCAACTGCCCCAGACCGGGTATGGAAAACATCGTTTCAATGATAACGCTGCCACCAATGAGTCCGGGTAGAATATCAGCGAGGAGCGTGACCTGGGGAATTAACGAATTGCGCAGGACATGCTTGAGGAGCACGATTTTTTCCTGGAGGCCTTTTGCGCGCGCCACTTGAACGTAATCCTGGCTGAGCACTTCCAGCATGCTCGAGCGCATGTAGCGCGACAGCGCCGCGAATCCGCTGTACGACAGCAAAACCACGGGTAAAAACAAATGCCACGCGTGATCCTGAATTTTTCTCCAGATCGGCCACTGGTCGGAGAAATCGAGCGACTCCATCCCGCCCGGCGGAAACAAATAATAGAAATCGCCACCACAGATAAATACGATGGCCATGGTGGCAGCCCAGACTAGGGGCACAGCGAAAAGCCCGAACGCCAACACCGTCGTGACTTGATCGCCCAACGAATTAGCATGGGTCGCGGAATAGATGCCGAGCGGGATGGCCACCAGGTAAACGACAAGGATCGACCAAAGATTGAGTTGGATCGTTACCGGGAGCCGTTCGGCGATTTTGTCCCAGACCGGCTGACTATCCTTGAAGGAGTCGCCGAATTTGAAAGTAAGAAGATTCTCGAGCCAGACGATATACTGAACGTGCAGCGGCTTGTCCAGACCAAACTGCGTACGCCACTGCGCCATCGCTTCGTCCACGGCGCCGCGTTTTTCTAGAGAGATCCCGGCGCCTGCGGCGGCGCCGAGTCCACCCGCCGCGCGCAGCTCAGCGGGATCGCCCGGCGCCAGCCGCATAATGATAAAACCGATTAAAGTAATGCCGATGAAGGTCGGTATCATCAGCAGCAGACGTTGCACCAGGTAGCCGGTCATTGGGTTCGCTCGGGTTATTGCCTGGTTGCGACCGTGTCGTAGCGCTGGCGCGCCAATGGCACCCACCAGTCGATCGGACGAAGACCGTCGGGAAAAACTTCCACGCCCTCGAAGCGGCGTTGCACCGCAGAGACACGCTTGCCGACATACAGAAATGTGTACGGCTGCTCGTCGTTCAAGATTTCCTGAAACTCCTTGTAGAGCTGAATGCGCTTCTGCGGGTCGAACTCGCGCCGATAGGTCTCTAGGATTTCATCCACCCGTGCATTTTTGTAACTGATCGCATTGGATCCTTTGTTGGCAGCCTGCGAGGAATGCCAGATCTGGTACATGTCGGGCTCGGTGGTTTGCATTTGCCAGCCGAGGACGACGGCGTCGAATTGATGGTTCTTCACGTCGTTCAAAAAAATCGTCCAGTCGAGCTGACGCACGCGCGCGTCGATACCGTGCTTGCGCAGCTCCTCGACGAGCACGAGAGCGACGCTCTCGCGCACGGCATTACCCGAATTGACTTTGATCTCGAAGCGCAGCGGAATTTTCTTACCGTCGACGACTTTGTCGAGCACGCCATCGCCGTCGCTATCCTGCCAGCCCGCTTCATGGAGCAACGCCAGCGCTTTCTTTGGATCGAAGGGATAGCTCTTCAAATCCTTGTCGTACTCGGGACGAAAAAAATAAATCGTGCTGTCGACCACCTCGCCAAGACCGAAGAGCACGCTTTGCACGATCAGTTTCCGATCCGTCATGTACGTCATCGCCTGACGGACTCTCTTATCCCGGAAGATCGGATGGTCATTGTTCCAGCCGATATATGTGTAAGTCGGGGCGTAGTACTCGTATTTTTTGAACTCCCGCTGAAAACGCTCGCTGTTCGTGCCGCGTACCACCTGGACTGGCTGCAAAGCTTCCATGTAATCGAGACCGCCGCTTTTGAGCTGAATCAGCGCCGCATCCATGTTGTTCACGACACGAAACTTCAGACGGTCGAGGTGCGGCTGATCGATGTCTTCTTTGCCGGTGCCCCAGTAATTGGGGTCGCGTGCGAGCTCGATCTCGCGACCAGTTTTCCAGTGGCTGAACTTGTACGGTCCGGAACCGAGCGGACTGCGGTTGAAATTGCGATTGAATTCCTCGCCGAATCTTTTCGCCTCCGGCGGCAGTTTGACTGGATCCTGACTGAGCTGGCGCACGCTGATGTGCTGCAAGAGATTTTTCGGGTCGTAGTAGTGGCGCGGCAGCAGAGTGATGCCTCCGAGCACACTTTCGTTCAAAAAATAAGGTTCCTTAGTGACAAACCGGATTGTATAAGCATCGAGCATCTCGGCATCCGCCAGTGAATCGAAATAGACGCGCAGAAACGGCGCGTTCACGAACGGACATTTGATCGCCTTCACGCTGAACAGCACGTCATCGCCAGTGAGCGGCCGGCCGTCCTGAAAATAGACATCGCGACGAATCTTGAAAGTATAAGTGAGCTTGTCCGGAGATATTTGCGGCCGCGCCGTGGCCACCCAGGGTTTCAGCTCCAGAGTTTTTGGATTGCGCGCCAGCAAAGTCTCAAAGATATAGTTCAGCACCTCGCTCGAAGATGCGTCGCTACTCGTGAGCGGATTGAGGAGCTCCGGATCGCTGAGACTGTGAATCACCAGCCAGTCCCCGGTCACGGGTTTGCCGGGATCCTTGGCCGTCGTTCCGGACGGTGCCTCGGCTACTTTTACTTCCGTCTTATCGCCGCAGCCGAGCAGCACCAGCGACACCAACGCGATTCGCCAGGTCCGCCTCAACATGACTCAGCTACCGATCGCTTCAATCGGCACTTCCTGAACATTGGCAGGTTTCTGTTGGGAAAAAAGCTCGGGAGAAATCGTCGCGTTGATCTCGGGCTGTTGGTAGCGAATTTGAATCTTTTTACGTTGCAGGTTCGCCGCGAAAACGATCTGCGATGGAAACAAGCCGGCCGGAGTCTGGATGTAGTCGCTGAATTCGGCGCTGAGTTCAACGCTGCCACTGGCGTTCAAGCGCTCCCACTTGGTCGGCACCGGCTGTTGCGATTCGAAAGCGACAACATCGCGCTTGCCGTCTTTACTGGAAAAGATCAGCGCGTTTTTGTTTTGGTCCGCCGGCGTATTGGGGTCCACCGGCGGCAAACCGATCAATAGCATCGTGATCTCTTCCAGATCGAGCGGGATCTGCGTGTAACGCCGTAGATTGTCCTTGGTCCGGTCGCCGCGCACGAAGATGCCCTCGCGCGGATGGTAGCCGACAAGCTCTTTGCTATTAGCCGTAACGATCAGGATCGCGCCTAAAAAGCTCAACGTTTCGAGACGCAATCGATCCGGTCGCTGCACTAATACGGCCTCTTGAAAGCCGTGTTTGCCGTCAGGTCCGGAATAATCGACCTGTGCCAATGTTTTGATCGAACGAAACTGTTGAACGCGCTGAGACATGGAGTCGATCAGCTTGGTTCGGTCCCACTCGGGCGCAGGCAGTTGGGGCGTCGGCGGAGGAGTTACTGTGGCACAGCCGGCGAATCCAAGAGCAGTGGCAAGAATTGAGGCTTTGACCAGTTTTGCGGATCTGGTGAAACGGCTCGGAAATCGCACGATCAGATCTTTTTATCCAGACGCTGAATCTTTTCACGAAGCCGTTTGTTTTGATCGGTTTCCTTGGTGAGTTTGAGCGCCTCGCGATAACGCAGCAAAGCCCGATCCGACCGTCCGGCCTTTTCATACGCATCCCCAAGGTGCTCTATGATAGTGGGATCGTCCACCGTGATTTCCACCGCGCGTTCGAGATATTCGACCGCCTTAGGATAGTCGCCCTTTTGATAGTAGACCCATCCCAAACTGTCGATGTAAAAACCATCGTCAGGCTGAATTCTAAGCGCGCGCTGGATGAGATCTTCCGCATCGTCAAGCTGCACGCCCATTTCCGCCCACGTATAGCCGAGGTAATTCAGCGCCGCCGCGTTCTTGGGATTGAGCTCAATGGCTTTTTTCATATTCGCGACGGATTTTTCCTTATTTTTGTTCTCGTCGTAGAGCGCGCCGAGCTGAAAATGCGCTTCATCGTTCTTTGGATCCAGGCTGACCACCCGCTCCATCGCCTGAATCGCCTTCGGATATTCCTTTGTTTTTCTGTAAAGCGAACTCAGAAAGGCATAAATTTCCTTTCGGTCGTTCCCCTTTTGCAGTACTCCTTGCAATACGTCGATCGCCTTCGGAGTTTGCTCCTTACGGTCGTACAGATAGGCGACTTGCACTCGCGAATCGAGATAGAGCTCGCTTTTCTCCGAGACGCGCTCGAACGACTCCAGCGCCTTGGCATCCGCTTTCATCTCGACGTACGTGGCACCAAGATAATACCGCGCACGATCATTCTCAGGATCGCCTGCCAAAACCAGGTTGAATTCCGTTGCGGCACGCTCGAAATCTCCCTTTTCAAATGAGATCAGACCGATCTTAATCCGTGTCTCGCGCGGGTCGACTTCGCTCGTTTGCAAACTCTCGAACTGCCGCAACGCTTCATCGAGCTTGTTCTGGCCGACATAAAGCTCGCCGAGCCGGCGTCGCGCCCAGACATTTTGCCCGTTCACCTGCAAGAGGCGCTGATAGCTCTGAATCGCCTCTTCGGTCTTGCCTTGCAGCTCATAGACTAGCGCGAGATCCAACAATACCGCTTCCGATTTGGGATTGAGCTCCAGCGCCTTGCGGTAGCTCTGCTCGGCAGCAAGGTAGAGCTTGCTCTTGGCGCGCACCCGGCCAAGGTAGTAGTAACCCAACATCGAATTGGGATCAGCTTTGAGCAACTGTTCCAGTTTTTCGGTGGCCCGCGGCAAGTCGTCGATCTGCAGGTAAAGCGCACCCAAATAGAGCAGCGCCTCCTGATTGTTTGGATCGAGCTTCAAAACTTCATTATATTCAGCGATACCCTTTTGGTTCTCGCCCAGCGAAGAATAGAGGCCGGCCAGGAGCATATGGACGTCGACGCTTTTTGGATCGAGGCGCGCGGCGGTTTCAGCTTCCGTCAGCCCTTTCCGCATATCGCCTTTTTTAACGTAGAGAGAGGCCAGACGAAAATGCAGGAAGGCGTCATTGGGTTCAGCCTGAACCGCGGCTTCCATTTGCTTGACGGCGTCATCGAACTCACCCTCATCCAGCAGCGCGTTCGCTATCAGGAAATGACTGAACGCGGTAGCTTCCGGAGGAAGCTCAGTTTTTGGCAGATGACGAAAAGACAGAATTTCCGGAGACAAGCTCAAACCATCGGCAGGAACCTGCGTGCTCGGGCCTAACGTGCTACAACCGGCTAAAACCAGCAGCAAAATAAACATCCAAATCGCACGCGTACCGATCATCAACCCAGGGTTAACATAACGGTTTTAGACGGTCAACGCACGATTTGTCTTAAGCTTCATTCGTTGTTTCGAGTATGTTAGTTCTTTTCTTACAATACATCACGGCGCGTCCAGATAATCCAAAAGCTGCCTATGAGTAAACCGTCCCATGCCGCCGCAGACGAGATTTTGCGGCTTCGGCGTGACATTGAACAACATAATTATCGGTATCACGTCCTCGACGATCCGCTGATCAGCGACGCCGAGTACGATCGTTTGTTTCGTCGCCTCGTCGAGCTGGAAAAGAAACACCCCGAGCTGGTAACGCCCGATTCGCCGACACAAAAAGTGGGCGGACCGCCGCTCGAACGATTTTCTACCGTCCGACATTCGCTGCCGATGCTGTCGCTCAACAATGCGATGGATCCTCAGGAGCTGGTGGAATTCGAGGAAAGAATTCAGCGCTTTTTGAAGCATAACGACAGCATCGATTACGCACTTGAACCGAAGATCGATGGTCTGGCCGTGGAGATCGTATATCTCGACGGCAGATTCACCCTGGGCTCGACGCGAGGTAACGGCATCAACGGCGAGGACATTACGGCCAATCTCAAAACGATTCGCTCGATTCCGCTCACGTTGCGGGCCGACAGCCACGCAATCCCGAAGCGATTGGAGATCCGTGGCGAAGTTTTCCTGCCGCTCGAAGCTTTTCAGAAGATGAATCGCGATCGGGAGGAACAGGCCCAAGCGGTTTTTGCCAATCCGCGAAACGCCGCGGCTGGTTCGCTCAAACAACTCGACTCGACGATCACGGCTAAACGTCCGCTGGACATCTTTTTTCATGGGACCGGGATTATTGAAGGGGTGCAGTTTGCCACCCATTGGGAGTTTCGCGAAGGGCTTGAAGGATGGGGCTTGAAACCCGTCCCGCTCGGGCGCCTCTGTCGTGGCGTACAGGAAATTTTTCACTATCGCGATGAAATGGAAGCACGGCGTGACCAATTGCCGTACGAGATCGACGGCCTGGTGGTCAAGGTGAATAGCACCTCGCTACAACAGCGCCTTGGGCAGATCGCCCGATCGCCGCGCTGGGCCATCGCTTACAAATTCAAGCCGCGCCAGGCGATAACGCGTATTCTCGATATTCAAGCCAATGTCGGCCGGACGGGCACGCTGACGCCCGTAGCGAGTCTCGAAACCGTGCCGATCGGCGGTGTCATGGTCAAAAGCGCCTCGCTGCACAACATGGACGAGATCGCTCGCAAAGACATTCGCATTGGCGATACGGTCGTGGTCGAGCGCGCCGGCGATGTGATTCCCTACGTTGTCAAAGTGCTCACAGATAAGCGTACGGGCGGTGAGAAGCAATTTGTCATGCCCGAGCGTTGCCCGGTTTGTGGCTCGGAAGTTTTCCGCGAAGAGGGCGAAGCCGCCTACCGATGCATCGGCATTTCATGCCCGGCACAGCTCAAAGAGAGCTTGAAGTTTTTTGGTTCGCGTGGAGCGATGGACATCGAAGGACTGGGTGGAAAATTGATCGATCAGCTGGTCGAGCGCGGCCTGGTTCGCGACGTCGCCGATCTCTATGGTCTCGAAAAGGAACAACTCGTAGGGCTTGAGCGTATGGCGGCGAAATCGGCGCAGAATCTTCTCGATCATCTGGCGCGCAGCAAGCATGCCACACTGGCGCGCTGCCTGACCGCGCTAGGAATCCGCCATGTCGGTGAGGCGACGGCCAAACTGTTGGCGGACCATTTCGGCGATCTGCGGAAAATTGAACAGGCAAGCGAGGAAGAACTGATGGAAGTACGCGAGATCGGTCCGGAAGTCGCCAAAACCATTGCCCGCTTCTTTGCTCAGGACACCAATCGACGCGTGATCGAAAAACTTGTCGCCGCCGGCGTCGAATTTAAAACCGAGCCGAAAAAAGCTGGAAATCTCAGTGGCAAAACTTTTGTGCTGACTGGCGGCTTGGACACTATGTCGCGGCCTGAGGCACAGAAACGGATAGAGGCGCTGGGCGGGCGAGTAGCCTCGACTGTGAGCCGTACGACAAGCTATGTGGTGGCTGGCGCGGACCCAGGGTCAAAGCTAAAAAAAGCTCAGGAACTCGGAGCGCAAATCCTAAACGAACAAGAATTTTTACAGCTCGTTGAGCAAAATCAGTAGCGATCACGTCGCGGCGGCCGGCCACTGCCGAATCCGCCACCGCCGCCAGGTCGCGGACCACGAGGAGCTTGCGGGCGGGCTTCGCTCACCACAATATTGCGGCCTTCGAAATCCGTTCCGTTGAGCGCGTTGATCGCTTTCTCTGCCTCCTGATCGGAGCTCATTTCCACAAAGCCAAAGCCCTTCGACCGGCCGCTAAATTTGTCTGTAATGATCCGTGCGCTTACCACCGAACCATGCTGTGCGAAGTGCTGCTGCAGCTTTTCTTCCGTCACACTGTAGGGAAGATTCCCGACGTACAATTTCACTCCCATTTCGGCCCTCCTTGTTGAATGCCGCTCATTTTAACCAGTCAAACTCAGCCAAATGGGGCAAGGCCTAAATGGGCGCACATTAGTTGCTCGGCGCTCTTGAACCGCACCCTGCCGAAACGGCGCCAGCCTACAAAAGTCAATCCTGAATTGTCAAATCTTTCGCAAGGGCGGCCCTCTACAGGATTGCAGCACCGGCATACATCGGTTAAGAAACAACCCGATGGGGAGCCGCGCGCGGATTACAATCGCGGGGAGAGTGCAGGGCGTATACTTTCGCGCTTCTGCCTGCCAGCAAGCGCAAAGTTTGGGGATCACCGGATGGATTAGAAATTGTTCCGACGGCTCGGTCGAACTACTCGCCGAGGGGACCCGAGATAAACTCGACCAATTGATCGCCTGGTGTCATCGCGGACCCGCGGGCGCCCGCGTCTCCGACGTAAGTATAGGTTGGGAAGAGCCGGAGCACGGCTTTCATGGCTTTACTATCAAGCGCTAGGGCGCAGGATGCTGCGCCTATCAATTTCGCAAAAAGCCTGTAGGGGCGAAGCATGCTACGCCCTCGTTCGCATCATTTCCGCTCCTTTAATCCGAGCGCGAGCCGGTAGACCTCTCGTCTCGAAATCCCGTGGCGCGCGCTCAGCAATTCTGAAATCTCCTTGACGCGCATTCCGTCTTGAGCTAACTGGCGTACCTCGCTGATGAGTTGTTCTTCCTGAACGAGAGTCCCGCCGCTAGCACCCTGCACGATCAGCGTGATTTCACCCCTTACGTTCTGCTGCTCGAGCTTTGCGATAAGCTCGCGCATCGCTCCGCGTAAGAATTCCTCATGGACTTTGCTGATTTCACGACCGATGGCTAGATCGCGATTCCCGAAAACCTCTGCCATATCCGCAAGTGTTTCCTTGAGCCGGTGCGGCGTCTCGTAAAAAATCAGAGTTCTCATATCGTTTCTAAGCGCCTCGAGAGCGCTCCTGCGCTCGCTTTTTTTTGCTGGCAAAAAGCCCTCGAACGCGAAGCGATCCGTCGGCAACCCCGCCGCCGTGAGCGCAGCGGTTAGGGCCGACGGCCCCGGCAAAGGAATGACCGGCACACCGGCGCCAATCGCTTCGACCATGAGCCGATAACCCGGATCGGAAATCATCGGTGTGCCGGCGTCCGATAATAGCGCAACGCTCGTACCCTGTCGGAGCCGCTCGACCAGCTCGCGCGCCTTACTTCGCTCATTATGCTCGTGATAACTCGTGACCGAGGTGCGAATCCCATAGTGGTTAAGGAGCACCCGGCTATGGCGGGTATCTTCGGCGGCAATCAGATCGACTTCCTTCAGCACGCGAACCGCGCGAAAAGTCATATCCTCAAGATTGCCGATCGGTGTGGGAACGATATAGAGCGCGCCGGACATTACCGTGAGTTGTAGCAGGGGAACCGAAAATCGCGGATCGAAGACAGAGGACTGGTTTTCTCTGGTTCTCTAAAGTCATCCATTCCCGATGATTCTCGATTCACTCGTGACATCGCCACGCGCACCGGCAGATCCTGAGTAGCCCGAAGGGCGTACGAAGGACGCTCCATTCTCATCTTCTACCCTCGTTCCGGAAACTATCATGCGATAAACTTCCCTTGCAATTTCATGCTCGCGCGCTTATTTTTTACCAACACGATGGCCACTCATATGCCAGAAAAAGTCATTATTTTTGGTAAGGACCTTTGACCCTACACAGCTGGAGCCCGGGAGGCTTTCGCGCGGCGCAAAGTTCCACACGAGTACATCAACGTGCTCGAAGACGAGCAGGGACTCGAACAGATGCTCAAGCTCTCCAATGGACGACGGCAGGTACCTGTCATCGTCGAAGCCGGCAAAGTCAGCATCGGCTTCGGCGGTTCGTGAGAAGTTTAACGACGGGCGGCGTCCGGTCATTAGCTTAGCTATCTGAACTAGATTCCGTCACTCCACCCAAGACGAATCGTGATTGATCCTCTTCAGCAGCTGATCAGCGAAAAAATCGCCCTTATCTTTGGTCCGGGTGCGACATTGACGTCTCTCGCGTCCCTTGCGGGGGACGCTTCCAGCCGCCGCTATTATCGCGCTCACTTGCGCGGTGGCGGTGCTCCCGCGACCGCAATTGTCATGGAATTACCCGCCGGTAGCACACTGCCCCTTTCCAGCGAGGAGCTGGCGGTATTCGCAGAGGGCCCGAACGAACTTCCTTTCTTGAACTTGCACCGGTTTCTGAGCCGGATCGGAGTCCATGTCCCAAAGCTATACGGCCATTGGGAACAGCAGGGCATCGTCTTGCTCGAGGATCTCGGCGACACCGCGTTATGGGACCGGGTACAGAACTCAACGGCCGAAGAAATCATAGTCTGGTATCAAAAGGCGATCGATGAGCTGCTGCTTTTACAAGTCGTCGGCACTAAACAGCGTGACGATGACTGCATCGCTTTCCAGCAGCGTTTCGATTTTGAGCTTTACATGTGGGAGTTCGAGCACTTCATCGAGTGGGGTTTGGAAAAACGCCCCGGTGCCAAAATCGACCAGACCGCCATCGATCTATTGCGAAAATGCTTCACCGGTATTTCGAAGACTTTGCAAAACCAAACTTCTTGCCTGAACCACCGCGACTACCACAGCTGGAATCTGATGGTGCACAATGAATCGATCCGTGTCATCGATTTTCAGGACGCGCTGCTCGCGCCGCCGCAATACGATCTTGCGTCTCTGCTCAATGACCGGATTACCGATGAAATGGTCACGCCATCGATCGAAGAACGACTGGTACGCTACTATATCGATTCGAGCCGAGCGCTCGACCGCACAGTAGAACCCGATGAGTTCATCGAGGTCTACCGACTGTCGGCGATTCAACGCGACCTGAAAGTTGTCGGGCGGTTTTACTATCTCGATTTGGTGAAGGGCAAACCCGGGTACAGGAAATTCATCCCGCCGACGGTTCGCCGCCTCGCGCGGAATTTAGCGAATTCACCGCAGGCTCGACCGATCCTTCCCTTGCTCCTGGAACAGTTCGAGGCCATGCAGTGAAAGCGATGGTGCTGGCCGCGGGCCAAGGCACCCGTCTTCGCCCTCTGACTCATAGCATGCCAAAAGCCCTGGTTCCTGTGGCCGGGCGGGCAATGATCGAGTATCCCCTGCTCTTGCTGCGCCACTATGGGATACGCGAGATCATTATCAACCTGCACCATTTTGGCGAGCAGATCGAAAAAAAACTTGGCAGCGGCGAACAGCTTGGTTTAAGGATCAGCTATTCCGAAGAAACCGAGTTGCTCGACACTGGCGGCGGGCTTCTCAAGGCAAAATCATTTTTGCACGATGAAACTTTTATCGTGATCAATACCGATGCATTGATTGATCTCGATTTAGCCGCCGCTATCGCCTTTCACAAGCACAAACACGCCGCGCTAACGCTTATTTTGCGTCCCGATCCCGACGCCGATCAGTACGGTTCGATCGACATCGACTCCAACGCACGAGTTTGCCGGTTTCTCACGACTCATGCGCCAAGTCCGCCATCGGGACCGGTTCGCAAGTTGATGTTTTCCGGAGTGCAGATCGTAGAACCGAGAATTTTTATCTATATGGCCGGAGTGCCACAAAAGTTCAGCACGACGAGAGAAACTTATCCGAAGATGCTCGTCGCCGGCGAACCGCTTTACGGGTTTTGTTTCGAGGGTTTCTGGCAGGATCTCGGAACGGCAGCGCGGATCAAGCAAGCCGAAGGAAAACTTGCTCGCGGCGAAGCGAGCTTGCACTATCTTTAGACGCCTAACGGTTTGGCACAATCAGCCCGCACGCAATGCGATCGCCGGAATTTCCCGCCGGATCGGTCATGTCATCGTCGCTTCCGGCGTGAATGACTATCGCACTGCCGTCGCTGTCGAACACCGACAGCGATCCTGGTCGCAA
>Ga0075424_100001509_pt1 | contig 20504 bp, 12 predicted proteins | sample SoiMethybrSBSTD3_FD_75301 | JGI IMG/M metagenome (GOLD analysis project Ga0075424, IMG submission 75301) | Bulk soil microbial communities from a Populus tree surrounding site in Tennessee, USA - Soil MetaG P. TD hybrid SBSTD3 | ecosystem: Environmental > Terrestrial > Soil > Tree plantation... | reverse complement strand
CGATCGAGTGCTGACGCAGATGGTGGAGAACAAATACATCACGTCGGCGGATGCGCAAGATGCTAAGACCGCGGCGTTGAAGCTGGTGCGGACAGCGACGACGTCGAGCGAAGCGCCATACTTCGTGGACATGGTGAAAGACCACCTGCTGGACAAATATTCCGAAAATGACCTGTTGAGCCAGAACTATCGCGTGTATACGACGCTGGACCCGGCGCTGCAGCGGGCGGCGGCGGCGGCAGTGGAAGCCGGCATGAAGAACGTGGACGACTTGCTGGCAAAGAAATACGCGAAGAAAAAGACGGCAAAAGGAAAGCCTGCTGGCGCCAAGGAAATATTGCCTCAGGTGCAAGTCGCCCTGGTAGCGATGGACCCGAGGACAGGAGAGATTCGCGCATTGGTAGGCGGACGCGACTATGGCCAGAGCCAACTGAACCACGCAATTGCCCACCGGCAGCCGGGATCGGTATTCAAGCCGTTTGTGTACGCCGCCGCATTCGATAACGCGGTGGACGGAGTGCAGCCAGTGGTGACTCCGGCGACGACGATTGACGATGAGCCGACGACGTTTGAGTTCGACGGGCAGGAATACACGCCGAACAACTACGGCGAGAAATTCATGGGCCGGGTGACGGTGCGTGAAGCGCTTACCAATTCGCTGAACGTGGCCACGGTAAAAGTGGCGGAGCTGATCGGATACGGGCGCGTGGTGCAGATTGCGCGGCAGATGGGGCTGGGCAACAACATTCGCGCGACGCCGGCAGTGGCGCTGGGCGCGTACGAGATGACTCCGGTGGACGTTGCGGCAGGCTATACGGCGTTTGGCCAAAATGGCGTGCGAGCCGAACCGCAATTCCTGCACGAGATGGTGAGCGCGAACGGAGCGATGCTGGAGAAAACCTCGCCGGAGACCCACAGCGTGCTGGATCCGCGAGTAGCGTACTTGGTGACCAGTTTGTTGAAGGACGTTTTGAACAAGGGCACGGGCGCGACGGTGCGGGCGCGGGGGTTCAGTTTGCCCGCTGCGGGAAAAACCGGAACTTCGCGAGACGGCTGGTTTTCCGGATTCACATCGAACCTGGTGACCGTGATCTGGATCGGATTTGACGACAACCGCGACTTGGGATTCGCCGGCGGCCAGACGGCCGCACCGATTTGGGCGGATTTCATGAAGAAGGCGACGACGCTACCGGGCTACCGCAACGTGAAGGATTTCGACATACCCGAAGGTGTACAGTCGGTGATGATCGATCCGGAGTCGCTGGAACTGGCGACTTCAGGCTGTCCGACTACCCGCGAAGAAGTGTACGTGGGCGGGTCGGCGCCGACGCAGTACTGCGAACTGCACGGCGGGGGCCATGGGATCATCTCTTCGGCAGGCTCGGTGCTGTCACACATTTTCGGCGGGGGACAGCCGGCGGCGCCGGCCGACCCGTCAAAACCCAACGGAACCGGTGCCCCAGGTGAGACAAAAACGGTCGTTGGGCCGGATGGGAAGCCGCTAGAAGCGCCCGCTGCTGACGATGACCAGAAAGATAAGAAAAAGAACCCTTTGAAGAAGATTTTTGGTATCTTTGGAGGCAAGAAGAAGGACTCCGACAAGCAGGATAAGCAGCAACAGCCGCAAAAGCCGCCGGAGAAGGGAGAGTCGCCATGACGCTTTACAGGATGGCGGTTCCAGCAGCAGTACTCCTCGCAAGTTTCAGTCTCACCTCCGCTGGACAGGTCACCGACGATACGCCAACTGCCGCAAATTTTACCGCGCCGGTGCAGACGCCTACGCAGGGGGCCCCTACGCCCGGGGCGCAAAAGTTGTCGCCCGAAGAGATGGCCGACATTTTGATGGCGCGGAAGGACTACCGCGAAGCCGCGCTTTCTTATCGCCGGCTGGTGGATCAGAATCCGCGCAGCGCAATTTACTGGAACAAGCTGGGCATCGCACTCCATCAGCAAGAGGATCTGGGCAACGCCCTGAAGTCGTATCAGCAGGCCGTGAAGATGGATCCGAAGTACGCGGACGCGCAGAACAACATTGGGACGATTTGGTATCAGCGAAAAAAATTCGGAAAAGCGATTCGTTCCTACCAAAAAGCGATCAAGCTCCGCACAGATATGGCCGTGCTCTACAGCAACCTGGGCTACGCGTACTTCGGCGAGAAGAAGTACGAAGAATCGATTGGCGCGTTCCGCCAGGCGCTGGCGCTGGACCCGCAATGCTTTGAACACAATTCGTCGCGTTCCGGTTCGCTGTTGCAGGACCGCTCGGTGAGCGATCGCGGCAGATTTTACTTCCTGCTGGCGAAGTCCTTCGCACAAGCCGGCAATATCGAAAGAAGCCTGGTCTATTTGCGCAAAGCCAAAGAGGAAGGCTATGGCGCGATGAACGAAGTAAAAACAGATCCGGCCTTCGCGGCCATGGTGATGCTGCCGGAAACGCAAGAGATTTTGCTACCGAAAACGGCTGATCCCACGCAACCCTAAGCAAAATTCCTGCATAACAAGCGGATGCCCGCCGATCCGTGTTGCAGCAGGTCTAGCAACACGCTTCGTTCTTGCGCGTTAAGTGATTCCCGCTCTGTTACAATTTGCGCATGAAATGGAAGCTGCTGAGGATGCTGTGCCTGATCGCTTATGCGACGGTCTGTGTAGCTTCGCTTTGCAGCCAGACAACGGCTCCCGGACGACCCGTCGTACCCGCCTCGCAGGGAATTTTCCTGGTCTTTCCTTTTGAAAATGACGGAGCGAACGCGCGCCTGGACTGGCTTTGCGAAGGGCTGGAAGAATTGACCATTCAGCGGTTGTCCGCTGCAGGGCAGAAGGTTTTTACGCATGCCGGCCGGACGGCAGAACTGGATCGCTATGGGCTTCCTTACAACGCGCAGTTCAGTCACGCGACCATGCTGCGGATTGGCGCGGACTTGGACGCCGACTTTGTGGTCTTCGGGAAGTTCTCTTCGGAAGGGAAATCACTAACCATCGAATTGCGTGCCTTGCGCGTGAATCCCACGAAATTGTCCGAAGTTGTTCGCGAAAGCGGAACGCTCGATTCGCTGATGGAGCTGAACAGCAAAGCAGTGTGGAAGCTGTTGGCAGCGAACGACAAGGGGTGGCCCATCAATCTGGCCGAATTTTCGCAATTGCAGCGCCCGCTACGATTGGACGCATTCGAACATTACATTCGGGGTTTGTTGGCTACCGATGACGACGGCAGAGTGCGTGAGTTGCGCGAATCGGCACGGCTCGATCCGGATTGGCCGTCTCCGGCGTTTGCGCTGGGACAGGCATATTTTTCGCGGCGCGATTGCGAATCGGCGCTGCCGTGGCTGGCAAAAGTGCCGGCGGGGAGTTCGCTTTCAGCGGAAGCAATGTTCACCACGGGGGTTTGTCGGCTGGTGATGAACCAGCCGGACAAGGCCGAGGAAACGTTCGGTGCGCTGGAAAATAATCTGAAAAACGACCTGGTGGCCGGCGCGGAACTGCCCGAAGTGCTGAACAATCTGGCGCTGGCGCGAGCACGCCGGGGAAATACGACGGCCGCGGCTTCGGGTTTGCTGCGGGCGCTGGACCTCGATCCGGACGAAGACGATTATCCATTTAACCTCGGCTTGTTGTATCTCCGCGGGAACGATGCGACCACGGCGGCAAAATATTTTCGCGAGGCCTCAGATCGCGAGCCGGAAAATCCCGAAGATCGTGCAATGCTGGTTTACGCGCTGGAGAAAACCGGCAATAAAACCGAGGCCGCTCAGGAGCGCAATTCGGCGATTGAGACGATTGGCCTAAATTCACTTCCTCCGGTTAAGCCGGAAAGCTTTGCCCGGCTGGACCGAGTTTCAACGGACTTGGATGTAACCACGCTGCAGCTGCAGATTGCTTCGCGCGATACGAATGGCGCCACGACCGGGAGTTCTGGTTCCTCGGCAGTCAGTTCGCCGACCTCGCTCGTGCGTAAGGGCAGGCAGGAACTGGCAGCGGGGCGCGTGGACGCGGCGGAGGCGGATTTTCGCGCGGCACTAGCGGCGGCGCCAAACGATCCAGCCGCGCACCGCGGGATGGCCGAAGTGCTGCGACGCAGGTCGAAGCGAGCGGAAGCAATTCAGGAATTGCAAGCGGCGCTGTCGGGTCGGGATTCGGCGGTAGATCGCACCACGTTGGCGCGAATTTATCTGGAACAAAAGAAGCCGGAGCTGGCGAAGAGCGAATTGCAGAAAGCGTTGAAGATCGCGCCGAATTACTCGGAAGCGCGGCAGCTACTGGACGTTTTGCAAAACGGGAACGGAAAAGCGGCGTTACCATGAAGCCGTTGAAAAAATGCCGCGCGACGGCTCGCGCATTCCTTTTGGCGAGTGTAGCGATGTCGGCGCTGGTGTTGTTCCTCCCTGCAGCGAGCATCTCAGACGAAAATTTGACGCGACCACTGGTGATGGGTCTCAACCTGGACGGGGAGGTGGAGCCGGTTCTGGCCACGTATATTGACGAAGGATTGGCTGAAGCGGCGCGACGGAACGCCTCGCTCGTACTGGTCACGATGGATACGCCGGGCGGACTGAGCGATTCCATGAAGGACATCATTCAGCATGTCTTGGCGTCGCCAGTGCCGGTGGCTGTGTATGTTGGGCCGACGGGAGCGCGCGGCGCTTCGGCGGGCTTTTTCATCTTGATGAGTGCGGATGTGGCGGCGATGGCGCCGGGCACGCGGACCGGCGCAGCTTCACCGGTGATTGCGATCGGCGGATTCACGATCGGCGTAGACGAAGTATTACGCCGAAAAATCATGAACGACGCCATGGCGTTTCTTCGCAGTTATACGGAAAAACGCGGGCGCAACGCGAAGCTGGCGGAAACGGCGGTCACGGATGCGCGCGCGTTTACCGAGAAGGAAGCGCTGGACGGGAATTTGATCGAGCTGGTGGTGGCCTCGCCGGAAGAGTTACTGCGCAACCTAGATGGCCGGACGGTGGCGCGCTTCGACGGCAGCAAGGCGACGCTGAAACTGACGAATTATCAAAGGGCGTCGTTTGAATTGTCGGCACGGCAGAAGTTTCTGTCGCGCATCGTCGAACCGGATATGTTTTTCCTGCTGTTGATTCTGGGTACGCTCGGCCTGTATGCGGAGTTTACCCATCCCGGAGCGGTGATTCCGGGAGTCGTGGGAGCGATTTGTTCGGTTCTGGCGCTCTACGCTATGCATCTCTTGCCGGTGAATATCGCCGGCGTGTTGCTAATCCTGACTGCTGTGACGCTGTTTGTGCTGGAGGCAAAGTTTACGAGCCACGGAGTCTTGTTGCTAGGCGGCGTGATCGCCATGGTGTTCGGTGCGATATTTCTGATTCGGTCGCCGCTGACAACGGGAGGGGTGAGCCTGGGCATGGCGGTTGCCGTGACGCTTCCGTTCGCCGCCATCAGCGTGTTTTTAATGAGACTGGTGCTACGCTCACGCAGATGGAAACCGGCGGCGGGTGCAGAGGAACTACTCAGCGAACAGGGAGTAGCGGTTTCGGGACTGAAGCGTGGCGAAGAGGGCATGATCCGGATTCACGGTGAGACGTGGCGGGCGGTGTCGTCGGAAGACGTGGCCGCAGGAGCGCCAGTGCGGGTAAGGCGCATTGAGGGTTTAAAACTGCATGTCGTGCCTGCTTCCGAGGGACCGGGAAAAAGTTTGTGAAGGCGTGATGCATTAAAAGAAGGCGGGGCAGCGATTATGAATATCGTACTGGTGGGGATTGCTTTCGCAGTGTTTCTTGTTCTGATTTGGATTCGCAATTCGATCTACATCATCAAGGAATGGGAACGCGGCGTGGTGCTGCGATTGGGGAAACTTTTGCCGCAGGCGAAATCCAGCGGTATCAACTTTGTGTTCTACCCCATTGAAACGTTGCAACGGGTCAGTCTGCGACTGGAGACGTTGGACGTGCCGCCGCAGGACATTATCACGCATGACAACGTTTCCGTGAAGGTGAACGCAGTATGTTACTTCCGGGTAGTAGACGCAAACCTGGCGATTTCCCAGGTGGCGAACTATCAGTACGCGACTTCACAATTGGCGCAAACTACGCTGCGAAGCGTAGTCGGGCAGTTCGATTTGGACGAGATTTTGGCGCAGCGGGATAAAGTGAACGGCAAGTTGCAAATTATTCTGGACCAGGACACCGAGCCCTGGGGCATAAAGGTCAGCAAAGTCGAAGTGAAGCAGGTGGACATTCCGGAGCAGATGCAGCGGGCAATCGCGCGGCAAGCCGAGGCGGAGCGCGAGCGCCGGGCGAAGGTCATTCATGCGGACGGCGAATTCGAAGCGTCGCAAAAGCTGGCCGATGCCGCCAAAGTCCTGGAGACGCAGAAGTCTGCCATCCAGTTGCGTTACCTACAGACACTAACGGAGATAGGTGTCGAGAAGAACACAACGATTGTGTTTCCGCTGCCCATAGATATCATTAATAGCTGGGTGGAGAGTTTGGGAGGGCAGAAAAAGTAGATGGGGGCAGGCAAGCGATCCGGCGCGGGGGAGCGCGTACTGGAAGGACGGCATGTGATTGGGCTGTTTTTTCTCATGCTGCTTTTTTCGGGCGTGTTTTTTACGCTGGGCTATGTGATGGGCAAGAATCAGCTGGATGGGCAAGTGCGCGCGGCTTCGACGCACGGCTCTGATGCTGTGTTGCCGCTGAAACCGGACGCGCCCAAACAGGGAAAGATCCCCGTCAGCACGCCCGATCCGTCAGTTCCGCCCAGTGACACGACCGCGGCACCCCCCAGCTCCGAATGGGAGTTTTACCGCGCGGGAGAGAAGAAAGCGTCGAACGATCATTTGAAGCCGGGCCCGACAATCGCAACGTCTCCAGCTGCTCCGCCCAAGACGATCGCGACCAGCGCTAAGACTTCGCTCCAGCCGACGGCGATCGGGAAATCTGGTTCGCCAAATATTCCCAAAGGTGCCTATTTGTTGCAGGTCGCCGCGGTGCGGTCGGAGGGGGATGCTGTTTCCCTCGCAGGCGAATTACGCAAGAAGAAATTTCCAGCGTTCGTGCAAGCGCCGCAGGGCGATAAGTATTACCGCGTACAAGTTGGTCCATACAATGATCAAAAGGCCATGCAGACCGCGAAGAAGGGTCTGGAAACTTCGGGCTTCAAAGCGATCATCAAGCACTAATGCCGGGGCGCACTTGGCGGTTCTGGCTTCCCTCTGATTCTCAGGCAAATTATTCAACTTTGTTTCGGCTTGTCGTTTCCGCTATTGCGGGTGCCGGACTGTCGTTGTCGTTCACGTGGATGAATTTGTCTGTGTACGCATGGGTCAGCGTCAGCGTGCTTATGATGATGGCGCTGAGTGCCAAGCCGCGCGTCGCGTATCTTTGCGGACACGTGCATGCGGTGGCGTTCGTGTTGTCGTCGGTGCCGTGGATTGCGGAGGTGCTGGCGGTGCATGGCGGCATGTCGCGGCTGGCGGGATGGAGTGTGTTGTTGCTAATCGCCATGGCCTGGGGGGTGCTGACGGGCGGATTTACTTGGAGCGTAAACCGGATTGCGCGGACGAATGTAGTACTGGCGTGCGCGGCGGCTCCGTTTTTGTGGGTGACGTTTGAATTTGCGCGCGCGCACCTGCCGGAGATCAGCTTCCCCTGGAACCTGCTGGGCTATTCCGCGGCACAGAACTTAGCGCTGGCGCAGTTGACTACGGTTACAGGGATTTACGGATTGTCGTTTGTAATGGCGGCGTTCAATGCATTGCTGGCGTGGGCCGACGCTGCAAAGACCTCGAGTCTCGCAAAGCGTTCAATCCTGATTGGCGTTTCGATCGCGGCGCTACTGATCGCGGCGTTTGTGGGAACACGATTCGTACCCACTGCAACCGCAAATCATTTCGCGCGAGCCGTACAGCCGAACTTTCCAGAAGTGGAGTCTTATGCGGCGGATTGGTTTCAGAAATATGCAGGCGACATGGACGAACTTGAGGAATTGAGCTTTGCGCGATCGTCGCATCCGACGGACTTAATTGTGTGGCCCGAAGCGCCGGCGCCGTTTTCCTGGCAGGACAATCAGTTTTCGAAGCGCGCGTCGCGTCTGGCGATTCGCGTGGGGCATCCGTTTCTTGCCGGCGTGATTGAGTGGAAAAGCGAAATGCTCGCGTCGGGCCATATGGGGCAAGCACCATACAACAGCGCCGTATTAATAGACCCGCAGGGCCAAAGAGTGTTTGTGTACGATAAGCGCCATCTCGTGCCGTTCGGCGAGTACGAACCTTTCCCGCTGATTCACCGCGTGGTGCAAAGCGTTTCAGACGAAGTCGGCGGCTTTCACAAAGGAACGGCGGCGGTGGTTGGCTCTTTGCCGGACGGATATAGGTTTGGCGTGTACATTTGTTATGAGGCCATTTATCCGGATGAAGTCCGCGAATTCGCCGCGCAGGGCGCGAACCTGCTGATTAATATTTCGAACGACGGATGGTTCGGCAAATCCGCTGCGGCCAACCAGCACTTGCGGATGGCGCGGGTGCGCGCGGTAGAGAACCGGCGGTGGGTGTTGCGCGTCACTAATAGCGGGCTGACAGCGGCGATTGATCCCTACGGCCGCGTGTACCAGACGATTCCGCGTGATGTGCGAGGATCCGTGGATTTGCCGTACGATTTCCGCACAGACACTACGCTCTACACGCGGTTCGGCGACTGGTTCGCTTGGATGTGCGTAGTGGTTTCGGTTATTCTGCTTGCCAATACTTTTTGGAAGAAGCCATGATCCTTGAAGACCTGCAGTATCGCTACGAAGGTTTGAAGCAGCGCATCACGCTCGTGCGGAGCTATCTTTGACGCATCGCTTTTCCGCGAACAGCTAAAGAGCCTCGAAGAAAAAATCGCGCAGCCAGACTTCTGGAACGATCAGGAGAAGGCCCAGTCCGTCCTACGCGAGCGCAAACGAGCCGAAGATCAGATCGCCGCGGAGGCCAAGCTCGATTCGCTAGTCGGCGACATCGAGACCTACATCAACCTGGCGCAGGAAGAGACCAATGCGGCGCAGCGCGAAGACTTGCTGAAAGACCTCGATCGCGAGTTAACCGGCGCCGATGCTTACATTTCCGAACTGGAGACGCGCACCCTGCTCTCGGGTGAAACCGATCACCTGAACGCCATTATGACCATCAAGCCTGGCGCGGGCGGCACGGAATCGCAGGACTGGGCTTCGATCTTGCTTCGTATGTACCTGCGCTGGGCGGAGCGCAAAGGACTGGGCGCATCGGTGTTGGATGAAACGGCGGGCGAAGAAGCCGGCATCAAGAACGCGACAGTGCAGTTTTCCGGTGAGAATGCCTACGGTTTGCTGGCCGGCGAAACCGGCGTGCACCGGTTGGTTCGTATTTCTCCGTTCGACCAGGCGGCTCGGCGCCACACATCTTTTGCGTCTGTTTTTGTAATTCCAGAAGTCGACGACCGCATCGAAATCAACATCAAGCCCGACGATCTAAAGGTGGACACGTTCCGCTCCGGCGGTAAGGGCGGCCAGAACGTCAACAAGGTGGAAACCGCCGTGCGCATCACGCACCTTCCCACCGGCGTGGTCGTAGCCTGCCAAATGGAGCGCAGTCAGCACAAGAATCGCGAAATGGCTATGAAGATGTTGCGCTCCAAGCTGTACGATCTGGAAATCAAGAAGCGCCAGGAAGAAACCGACAAGCTGGACGAAACGAAAATGGACATTTCCTTCGGCAGCCAGATTCGCTCGTATGTTATGCAGCCTTACCGGATGATCAAGGACCACCGCACCAAATTTGAGGTGGGCGACGTGGATCGCGTGCTCGACGGTGACATCGATCCCTTTATCCGTTCCTACCTGATGGCCAAGAAAACGAAGGGCCGGCTAACGGCCGAACCGGACGACGACAATGAATAGGCGCGCCGTTACCGTCCCATAGCTGCGCAACAGGTTGATGCGCCGCTCAGTCTTTATACGGATCAAACTCATTCGAGCCCGCCATCGCTACACCTACCGGCGTCAACGTATGCAAAACCCGAACGGTATCCCCGTGTTCGTTGAGCACCTCATCGAGTCGCTTATAGCAGTGTGGCGATTCATCGACGCCGGCCCCACGCAGCTCGACACCCGCATGTTTCACCCAATCGCGCATCATCTCCGGTGTTACTTTGCCGGGACGCAAGATTTGGCCGGTCTTGCGGTCCGTTTTACCCTTGGCTTCCAGACGGCCCATCACGCGGCCTGCGCCGTGAACCGTGCTGTACATTGAATGCCTGGCCGAATCGTTCTCCACGCCTTCGAGAATGACGGAAGTTTCCCCCATGGTGCCGCCAACAAAGCCTTGTTGCCCGGGGAAAGCAGGCGTGGCGCCTTTTCGTACCACCCAGAGTTCTTCGCCCTGGTGTGTTTCGCGCCATGCGAAGTTGTGATGGTTGTGAACCTCTTCCACAATCCCCGCACCCAAGATCCGCGCGACGCGCCCGCAGACCCAATCGCGGCCCGCGTAAGCATACCTGCCGGCCAGGTGCATGGACTCGAGGTACTGTTCACCGAGATCGCTACTCGATGGAATCACGCACGGCTCAACGTCCATGCCATCGTTCGCGCCTGCCTTCTGCAGGAACCACGTGGCGATCTTGTGACCCAGTCCGCGCGATCCGAAGTGCACGCCGATCCAAACGCGATCCATCTCGTCGGTGAACAGGTCGACATAATGATTGCCGGAGCCGACTGTGCCGAGTTGCTGTCGCGCCATTTCCTTCAATGGCGCTGCAGGCTGCGTTTTCCAAGCCGGGTCATCGAACAAATCATGGTCCACTTGCTGGTTGTTTCGGCGCCCGACACCAAAACTTACGGTACTCCATACGTCGTCCATGATCCGCGCAATGTTCGCGCGCAATTCTTGGCCCGGCATAGTTACGCGAACCGCTTTGTTGCCGCACGCGATGTCGTAGCCGACACCGGACGGGCTGATGGCGTCGCGATAGGCGACTACGCCGCCGATGGGTACCGCATAGCCCTTGTGGTGGTCTGCCATCAAGGCGACCCGGTCGGCAGTTAGCGCGCAGGTCTTAATCTGAGAGACCGCACCCTCGTCGGGAATGCCCCAGACCGGAATTTCGTTAATAAATTGCATAATTATCGCGCCGGTTCGATTCTAACGGCTCAGGCAGGCTCCTACAACTCGAGGGGCGCGCGCATCGTTCCCGCTCAATGCGGTATTTCGCCGTTCACTGCTTGAATAAGCTAATTGAATTCAATGCGTTGCCCAAAGCTCCCGAGAATGCTATTTTGGATAGTCGGGCCAAGTGCGTCCAAACGCGTTGTTGCGCGACAACTTAGCAGTCAAACCGAACTGTGCACGGGCATAGCAGCACTTCCTTGAGGATCGTCCCTAGTTAGACCTGACCGGAAGAGGACCGCTAACCCCAGAGGAGCGTTCGTTGAGCGAAGGACTACAGAACTACCTGTTTACCTCGGAATCCGTTACCGAGGGTCACCCGGATAAAATTGCCGACCAGATTTCCGATGCGGTGCTAGATGAAGTCATGCGGCAAGATCCCAAGGGCCGCGTTGCCTGCGAATCGCTGGTGACCACTGGCCTCGCGGTAGTGGCGGGTGAGATCACCACTTCGGCCCACATTGATTACGACCAATTGGTGCGCGATACCATTCGCGGCGTCGGCTACGATCGGGCGAAGTATGGCTATGACGGCGAAACCTGCGCGGTCATGTGCACCGTCAAGCGCCAGTCACCGGACATCGCCATGGGCGTGGATACCGGTGGCGCGGGCGACCAGGGCTTGATGTTCGGCTTTGCCTGCGACGAAACGCCCGAACTGATGCCTATGCCCATCCAGTTGGCCCACCAGCTCACCTTCAAGCTTTCCGAAGTTCGCAAATCCAAAAAAGTTGATTTTCTCCGGCCCGACGGCAAGTCGCAGGTCACCATCGAATACCGCAAAGGCAAGCCTGCGCGTGTGGATGCAGTGGTGATTTCCACGCAGCATGGCGAAGCGGTTTCCAACGACGATCTTCGAAACGCCGTCCTCGAACATGTGATCAAGCCAGTGGTTCCTGTTTCCATGCTCGACAAAAACACCAAGTACTACATCAATCCAACGGGCCGCTTTGTAATTGGCGGACCCATGGGTGATGCGGGATTAACCGGCCGCAAGATTATTGTGGACACGTACGGCGGCTACAGCCGTCACGGCGGCGGCGCCTTTTCCGGCAAGGACCCGTCCAAGGTGGACCGCTCGGCCTGCTACCTGGCACGCTACATCGCGAAGAACGTTGTGGCGGCTGGGCTTGCAAGCAAGGCCGAAGTTCAGCTCGCCTATGCCATCGGCGTTGCGGAGCCGGTTAGCGTGATGGTGGACAGTTTCGGCACTGCGACGATTTCCGAGGAGCGCATCACTGAAATCGTTCGCGAAAACTTTAAACTTACGCCCAAGGGCATCATCGAGACGCTGGATTTGCGCCGTCCGATCTACAAGCCAACCGCGGCTTACGGCCATTTCGGCCGCTCTGGTCCTGGTTTCACCTGGGAAAAGACGGATCGCGCCGATGCTCTGCGAAAGGCTGCCGGCGCTACGGCCGAAGTTGCTGCACGCTCGTAATTTCGATTAACAAAATTGGATGGCTCGTTGTCATTTGATTTTTCCCCGTCGCGACAAGCCATCTTCTATCCCGACCGCTGCAGTTTTGGAACTCACTCAAGGAGCATGTTTGTGGCGACAGCTGAACTCAAGAAGGGCGACGTAAAAGATATCGCGCTGGCCGATGCCGGCAAGCGCAAGATCGAATGGGCGCAGCAACAGATGCCGGTGCTGCAGCTGATCCGCAAACGGTTCATCAAGGACCAGCCGCTGAAAGGGCTGCGCGTTTCGGCTTGTCTGCACGTGACCAGCGAAACCGCGAACCTGATGATCACACTGCGCGACGGCGGTGCGGACGTGGTGCTGTGCGCATCCAACCCACTTTCCACGCAGGACGAAGTCGCCGCTTCGCTGAATCGCGACTTCAACATTCCGACCTACGCGATTAAGGGCGAAGACAACGACACGTATTATTCGCACCTGCGTGCCGCCCTCGAACATCAGCCGCAAATGACCATGGACGACGGTGCTGACCTGGTCACCATGCTGCTCACCAAGCGTACGGATCTTGTCGCGAACGTGATTGCTGGCACCGAAGAAACTACCACCGGAGTAATTCGTCTTCGCGCCATGGCCAAGGATGGCACGCTGAAGTATCCGGTCATCGCCGTGAACGATGCCCAGACCAAGCACTTTTTCGACAATCGCTACGGAACGGGGCAGAGCACGCTGGACGGCGTGATTCGCGCCACCAACCTGTTGCTTGCCGGACTGAAGGTGGTTATCGCCGGTTACGGCTGGTGCGGCCGCGGTGTGGCTATGCGCGCCAAGGGTTTGGGCGCCGATGTGATCGTCACTGAAATCGACCCGGTGAAGGGAATCGAAGCCGTGATGGATGGCTTCCGCGTTTTTCCCATGGCCGACGCTGCCAAGGAAGGCGACGTTTTTATCACCGTTACCGGCAACAAGAACGTCATCCGTGCGGAACACTTTGAACTCATGAAATCCGGCGCAGTAATTTGCAACAGCGGCCACTTCAACGTCGAAATTGATATCCCCGCGCTCGAGCGGCTGTCCAGCGGCAAGCGCGAAGTTCGCCCGCTGGTGGACGAATACCAGCTAAAGGACGGGCGCAGAATTTGCCTGATCGGCGAAGGTCGCTTGGTCAACTTGGCCACTGCGGAAGGTCACCCAGCTTCGGTGATGGATATGAGCTTCGCTAACCAGGCTCTGTCGGCCGAATATCTTGTCAAGAACTCCAAGGACCTGAAGGCTCAGGTCTACGTGGTTCCCGAACATCTGGACAAGGAAATCGCGCGGCTCAAGCTCGAATCCATGGGCCACAAACTCGACAAACTCACTCCCGAACAGGAACACTATCTGGCCTCTTGGCAAGAAGGAACCTGAGTCGCTAGCGAGTTGACGCGCGTGGTATCTTGTTGGGGCACGGTTCTTCGTGCCCCTTCTTTTTTTGGAATCAACCGGTGATGCAATGTGGGATTTGACGGCAGTTGCTCTGGAAATGGCGAAGCTGCGCGGCGCAACGTATGCGGATGCTCGGCTGATGCACCTTCGGCAGCGCGACCTGACCACTAAGAACGGTCAGGTCGGCACGTTGGCGCAATCGGAATCCATCGGAATTGGTATTCGCGTACTTGCCAATGGTGCCTGGGGATTTGCTTCCACCGACCGGTTGAATCGTCAGCGCGTCGCCGCCTGCGCCGCGCAGGCCGTTTTCATCGCCAAGGCTTCCGCCTTAGCCAAACGCGGCGACACAAGAATGGTTCCAGTAGATCGGTATGTGGACAGTTGGCAGGCGCCATTGCGGACGGATCCCTTTGAGATTCCCTTGGAGTCGCAGCTGGATTTACTGCTAAAAGCCGACGCCGCGATGCGAGCCATCAAAGGCGTTACGCTGACGGAAACTGACATGCAGTTCCGCAAGATTGATTCGTGGTTCGCTTCCAGCATTGGTTCGCGCATTCATCAACGAAAAGTGATTTCTGGCGGCGGGATCGCCGCAACTTCATTCAAGGGCAGCGAAATCCAAAAGCGTTCCTACCCTAACAGTTTTGGCGGGCAGTACGCTTTGGCGGGCTACGAATTGATTGAGTCGCTGGATCTACTGCGCCACGCCTCGCGGGTCGCCGAAGAATCGGTAGCACTGCATTCCGCCGCGCAATGTCCGGAGAAGACCGGTACGCTGTTGCTCGATGGTAGCCAGCTTGGTTTGCAGATTCACGAATCGGTCGGCCATCCGATCGAACTCGACCGAGTCCTCGGCCAGGAAGCCAACTTCGCCGGCACCAGTTTTCTGACGCTCGACAAGCTCAACAAACTTAAGTATGGCTCGGACATCGTTAACGTGGTGGCCGACGCGCGCCTCGACCACGGCCCCGGACTCGGCACCTTCGCTTACGACGACGAAGGCGTCCCCGCTCAGTGTACCGACATCATCAAGGATGGCCAGTTCCGCGGCTACCTCTCCAACCGTGAAACGGCCAAGTTGATTGGCCTTAATCGCTCTTCCGGCACCATGCGCGCAGAAAGCTGGAATCGCTTGCCCATCATCCGCATGACCAACATCAGTTTGAAGCCGGGCTCGGGCACGCCTGACGAACTGATCGCCAGCACCGATGACGGCATCTGGATGGAAACCAATCGTTCCTGGTCCATCGACGATCGCCGCTATCAATTTCAGTTCTCCACAGAAATCGGCTGGGAAATCAAAGGCGGCAAGAAAGTGCGCATGTTCAAAAATCCCAGTTACAGCGGAATCACCACGGAATTCTGGAATTCCTGTGATGCCATTTGCGGAAGGGAATATTGGAACCTGTGGGGCACGCCGAATTGCGGAAAGGGCCAGCCGATGCAAACCATGGGCACTGGCCATGGAGCGGCACCCGCGCGTTTTCGGAACATAAAGATCGGCACAGCGTTTTCGGGACACTAAGAAATGACAAAGAGTTCGAAGAACGGAACGGCCGGCACACTGTCGTCAGTGGCCGAGCTGAGAAAGATCATCGACGCCGTATTGCACCTCGGGAAAGCAGCCGGAGCGGATGAAACCGAAGTTCATCTGGACGAAACGATCGACGCGCTGACCCGCTTCGCGAACAACGCGATCCACCAGAATGTTGCAGAGCATGGAATCACGGTTTCCATAAGGACCGTGGTCGATGGCCGCACCGCTCGCGCGACGACCAATCAGCTCGAAGAAGATTCATTGCGCAAGGCCGTTGACTCTTCCTTGCAGTTGGCGCACAGCCAGCCTCGGGATCGCAACTTATTGCGGATGCCGGCCAAACAGCGATATCGCCCAGCGAACCGCTTTTCACGCGAAACCGCCGCGCTAAGCGCCGAAGCGCGCGCTCGAGCCGTGAAGCAAGCCAGCGATCTGGCCATTCGCAATGGACAGGTGGCTGCCGGTATATTTTCGTCAGGCCAGTCGCAACTTGCGCTCGGCAACTCCCGTGAACTGTTTGCCGCGTATCGCCAAACTCACACCGAGTTTTCCATCACCATGCAGGACGATCCCGCGGCGAGCTGGGCCAAGGCCAACTCCGGCGAAGTGCGAAACATTAATCCTCAAGCTCTGGCCAAGCGCGCCAGCGAAAAAGCCAGCATGGCCAAGGATGCCAAGGAACTCGCTCCCGGCAAATACACCGTAATTCTCGAACCAGCCGCTGTGCTCGATCTCGTCGGTTTCCTTTTTTACGATTTCGCCGCGACCGCCCTGGAAGATCAGCGTTCTTGCCTCAACAAACGCATGGGCAAACCGCTTTTTGGCAAAAACATCTCGATCGTGGACGACGTCTACCATCCGCTCCAGTTGGGAGCTCCATTTGACGGCGAAGGCATGCCGCGTCAGCGCGTTTCATTGGTAGAAAAAGGTGTACCCAGGCATCTAGTCTACTCTCGCGCCAGCGCGAAAAAAGCTGGCAAGAAACCTACCGGCCACGGCTTCGGTTTGCCCAATGAATACGGTGAAGCGCCGATGAACCTTGTTTTTGGCGGCGGCGATTCTTCCGTCGAAAAAATGGTCGCCGGCACCGACCGCGGCATGCTAGTCACGCGCGTCTGGTACATCCGCGAAGTTGACCCCTATGAAAAGGTCATGACTGGCATGACCCGGGACGGCCTCTTTCTGGTGGAAAACGGCAAAGTGACCACCGCCGTGCGCAATTTCCGCTTTAACCAATCTCTGATCGAACTCCTACAGAACGTTCAAGAAATGGGTCGGTCGGTCCGTGCCACCGCCGAGGAAGCCTTCGAAATGGTCGTTCCCGCCATGAAGGTCGCCGGCTTCCACTTCACCGAACCCACCAAATTCTGACCTTTTTCGTCGTTCCCGCCGCAAAACCTCTGCAATCAGAAATTCAATTTTGAATATCGAATTTCTGCGTTGTACAGAGTCCTCCCTCTGCCCCTATAAACGAACATGGACCTGCCGTCCCATTGGCGCCAGTGGCGGTCGAGCGATCGTGTGCGCCCCAACTGGGGCCACCCGGACCATGACGCCTGCGGCACCGGCTTTATCGCCCGCCTCGGCGGACCCGCCGGTCACGACATCGTTGATTACGCCCTCACCGCCCTCGAACGCCTGACGCATCGCGGTGGCGTCGACGCCGACGGAGCCAGCGGCGACGGTGCTGGCCTGCTGGTTGCATTACCCACACAATTTTTCAAAGCCCAAGCCGCTGAGCAGGGAATCGCGCTTCCCGAGCAGTTCGGGTTAGGCTTCGCTTTTTTTCCGTCCGACGCGGTAGCTGCCGCCAAAGCTGCCATCGAAACCGCCGCCGATCAAGAGCGCCTGCGCGTTCTCGGCTGGCGGCGCGTCCCGACCAATCCCAATTGCCTCGGACGCCGCGCGCTCGAAACCATGCCGGAGTCCTGGCAATTCTTCGTAGCGCCATTTCATGTTGCTCGCCACGCCGATCGCTTCGAGTGGCGACTGGCCATATTGCGCAAAAAAGCCGAATCCCTCCTCCCCGCGCGATGTTACGTTTGCTCGCTTTCTTCGCAGACCGTCGTCTACAAGGGCCTCCTCACGCCCTGGCAATTCCCGCAATTCTTTGAAGACGTCCGCCAGCCCTCGTTTGAAACGACATTCGTCATTTTTCACCAGCGCTACTCTACCAATACGCAGCCGGCCTGGGGCCTGGCACAACCCTTCCGCTACGTCGCGCACAACGGCGAAATCAACACCATCGTTTCCAATCGCCGCTGGCTCCGCGCCAAAGAAAAACAGCTCCGCGAAAAACTCACGGTCGGTTCCTGGTTTGCAACGCTCGAGCCGAACGTAAGCGACTCTGCCAGCTTTGATAACGCTCTTGAAGTCAAACTCCTCGAAGGTTTCTCCGCCGAAGAGTCCATGCTGGCCCTTGTTCCTCCGGCCTTTGAAAACGATCCGCTCCTCTCGCGCGACGTCAAAGGTGCTCTGGCTGCTCTCTCTCAACAAAGCGAACCCTGGGACGGTCCCGCCGCTCTGATTTTCTCCGACGGGCAATACGTTGGCGCGAAGCTCGACCGCAACGGTCTTCGCCCGATGCGCTACACGCTCACTCACGATGGCCTGCTCGTCGTCGGCTCCGAAACCGGCCTAGTCGATTTTGAAGAGTCCCGCATCGCCGAACGCCACCGCCTCGGGCCCGGCGAAATGATTATCGCCAAGCCCGAATCCAGCTTGCTGCTTCGCTGGCGCGACATCCTCAAGCGTCTCGGCGGCCATCAGTCCAAGCTCACGCCTCCAACCGTCCGCCGCCTCGACACCTCCGTCACGCCGCCGCCCTCCGCACAAGTCGAAGCGCCGCGTCGCACCGCGGCGGCCTGCGGCTGGACCGAAGACCAATTCAAAATTCTCTTCACCGCGCTGGTCCACGGCAAAGAAGCCGACTGGAGCATGGGCGATGACGCGCCGCCAGCGTTCCTCTCATCGCTGCCGCGCACGCTTTGGGATTACTGCAAGCAGCGTTTCGCGCAAGTCACCAATCCGCCGATCGATCCGTTGCGTGAAACGCACGTTATGTCGCTCGAAGTTCGCCTGCCCGGCAACACCGCTGCTCCGGGTGGAGTTGTGCTGCCGGGCCCGATTCTCGCGCAAGGCGAATTCGCCGATCTGGCCGCTCAATTCGGACCAGTGCAGTCCAGCAATTTTACGTTTCCTGCCGACACGGGAGTCCCGGGTGCACGAGGCGCAATCGCCCAGTGCTTATCTACCCCTCTGGGTGGCCACGCGCGCCCGGGGCTCTTCCTCCTGTCCGACCGCGGCATCGCGCAAGATCGCGCCGCGCTCCCTGCTCTGTTGGCTACTGCAGCGCTCTGGAAATCCATGGTGCGCGAAGATCTGTGGGACGTCCCGCTGGTCGTCGAAACCGCGCAAGCTTTCGATACCCATCACGTTGCGCTGCTCGTTGCCGCCGGTGCTAGCGCGGTCGTTCCGTATCTCACTGAACAGTTCGCCGAGGCCGAAGAGGCCGCTGGCTTCAACAAAGTTCGCAATGCCACTTACGCCGGCCTCCGCAAAGTGCTCGCCCGCATGGGCGTCTCCACGCTCGCCAGCTATCGCAACAGCTATCTTTTCGAAATTGTCGGCCTCTCGGAAGATCTCTGCGCCGAATTCTTCGAGGACGCCGCCGACTTCGCCGGGCAAAAAACTCTAGACGATTTGCTCGCAGACTATCTTCGCATGCACAGTGAATCCTTCGCCAAAACCGGCGAAGACATGCCCGACGCTGGCCTCTACCGCTTCCGCAAAGGCGCCGAGCTCCACGCTAATTCACCGGAAGTCGTTCGCCGCATTCACGCGCACGTTAAAGCGCCGCAGGCAGGGAAGTATCCCGCGTTTGAAGAACTTTCCGACACTAACGGCGTTGTCTTCTTGCGCGATCTGCTGGACACGGTTGCATCAACGCCAATTTCCATAGATGACGTCGAGCCGGCTGACTCCATCCTCAAAAAATTCAGTACGCAAGCCATGTCCCTCGGCTCGCTCAGTCCCGAAGCACACCGCACTCTCGCGCTCGCCATGAACGAACTCGGCGGCCGCAGCAACACCGGCGAAGGGGGCGAGGACCCCGATCTTTGGATCAACGAACCGCAGGCGGCAAACAAAATCAAGCAAGTCGCTTCCGGCCGCTTCGGCGTCACCTCTGACTATCTCGTCCATGCGCAGGAGCTCGAAATCAAAATGGCGCAAGGCTCCAAGCCCGGCGAAGGTGGACAGCTTCCCGCGAAAAAAGTCACGCCGTACATTGCGCGCATCCGCCACGCCACGCCTGGCACGCCACTCATCTCTCCGCCTCCGCACCACGACATCTACAGCATCGAAGATCTCGCGCAACTGATCCACGACCTTCGCGCCGTCAATCCACGCGCTCGCATCGGAGTCAAACTCGTTTCCGGCGCTGGCGTCGGCATCATCGCCGCTGGCGTTGCCAAGGCTGGCGCCGACGTCATCACCATCAGCGGCCACAACGGTGGCACCGGCTCTTCGCCGCTGACTTCCATCAAAAACACTGCTCTGCCCTGGGAAATCGGTTTGCGCGAAACCCATGAGACTCTGGTTCGCGCGGGTCTCCGTTCACGACTTTCTCTCCGCGTGGACGGAGGCCTGAAATTTTCCCGCGACGTCATCATCGGCGCGATTCTTGGCGCCGACGAATTCGGCTTCGGCACCGCCTCGCTTCTCGCTATCGGATGCGTGATGGCTCGCCAGTGCCATCTCAACACTTGCCCGGTCGGCATCGCCACGCAGGACGAAACGCTGCGCGCCCGCTTCACCGGAAAACCCGAAATGGTGATTTCCTATTTCCGCGCTCTTGCTGAAGAGGTTCGCAAAAAGCTCGCCGACCTCGGCGCCAATTCGCTCAGCGAACTTAAAGGCGCTTACGAAACCCTCCGCCCGCGTTCGCCGAACTATGCGGAAACGCCGGCGCTCGCGCT
>Ga0075424_100001508_pt1 | contig 20518 bp, 18 predicted proteins | sample SoiMethybrSBSTD3_FD_75301 | JGI IMG/M metagenome (GOLD analysis project Ga0075424, IMG submission 75301) | Bulk soil microbial communities from a Populus tree surrounding site in Tennessee, USA - Soil MetaG P. TD hybrid SBSTD3 | ecosystem: Environmental > Terrestrial > Soil > Tree plantation... | reverse complement strand
CAAATCGGTCCATGGGCTCTCCGGCGCTAGGTTCCCCCAAAGCCATTCTCGGTTCCTGCTATTGGGTATAACCCATAAGTCATCGGTCCCTCGCATCGTACTCATGATCAGGTCCCAACTTACGGAAAAATAGGACCAAAACGGCATGCCAGCCGTGCGGGTTAATTCGTACAAGCGGGGGAGAAGTTCCTGGCCTGGGCCGGGAGCTACTGGACCTAATTTAGTGGGATAGAAGGCGTAACCGCAGAAGGTATAGGCATCGCACGAGATCGCGTTATTGCCGAAATCGCGATGCCACTGGAAATATTCTTTGGGATCGACAAACGCCCAATCGTGCGGCGCACTGGGTTGGTCGGTTCGAAACGGCTTATCTAAACGTACAAAATTCAGGTCGCATACCATCAGCTTAATAATATTGCGAGGTTTTGTCGACTGCCCGTCCGTAGTGATGGAGGTTAACCTGCCTGCTGCATCCGAGCCGAACCCTAGCCCAGCCGTGCCAAGCACCGCTACACCCATGACAAAATCGCGGCGTGTGGTTCCGGACATTGTAGTTCCATCTTTAAAGTCATTGATTTCAGTTGAAGTATTAGACGAAACGGATCGCGGTTCCATATCGTTAGTTATCTCATCTTCTGCGCTGCTGCATCTCCAAGACTATTGTCTTATGCGCCATCGCCGCATACCGCCCCGGCGTAGTCCGCCAACACTAGCATGCTAGCTATTCGCCACGTTCTTGGATCTCTTGATGCCTGACGAGAACAGTCGACATCGAATAGTCTTGGATGGGGACGTAGAATATTCCGATACCTAGCTCAAAATCGTCGATAGAAACGCATTGAGTGCAGAAAACTCCTTTTCTACACTGTTCCTGGAGTACAACTCATCTACTTTTGAACGTTCTCCTATCTCTACCCTCGGGCACCGCCGAATCAAGAATTAAAATACGAGCCTAAGACCCAGCTGCACGTTGAACGGCTCCCCCAATCCTATGCCGGGTGCGCCGTTGTAGTCGCCAACCGTGTCGCTACTTTGGCCGAAACCAGGGCCAAGGAAGGGGTTCACAGGAGCTAGATTCACGCGGTTGAAAACATTGAACATCTCGATCCGAAATTGTGCTCGTAGGCTTTCTTTGATAGGGATGTCCTTAAAGATCGAAAGATCAACATCCGCAAGGCTAGGGTTGTGGAACTGATTGCGGTGCACGGTTCCCCAGGTCCCTTGGGAAGGCTCCGTAAACGCAGACGGATTGACCCATTGTACGTACGAGTTGTTTACTAGCGTATGGGATACGCTGGCCCATGGATCGCCGATCTGGACAGCCCGTTCTGTGTTTTCACCTGTACCGCTGTAGTCTGCATCCGCATACGGGGAGAAAGGCAATCCCTTGTTAATCACGATTCGGCTATTCAGTTGCCATCCATAAAGCAGCCACTGGGGACCGATCGACGAAGCGGGAACCTGGTAAGTCACGACGCCCGTAAAGCGATGCGGCTGATCGAAGGTAGAATTACCGTAGCTTCCTTTCACGTTAGTACTGTCCTGCACAAGCGCGCAACAGCCCCAGCTCACCTCATCCAGGCTATGGCTCCAGGTGTACCCAAATTGTGCGGTCAAGCCGTGCCAGGCTTTTGAGCGAAGAGTTGTCTGAAGTGAGTTATAGTTTGACGTCCCGACGGATCGGAACTCATTGATGACGCCAAAATTTGGAAACTGCGAAAAATATGGGCGACTGGCCTGCTGAAATGTGAACGGAAAGCCGTTTGGTCCTATGACGGTACTATTGTTGAAGCCGCTGCCCAGTGCTGCCTGGTTTATATCGAGTTCTATCGGCAATTTCCGCCCTGCAGAGCCAACATATCCGACCTGAAAAATCCATCGGCTTCCCAGGCCTTGTTGCATATTCAACGAATACATCTGCGCATACGGCGTTCGGAAGTTCCGACTAACCGAAGTAAGGTTGTAGACATTGCTTCCAGATACTGATGCAGCGCCAGTCGGAAAGATCGACTGATCGGGCACGATTGTGTATCCGTTTTTCTGCACCGTGTAGACTTGATTGTTACCGGCTGGATTCGCCCCCAATCCAACAGGACCATTGTTCGAGGTGGGAAAGAGACCATATATGAAATAGCCAGGCGTTGGCGCATCAAAGAATATCCCGTAGGACGCTCTCAATACCGTACTTCCGTTCTCGCGTGGCTGATAAGCAAATCCGATGCGCGGAGCGAAATTGGTCCATGACGCGGGGTAAACAGACCCTACTCCACCCGGCGTCCCGACGACTACCAAGCCACCCCGATTAGGATCGAACACGGAGAGATCCTGCTTGTCATCGTAGATGGATCCCTGATATTCATAACGCAACCCAAGATTCAGATTCAGCTTTCGAGTCACTTGCCATGCATCCTGAGCGAACAGATAAAAAGAATTCAGATGTACGAGTCGCTCGCCGCTACCCCTTGCGATACTGGACTGATAAACATATCCTGCCAAGAAATCTGCCAAGCTTACGACGTTAGAGTCGAAGTTCGGATTACTCAAGAGAGGACTCCAGGGCCCCTGAGCTCCCGTGAAATTAAATACCCCGCGTGACGCCGCGCTGTTCGTAAACATGTCCAGCTGGGCTCGTCGGTACTCTCCGCCAAAGCGTAATTGGTGCTTGCCAACAGCATAAGATAACGTGTCCGTAATATGCCCGGTTGGCGTATTGTGTCCGAAAAATGGGGTGATGCCCACCGGATCAAATCCAGCGATGTTGATGTTCGGGGCGCCCGATAAATCGGGAGACGTCACACCTGTATTCAGTCCTGAAGCGGAAGGGTTGAAACTGAGGTTGGCATCGCGGTAAGTCTGCAAGAAAGAGTTCACGCCCGCCAAAACCTGGTTTGTTAGTCTCGGCGTCAAGATGGTGTTGAAGATCAACGCATAGTTCTGCATGTGGGACGGAGCGACTTCGAAGTAATCGCTAATGCGTGATACGGTGGGAGCCGTCTGAGGGCCTTCCCCAACAAAAGCTCGGAAAGAAAGTCGGTTGTTTTGGTTAAAACTGTGATCCAACTTCCCCAAGAAGTTATGGCTGTGGCCGTGCGACGAGTTTGGGTTAAAGTAATTGCTCGCCGTCGCCGCACCAGTGAGCGCATCCGCTGGCCACAGTGTGGAGAGTAGATTCTTTGACACGGGATTGATCGGGACGGGCGCATAGTTTCCAAATTTTTGTCCCGCGTTGGCAAGCAACGCTGCTGCCTCCGTCTGATATGCTTGCGAAGGCTCTGACGACCGTGCCTGGTTGCCTATAACGTATTGCTGCTCTTCGTACGTTAGAAAGAAAAATGTTCTATTTTTAAAGACGGGTCCACCTAGTGCGAACCCATAATTTTGGTTGCGGAGCTCATGCTTTCGTGATCCTGGAGGCGCAAAGGGGCTTTGGACTGCAAGCGCTTCATTGCGATTGAAGTAGTAAGCACTTCCATGCAGATGATTGCTCCCTGACTTTATGACCACGTTGATGGTCCCCGCGGGGTTTCTGCCCATTTCCGATCCACCTAAACTTTGTGCTGAAAATTCATCGACAGCGTCCAGCGGCACCAGGACTGCCGCAATTCCTTGTACACCGCTCTGGTTCACGGCCCAAAAACCATTGCCGTTATCGTTGTTGTCTACACCTTCAATTTGCCAATTGACTGAAGTCGGCCGCATACCGTTTGTCGAACCGCCGCCCTCATAGCCGGTAAAGGAGGGGGACATAGAAATCATCTTAGTGAAGTCACGCCCGTTGTTCGGCATCTCTTGTACAGCTTTACTGGCAAAGACCGTGTTTTGGGCCACCGATGTTGTGTCCAGGGAAATGGCGGATGCAGATACTTCCACGGTGCTACTCTCACTGGCTACCGCCAGCCTGATGGGCAAGTTGTAGATCTTCCCAGCTGACACGACGACTCCTTTGATCTCTACCCTTTTGAAGCCAGGAGCCGATGCGGTTACTGTATAGCTGCCGAGTGGCAGATCCTGAAACACAAACTCGCCCGCGCTGGACGAGATCGCCTGATATTTCAGGCCTGTATCTTGATTTGTCGCCGTGACAGGTATTTGCGCCATTACTGCGCCGGACTGATCGATTGCAGCGCCGCTGATTCCTCCGCGGAAGGTCTGAGCGGTCGAGCCGATTGATAAGAGAGCCAGCAGAGCCAACGCGCAGAGAATGCCCTTCATAGCTACCTCCATCGATTGAAGGAAATCAACCCCATTTAAAATAGTCGCGAAGATGCTAAGGGGGACGGGAGTTTCTTGTCAAGAAAAAACATCACCGTAATGAAACACGCGAGATAGTTTACTATCAAGCATCAAAATGTGTTGTAAGAAACCTACACTCGATGCTATTATGCCCTCCCAAACAATCGCCTGTAATCATCTTGGAGGCGACGACTAGACCTTCCTGGGTTCCGAGGGTTCGACAAAGGCGGTAGCGGTTGTGGGGCTTCCACTGCTGCACCATTTCGATTCCGGCCAAGGTCTCCAAGGAATCTTTGAGAGGAGCAAAAAAAAGACGACCCACTATGAAGCAATCTCGGACCAGTAAGCTTCTGACAATTGCCGCATCATCTTGGGATGAACAACAGGCACATCCGTCATACGGACTAAGAAAGGCCGTGCTTTCTCCAGTCGAGATTCTTGCACAATCCGTGGCTCTCATTGCGCCCACGGCCGCGCCCGTCATGACGGTGCCTCTTGTATTCGGTTTAGCGGGTCAGGGCTGCTGGCTCGCTTATCTTATTGCTACGGTCACGATTGTGCTCGTGGCAGTCAACATCAACCAGTTCGCCCGAAATTCCGCTTCACCCGGCTCTTTATACAGTTACATCGCCGCGCACCTGCACCCGGTGGTGGGCATGCTGGCGGGATGGGCGTTATTGATCGCGTATACCGGAACGGCGGCAGCTGTCATCGGCGGCTTAACGAACTATGTCAATGTTGTTTTGAAGGATGTTGCAGATCTTCACGCGCCTCCCCTCGTATTGGCGGCGCTTAGCATGGCCGTCGCCTCGTGGTTGGCGTACCGGGACGTAAAGATTTCGGCGCGCATGATGCTCGGACTGGAAACTGTTTCTGTCACTTTGATCTCGATCGTCGTACTCGCCACCTTAATCCACCACGGTGTGCACCTTGACTTCAGTCAGCTCACGTTGCGAGGTGTCACTCCTGAAAATCTGCGGCTAGGGCTTGTGCTCGCCATCTTTAGCTCAGTAGGGTTCGAGAGCGCAACTTCGTTGGGCTCGGAAGCAAAGAATCCGCTGGTAAGCATCCCTCAAGCCGTGAAGTGGAGTGCGATTCTCGCGGGTCTGTTCTTCGTGTTCTGTGCTTACACGGAAGTCTTGGGCTTCAGAGGAGAATCCCAGACATTAGACAGGAGTTTGGCGCCGCTTCAAGTTCTTGCGGGAAAGGCTGGCCTGCCCTTCTTGGTAGGAACACTCATCGATGTTGGAGCCGTGCTAAGTTTCTTTTCGTGCATTCTTGCATGCACCACGGCGGCTGCTCGAGTGCTCTTCCTTATGGGGCGTCATGGAGCTCTCCATACGTTGTTGGGAGAGACTCACGAGTCCAATCACACTCCTCATCGCGCGGTGCTGTTGTGTTCAATAGGTGCGTTCCTGCCCGCAGCGATTCTGACTATTCGAGATGTGGGCAGCTTTGAGATCTATGGTCTGATGGGAACGTTGGCGACGTTCGGTTTCGTAACGGCCTACATTCTGGTTTCTGCGGCCGCGCCGATCTACTTACGAGCCCATGACCGTTTGACTCTTCCCGCTATCGGTGTCTCTGTTTTGGCCGTTGTTGCCATGGGTGTTGCGCTCCTGGGGAGCCTTTATCCCGTTCCGGCAGCACCGTATTCCTCGTTGCCATATATCTATCTGGGGCTTATTTTGAGCGGCTTCACTTGGTTTTTCATTTTGAATGTCCGCTCGCCACAGCTCACCGCTCAGATTCGCGCCGATCTGGGAGGTCTCTGAAAATAGTGCTCCCTGTAGCTCTAGGTTGGCTAAATACAAGCGAGGGCGGCAAGCGCAGCGCCGCCCTGGGACAAGGAAACGGAAGAACAATTTCGTCGACGCAGCATCCCAGACGTCACACGCATGGTAAAGCATCGTCGGAGCGGACTTGGGAGGGAGCAACATGGAACTGTACGATCACACCAAATCAGCGAGTACGGATACTAGTGAGGAAATTCCTGGTGCGTCACAACATCCATTGGACCCCTTGTCAGCGGCAGAACTTGAGGAGACAATCCGAATCCTAACCAAAGAAGGACACCTCCGTGACTGCGTGCGTGTTGTTTCGATCAGCCTGATGGAACCGGCAAAACGAAGAACTGAGGAGTACCTGCAAGGGGTTCCGTTGGAGCGCCAGGCATTTGCCGTGCTCTTAGATCGGCGCAAACAGGTGGGTTTCGAATTGGTGGTGGATCTGTTCCGAAAATCGGTAATCTCCTTCACACAGCTGCCGAGCGGTATCCAGCCTCCGATCATGCTCGACGAGTTTGGTGAGTGCGAAGAAGCTGTGAAGCGTTCGCCGGAGTTTCTCGCCACACTCAGAAAGCGCGGCCTGACACAGGCAGATCTGGTGATGGTGGATCCGTGGGCGGCGGGCATGTATGGCACCGAAGTACTCGAGGACAAGGGGCTACGTTTGATGCGGGCGCTGTGTTTCATTCGGTCTGAGGCAAACGACAACGGTTACGCGCGGCCCCTGGGCGGCATCATTGTTGTCGTGGACCTTAACCGAATGCAGGTCCTGCGCGTCGAGGACTACGGCGTCGTCCCGCTGCCGCCTGAGAGCGCCAATTGGGCCCGCGAATACATTCCGAAAGTGCGGGACGATCTCAAGCCGTTGGATATCGTACAACCCCACGGCCCCAGTTTCACAGTGGAAGGCAACCTAGTCCGGTGGCAGAAATGGAAGTTTCGAATTGGCTTCACAGCCCGCGAAGGGCTCGTGCTGCACACCATCAGCTACAACGACAATGGTCTGGAGCGGCCCATTCTTTACCGGGCTTCGATCTGCGAGATGGTTGTCCCCTATGGGGACCCAGGGGAGCAGTATTACCGCAAGAATGCCTTCGACATCGGAGAATATGGCATCGGCATGCTTGCAAATTCACTGGCCCTTAACTGTGATTGCCTGGGCGTAATTCGGTATTTTGATTTTTCTCTCGTGGATAGCCGCGGCCGTGTCGCAAGCTTGAAGCACGCGGTTTGTCTGCACGAGGAGGATTTCGGTCTCCTCTGGAAGCACACCGATTGGCGGACGGGTCAATCAGAGGTCAGAAGGTCGCGGCGCCTGTCGGTGTCGTTTATTGCCACAGTGGGAAATTATGAATATGGATTCTATTGGTACTTCTACCAGGACGGCTCAATTCAGTCTGAAATCAAGCTGACGGGAATTGCTAATACCACGGCATTAGCGCCCAGCGAACTTTCGTCGTACGGAGTGGCGATCGCTCCGCAACTGAATGCTCCTTTCCATCAACACATTTTTGCCGCCAGGCTGGTCATGACCGTAGACGGACCGAAGAATTCCATTTACGAGGTTAATACCGTGAGCTTACCACGCGGTCCTGACAACCCGCATGGTAACGCGTTTCGGGCCGAAGAAGTGCTGCTGTCCACCGAAAAAGAAGCACGACGCCGAGTCGATTCCAGCTCGGCGCGATTCTGGCGTATCGTCAATCCGAACTGCAACAATCGCATGGATAGACCCGTAGGTTACCGTTTGGTTCCCGGTGAAAACTGTCCACCATTTGTGCACGCAGACGCGGCAATGATGCGGCGGGCCGGCTTCATTTCATATCATCTCTGGGTAACGCCCTATGAGGAGCAAGAGCGCTTCCCCGCAGGAGACTATCCCAATCAGCATCCTACTGGAGACGGTTTGCCTCGTTGGACCGCCTCCAATCGAAGTATTGAAAACACCGAGCTAGTGGTTTGGTATGTCTTTGCGCACAACCATGTACCGCGTCTGGAGGACTGGCCGGTGATGCCGGTGGTGTCTATCGGATTTCAACTGAAGCCAGATGGTTTTTTTCAAGCCAGCCCGGCCATGGATGTGCCTCCTCCAGAGAAGGAATGCGGACACGCGACGCACTCTTGACCGTAACCGTTGTACGTGGTTCTGGGAAGTCGTTTGGGTAACAATTGTGGTCGCTGAAACGTGAATTAGGAGGTCGCACGAATATGAGATCGAATGCCTTCAGTATGAAACTGAGGCCCAATTGTTACGAAGAATATAAGCGTCAACATGACAACTTGTGGCCGGAACTGATTGAGGCTCTGCGCACGAATGGTGTGAGATCCGTCATCTTTCGTTTCGGGGATTACTTGTTGGTCTATGAGACGTTCCCCTCCGACGAGGCTATGGCCAGGATGCATAACCATCCAATCAGTGCGCGGTGGAACGTCGAGATGGCCGAGCTACTGGAGACAGATGAAACTGGGAAAATCATTCGCCAAGAGCTACCCCGAGTGTTCAGTTTTGGAGACCTCGGGTGATGTTCGGTTTCGCTCTATCATTTGCAGAGAGCCTCGCTATAGTTGTGGGGCTCATTGACAAGCAACTCCTGGATTGAAGGGACATAGATAGCCGCTTATTAACAGTAAAAGGACACTGGCGACTACAGTACAGTTGCAGTACAGGACTTCTCTTAGGTTTCTGCCATGCCAGCATTGACGATGAGCCAAGCCATTAATATGGCCCTCCGCGAGGAGATGCGGTTGCAGCCGAATCTAATTCTCCTTGGACAGGACATAGGACCCTATGGAGGAACCTTTGGTGTGACGCGCGGGCTGTACGAGGAGTTTGGGGCCGAGCGGGTTCGCGATGGACCGTTGTGCGAATCCTCGACCGTGGGTTTTGCCATCGGGGCCGCCATAAACGGCATGCGCTCGGTTGTCGAGCTGGAGTTTATTGACTTTGTTGCTGTCGCGATGGACCAAATCGTAAACCAAGCGGCGAAGTTGCACTATTTTTTTGGGGGCCAAGTGAAAGTTCCCGTGGTCATTCGCTGTCCGATCGTGAGTCGCATGGGGATGGGCGCTCAGCACTCTCAGAGCCTCGAAGCCTGGTTTATGCACACGCCGGGATTAAAGATTGCTATTCCTAGCAATTCGTATGATGCGAAGGGACTGATGAAGTCGGCGCTGCGCGATTCTAATCCCGTACTGTTTATCGAGAATGCGAAGCTCTACTCAACTAAGAACGAGGTGCCAGACCAGGAGTACTTGGTTCCCTTCGGGCAGGCGCGAATTGTTCGCTCCGGAAACGCGCTGAGCCTGGTCGCGATTTCCGGAACCATCCCTGAGGCCATAAAAGCAGCCGACCGGTTGATGGCGAACAGTGGAGTGTCTGTGGAGTTGATCGATCCCCGTACCCTGAACCCGTTTGATACTGAGACAATCGTGGAATCGGTTCGGAAAACGGGTCGTCTCCTCATCGCACATGACGCCTACCGCACGGGCGGGGTCGCAGCAGAGATCGGTCAGCGCGTGATTGAAGAAGCATTTGATTATCTTGATGCACCGATCGCCCGAGTAACTGGGTTGGATGTGCCTGTGCCATCAGGCAGCCTTCACAACGCTGTTGTGCCTCAAGCTGAACAGCTCGTCCAGGCAGTTCTTGAATTAGTGGGCAAAGCACATCCCGCCGTAAATTGAAGCGCTGCAGGACCAGTTCGAGCCGATTAATGAAGCTGCTCCGGGGGGCCGACTATATGCATACCGATGTTGCCGAGGGCATTCGAGAGAGCGACATTTCACGGGAGCAACTGCTGCGCTGGTACGAGCAGATGCTCACCATTCGGGCGTTTGAAGAGAGCGCTATTGAACTATTCTCCAAAGGGTTGATAAGCGGCTCGACTCATCCGTCGATCGCTCAGGAAGCCATCGCAGTGGGAACATGCGCTGCTCTTCGGCCAACCGACCTCTTACTCGCAACTTATCGCGGGCATGGACAGTGCATTGCCAAGGGAGCCGATCCAAAGCGGCTAATGGCCGAATTGTTGGGCCGCGCCACAGGGTGTTGCAAGGGCAAGGGTGGCTCTATGCACCTCTGCGACATTTCACATGGCATCCTTGGTACAAACGCCATCGTAGCTGCGCACATTCCAATTGCTGGTGGTGTTGCCTTGGCCAGCTTGTTGCGCAAAACGGATCAGGTAACCGTTTGTTTCTTCGGCGATGGGGCTTCATGTGAGGGGGAATTTTTCGAGACTCTAAACCTGAGTCAGTTGTGGAAGATCCCGCTTGTCATGATCTGCGAGAACAATGAGTACGCCATCTCCGTGCCTACCTCCAAATCGCAGGCAACGCCGGACATCGCCGACCGGAGCAAGGGTTTTGGCATGCGCAACGCGATAGTGGACGGCAATAACGTTCTTGAAGTCTACAGGGAAGTTGCAGCAGCCGTAGACTACGCGCGAAACGGAAGCGGCCCAAGCCTGATCGAATGCAAGGTGGTTCGGTGGGAACGGCACAGTGCCTTTTCGGCGGGGCGCTATGAAGACCCGGAGGCGAAGCAGCGCTGGCTAACTGTCGACCCCATTCCGCGCTTTAGAAGCCAGCTACTGAAGGCGAATTTCACCGAGAAGGAGTTGCTAACACGAGAGGAAACAGCCAGAGCCGTGATTCGAGAAGCAGTGGAGTTCGCTCTCGCCTCTCCCGCTCCAACACCAGAGAGCCTCGTAGCAGACGTTTTTGCTGAGTGATGTTGATATTGTCCCATGGTTCTTTCCCTGAGGAGGGATTGTTTCAATCCAAAATGATTACACGTGTTGAGATTCCAAAGTTGACGTTGACCATGGACACCGGCACACTCGTCAAATGGTTGAAGGAAGAGGGCGATCTCGTGGAAAGAGAGGAAAGCCTGTTTGAGTTGGAAACAGACAAAACGGTTGTCGAAATACCGTCGCCCAGTCGAGGAGTGCTGAGGAAAATTCTGATCCGCGACGGTGCGGTCGCTGTGGGAGCGACCGTTGCATTTATCGGCGATGCGTCAGATCAGCTACCCGACGCTGCTCAGGGAGTTAAGTCCCCGGGTATTCAAGTCTCCGGCAGAGTTAATCGCCCACCTAAACCAGAACAGACCGGCGGGGTGCGCGCCACACCTGCAGCCAAGCGCCGGGCACGCGAACTACGTTTGAGTCTGAGCGGTCTAGTGGGTACCGGCCCCGAAGGTCGGATCACGCAGGAGGATGTCGAGCGTTTAGCGTCTCGTTCGGATAATCAGTGAGGTCGTGGACATTCCCATGGGCGCGGGTGCCTTCGAGAAATCACTCATGGCTTTTGGCCGATATTTCGAAGAATTTGAGACAGGCCAGGTTCTCAAGCATTGGCCTGGACGTACCATCACAGAGTTCGACGATACCTGGTTCAGTCTGATGACCATGAACCAGCATCCGTTGCATATAGATGTACATTACGCACGTTCGACACAACACGGAAAGTGCCTAGTGAATGGGACGTTGGTCTTTAGTTTAGCCGTAGGGATGAGCGTCGCCGACGTAAGTGGAAAAGCGATTGCCAACCTGGAATATGAAGAGGTCAAACACATTGGTCCTGTTTTTCACGGCGACAGCATTTACGCGGAGAGCCGCATACTGGAAAAACGGGAATCAAAGAGTAAGCCAGACCGAGGCATCATCCACGTTGAAACGAAGGCTTACAACCAGCACCGCGGGCTTGTCCTAACCTTCAAACGCAAGGTCTTGGTTCCCAAGAAACCCAAAGATTCGCAGACCAAGGACGCCTAGGAACAGATCATTCTCGATATGCTCTTGCCCTTAGAAGGAGTCAAGATTCTTGCGGTCTCCCAGTTCGGCGCTGGTCCGTATTCCACAATGCTGCTCGCTGAGTTAGGGGCGGAAGTTATTAAAATCGAGGACCCCTCCGTCGGCGGCGATGTCTCCCGCTCGGTGCCGCCGGACGCCATGGAGCATGACAGTCTTTATTTCCAGTCCTTTAATCGGAATAAGAAGAGTTTGACACTGAACCTAAAGACGGCAGAAGGGCGCGAGATCATGTGGAACCTGGCTCGTATTTCGAATGCCGTCTTTAACAATCTTCGTGGTGACCAGGCCATCAAACTTGGGTTGACCTACGCTTCGCTAGGCCGTGTGAACCCCAAAATCGTTTGTTGTTCGTTGGCTGGTTTCGGGACAACGGGACCAAACGCCACCGAGCCCGGTTATGACTACCTGATGCAGGCCTACGCGGGATACATGAATCTGACAGGGGATCCGGACGGGCCTCCCGCCGTCTGCGGGGTGTCCGTGATCGACCATGCTGCTGGGTTTGCCGCTGCACTAGCACTTGTCGCTGCCGTCTACGCCGCGCAGAGCACCGGTGAGGGACGCGATGTCGAGGTTGATCTCATCGACATAGCGTACTCTATGCTGACCTATCTTGCGATCTGGAACCTCAATCGGGGATATGAGCCGATCCGCCATGCCGGCTCCGCACATCAGACCCTAGTTCCGGTGCAGACCTTTCGGACCAAAGACAGCTACCTGGTGGTTTTCTGCGCGAAGGAAAAATTCTGGCATGCACTCTGCAGCGCAATGAAATTGGAGCATCTGGTATCGGACGAACGATTTGCAAACTTCGAACGGCGTCTTCAAAACCGGGAACTAGTAGTTTCAACTTTGCAAAAGACATTCTTGATTAAGACGACCGAAGATTGGCTGAAACTTCTGCGTGGAAAGGTTCCTTGTGCTCCAGTCAATAATCTTTCGCAGGCGATGCATGAGCCATTTCTCGTGGATCGGAAAATGATCGTTGAGACCCAGCACCCTTTCTTCGGCACGATTCGTCAGGTTGCCAGTCCTATCAGGCTACCGGGAACGAATATGGATCACAAACGGGCGCCTGCACTGGGTGAGCACACCGACGAGATCCTCAGGAATTATCTTGGATACGACGACGATATGATCGTGGAGCTTCGACAAAGGCGGGTTATCTGACATACGACCGTTCCACAAACCCCGGTTAGGGGCGCTATGTAGCCGTTGACTGCACATAGTTACCTGCGGTCTTGATGCTTAAACCAGTAGCCAAGTTAGTCTTCCCGGAGTGCTCGCAATGAGTGAGATTCGAGTGATCCTTTTTGGAGTAGGCCGGGTGGGCAGAGACCTAGCACGGCTGTTGCAGGCCCGCCCGGGCTTCCGTGTGGTAGCGGCATACGCTCGGAATCCGCGGTTCGAAGGAAAAGACCTCTTGGGCGTTCAGATCGTGAGAAAGCGCGATCAGGCGCTGCAGGTTGCTGCCGATATTGCTGTGATCGCAACCACGTCGTTTTTGAGCGATTTGGTCGAGGATATCCGTGCCGCAGTGAAGGCCGGCCTTAACGTCATTTGCACGGGGGAGGAAATGCTCTTTCCCTGGATTGTGGACGACGATCAGGCGCGCGAACTTGACAATCTTGCCCGTGAGCAACAAGTGAGCGTTCTCGGGGCAGGAGCAAATCCCGGCTTCATTTTCGATGCATTGGTTCTCACTGCTGCGGGCGCTGCGTGGGACGTGGAATCCATTCACGGACGCAGAGTAGTAAACTGCTCCCACTTCAGCAGGACGATACTAAAGCGGCTTGGCTTCGGATACTCGGCGGCAGAATTCGAAGCGGGTGCTCAAGCTGGGAAGATCTATGGGCATATTGGGTTCCCCCAGTCGATTTCCCTTGTTGCTGCAAGCATAGGCGTCAGGATCAATGAGATCCGTAAGAGTCTCGAGCCCATGATTGCCGAGGAGACGTATCGGATGGATCACTTGACAGTCGAACGCGGTCAGACCGCCGGATTCCTGCAGAAGGCTGTGGGCTATGTTGATGGGAAACTCTGGTACGTAGCGGAGTTCGTCGGTCACGCCGATCCTATTTCGGCTGGATTTGAGCCGAAGGACACCATCGACATCAAAGGCTATGCGCCAATTCATCTCACAGTCGAACCCGGATTTAATCCTCACACGACGTCAGCGGCGATCCTTGCAAACTCTTTGCGTCGAGTAAAAGATGCGAAACCAGGATTGGTGACCGTTGCGGACTTGCCGCCCGCATTTCCCTCAGTTACGAGGCGAGAGCGATTGGTCTGAGCCGGCGCCGATCTTCAGCGGATCCCCTGCAAGCAGTGTCGATCGTGATGGTCTCAGTCCTCTCTCGCCAAAGCACCCATGTTTTGATGGCGGACGGTGAACACCATGGACGCGGCTTGCTCATTTGGAGTTTTTCTTCATGAGTTGCTCGTGAAGAGCCAACAATCTTCGCGACCTCTCGATTACTGGCCTGTCAATCATCTTCCCATCCAGCGACGCCGCACCGACTCGATCAATGTTGCCGGCAGAAACCGATTCTAGGATCCTCTTGGCAGCATCGATCTCTGTCGGCTGCGGAGAAAATACGCTATGAATAGAATCGATTTGCGTGGGGTGAATGGCGAGTTTTCCTGAGAGACCTGCAGCCTTCGCGTTCTGAGCGTCCTTGATCAGCCCTATTGTATCCTTGAAATCCGTGAATACGGCGTCGATCCCAAGCAGGCCGTAGGCGCGAGCCGTCACCGCCAGGACCGCACGCGGATAAGCTAGCTCTGCACCGCTCGGCGTCCGTGCGATCCCCATATCCAGACAATAATCTTCGGCGCCGAGTGCGAGTGCGATGACGCGTCGACTGGCTTGAACCATTGCCGCCGCCTCCAGCAGGGCCTTTGCGCTCTCGATCAGCAGAACGAATGAAATCGAACCTGGGGCTAGACCACTAGACTTCTCTTCCTGATTCACCATCCTGTCCGCCGCAACAACGACCTCAGAGGAATGACATTTTGGCAGAACGATCGCCGCCAAGCCTGTTGCGACGACCGCTTTGAGATCTTTCTCCCCATGCGGGCTCGAGACACAATTGATGCGCACGAGTAAGAAAGGACTGCCTGAGGGGGCCGATTCCAAAATCCCTCTCACACGTGACCGTGCCGCTGACTTGTCCATTTCGGGGACACTGTCTTCCAAGTCCAGAATGAGGCAGTCGGCGCCAAGGTGAAGGGCCTTCCGAAGCTTATCGACTGAGTTCCCAGGTGTGAACAGCAGCGACCGCAACGGGCCTGTTGTCAACTCAGGGAACGAAGAAGTTGCCGGAGGGTTACTGCGGATTCTTCTCGCAGTCATCTGTTTTACTTTAGCGCGAAAGCAAATAATGGAAACCCAAAGAGCAACGCCGAGTACCCGAACTCTTCCATGTAGAGCGCTTTCCTGTCAATGTCCGACCCGCTCCACCCGTTTGTTTCTAGCTGACTTGAACGCGGCGTCAAGCACCGCCACCGCCACGACCCGAGCCCCGAGTTGTGCCGATGCTGGGTTTTCTACGGTCCTTCCAGAAATAAGGTCGATGAAAACTCGCAGTGGAGAAACGCACAAGTACTCTCCAGGAGGGTGATTCATCGACAAGGAGAAATCCTTTTCATCGTAGAGCGGACTTCGAGTCTTGGCCTCACAATATCCAAGAGCAGCATACCGTCGCTTCCGAAGACTCTAATATCAACTTGATTTGGACAGCCCGGAGGATTGAGGCCCGCACCACTTAGCACTCCCGTTGCACCGTTGCCAAAACGACAGGTTATTGCATTCGATATATCTGTACCCGTCTTTGACGATCCTAGGAATGCAAACACTTCCGTGGGCTGGAGATCGGCAATCCAGAAAAGAAGGCCCAGAGCATGTGTTAATTGCCCGTGAGCGTATCCACCGCCGGTCTCGGGATCACTCCAGGTTTCGATTTCAGGAGTAAGCAAGGATTCCGTCGCCCACGACGCTCCTTCCCGCTGAACAAATCCCGGAGGGCGCTGGACCTGTGGCAGAGCACATGTTGAACTCTTCCGATTTCTCCGCTCAGCACCCGTTTGCTGGCTTCAGTTGCGTAATCCGTGAGACTCCACCCAAAGGAAATGACGGTGTGCAGTCCTTTGGATTCCGCGAGAGAAGCAAGTTTTTTTGCATTGGCGAAGTTAAGCGTCATGGGCTTTTCGCATAAGATGTGCCGGCCAGAAACAAGAGCAGCGGCCGCATGTTCGTAATGAAGGTCGTGACGAGAGCTCACACAACTCCATCCAGATTATCAAGGGCGAGGAGCTCCCTGTAATCCTCCGTCACAAATGGGATATCAAACCGCCGCTGGACCTTCTGAAGCTGCTCCCGACCAATGCGACAGGCTGCCACCACTTCAACGTCGGGAAAGCTCTTCAAAACTGGGATGTGGTTTTCAGCCGCCCAGTGACCGGCCCCGATGATTCCGATGCGCACACGAGACAAAGTTTCGTGTCTCCGAGTATCTATTTAGAGTGCTGACTTGCGAAAAACCATTCACCATTCAATATGCGGTGCGGACAAGAATGATGGCCAAATCCCGTAGGAGGACGTGGATGTTAGCATTCGGCATGTATCTTTGCAAGCAATCTGTTTACTTATAGGACTGCATGCTCTCCGGAGACATTCGCCACTTTTTATGCTGCCGACCGCCTACCACAAGCCGAACGGATCGATTTTCGATATCCCCGGGGCTGCCTCATTGACTTTCCGCCGCGGTACGGCAACGCCTCGGGATTGACCTGATATTTCTCTCCCAGCTATTCTCGCTAGCGGTTTGAGGCGCCCTTGCGAAATCCTATGGGAGTTGCTGACGAATTGATCGCGGGGCGTGTTCGCAGGCTACGACAGAAGCGTCACCTGGATTTACCAGGAAAAAATAGATCATGAGTCAAATTCCACTGGCTTGCGCCGATTTCAGCTTCCCGCTGCTGCCACAGGATCTAGCGCTGGACTTGATTGCCGGCATGGGGATCTCCGGCGTGGACATCTCGCTCATGTCTGGAAACTCACATTTGGACGTCACGTACGCGGTCGCCCATCCCACATCAGGCTCTGACCTGGCGCACAAGCTTTCCGATAAAGGCCTCATAATCGCCGATCTCAACTTCACACCTGGACGAGACTTCAAGACTCTTGCCGTAAATCATCCGGAGGTCGGCGTGCGACGCCAAAGCGCAGACTGGTTTCGCGGCGCTATAGAGTTTGCGGCCTACTCAAAGGCTAGGCACATGACCATCCTTCCGGGCGTACACTGGCAGGGGGAAACCGAGAAAGACTCCTTTGCTCGTTGTGCTGAAGAGCTCGCTTGGCGACTAAAATACGCGGCGAACGCGGGTCTCGTGCTAGCGATTGAGGCACACCTCGGGTCGGTGGTTCCAACTCCCGCGGAAGCCATGCAGCTTCTCCAAGCCGTGCCTGGCCTAACCCTGACCCTGGATTATACCCACTTCGTTTATCAAGGTTTCTCGGATGCTGAATGCGAACCGTTGTTGGGGTATGCCAGCCATTTTCACGCCAGAGGTGGTGCCCCCAAAAAATTGCAGACCTCGCTCAAGAACAGCAGCATTGACTATCGCAGGGTGCTGGAGCGAATGAAGGAAATGGGGTACTCGGGCTACTTTGCCATCGAGTATGTTTGGATCGATTGGGAGGGCTGCAATGAAACGGACAATGTCTCCGAGACCATTCTTCTAAGGGACCTTGCGAATCAATTCAGGTAGCACGAATCATTTCGGTACCGTCGTGAGGACCACCGAGTTTCGACGACACCCACGTCATTTTGTAAGGACTGCCACGTGTACATACACCTTGCCGAATTCCACTGGGGTTGCATAGTCCAACCCGTTGTAAAAGTTGTCTAAGTTCCGCATCAAGTCCAAAGTCAAATTGGTCCAGTGACCATAAACGTGTAAAGTCCTAAGTCCGAGGGATTGTTTACCCACAAGCTGCGACCATTTATCGACATCCCATGTGCAATCTCCCCGGCAGACTCGTCCATGCAGAACTTTTAAAGCGGACTCGCAAGCGGACCTCATCGCGCGGGACATACTAACAGATACACCGCCCCGCATAGGTGGTTGCACTGCGAACTACATTGTGCTTGACATGCAACCCGTGATATTTCTTTAAGCAGGCAGCCTTGACGCCCCATGAATCAGACGCTACAGCTGTTTGACATTAAAGGTGCTCGAGCTTTGGTGACAGGGGGAGGCAGCGGATTGGGACATGCCATGGCGTTGACCTTGCGGGACGCCGGCGCTCACGTGGTCATAGTCGGACGATCAGAGAAAGTGTTACTTGGCCGTTCCGAAGGTCTTGTCCCGATCGCGCGGGACGTTGCTGTCCGTGGCGCCGCGGCTGACGTTGTGACGGAATGTGCGAGACTGGTTGGCGGTTTGGACATCTTAGTGAACTCGCACGGAATGGCGACTAGATCAAAGGCCGAAGAGTTTGACCATGACACGTGGCAAACCACAATTGAAGTCAACTTGGTGTCTGTCTTTGACATGTGCCAGGCGGCGGGTCGTGAATTTCTGCGACTTGGGAAAGGGAAAATCATTAATGTAGCTTCAATGCTTAGCTTTTCCGGAGGTCTGCACGCATCGGCTTACGCGGCTAGCAAGGGTGGTGTGGCGCAGCTTACCAAAGCACTGGCAAATGAATGGGCCGGACGGGGAGTCAACGTCAATGCCATCGCTCCGGGGTATCTGGAGACTGCTATGACCGAAGGATTGCGCGCCGATGCGGTGCGCAATCGTCAAATATTGGAACGGCTGCCAGCTGGAAGATGGGGAAAGCCAGCAGACCTCGCAGGAGCTCTGCTGTTCCTGAGTTCACGTGCATCCGACTACGTCCACGGCGTGATATTGCCGGTAGATGGTGGCTGGTTAGCCCGATGAAAGTCGGCATTGGACAATTCAGTTTTCATCGCTATTTTGGTGAGGTAACGCGCTGGGAGCAGGCCCCTGATATTCGCTGGACCGTGAATGATTTCATGCAGCGGGCCGCGTCTCACGGGGTGAAGACGGTAGGCGTGCAAACGTCTTACTTGACACAAGCGGAGGCGGAATGTTTGCCGGAGATTGCTGCAGCCCACGGTCTGGAAGTGATATTGGAGTGGGGACATCCTGTGGGCCTCTATATGGGGCTCTCTCCCCAGGCGGTGTATGACCTCCGAGGCTGGATGGGTCGTGCGCACCGGTGGTGCTACCCACTCCTTCGCATCGTCGCCGGACATCCAACCCTGCGCGGCCAGGAACCTGTCGAAACTCAAATTCGGAGGCTAGCTCCAATCCTCAGGAGGATTTCAGCTGAAGCGAGGGATTTGGGAATCACCATAGCTCTCGAGAATCACGGAGACTTCACGCCCCTTGAGTTACAAACGCTAATCGGGGAGACCGGGAGTGGAAACCTTCGAGCCCTGCTGGATTTCGGCAACACAGTTCGTCTAGGCGCAGATCTTATTACCTCGATACGAAGCCTGGCATCTCTGATTGTTGCCGTGCATCTCCGCGACCTTCAAGTCTTGCCAGAATCAATTGGCGATCCGCTGGCGTTCTGGCCGACGGTTCCTCTCGGATGCGGCGCTCTCGAGATCGATGGAGCACTCCAGGAGTTGTACCGTACCGGATTCCAGGGCTGCCTTCTTCTGGAATTGACTAATTTGCATGAAAAGTGGGCCACCCAGGAGGACGAGATCATCCATCAGAGTCTGACGTGGTTAAGGAAATGGCGACGGGCAAACAGTTCACTCCCAGCGGTTGGTTGAAGGAAATCCCAAGGACGCGATCGAAAAGTGGTAACCGACTCCCTGTATTCCCGCCATGTGGCGGCTCTAGAGCGCGAATCTGTGTTTAGGATGTAACTCACTAAGCAAGAAAAGGAAGAAAAATGGCCGCATTGGCCGTCGCCGGCCCCGGTCGCCACGCTGCCAGGCTCGTCACTGCCTCGGGCGATTTCCGCTCTGCAAGCCCGTTCGACCGATCGGCACTGGACGGAAATGGACAAAAAGAAAATCAGATGGATGCAGGATGAACTCGAATCCGTAAAGCAACGAGCGGAGACGCCCAAAGCTAGCGCTAAGGGGCAACCATCCTCCACTTCCCCAAGTGCCGAAGCGATGGGTGCTACGCACCCTCAACACGTTACCGGAGAGTGCATATAGACCTCTACCGGTGCGTGCCAGAAGTGAAGAGGGAAAGGCATACCCGCCCGCATGCAGAGGAGACAGGATGAAATCCAGAACAAAACAAAGTTTAATGAAGCAAGTGAATAGTCAAAGCTCATTCACGACTTGTGAGCCTTTTGATACCGGCACTTCCTACCAACTGCTCCACAGGACTTTTGGGCAGCATTTCTCAATAGCGTTGTTCCTCCTGCTCTCAATGGGAGCAGGATTAGCCACCGCAACCGTACAGGCTCAGACCCGCGCCTATGTGACCAATCTATTCTCCAACACCGGCTCGGTCATCGACACTGCGACCAACACCGTAATTGCGACCATTCCTGTTGGCCTAGCTCCACATTAGCCCGAACGGTAACACTGACCACGAGATTGATGCAGTCAATAAATTTCGTACGAGAGACTGATGGTGGCGGCTATGGCGAGTTCGTGGATGTGACAGCGCTTG
>Ga0075424_100001504_pt1 | contig 20541 bp, 19 predicted proteins | sample SoiMethybrSBSTD3_FD_75301 | JGI IMG/M metagenome (GOLD analysis project Ga0075424, IMG submission 75301) | Bulk soil microbial communities from a Populus tree surrounding site in Tennessee, USA - Soil MetaG P. TD hybrid SBSTD3 | ecosystem: Environmental > Terrestrial > Soil > Tree plantation... | reverse complement strand
GGCTGCTCGCCGTAGTGGATGATCGTGTCGGGCTGGAAGTCGATCACCACGTCGGCGGCGAGGGTGTCCTCGGCCAGGTCGCCGACGTACGACGTGATCCGCTTGCCGGAGACCTCGCGCCACGCCTCGATGCGCTCGTCGAGTGACACGATCGGCGTCAGGGAGTCGCCTCCCATCTCCTCGACCCAGCGCCTGCGGGCGAAGTTGTCGACGACGGCGACCTCGTGGCCCTTGCCCGAGAATCGCATCGCGGTCGGCCAGCCCAGGTAGCCGTCCCCGCCGAGGATCAAGACTCGCATACGCGTCACTCCGTGCGTTCGTGGTGGAATCGTGCGGCCCCCTCCGACCGCGGCGCCGTAACGATAGCCGGAATGCTATCGGCGGCGGCCGATAGCGGTCGCCCCCACCGTCGTCAAGCGCCAACGACCCTTGGTTAGCATGCCCCCGTGCATGCGCGCAGGGTCGAGCTGGCCGCCGTCGCCGCCATGGCCGCCGGCCTGCTCCTCGCCCGCGGGCTGGGGCTCGACGCGATCGCGACGTGGTTCGCGTTCGGCCTCGTCCTCATGCTGCCGGGGTGGCTGGCGCTGCGGGCGCTCGAGCTCGAGGGCGAGCTGGGTCGGGCCGGGTGCGCGCCGGTCGCGGCCGCGCTCGGGCTGGTCGCGTGGGGGCCGCCGCTCGCGCTCGCCTACCTGATCGGGCTGCCGCTCGGGTTCGTGATCGCGGCGGTCGCCTGCGAGATGGTGGCCGTCATTCTGGCGGTCCGGCGGCCGCCGGCGCTGCCCGCGGCGGGCTGGTGGGAGATCGCGGGCAGCTCGATCGGCATCGTCGCGTTCGCCTACCTGAGCTGGCGCCTGTCGCTGCCCGTGGTCGGCGACGGGCTCTTCCACGTCGGCCTGATGCGGAAGCTGGAGGACGTCTCGTCGATCTCGTTCGGGAACGTGTCGCCGTTCCTGCACGGCCCTGCCAATGCGGGCTACGCGTTCCCGATCATGCACGCCGCCCTGGCCTCGGTGGCCCGGCTCGCGGGCACCGATCCGGTGACGGCGTTCCGGGACGTCCAGCCGCTGTGCGCGGGCCTCGCGATCGTGTCGGCCTACGCACTCGGAAAGGCGCTCACAGGCCGGCCCGGGATCGGCGTGCTCGCCGCCCTGTTCGTCGCCTGGGACCTGTGCTCGCTCCTGAACGGGCTCGTCATCCAGATCAACCAGCCGGCGCCCTTCTCGGTCTGGGTGCTGACGCCGGCGGTGCTGATCCTGTTCCTGCTCGAGATCGGCCGCGTTCGCCGGGCGGCGCCCGCGACTGCGGCGGCCTTCGTCTCGATCGCCCTGGTGCATCCGACCTATGCCATCCCGGCGCTCGTGCTGGCGGCGGGCATCCTGGCGGGGGCGTGGCTGGCCGGCGGCCGCCAGGTGCGCACGCCGGCGCTGACCCTGGCCGGCGCGACCGTCCTGATCGGCGCGATCTCGCTCTGGATCTACCTCATCGCCATCCACGGCGGCCGCCGCCACCCGGTGCTCTCGCACCCGGACGAGTTCCTGCTGCACGGCCGCCGGGCGCTCCTGATGTACCCGTGGGCGCCGGTGTTCCAGCGCGGCTACGTGCTCGCGGCGATCCTGCTGCTGGTCGTGGTCGCCCGCTACAGGCGCCTGCTGCCGCTGGCCGCGGCGAGCGTCGCGCTGCTCCTGCTGCTGCTCGTTCCGGGGGTGAACACGGCGGTGATCCTGGCGGTCGGGATGGGCCAGTTCCACCGCTTCTGGCAGCCGCTCACCTGGCCGGTGGTGGCTGCAGCCGGCGCCTGCATCGTGGCGGCGGCGCTGGGCCGGTGGACGTGGCCGGTCGCGATCGCCATCGCGCTCGGCCTGCACGAGGTGCGCGGCGTCGACTGGGTGTGGCAGACGCCCACGAGCGTGCTCGTCGTCGCCGCCCTGGTCGCCGTCCCGCTGGCGTTGTGGAAGCCGTCGCGGCACGCCCCGGCCCTGTCGGTGTCACCCGCGGCGGTGGCGCTGGTCGTCGCGCTCCTGGCGCCCTGGGTGTGGCACTGGGGGCCGGTGGTGCGCACCTCCGCCGAGGCCGGGCCGTACCGGCCGGAGCCCGCGTTCGAGACGGTGCGGATCACACCCGGCGTGGTGCGGGCGTTCCGCGACCTGCCCGGGCCGGCGCCGGTCGTGCTCGGCGATCCGCAGCGGCTGTTCGAGCTCTTCGCCTTCGCCGACATCCGCGCGGCGGTGCTGCCCGAGGCGCGCACGCGGGCGGTGCCGAAGCTGGACGAGGCCTCGCGCAACCACCTCGGCCAGGCCTTCTTCTCGCTGGAGACGACGAACGCGCGCCGGAACCAGATCCTGCGCCGGCTGCACGTCGACTACGTGCTGCTCGACCTGCGCGACCAGCCGCCCGACGTGCTGCGCCGCATCATGGCCGACCCGGCGCTCGAGTCCGTCTACCGCGACCCGCCGGACGTGCCGGATCACCTGGGCCGGTTCGAGATCCTGCGCGTGAAGGATGCGACGGCCGACCGCTCCGCCGCCGGCAGGCCCGCGGGCAGCAGCACGGCGTAGGCGATCGCGCCGGCGGCGGTCGTCGCCGCAGCCACGACCCACCAGGGGTGCGAGTCGGCCAGGGCGCGGGCGGCCCAGGCGGCGGCGAAGCAGCCGGCCGCGGGCAGCGCGAGCCGGGCGTAGGCGGCGTCGAAGGGCTGGACGCCGACGCGGCGGTACACCTGCCCGAGCCGGACGAGGTTGACCAGGATGAGCGCGGTCGCCGACGCGGCGGCGGCGCCGGTCGGCCCCTCCGCCGCCGCGAGCGGGATCGCGAGCCCGAGCAGCACGGCCGCCGCCAGGATGTTGTCGGCCAGGTCGAGCCCGGTGAACCCGGCCATGACGAGCACGAACGCGACACCACCGGTCGCCACGTTGACGGTCTGCCCGACGAGCATGATCCGAAGCGGCGTCGACCCGACGGCGTATCCGGGCCCGAAGGCCTCGAGCGCCTGCGGCGCGGCGACGAAGAGCACGATCGCGAGCGGCAGCGTCGCCGCCAGCGCCCAGCGGGTGGCGCGCTTGAAGAGGGTGTCGAGCCGCTCGCGCTGGCCGCGGGCGTGGAGGTCGGCCGCAAAGGGCGAGAAGACGAGGTTCACGGAGGTGAGGAAGAGCAGGATCAGCTGCGAGATCCGGGCCGCGGCGGCGTAGGCGTCGAGCTGACGGCCGGCGGCGTAGTGGGTGAGCACGAAGAGGTCGCCCCAGAAGAGCGCCTGGGCCAGCAGCGCCGACGGCGCCCTCGGTGCGCCGTAGCGCAGCACGGCCGCGACCTCGGCGCGCGTCGCCGGCCGGCTCCCGGGCCAGGCCGCCAGCCGCCGCCACATCCACCAGGCCGCGACCAGCCCGCCCAGCCAGGACAGGTCGTAGGCCGCGATGGCCGCCTTCGTCTCGCCGCCGAGCGCGATCGCGATCGCGGCCAGGCCGATCCACGCCACCGGCTGGCCGATCCAGAACACCCAGAGCGTCGGCCCCATCTTCTTCAGGCCGCGGGTGGCGCCCAGGTACACGTTCGCGGTCGCGATCAGCGGCAGCGCGGCGGCGCCGACGGCGATCGCCCCGGCCCGGTCGCCCGCCAGCGGGGAGAGCGCGGCCACGATCGCGCCGAACACGACGCCGGCCGCGAGGGCGATCCCGGCGCAGCGGCCGACCAGGCTGCGCAGGTGCGACATGTCGTCCGTGCCGGCGCCGATCGCGACTGCCCGCACCGAGGCCAGGTCCATGCCGAAGCGGGCCCCGGCCGCCGCCACGAACGCGAACTGGACCGCGACGGTGACGAGCGCGAGGCCGCCGTGGGGCAGCGACCGCCCCAGCAGCAGCTGGACGCCGAACGCGGCCACGACGCCGGCCGCCAGGCCGATCACGTTCGCGCCCGTCCCGGCCAGGAGGGTGCGCTCGTCGGTCACGCCGTCGCCGGCCGCCGTCGTCCCGCGGTGCGCAGGCCCGCTACTCGAGGTAGCCCAGCCCGCGCAGGCGCTCCTCGACCTCGCGCTGCTCCTCGTCGGAGAAGACCGCCACCGGCTGCTCGTCCGGGGCGGCCGACCAGCCGGCGTCGGGCTCGACGCCGGTCGCCCGCGAGATCAGGGCGGCGAAGTCGGTGAGCGAGATCTCAGCGCCGTTGGCAGGCCCGGCGCCCGGCCCGGCGGCGACGTACACGCCTTCCGGCCGGTGGTCGCCTGACAGCCAGTCGGCCTGCTCGACCATCTGCCGCGCGTGGGTGAGCGAATACCGCGGCGCCGCCTCGAGCAGCAGGTCGGGGGCGCGGTCGAGATAGGCGCCTTCGAGCACCTGCTCGCGGGGGACTGCCCGCAGGATCGGGTGCTGCCCGGTAGCCGGGTCGGTGAAGCCCTCGAGCGCGGCGGCCAGCTCGGAGCGGGCCCGCTCGTAGTCGTCGGGCGCGACCGTCCCCTCCGGCTCGCGGCCCCGGAGCGCGAGCGAGACGCCCTCGCCGGTCGAGACGACGCTCGTGTACGCCCGCGTCCGCTCCCAGTCGATGGGCGCCGTCGGCACGGCCACCTTGCCGTGCAGGCCGAGCCGGTCGTAGGCGACGCGGGCGATCGACCGCACCCGCCCCCAGGCCAGCAGGCTGACGAGCGCCGAGCCGCGGCCCTGGTGCAGGTAGCCGAGGTGCTCGAGGACGCGGTTCATGTTCAGGGCCCGGGTGCAGGGCTGATGGCCGTGGTCGGACATGACGACGACCGTGTCGGACTCGTCGGTGCGCTCCACCAGCGTCCCCAGCTCGCGGTCGAGCAGCCGGTAGACGTCGCGGACGCGCTCGGCCACCGGCGTCGCCGCCGCCCGGGCATGGTCGGGATGGCCGGGGTGGACGTACTCGAGCAGGCAGTGCTGGATGCGGTCGGGCGAGACGAACACGGCGCAGGCCACATCCCACTCGTTTGCGTCCATGAGCCGGCGCACCGCCTCGGCCCGGGCCGTGGTCACCTTCTCCACGTCGGCGACGAGGTCGAGCGGGCGGTTCCGGAACGTCGTCCACGAGCCGCCGTTGATCGGCCAGTGCAGCTCCGGCCCGGCCTCCGGGGGATGCGAGTAGACCGCCTTCGGCGGGATCACGCCGCCGGAGATGACGACGCCCTGGACGGGCAGCGGGGGATAGGTCAAGGGCACGTTCAGGAGGAGCACCGTGCGGCCGGCGTCCGACAACCGCTGCGGCCAGGTCGGCGCCAGGATCGAGCGCGACGAGACCGGCATCCGCCGGGTCTGGCCGGGATTGTGCTCGAGGATGTCGAAGACACCGTGCCCGGCCGGGTTGACGCCGGTCAGGAACGACGGCCAGGCCGCCCACGAGTGCGACGGCAGCACGGATCGAGCCACGCCGCGGGCGCCGCGCTCGGCCAGCGCGGCCAGGTTCGGGAGGTCGCCGGCCGCGAGCAGCGGGTCGAGGATCTCCCAGTCGGCGCCGTCCCAGCCGACGACGAGCACACGGTTCGCCATGGGCGGGCAGGATACCGGGATGACCACCTCCCTCCTGCCCGATACCACGGTTCCCGCCGGCGGCCGGCTGGCCGTGGGCGGCGTCGTGCTCGGAGACCTCGCCGCCCGCCACGGCACGCCCCTGCTCGTCTACGACGAGGCGACGCTGCGCAACCGGGCGGGCGCCTACCGCGAAGGGCTGGCTGCCTATCCGGGGCCTTCGCGGCTTGCGTTCGCCTGCAAGGCGCAGACGACGGTCGCCGTGCTGCGGGTGCTGCTCGAGGAGGGCCTCGGCATGGACGTCGCCTCCGAGGGCGAGCTGGCCTTCGCCGTCGCGGCCGGGGCGTCCGGCGAGCGGCTGATCGTGCACGGCAACAACAAGTCCGACGCCGACATCGCCGCTGCGCTTTCCGCGGAGGCAGGGCTCGTAGTCGCCGACCATGAGGGCGAGCTCGACCAGATCGAGCGCCTGGCGGCCGCCGCCGGTCGCGTCCAGCAGGTGCTCGTTCGGGTCAATCCGGCCATCGACGCGGACACGCACCGCAAGATCGCGACCGGCCACGCGGCATCGAAGTTCGGCCTCGCGCCCGCCGAGGCGGCGGCGGCGCTGCGCCGCGCAGCCCGCCTCGACCACGTGCGCCCGGCGGGCCTCCACGTCCACCTCGGCTCGCAGATCGGGGCGGTGGAGACGTACCTCGAGGCGGCCGCCTGGCTGGCGGCGTTCATCGACCGTGAGGGGCTCGGCGGGCTGCCGCTGCTCGACCTCGGCGGCGGGCTCGCCATCGCCTACGCCGAGGGCGACAGCGCTCCGGACGTCCGCGAGGCGGTCGCGGCGACCGCAGCCGGCGTGGCCGAGCAGCTGCGCGGCCGCGGCCTGCCGCTGCCGGAGCTGATCCTCGAGCCGGGCCGGTCGATCGCCGGGCCGGCCGGCGTCACGCTCTACACCGTCGGCGCGATCAAGCGCACCGCGGCGGGCGTGACCTACGCGGCGGTCGACGGCGGCATGGCGGACAACCCGCGGCCGGCGATGTACGGCGCCCGCTACCAGGCGTTCGCCGTCGATCGGGCCGGCCAGCCGGCGGCGCAGACGTACGCGATCGCCGGCAAGCACTGCGAATCGGGCGACGTCCTGATCGAGTCCGCCGAGCTGCCGCCGCTCCGCTCCGGCGACGTGATCGCGCTCGCGGCCACGGGCGCCTACACGGCGACGATGGCGTCGACCTACAACGGCCTGCCCCGGCCCGCGGCCGTCATGGTCGGGGACGGCGCGGAGCGCATCGTCGTGGTCCGCGAGACCGTCGCCGACCTGCTCGTCCGCGAACGCTACGAGGCGTAACGCAGCAACCCGACGTGCTTCGCCTTGGCGATGCCCTTGGCGTCGTCGAAGCGGTACACGAGCAGGTAGCCCGTCGCCTTCGCCGGCGTCGGGTAGACGAGCGTGCCGGTGACCGTCTTCCCGGGCGGGATCGCCATCTTCAGCAGGTTGTCGGGCACGCTTGCGGTGGCGGCCGCCAGGTAGGGGCTGCCGGCGGCGTTGCGCAGCCAGATCTGGGTCAGGCCGATGCGCTCGGGCTTCTGGGTCATGTTCTTCACCGCCAGCGTGACGAGGCCGAAGGTCTTCGTGCCCGGCGGCGGCTTGATCGTGACGCCGGCGGCCTTCCCCAGGTCGACGTGCGCCTTCCAGACGACGCTCTGCACCTTCACCGCGATGTCGTCCAGGCGCAGCACGCTGCCGAGCGGCGCGACCGTGTAGACGCGCCCGTCGGTGTAGGTCACCGTGCCGGACGTGGGCAGGGTGGCGACGCGCTTCGGCCCGGTCGAGGCGGTGCTCGAGCCGCCGCCGCCCGACGAGCAGCCGGCCAGGCACGCCGCGACGGCGACGAGCGCGACGAGCCGCGTCACGCCGCCTGGTCCTCGACCTGGGTTTGCAGCTCCTTGACCGACAGCCCTTCCATCGACAGGAACACGAACCCGACGCCGACCCCCAGCAGGGCCTCGATCAGCTGGAGGCCGATCGAGAACGTCAGGGCCAGATTGGCCGGCACACCGTACAGGAGCGTCAGGCTCGTGGCCGTCGCGCCCTGGAAGACGCCCAGGTTGCCCGGGGTGATCGGGAAGAGCTGCACGAGGTTCGACGCCAGGAACACGACGGCGGCGACGCCCAGGCTCTTGTGGATGTCGTAGGCCGCGAGCGTGAGGTAGATCCCGGCCATCTGCGCCAGCCAGCTCGAGGTGGCGGTGACGAGGCCGACCGTGAGCAGCTTGGGGCGCTGGAAGATCGCCTGGCCGCGGCGCATCCCCTGGACGACCGACGTGAAGCTGATGCCGAGCAGGTGCCACCAGCGCTCGACGTAGTCGTCGGTCGGCGCCCGCCGCCGGCGCAGGCGCGCCCAGATCTCGATCGCGGCGGCGACGAGCCCGATGAAGATCACGACGCCCGAGAGCACGGCGAGCAGGTTGACCGCCGCCCGCGGCACCGGCACGTAGATGACGACGCCGATCAGCACCGCGACGAGCGTCGCGCCGGAGAGCAGCTGCTCGGTGACGAGGGTGCCGACGACCGGCGATGCGGGCAGCGGGTGGCCGCGGGCGGCCAGCCGGCGGCGGACGACCGAGACGCGGGCCACCTCCCCGAGGCGGGCGAAGAGCACGGTGTTCAGGAGGAACCCGATGAAGATCGCCGGCACGACGTCGCGCATGCCGACGTCGCCCGGCTCCTCGCCGTCGACCCGCGGCATCGCGTCGAACGCGGCCTTCCAGGTGAGCGCCTTGAATGCGACCGACAACAGGTTCGCAAGGAGCGCCGCGAGCACGTAGATCGGGTTGGCGCGGGTGAAGACGTCGGCGACGACGTGCAGATCGAACTTGCGCGAGAGGGCGACCACGATCGCGACCGCGACCGCCGTGAAGGCCGCGGCTCGCGGCACGGTGTTGCGCCTCGGGCGCAGCTCCTCGGCCAGCTCCGAGACGGTGACGGGCTCGAGGCCGCGCTCGCGGGCGGTCTGCAGGATCTGCGGCAGGGCCTCGACGGTCTGGGACCGGTCGCCGCCCTCGCCGGAGCCGTCGCCGTCGTGCAGCAGCAGGATCGCGCCCGGCTCGAGCACGCCTGCGCAGCGGTCGACGATCACCTCGACGCCGGGCCGGGCCGTGTCGAAGATCGAGCCGGTCCAGCCGACGATGCGGTAGCCGAGCCGTCGTGCGACCGGCGCGACGAACGGCCCGCGGTAGCCGTGCGGCGCGCGGAACAGGTGCGCGACCGACGTTCCGACCGCCTCGGTGACGGCCTCCTCGGCCGCCCGGAACTGGTGCGCGATGGCGGCCGGGCCGGCGAACGTGAGCAGCGAGTGGTCGTCGCCGTGGCTCGCGAGCTCGTGCCCCTCGGCGACGATCCGGCGGGCGATCTCGGGGTGGGCGCGAACGTGGCGGCCGAGCACGAAGAAGGTACACCGGGCTCCGGCCGCCTTGAGCGCGTCGAGCACCGCGGGCGTGTGCTCGGGGCTGGGCCCGTCGTCGAACGTGATCGCCACCTTGGGCGAGGGGGACGTGCCGGTGCCGATCACGCGCCCGAACAGGCGCGCGTTGGGCGTGAACGCCGACCACGCGACGAACAGCAGCACGAGCACCGCCGCGCCCTCGATGACGTCGCCCGCGATACCCCCGACGGCCTGCCCGATCACGGCCGTGGCCGCGATCCAGAGCGCTCCGAGGATTACGAAGCGAGTGATGACTTCGCGCTTGCCCATACCGGTTGATCGCCGGCGAGAAGGTCGGCGTAGTAGGCCTCGAGCTTGGCGGCCACCCGCGGCCACGCGTAGTTCTCGAGCGCGGTGCGGCGGCCCTCGTTGCCCATCCGCGCGCGCAGGTCGGGGTCGTCGAGCAGCTTGCGCAGGGCCGCGGCATGCAGTTCGGCGGAGTCGCCCGGATGCACCAGGAATCCCTGCCGGCCCTCCTCCATCAGGAGCTGGAAGCCGCTGATCCGGCTGGCGACGACGGGGCGCCCACAGCTCATCGCTTCGAGCAACACCATGCCGAACGATGCCCGGTTGCACGGCGTGCAGAACACCGACCCGGACGTGAGGTAGTTCGGGCGGCTGCGGTTGAGGCGCCCGGCGAAGTGCACGAAGGGGGCGAGCTCCTCGCCCACCTGGCGGCGGTAGAGCTTGCGCAGCGGGCCGTCGCCGATCACGACGAGCCGCACCTGGTCGCCGCGCTCGCGGTGCAGCAGGCGGAACGCCTCGATCATCGTGTCGAGGCCGTTGCGCGGGTCGAAGCGGCCGCAGAAGACGATGTTCTGGTGGTCGCCCATGAGCTCGGCGACCGGCTCGGCGTCGGGGCTGAAGTGGTCGGCGTCGATCCCGTTCGGGATCACGTCGTAGGCGTACGGGTAGTACGGGGCGAGCGAGCCGATGCAGGCCTCGCTGACGCAGATGCGGCCGTCGAGGCGCTCGATCCAGGGCCGCGTCCACTCGGCCAGGATGTCCATCCCGGTCGTCTGCGGGAACACGCTGTGGAAGGTGGCGACGCAGATCGTCTCGTCGGGGCACTGGTCGATCGCCCAGGCCGGGAACGGCGGGTTGTACGGGGCGTGGACGTGGACGACGTCGAAGCCGCGCTCGCGGAAGAGCGCCCGCAGCTGCTGGCCGAGTCGGGGGCCGTACGTGTGCAGCGTCTGGGCGTTGTTGCCCCAGTAGGGGACGAAGAGCGGGATGGAGATCCCCATCCGCACGATCTCGAAGTTCGGCTCCGGCACCTCGAACGCATCGTCGGAGACCGGCGGCGTGCGCAGCAGGTGGCCGGTGACGACCGTGACCTCGTGGCCGCGGTTGACGAGCTCGCGGGCCTGGCCGTCGACGTGCTCGGTGATCCCCCCGAGCGACGGGTAGTAGAAGTCCGTCACGATCGCGATCCGCACGGCGCTGATGCTACAGAAGGCATCGCCGCTGGCACTCTCGCCCCGAGTGTGCCAACCGGGCCGGGTTTCGCGTCGGTTGCGTGCGATATACTCGGCTTGCATGCCGATCTACGAGTACCGATGCACGAACGGGCACAGGTTCGAGGTGCTCCAGAAGATCGCCGACGACCCGATCACGGAGTGCGAGGAGTGCGGCGCTCCGGCGACGCGGGTGCTGCACCCGGTCGCGATCCACTTCAAGGGCTCCGGCTTCTACTCGACCGACTACGGCCGCGGCAAGAAGTCGGCCGCGAGCGAGCGGTCCGAGTCCTCGAGCGACGGCAAGTCATCGGACTCGAAGTCGTCGGACCCCAAGCCGGCCGAGTCGGCCAAGAGCGAGCCCAAGAAGGCTGCCGAGGGCTGAGCGGCTGAATACACGGGGTCAGACCCCTTGTATTCAGACGCCGCGGCTGAGCGCTTCCCGCCCCCGCCAATAGGGGTCAGACCCCGTTTGGCGGGTCCGAGCCGCCGCTAGTGCACCGTGCAGCCCGGCGCGAACAGCTGGCCGGGCGCTGCCGGCTGGGGGGCCTGCTTGCCCAGGAACATGCCGACCACGGCGGCGTTCTGCTCGCTCGGCTGGAGCACGTCCTGACCGCCGATCGAGGCCGGCGTCCCGCCCAGGTGGCACTCGAGCGTGCGCGAGGCCCGGAACTTGATCCAGCCCATCGCGAGCAGCTCCGGCGCGGAGAGGTCGGTCGCCAGCGGCTTGGCCAGGTCGCGGCCGATCGAGGGCAGGTTGAAGAGCGACGACGGCGTCACGAGCTGCTTCATCAGCGCCTGCACGACCCGCTGCTGGCGCTCGGTGCGGGTGATGTCGCTGTCGCGCGGGTTGGTGGTGTGGCGGATGCGGGCGTAGGCCAGCGCGTGGCGGCCGTCGAGGTGGATCGTGCCCTTGGCGAAGTGCCAGTAGAGGCCGTCGAATGGCTGCGACGAGACCACCTTGTACGGGTTGTAGATCGTGACCCCGCCGAGCGAGTCGATCAGATCCTTGAAGCCGGTGAAGTCGACCAGCACCATGTGGTTCACCGGCAGGCCGGTGTAGCGGTGCACGGTGTGGATGAGCAGCGGCGGCCCGCCGAACGCGAACGATGCGTTGATCTTGTCGGTCCCGTGCCCAGGGATCGGCACGTCCAGGTCGCGCGGGATCGAGAGCATCGAGATCAGGTGGTGCGACGGGTCGGTGCGGACGAGCAGGATCGAGTCCGACCGGGCGCCCGAGAGCGCGCTCGAGCCGCGGCTGTCGGAGCCCATGATCAGACTGATCTGCGGGCTCGTCATGATGTTCCCGGCCGGCTGGAGCGCGGCCAGCGTCGCCTTGTTCAGCCGCTTGTTGGCGTGGGCGATCTCGTTCGAGAAGCTGCGGTAGCCCAGGTAGAGCCAGAAGGCGAAGAGCAGGAAGCAGACCGGGATCCCGATCGCCAGGATGCGCTTCCAGCGCCGCCGCAGGAAGCTGCGCGGCGGCTGCCCGCCCGGCGTCGCGACCGGCCGGCCGGGGAGCGCGTCGGGGCCGCGGAAGCCCGGCCGCGGCATTCCCTCGGGCGTGCGCGGGCGCGGCGGGGCGGCAGTCCCCGCACCGCTGCCACCGAAGTTGAAGCGCGCCGCTTCCGGGTCGTCGCGCCCGGCTCGGCCACCGCGGTACGTGCGGTAGGACTTGGTCGGCTTGGAGTCGGCCACGTCGCTTTAATGGTATCCGCAGTGCCCGAATCCTCCCCCCGCCCCGGCGCGCTGGTCGTGTGCCCGACGCCGATCGGGAACCTCTCCGACGTCACGCTGCGGCTGCTCGAGGAGCTGCGCTCCGCCGACGTCGTGGCCTGCGAGGACACCCGCCGCACGCGCATCCTGCTCGAGCGCCACGGGATCTCCGTCCCCGTCCTCGCGGTGCACGAGCACAACGAGGCGGCCCGGGCGGGCGAGCTGGTCGAGCGCATCCGCGCGGGCGAGCGGGTGGCGCTCGCGACGGACGCCGGGATGCCGGCCGTGTCCGACCCCGGCGCCCGCATCGTCGCCGCCGTCGCGGAGGCGGACCTCCCCGTGACCGTGCTCCCGGGGCCGTCTGCGGTGACGGCCGCCGTCGCCGCGTCCGGGCTCGGCGGGGGCGGGTTCGCGTTCGCGGGGTTCCTGCCCCGGCCGGCGGCGAAGGCGGCCGCCGCCGTGCGCCGGCTCGACCCAACCGGCCTGCCCATCGTCGCGTTCGAGTCGCCGCAGCGGCTGGCCGCCACGCTCGCGGCGTTGGCCGAGGCTCAGCCGGACCGCCGCGCCGTCGTCTGCCGCGAGCTCTCGAAGCTGCACGAGCAGGTCGCGCGCGGCACCCTCGCCGACCTCGCGCAGGTGTTCTCGAGCCCGCCGAAGGGGGAGGTCACGCTCGTCCTCGCGGCTGCGGACACATCCGCGGATGCCGCCGACATCCCCGGCGACGCGCTCGCCGAGCTCGTCGCGGCGGTCGGCGCCCGCCGCGCAGCCGCGATCGCCTCACGGCTTACCGGGGTGCCCCGGAACCAGCTCTACCGAGCGGCGACGGCTATGAAGCCCTGACGACGCCGCCCGACAGCTCGACGCGGCAGGTGCTGCACACCTGACGGCCGTGGAACTCGTCGAGGCTGCCCGTGCGCCCGCAGAACACGCACGCGTCGTGCGGCTTCGAGAGCACGATCGTCTCGCCCCGCACGCTGATCTCGAGCGGATCCCGAACGTCGATGCCGAACCGGCGCCTGATCTCGACCGGGATGACGATCCGGCCGAGCTCGTCGACCCTGCGCACCACGCCCCCTGCCCGCGCGGATGCCGCTCGACCGCGAACACCCGCGGAATGCCTGATAACGCTCATAGTGACCCTCGCCATCTCGTTAGGATGGAGCCCACGTCTGAGCATAGATGCCTTCCTGCCAATTTGCCAGAGGGCGGGCGCGATATGCCGTTTTCCCTTACAACTCCCATTTACTACGTCAACTCGGACCCGCACCTCGGGCACGCGTACACGACGGTTGCGGCCGACGCCCTGGCCCGCCATCACCGCCAGCGGGGGGAGGACGTCTTCTTCCTGACGGGCACCGACGAGCACGGCGCCAAGGTCGCCCAGGCGGCCGCCGCGGCGGGCATGTCGCCGAAGGAGTTCTGCGACCGCGTCTCCGCCCGCTTCCGCGACCTGGTGCACCGGCTCGAGGCCTCGAACGACTTCTTCATCCGCACCACCGACCGCGAGCACGAGAAGCGGGTGCAGGAGTTCATGGTCCGCCTGCGCGACGCCGGGCACCTGTACGAGGACACCTACGAGGGCCTCTACTGCACGGGCTGCGAGCAGTTCTACTCCGAGGACGAGCTGGAGCAGCCCGGCAACATCTGCCCGCTGCACAAGACGCCGGTCGAGCGCCTCGAGGAGGAGAACACCTTCTTCCGCCTCTCCGCGTTCCAGTCGCAGCTGCTCGAGCTGTACGACCGGGACCGCGAGTACGTCATGCCGCGGGCCCGCTACAACGAGGCCCGCTCGTTCATCGAGTCCGGCCTGTCCGACTTCTCCGTCAGCCGAGCCACGGTCAGCTGGGGCGTGCCGCTGCCGTGGAAGCCGGAGCAGACGATCTACGTGTGGGTCGACGCGCTCCTGAACTACCACACCGCCCTGGAATACGGCCTCGGCCGCGACGTGTCTGCCACCTTCTGGCCGTCGATGCACCTGCTCGGCAAGGACATCCTGCGCCTGCACTGCGTGTCGTGGCCGGCCCTGCTGATCGCGGCCGGGTACGAGCCGCCGCGGCGGCTCTTCGTGCACGGCTACCTGACGAGCGGCGACCAGAAGATGTCGAAGTCGCTGGGCAACGTGATCGACCCGCTCACGGTGATCGACGAGCTCGGCGCCGACGCCCTCCGCTTCTACCTCCTGCGCGAGGTGCAGTGGGGCCAGGACGGGAGCGTCACCCGGGACGGGCTCGAGCGCCGCTACGCCGGCGAGCTCGCGAACGACCTCGGCAACCTCGTTTCACGGGCGACGGCGATGATCGTCCGCTACCGTGGCGGCCTCGTTCCCGAGGGCCGGTGCGAGCTCGAGCCGATCGATGCCGCCGTGCGCGAGCGCTTCGACGCGCTCGACCTGACCGGCGCCCTCGACGTGATCTGGGGGCTCGTGCGCGCGGCCAACCGCTACGTCGAGGAGCGGCAGCCGTGGGTGCTCGCGCGCAGCCAGGCCGCCGCCGACCAGGCCCTGCTCGACACGACCCTGTACACCCTCGCGGATGCGGTGCGCTCGCTGGCGGTGCTGCTGCACCCGTTCATCCCCGCCTCCGCGGAGCGGATGCTCGAGGCCGTCGGCGATCCCGGCGCCGTCGCCTGGGAGCGGGCCGGCCTGGGGCTGCTGCCCGCGGGCGGCGAGGTCAGCCAGCCGCCGCCGCTCTTTCCGCGGGCGTGATCGACACCCACGCGCACCTCGACCTCTGCGACGGACCGGCGGAAGACCTGGTGGACGCGGCGGCCGCGGCCGGGGTGGGCCGGATCCTGACCGTCGGCCGCGAGCAGGCGCTCGCCCTCGCCGACCGGTTCACCTCGGTGTGGGCGATCGTGGGCATCCACCCGCACGAGGCCGCCGACGGGCTCGAGGTCGAGTCGCTGCGGCCGCTGCTGGGCCATCCCCGCGCGGTCGCGGTGGGGGAGTGCGGCCTCGACTTCTTCCGCGACTACGCCCCGCGGGCCGACCAGGTGAGGGTGTTCGAGGCGCAGATCGCGCTCGCGAACGAGACCGGCCTGCCGCTCGTGATCCACACCCGCGCCGCCGATGAGGACACGTTCCGGATGCTCGAGGCGGCCGAGGTGCCGGTGCTGCTGCACTGCTTCAGCTCGGTCGACCGGCTCGACGAGGCGATCGAGCGCGGCTACTTCTGCTCGTTCGCCGGCAACGTCGCCTTCCCCAGGGCGGCCGACCTGCGGGCGGCCGCGGCCCGCGTGCCCGAGGACCGCATCCTGGCCGAGACCGACTGCCCCTACCTGGCGCCGCCGCCGCACCGCGGCCGGCCCAACCAGCCCGCCTACGCGGCGATCACCCTCGGCGTCCTCGCGCGCGAGCGCGGCGTGTCCGAGACGGAGCTCGGGGAGCAGATCGACCGGAACGCCGACCGCCTCTTCGGGCTGTGAGCCGCCAGGTCTCGCTGCGGCGCATGGCCGAGTTCGGCATCTCGCCCGACCGCGACCTCGGCCAGAATTTCTTGATCGACGACAACATCCTCCGGGCGGTGGATCGGTTGACGTCGCTGGCGGCGGAGGACGTCGTCGTCGAGGTTGGGGCTGGACTCGGGGTGCTGACGGCCTGGCTTGCGAGCCGGGTGGCGCTCGTGCACTCGATCGAGATCGACCGCCGTCTCCAACCGGCGCTGGAGGAGACGCTGCGCGGGGTCGACAATGTCCGCCTCCTCTACGCCGACGCGCTCGACGTCGACCTGGCCGACCTCGATCCGCCGCCGGTCGCGATGGTGGCGAACCTGCCCTACGGGGTGGCGACCCCGGTGATCATCCGGGCACTGCCGGCGGTCGAGCGCTTCTGCGTGATGGTGCAGCGCGAGATCGGCGAGCGGCTCTTCGCCGTCCCGAGCACGAAGGCGTACGGCGCGGTGTCGGTGCTGGTGCAGCTCGCCTGCGAGCGCACCGGCGCCAGGTCGGTGTCGCGCACCGTGTTCGTGCCTCAGCCCAACGTCGACTCGGTGCTGGTCGCATTCCGGCGCCGGCCGGGGTTCGCCTTCGGGCCCGGCTGGGCCTGGACCGGCACCGTCGTCCACGGGGCGTTCGCCCATCGCCGCAAGACGCTCGCGAACTCGCTCCGCCTCGCCGGCCTGCCGGCGCCGCCGGCCGACGTCGCCGACCTGCGGGCCGAGCAGCTGCCGCCGGAGCGGTTCGGGCAGCTCGCGGAGGAGCTGCGGCCGTGATCCTGCGCGCGCCCGCCAAGGTGAACCTGTGCCTGCGGGTGGGGCCGCTGCGCCAGGACGGCTACCACCGGCTGACGACGCTCTTCCAGGCGATCGACCGCTACGACGAGCTCGAGCTCTGCGAGGCCGACGAGACGACCGTCGAGGGGTTTCCCGACGACACGCTCGTGGCCGGTGCGCTGGCCGCGCTCGGGGAGACACGGCGCGTGCGGCTCGACAAGCGCATCCCGGTCGCCGCCGGTCTCGGCGGCGGGTCGTCGGATGCGGCGGCCGTCCTGCGGGCGCTGCGCGGCGGCCGCGACCCGAACGAGCTGCACGCCATCGCCCGCGCGCTCGGGGCCGACGTGCCGTTCTTCCTGACCGGGGCCGAGACCGGATTCGGCACCGGCCGCGGCGACCGCATCCAGCCGCTGCCGGACTTCCCCCGCGGCCACGCGTTCGTGCTCGTTCCGTCTGACCAGGGCCTCTCGGCCGCCGACGTGTTCGCGGCCGGCGAGCCGAACCCGATCTTCCGCGCCGTCGAGGGCGACCTGGTGCGGGCGATGCACACCGTCCGCCGGGTCGAGGACGTCGCGGCGCTCATGGCGAACGATCTCGAGCCGGCGGTGCTGCGGCTGCGGCCGGAGGTGGGGGAGGCGCTTGCGGCGCTGCGCCGCCGCGGGGCGCTCGCGGCCATCGTCTCGGGGTCGGGGCCGACCGCCTTCGGCCTCTTCCGGCATCGCGAGGACGCCGAGGCGGCCGCGGCGGGGATTCCCGGGGCGTTCGCGGCCTCTCCGGTATGATTTTTCCCATGTCCAACTGGAACGTCTCCGGGGATACGCTCACCGTCGAGCCGCGTGAGCGCCGCTCCCCGACTCGCTGGCTCCACCAGCACAGCCTGCGCATCGCCGTCGTCCTCGGCCTGGCCGAGGCGGTGTTCGCGTGGGCGACCGGGCACCGCCTGCTCCTGACCGTCATCGGGATCCTCTCGGTGATCGTCTACCTGAACGTGCGCCACCGCCTGCCGGAGGTGATCCGGCGGCCGCTGTGGGTCGTCGTCATGGCCCAGGCGATCGGCGGCCTCGTGCTGCCGCTGATCTACGTCGGCCTCGCCATGTTCTTCATCGTGGGCTCCCTGCTTCTCGTGCTCCTCGTGCTCGTGATGCTCGGCGACCGCATGCGCAAGTAGCGAGGCGCGGGTGATCGACCGCGCCCGCGAGGAGGCCCGCGGCCTCGGCGCCGACTACGTCGGGACCGAGCACCTGCTGCTGGCCCTGCTCTCCGACGGCGGCGTGGCGGGCGCCGCGCTGGCCGCGGTCGGCGTGGACGCCGACGCGGTGCGCGAGCGGGCCGGAGCCGTGCGCCCGCCGGTGCCGCCCGTGGGGCGGTCGGGGCTGACGACGCGGGCGGCGCGCGTGCTCGAGCTGTCCGAGGAGGTGGCAGAGGAGCGTGGGGGCAGCCGGCCGGAGTCGCGCGACGTGCTGGTCGCGCTCGTTCGCGGCGACGGCGGCCCGGGGGCCCGCATCCTGCGCGATCTCGGCGTCTCGGCCGAGCAGGTCGAGGACGCCGTCGATCAGCAGACGGGATAGCGCGCCCTCAAGACCGTCGCCGGCCGCCGATGCTGAACGGGTGATCTCCTTCCGCAGTCGTGCGACCGTCGCCGTTGTCGCCGGGCTCGTACTTGCCGCAGGCTGCGGGCACGGCGCGACGTCTCCGCCGGCCGCCTCTCCGCCCGCGAGTATGCCGGAGGATCCCGGCCCAGGTGCCTCCTTCGCTCCGGCCGGATCGCTGCTCTACGTACGCACACCGGGCGCGGGGGCAGCGTGGCAGGCGATGGCGCGGGTGCGTGCGCACGTGCGCGGCCTGAAGACCTTCAACCCCGATGACTCGATGGGCGACTTCGTGCGGCTGATGGTCGGCGCCGAGTTCGCCGAGGGGCCGAAGCAGATGTTCCGCTCACTCACAGGCGAATCTCCCGGCGTGGCGTGCGCGGTGAGGGCGGCTCCCCGGGGTGGCCGATGGGGGTCCGCAACTGAGTGCCTTCGACAGGCTGGTCGCGCCGCTGATGGGGGGGACGCCCCCGATCTTCACGGCGTCGACGATTTCATGCACGATCTCTACGCTCCGGCGACACCGACCGGGTGGCCCGGACGCTCGCCGCCGTGGCGGGGCGGTACGCCGGTCAGGGGTTCCAGAGTGGCCGGGGCGGCGACGTCGTCTGGCTTCACGGCCATCGCGGCTCGGACAGCGGCCGCGCGCCGGTGCCGTCGATGGCCGAATGGGTCGACCACGCCGGGCTCGGCGGGCCGGTCTCGTGGATCGGGGCCGTCAACGTCCGCGGTCTCTTCAGCGGGTGGTCCGAGGACGGCGCCAATCGCACCGCGACGCCCGAACAGGCCATCGACGGGGCGGTGCTCACGGTGGCTCCGGGAGCGACCGGGCGCTACCGCCTCCAGGCCTACCTGGACTTCGGCGCCTGAGCGCCCGACGGCGCCGCGCTCGGTATACTCGCTCGGCCCGGCAGCCCGCCCGGTGGGGCGTGGCCAAGTGGTAAGGCAACGGGTTTTGGTCCCGTGATCCCTGGTTCGAATCCAGGCGCCCCAGCTTCGAGCACCGACCGCCCAAGAGCACCGACATGACCACCTCGCCGCTCGCATGCGTGATCCTGGCCGGAGGCCGGGGGACGCGGATGAAGTCGGCGACGCCGAAGCTGCTGCACAAGGCGTGTGGGCGGGCGGTGCTCGCGTGGGGACTCGCCGCCGTCGCGGAGCTCGCGCCCGACCGCACGATCGTGGTGGTCGGCGCCGAGAGCGAGGACGTGCGCGCGATGCTGCCCGAGGGCGTCGAGGCGGTCACGCAGGCCCAGCCGCTCGGCACCGGCGACGCCGCCCTCACTGCCCAAAGCGCGCTCGAAGGGTTCGCCGGCGACGTCGTCGTCATGAACGGCGACCACCCCCTCACCGACCCTGCCAGCCTCGCCGACCTCGCGGCAGCGCGGGCCGAGGCGGGGGCGGCGGCGGCCGTGCTGACGTTCAACCGCACCGAGACGATCGGCGCCGACTTCGGCCGCATCGTCCGCGGCCCGGACGGGAGCGTCGAGCGGATCGTCGAGGTCCGCGACACCGCGCCGGACGAGCGCGCGCTCACCGAGGTCAACTCCGGCATCTACGTCTTCCGGGCGGACCTGCTCTGGCCGGCGCTCGAGCGGCTCTCGACCGCGAATGATCAGGGCGAGCTCTACCTGACCGACGCGGTCGGCCTGCTCGTCGGCGACGGCCACACGGTCGCCGGCCACCTGCACGACGACCCGACCGTCGCGCTCGGCATCAACACGCGCGCCGACCTGGCCGCCGCCTCGGCGCTCCTGCGCGACCGCATCAACCTGGCCCACATGCTGGCCGGCGTGACCATCGTCGACCCCGCCTCGACCTGGATCGAGCCGACGGTCAGCCTGGCCGCCGACGCCACGATCGAGCCGTTCACCGTCCTGCGCGGCGCCACCCACGTGGGCGCGGGCGCGACGGTCGGCCCGCACGCCGTCGTGATCGACGCGACGATCGGCCCCGGGGCGAGCGTGGGGCCGTTCTGTTACCTGCGCCCCGGCGCCGAGCTGGCCGACGACGCCAAGGCGGGGACCTTCGTCGAGATCAAGAATTCGCAGCTCGCGGCGGGGGTGAAGGTGCCGCACCTGTCCTACATCGGCGACGCCTCCATCGGCGAGGGCACGAACATCGGCGCGGGTGGGATCACCGCCAACTACGATGGACGAGTCAAGCAGCGGACGACGATCGGCAAGGATGTCCACACCAGCTGCGACAATGTCTTCGTCGCACCCGTGACGATTGGAGACGGCGCGTGGACAGCGGCGGGATCGGTGATCACCGAGGACGTTCCCCCCGACGCGCTCGCCGTTGCCCGTGCCCACCAGAAGAACATCGAGGGATATGGACGACGAAAGCGCGGTTAGTCTCGAGACCCCCCTGCCGCTCTTCCCGGCGGCCGGGATGTCGGTGGCCAGCATGAGCGCGGCCGAGCACGCCAGCTGGATGGAGCGGGCGCCGCACAAGCGGCTGATGCTCTTCAGCGGACGGTCGAACCCCGCCCTCGGCGAGGCGATCGCCGAGCGGATCGGCATCGAGCTCGGCGACGTGCTGCTCAAGACCTTCACGAACGGCGAGGTGTACGTCCGCTACCAGGAGTCGATCCGGGGCGCGGACATGTTCATCGTGCAGTCGTGCTCGTCGCCGAC
>Ga0075424_100001503_pt1 | contig 20548 bp, 19 predicted proteins | sample SoiMethybrSBSTD3_FD_75301 | JGI IMG/M metagenome (GOLD analysis project Ga0075424, IMG submission 75301) | Bulk soil microbial communities from a Populus tree surrounding site in Tennessee, USA - Soil MetaG P. TD hybrid SBSTD3 | ecosystem: Environmental > Terrestrial > Soil > Tree plantation... | reverse complement strand
CGTATAACGCTTAGAGCGGCTAGTGTCTACGTCGGTTGGACACGCGAAGAAGAGGCTGCACGCAATAAACGCGACCCCCGACTTGCCCTCCTAAATCGCCAATTGACCGGGCTCGACGGAACCTCGCGGAGCGCGTAAGGTGTGCAATATTGGCGCGGTAACCCCTAGCAGAACTCCCAGTTGCATTGAAACGGCAGACGGATAGGGTAGTAGCCAGATAGAAACGTAACCTGTGGAACCCCCCCGCCGTCCGTTCGCCTCTACTGACACCAAAGATGGCGGGGGCTTTTTTACGGCGGTTGGATGCTATACGAAGCAGTCGCGAACGGCCAAGCGATCCGGACGGATCGCGTAGGATTTCCCAACCTCTAGGATGCTACTTTCCGGACTGCAACGGCTTCCCGATGCGCCTACTGCATCGCGCTTGCCGCGCTCGAAAACGCATTGTTCGCATTAGTACCTACGAGGCGGATGGTGCCGACCACAAGGACCAGAATCACTGCGAGCATGACCGCATACTCGGCGATGTCTTGGCCTTCCTCGGAACGCAGAAATTCTATGATACGCAACATTTTGGCCCCCTTTGGGCAGGGATTATGAAGCTTAATGTTTGTATAAGCAATGCTTATCTGTTAATCCTGTCTCGACAGCAACTGTGAGTTCTGACAGAGCCTATTGGCCCCACGCATTGTCAATCTTCCGCATAATCTTCTCCGCCCACTGAACCGCGGATGCTACAAGAGATTCCGACTGAGGACTTGGCCGCGTGTTGTTGATGTCTTCGGAATTTTTCAGATGAGGCGCGACGAGAATGCCGGCGATGATGCCGAGCACGCGCTTGCGGTTTTCGTCCATAGCGCTGGGAAGGATAACGCCTTCGCTTTATGTTCGCTACACGGCGACCAGCTGGTTGACCACTCTTTTGTTCGAAGCGGCTATCACCTTGGTAATTAACGGGGTTATCGTGCCACGTGATGACGCTCAAAACTCCATCTTTCTCCTGCAAAACCTTTTCGCAGAGAGCTGCGATTTGGACGTAGGGTCCCCCGGTGTCGGCCATTTGTCTGTTTCCACCTATTCTTGCACGCTTGTACTGCACACTGACTTACGCAAATATCTCATTTACCTGCTCCCGCACCTGCTGACTCCGCGACGGCTTGAGGTAGCGCGTCGTGGATTCGATATCCGAATGCCCAAGCCACAGCTGCACCGTCCGCAGATCCACCCCTGCCCACAGACAGCGAGTCGCGAACGTGGCGCGAAACTTGTGAAGCCAGAAGCCATCCTTATTAAGATTCGCGCGATCGGCTACGGCCTTGAGGCAATCCAGGAAGTCTAGTTTCGGCTTACACCCCGCGGTTGGAAACACCAGATTGCAGCTTTTGTGTGCTTTGGCCTTCCACGTTTTCAAGCTAGCGGCCAGCTTCGTAGGGATTGGAATTTCACGTTCTTTGTAAGCCTTGGGAGTCCAACCGCGGTCGGGCTTGTGCGTGACGCGGATTGTGGAAGCCGCGAAGTTGATATCGGACCAGTAGCAGTGCATGACTTCCTGCTCACGCATTCCGGTCATAAGGAAGAACTGATACCAGAGCCGTTCTTCCGCGTCGCAAGCGTTGAACAGCTTTTCCAATTCGGCTTCCTCGTACATCTCGGGCTCTTCCTCGGTGAAGCGTGGCCAGTCGTTCTTCTTGGCAAGGCCGCGGATGTTGTGAGCCTTGAGGAAGGACATCACGGTGGAGAACTTATTCCAACAGGTGCGCGGCGTGAGTTCTTTCTGGTCGCGAAGGAAAGCGGAGTAGGCCAGCAAATCGCGGCGTTCGATGTCTTCCAAGTAGAGCTTGGGGCAGGACTCAGTGAAGTAGTTCAGCGCCGTGGTGTAGGCCGCGTAGGTCTTGTACTTCTTGGTGAGTTTTATTTCGTCGAGGTAATCACTCACGGCTACATTCAGCAATCTGTGGCCGTTCTGCTCAGACTTTGCAAGAGGGATGCCGTGGTTGGCTGCGTTTAGTTCAGCTTCTTTGGCTAGCCGCCGAGCGTGAGCATCAGCCGCGCTCTTGCCCACGGACAACCGCCGGCGGTTGGAGCCCTGGTACCATTCGATGTAATAGGCGCCTTCTGGGTGGCGTTCCTCTTTGCCGTCTACCAAGACCACATCATGCTTGACGCGGCCGTTGGCAGACAGAACGACAGGGCAGTAGCGCAAGCCCTCTGCGGTGTTGACTCGTTTGGTGAGGTTGACTTCGCGGTTCGCCGTTGGTGACCCTTTCCCGATACTGGTATTCAGTCTAGGTATCACCACGCTGCAAGTACTAGATAACAGAAGTAATGGCGGAGAGTGAGGGATTCGAACCCCCGATACCCTTTCAGGTATGCCGGTTTTCAAGACCGGTGCCATCAACCACTCGGCCAACTCTCCGCAATCCTGATAGTTGGAAATTATCCGGAGTGGGCAATCTTCAATAATTGTAGCAGCCGAGATTCCGCAAGCGTGGCGCGGCTAACGACCTAGCTATGTTCGAGAAATTGGAAGGTCACTGCCTTAGCTCTGGCGGCGTTTCTGCAGTGTTCGGATAGCGCAATGCCTCTCTGGATCGAGCAACGTATGTATTGCGCCCCAGATTTGTGCCTTGTCACCCAAGGGACTCAGCTCGATTCTCGGCCCTCGGGGATGGATTCGACGTACAACCCTGCCGACAATCTCCAGGAGCAGGTCGGGCGCGCCTCGCACCACACCACCGTTGAACACGATGAGTTCAGGGTCGAGCAGACACACCAGGTTGGCAATTCCGACCCCCAGCATCGTGAAGCTGTTTTCCACCAGCGTGCGGGCTCGCGGGTCTCCCTCGCGTAGAGCGGCAAAAACAAAGCGGGCGTCCCGTTCCTCCACCAGACTACCGGACGAACCATTGGCACCTGGCAACGCCCTGCGGCCTTCCTTGGCGAGACCTATGCCCGACACATAACTCTCGAAGTAGCCGCTATCGGAAAAATCTTCATTCCAGCGAGTCCAATCCAGGTTCATCCGGAAAATCTCTCCCGCCAGCCCGCTGCGTCCGCGGCAGATTCTGCCGTCCATGAAGATCCCCGAACCCACGCCCGTACCAAGCGCGACAAAACAGAAATTGTTCACCCTTCTGGCGATGCCGCGCATGTGTTCGCCAATCGCCGCCATGTTGGCGTCGTTGTCGAGATACACCGGCACCTGAAACTCATCTTCCAGTTGGCCTCCCATGTCCACATCGCGCCAGCCGGGAACGTTGGTGAGATCAAATGCGATACCGGTCGTTGGATCGACTCCGCCCGGTACTCCAATCGAGATCGCTCTCAACTCTTCTATGTGCGGCACGATACGGCGAATGCCATCGCGCATCTGTGCAATCACGCCCGGCGTGCCTGTTTGAACATTCACGAGCTCCTGCGTCTCATTGAGGATGGTGCTGTTTCCATCCGTCAGAACGAAGCGCACATGGGTCGCCCCCATGTCCACAGCGACGCCGTAGCCGCGCGACATGCCTGCGTTCTTGTTCTCCACAGTCAACCGGACGTCTCAACTCTCTCTGCTTGGGATGGAAGCCATGAAGTCATATCCTTCTTTGTCACCGAAATAGAACCCTTACGAGAACCGCAGGAGCCGCGGGAGAATCGATCTATTGAATCGATTTAAATAAGGAATATATCGGCTCCCGGGCGAGGGGTCAACTAGGATGCGTAGGAGCCGTCGGAAAGGCTAGCTGGCGTGCCTGCATGAGGGGGTGCTGCCGATTCCTCGTGGCGCCAGCCAGGGCGTCCGAACACATAGTGCAGCCTCGCCGGCCAATTCGGAGCCTGGCGGACATCCCGCCACAGGTCTGCCCATTCGTGAAAAGCAATTCTGGCCGGATTGTAGGTCTGAATGTTCTTCGTGAGGCCGAAGCCAACCCGATCCGAACCACTATCTTCTGCCTCAAACGTTCCGAAGAGACGGTCCCAGACAATGAGTGTGCCTGCATGATTGCGATCGATGCAGCGCGGGTTCGATCCGTGGTGCACGCAGTGGTGGGACGGCGTGTTCAGGACCAATTCCAGGGGACCAAGAGATTTCACCATTTCGGTGTGGATCCAGAATTGGTAGAGCAGGCTGATGGCCTGCATGGTGAGCACCATCATGGGATGAAAACCGACCAATGGCAGCCACATCCAGAAGATCCACCCTGTAAGCGTGCCCGTCCAACTCTGGCGCAGAGCGGTCGACAGGTTGTAGTGCTGCGACGAGTGATGGACGACGTGCGAGGCCCAGAACAGGCGGCATTTATGGCTGGTGCGATGAAACCAGTAATAGCTGAACTCGTCCGCGAAGAACAGCAGGATCCAAACCCACCACCCATCACCGAGGTCGAAGGTCCGAAAGCGGTAGATCCATCCAAAAATCGATAACTGCATGGCTTTGGTGCCGAGACCGACCACCACACTGCCGAGTCCCATCGTGATGCTCGCGGCGGTGTCTTTGATTTCGTACAAATCGCGACGCATGATGGCGTCCGCAATTGCCTCGACCATCATCAGCAGGACAAACGCCGGAATCGCCAAATGGATGAGGTTAGCCATATCTCGCAGCCGCCAGATTCTATCCCGAAATTCTCAGGTTTTAGACCTGAAGAGCTTGCATCGGTTCTCTTTGCCCGGATGGCTCGGCCCTTTGTATTTTGGATACTTTATCGGAGTGGCACGATAGGCCCCATACGGCATAAACCTGTCAATCGGCGGCATTTCCATCACTTCCTACAGTATTCCCGTTACGTCCGTTACTACCTCTAGATGACTCCCATCTTCCATACTAGCTCCCGCAACTGTACCCAAGGGAACGGGTTTAAGAACTCAGAGCATTCTGAGGCCTCTGGAGGGCCCCAGTTATGAAAACTCTTAAGCGTATTGGATTTCTGCAGTTTCTGTTGACGCTGTTCGTGGCGTCAGCGGCCCTTTCTGCCTTTGCCGACCCGCCCAGCCGGGCGGTCCGCTTGAAATATGTGTCGGGCGCGGTCTCTATTCAGCCTGGTGGTGTGAATGACTGGGTAGAGGCGGTGGTGAACCGCCCGATGACCAGTGCTGATCGACTCTGGACTGACCAGAACGCCCGCGCCGAGTTGAATCTTGGAAGCGCGTCTCTCCGCATGAACGCGGAGACGAGCCTGACGCTGACCAACGTGAGCGACGAGATCGTCCAGGTCGAGCTCGATCAGGGGGCGCTGAACGTGCACATCCGCCACTTGTTTGGCGGAGAAACTTATGAAATCGACACGCCCAACCAGGCGTTCACGATCCTGAAAGCTGGCGACTATCGCTTTGACGTCGATCCCAACGCTGATACCACTTCCGTAACCGTGTGGAAGGGAGAAGGCGAAGCCAACGGGCAGGGACCTGGCGTACGCCTACGCGGCGGAGAACAAGCCAGCTTTACGGGCGGCACCTCTTTAGAACATAGAATGTCGCGGGCACCCGGCCTCGATGGATTCGATGACTGGTGCCGCGTTCGTGACAACCGCGAAGATAATTCACAATCGTATCGCTACGTATCGTCCGACGTGGTGGGTGCGGATGATCTCGACGACTATGGTACTTGGCGCACGACCGGCGAATACGGCGCGCTATGGGTTCCTCGAGTCGCACCGGGCTGGGCTCCGTATCGCGACGGGCATTGGGTGTGGGTCGAACCGTGGGGCTGGAGCTGGGTCGATGACGCTCCGTGGGGCTTCGCTCCTTGCCACTATGGCCGCTGGGTCTATACCGGTGGCTACTGGGGATGGGCGCCCGGACCTATGGTTGTGGAGCGCCCGATCTATGCTCCGGCGCTCGTGGCTTGGGTCGGCGGTGAACACTTCGGCATGAGCATGTCGTTCGGCGGCGGAGGCGGAGTGGGTTGGTTCCCACTGGGATGGGGCGAACCTTACGTGCCGTCGTATCACGTGAGCCGCACGTATTTCCAGAACGTGAACGTGCGCAACACACGCATCGTGAACATCACCAACGTCACGAACAACTACTACGTCGAGAACAACAACACGACCGTCGTCAATCGTAACGTCACGAACATTCGCTACGCCAACCAGAACGTTCGCGGCGCGGTGACCGCGGTTCCGACGCGTGTCATGGTGAACTCGCAACCCGTGTCGCGAGCGGCAGTAGCGGTTCCGGAAAATGCAGTCCGAAACGGCAGAGTCGAAATGGCTCCTCCCGTCGCACCGGACCGCACGAGCGTGCTCGGCGCCCAGGCGGCAAAGCGTGCACCCGCTCCCGCCCGCGTAGGCAACGCGCGTCCAGTTTTTGCAAAGACTGCACCACCGCCAAGACCGGTTCCGTTCGAAGCCAAGCAGGAACAACTGGCGAGAACGCCTGGCCGGCCGTTGGATAACCAGACTGAAGCGCAATTGCGCGCCAAAGTGGAACGGGAAGCGCCGCCTGCTCCGGCTCGTAACAATGCTCCCGCGAATAGCGCACCCGCTCCCGGACGGCCCGGTGCGGCGCCAGCACCCAACCCGAACGCGCCTCGTCCGAATCCAGCGGCAGCGCAACCCGGTGCGCCAGAGCGGCCCGGCAATCAGCCTCCTCGGAACGAAGCGCCTGCTCCCGCGGGACGACCTGAAGCAGCTCCTCGTCCGAACCCGAATGCACCTCAGCCCAATCCCGCTCCGCGCCCCACGGGTCCTGAGCGCCCGGCGGTGAACCAGCCGAACAATCCGGAAGGCCCTGCGCGCAATGTTCCGCGGCCGCCTCAACCAGGCAGCCCAGCAAACACTGCGCCGCCAACGAATGCGCCACGGAATGTGCCGCGTCCACCGGATCGCCCATCGGCAAACGAAAACCCGCGCCAGCCGGATCGAAACAACCAGCCCGCGCGGCCTGACATGCCAAATGCGCCGAATGAAAGGAACGCGCAGCCTGAACCTCCGAGCCAGCCCGCGCCAGCACCGCGACCTTCAGAGCCGCCACGGGCGAACCAACCCGACCGACCGGATCGAGCGCCGACTCCGCCCACTGCTGCCCCGCAGCCGCGGCGAGAAAATGCTCCGGTCGACAACGGACGGGCAAATACGCCGCCGCCAGCGCGCAATGCTCCACCTGCTGCTGAGCAGCCGCGCCGTGAGCCGCCGCCTCAAGCACAGCCCAGGCCGGAGTCCCCGCGGCTGCAACGCCAGGAACAACCACAAGAACGCGACGTTCGTCAGCAACAGCACGAACAACGCCAACAGCAGAAGAACGACCAACGGCATCAGGACAAACCGGACAAGAACAATTTCCGGTAGGACCTCAACCGTTCAGACCCAAAGTACAATGGCGACCCAAACCGGGTCGCCATTGTATTTCCAGGCGATTTCTTGTTGCTGATTACTGCCACCTCTGCTTGTGCCGTGCCTCATGGGCGGCAATGTCAGCTTCATGCTGAAGCGTGAGGCCGATGTCATCCAGCCCTTCCAGCAAACAATGCCGGACGAAATCATCCATCTGAAAGCTGGCCGAAAACCCATACTCATCGCTCACCTTGCATCGCTCAAGATCGACGGTGAGTTGATAGTTGTCCTTCTCTGAGGCGCGCCGCATCAGCTCGGCAACCTCCTCTTCGCGCAACGTCACTGTCAGGAATCCGTTCTTAGTGCTGTTGTTGGCGAAGATATCGGCAAACGAGGGTGCGATCATGGCCCGAACCCCGAAATCCGTCAGCGCCCATACCGCATGTTCCCGCGACGACCCGCAGCCGAAATTCCTGCCGGCGATCAGAATACTTGCACCCTCGTATCGGGGATCATCCAGCACAAATGGTTCGCCATTGTTTCCGCTGTTGGCATCTCGCCAATCAAAGAACAAGAACTCGCCGAAGCCGGTACGCTCCACTCGCTTTAAGAACTGTTTCGGAATGATCTGGTCGGTATCGACATTGACGCGATCGAGCGGCGCCACCCGTCCTTTGTGTACACGAAATGGTTTCATTGCAATAACCTCTGGTTGTGAATGCGCTGACACACCTTCCTACCGCGACCGCTTTTGTAGCGCCGGTCGTCCCGCCGGCTGTCCGGAGGGCGTCTCGCCCTCCGCGCAAGGAACGGCTTCCTTCGCGCCCTTCCCTACCGAAACTTCCATTCGCGGATATCCGTGAAATGCCCGGAAATCGCCGCCGCCGCCGCCATCATCGGACTCACCAAGTGCGTCCGTCCGCCGCGACCCTGTCGTCCTTCGAAATTGCGATTGCTCGTGGAAGCACACCGCTCACCAGGCTGCAGGATGTCTGGATTCATCCCCAGGCACATCGAACAGCCTGATTCACGCCACTCAAATCCCGCCTCCAGGAATATCTTGTGCAAGCCTTCTTGCTCTGCTGCGTGCTTTATGGCTTGGGATCCCGGCACCACCATCGCGCGCACGCGGGAATTCACGTGATATCCCTTGGCCACTCGAGCCGCTGCACGTAAATCCTCCAGCCGCGAGTTGGTGCACGATCCGATGAAAACGCGATCGATTCCAATGTCCTCGATCTTTGCGCCCGGCTCGAGCCCCATATACTGCAGAGCCTGCTCCGTTGCGCGTCGATCGGTATCGGTGGCACCGTTCAACTCCGGCACACGGCCTGTTACCTCTACAACCATTCCGGGATTCGTTCCCCAAGTCACGAAGGGAGCTAGTTTGTTGGCATCGACCCTCACGACCTTGTCGTAGGTCGCACCCGGATCTGAAGCTAAAGTCCTCCAGTACGCGACCGCCTTCTTCCACTGCTCGTCCTGTGGCGCGTACCGCCGTCCCTTGATGTAAGCGAATGTTGTTTCGTCGGGCGCGACCATCGCCGCGCGTGCCCCCGCTTCGATGCCCATATTGCAGAGCGTCATCCGGCCTTCCATGCTCAGGCCACGCACGGCTTCACCGACGTACTCGATCACGTGACCGGTCGCGCCATCAGTGCCGATCTGCCCGATCACGCCGAGCGCCAGGTCTTTGGCAGTCACACCTTCCGCCAGTCGGCCGTTGACCTCGATCTTCATCGTCTTCGGCTTGCGTTGCCTCACACACTGCGTAGCGAGCACGTGCTCCACCTCCGAGGTTCCGATCCCGAACGCCAATGAACCGAAAGCCCCGTGGGTACTGGTATGACTGTCTCCGCAGACGATGGTCATGCCGGGCTGCGTCAATCCCAACTCCGGGCCGATGACGTGGACAATCCCCTGATCTGGGGAGTCAATGTCGAACAGCTGAATGCCGAACTCTTTGCAGTTTGCCTGCAATGCCTGAATTTGTTTCCCGGCAATTGGATCGGTGATCGGCGTTCCGCGCGGCTCCGTCGGAATGTTGTGATCGACGGTCGCTACCGTTCGCGCGGGTTGCCGCACCTTCCGACCCGCAGAACGAAGACCGTCGAACGCCTGCGGCGAGGTCACCTCATGGACTAAATGAAGATCGATGTAGATCAAAGGCGACCGACCGGTCGGTTCGACAACGATGTGAGCGCCCCACAGCTTCTCAAATAATGTTTGTTTACCTGACATAGTAGTTGAAATCGCGTTGACTCCCCGGGCGATGTCTTCACCGGGCAGATGGTCAATCCACTTTGCCTATAGTGTAGCAAGTTCGGAAGCCGGGCGCTCCTTCCCTGATGTCAATGGAGTCAGCAGGTCTGGTCGATGCGGACACCGGCTTGCCAATTCCTTAAGTAGAGTGTGAGCATCATGGCGCAGCCTGCAGCCGGCACGATCAGCCCCATTTTCAGGCTCGATAACTCGGTTGAGAAAAACCCTACCAGCCAAGGCACACTGGCCCCACCAAATCCCGCCAACGCGAACATGACGCTACCCAATCGAGTGGCGGCGGTCCCGAATTTGTGGGAGAGCAATGCGATCGTGATCGGATAAATAGCCGAGAAGCCGAGTCCGATGACCATCGCACTTGTCAGCACAAGAACAAGCGATCCCGAGGCAACCAAGGCGACCACGCCCAAGAGCGCGGTTGATAATCCGAGCCGCGCAAGACTCAAATCAGAAATTCGTCGCAGTGCGATCGGCGCCAAGGCGCGTCCGACAAGCAAAGCTCCGTAGAAGAAGGAAGGCGTAGCAACCCACATTGTGCCGGAGTTATTGGTGATCCGCTTCGCGTAGGAGGCCAGCCAGCCCCCGACGGCGCTTTCCGTGCCCACGTAGAGAAAAAACAAAGCTCCCAACATGAGGGCCGCCTGGGTTCGCGTCAAACTCACTAACGATTGTTTCAATTCACTTGCCGCTTGTGCGCTTGCAGCGGGTCGCGGCAATGAAACGCCTGCGAGGAAGAGCGCCAATATCGCAATCGCAACGGCGAGAGCAAACAAAAAGGTCGATGTCCGATCGCCCTGCTGAAAGGGTGTAAGCAGGAATGGACATGCAACTGCCCCGACGCTCCAGGAGAAATTCAGCAATGACAGTGCGGAGGCTTTTCTTTGCGGGTTCTCTTCAGCCACCAATAAGTTTGCGGTGGGAATCACCAGTCCCAATCCGGCTCCGAAACATGCGACCGATGCCATGCCGAAAGCCCAGGATCCAAGCGGCAACATCCCGACACCCAAGCCCATGCAGGCCAGGCCCAGCACCAGGACGACGCGATAGCCGAGTCGTGGAACCAACATCCCGGAAATGCCGACCCCGACCGTTGAAGCCAGGAATTGTGACGTGAACAATTCGCCTGCCTGGGCGTCATTCAGAGACCACCGCGCCTCGAGAGACGGCAACAACGGCCCCAGCAGGATGGTGAGAATGCCAGCGGGAACAAAAGCGAAATGGGCCACTGCGGTGGGCGTCAGAAGGTGTGCCCGGACTTCGGTCTCGCCACGGTTCATTGCTGAAGGTCCATGTAGACAAGCACAAGATACGCCGACAGCCGAATGACTTACCGCTTCCCGCTTGGCTTACGATCCTCTGGCTGTGTGCGTTTTGCCGCAGCTAAGAACGGCGACGCATAACGGTCCGTACACACCCACTTATCAACTTCCTTCGACCAGATGTCGACGACGAAATACTCATCGACCCTCTGCTTGCCTCCGGATTGTACGCTCTCACTCAGAACGAAACTGGTTACAGCGCTGTTCTCACTCAGCGAGCGCACCGCCATCTGACGGAAGTGGAAAGAGGCCAGACTCTGTTCCAACGCCTGTTTCTGCCAGTCCTCACGTGGGAGAGGTCCGCTTGTCCCAGGCGTCCACAACTGGAAATCTTCGCCCAACAAGCGGGCCAATGCGGATTCATCCTTGTGCAGCACGGCTTGCATCCACTCGCTCTCGAGCTCCGAGAAAAGCGATACCAATCGAGTAGTGGTGACCACTCGTCGAGAGGCTGTCTGATCACGGGCAGGTTGCTGTGCCGAGACAGCACAAGCTACGCCCAGGAAAACGTACGGCAGAATGATTCGCACTACTTTCATGGCCTACTCCTTGCCAAAGCGGGCGCCCGGTCCGTCACACACAATGCTGGTCGAAAAGAATGCACTCAGCGATTCGGTGGTCCAAACAAAAAGCCGTCCGCTTTCGCGGACGGCCTACATCCATCAGCTAGTCTACCGCGTGTAGAACGTCCCACCCTTAGTTTTGTCGCAACCGCCTTTGCGGGCATTCTCCCAGTTCATTTGGATCAGCCAGTTATGGCCGCCGAACGTCTGGTTATAGGCGCGGTTCCCGATCGTGCCGGTAGTGGGCCCGAATTTCCACGCGCACTTGTCGGCGTTTTCCGCGCCGCTGCTGTCGTACCAGGCATTGAGATCGGGATCCGAAATTGCCTCCTCAGTCTCATGTGCCATGATCGACGCCATCCCATCAGCCCCGCTGTCGCCGTTGGGACTCGCGGTTTGCGCTTCGCAAGCGGAAGGGCAACGATCTGGATTTCCCACGAAAGCATACTTGATATCTGACCCGCTGATGGTCGATCGAGTATGCCATCCACAGTATTGTGTGCAGAAGCCTGACGTTTCGTTCACATCGGAGGATGTCAGGACAAAGTAGACTCCATTTGTGTCCTTCGGCAGCGCACCACTCGAGATGGCATTGCTGACGACCGTCCGGACGCGACTGTCCGATAGGCGCGTGCCCTGCGAGTAGTTGTTGGTTGTGGATCCCGCTAGCCTGAAGTTACCACTTACATTGTGAGTGGCATCGCCATAGGTGGAATTGATCAGGGCGTATCCGGACCCGCCCATTCCACCGGAATCAAACAAGATGTCCATAAGACTGACCGTCGTTTGACGGTCGGAGGCGCGCGGACCGTTCGTCCAGTTGCCGTACCAGATGAAGTAAATGTTGACCGTACCCGGCATCACGGGACCTCCGTGGTAGTTAATGCCGTTTCCGGTGACAACTGCAGGATTCGGGGGAGCTTCGGCAGGAGATATTCCCGAAGGACTCTCAACGCCCCAACCTTTTCCGTTCGGAACTACGTGAGTGGCATGGCGAGCTGTCTGCGCGTTTCCATAAACCACCAACGCACAAGCGAGCAGGAGCATGAACAGCGACTTACGCATTGGATCCTCCAGACTGATTTGGAATTTCCCCCTCGTTGGTTCTGCAAATCGGAAGCGGCGTACACTTAGGCGTTGCCTAGTGTGAAGTGATTGAGAAGAGAGACGAACGACTCGATAGCGGGCGCAGCATAGACTCAATTGTTCATGACTGTCAATCACAATCTGGCCGCGTAGGTTTGCAACCATGCCGAATGTTCGGCGTACTTACAGTCGAATGAAGTTCCGCTCAGTTGGCTGGGCCTGGAATGTAGATTTGTTCAAAAATTAAGATCGTTACCTACGGTATTCACTTGATTGGAACCGTATTCTCCCACCTCCTACAGTCAGCGGGATCAACAATCTATCTCGGGAGAAACTCCTTGAATTACTTAGCGAGATTGTCGGGTGTGATGGCCGTCTTGGTAGCTTTAATGGCCGGCGCGTCATACGCGCAGGACAGTGCAAAGCAGGACATCAAAGACGCCGGTCATCAGACCAAGCAGGCGGCCAAGGACACTGGCCGGGCAACCAAGAAGGCTGCGAAAAAGACCGGTCACACCCTCAAGAAAGGTACGCACAAGGCCGCTCATAAGACTGAGCAGGGTGCGCAGAAAGTCGAAGACAAAACCAAGCCTGAATAGTCAAGACTCCAGCCAGCCACCGGCAACTAATTTTCAGGGTGTTCGGGCGCAAGCGCTTCAGGAGAGAAGTGAGGTGCTCGCGCCCTTTGGTTTACAGCTCATCCCCAATAGATCATCGGCATGGAACCGCCCCCCTGCCGGGACCACAGCAACACCTTCAGGAATTTGATGACACAACAATGCTGCTTCCGGCGAGGCAGAAAGCAGCAAGCCTCATCGCCCGCTACGAAGCCGTCGTCGGATCAAAAACCTTGCCAATCTCGGTGATCTTTGTGGCAGGGAATCCACTAAGCTCCGCATGACGCCGAATGATTGCCTCATCCTTCGCCAGGTACACACAGAACAACTTGTCCGCTGTAACATAGGATTCCATCCACTGAATATCCGTACCTAACTGGCGTAGCACTGCGTTGGATTTCTCTGCCGCCTGGCGCGCGTTTTCACCGTTGAGTGTCCCGACATTCGGAATGTCCCGCTCGATCATGTATTTCTTCATACCTTCCTCCAATCCAATTCTTCTCGAAGCGTGGCTTGCGATTGCTTTCAGCCTAGACGCGAAAAGGGCTTGCAACAAGATGGCAGATTTGCCATCATAGATAGGTACTTCTGCCACCGCCCAAACTTCCGCAAAGGAAACACGTCTTATGATCGACGTGACGCTGTTGTTTCTCGACGGAACCTCGTCGTCGACGGCCATCGGCCCACTTGAGGTCTTCATCAATGCAGGAAGGATGTGGAACATCCTCAATGGGAAAGAACCGCATCCGAGCTTTCGGGTGACTACGGCGTCCGTCGAAGGCGGAGCGGTCTCCTGCGATGGGCCCGTACAACTCACACCTGTCGCAGCGCTGAATTCCATTCGCCAGACAGATCTGATTTTCGTTCCGTCCACCGGGCTCAGCCTGGATGATGTGGTGGAGCGCAATGCGGCGGTCGTGCCTTGGCTGCAGCGTTGGCAAAAGCGGGGAGTACCAATCGCCAGCGTGTGCTCGGGGGTTGGATTAGTTGCCGCTACGGGAATGCTCGATGGCAAACGTGCCACCACGCACTGGGGTATTGCTGAGCGATTCCGCCAAAAGTATCCAAAGGTTCGCTGGATGCCGGAACTAATGGTGACCGAAGACCGCGGTTTTTATTGCGGTGGAGGCTTGAATGCGGCGTTGGATCTTAGCCTCTATCTGGTCGAACACTACTGCGGCCACGAGATCTGCGTGCAGACCGCCAAGGCGCTGCTGATCGAAATGCCGCGTGCCTGGCAGGCGGGCTTTGCCATCGTACCGCTCAAAACCGAGCATACCGACGACGTCATCTCAAACGCTCAGGAGTGGTTTCACGAGAATTTTCATCGCACCTTTCCACTCGAAGCACCCGCTCGTCGCGTGGGCATGAGCTTGCGCAATTTCGTACGCCGGTTTAAGCAAGCCACCGGAGACAGCCCGCTCACGTATCTTCAGAAACTCCGCGTGGCCGCCGCCAAGCGCCTGCTCGAAAGCGACCATCGCAGCATGCAGGAAATCAGCGACGCGGTCGGTTACCAGGATGTAGTTTTCTTCCGCCAACTCTTCCAGCGTCATACCGGCGTTTCGCCAAGTGCCTACCGGCGCCGCTTTGGACTGAACAGCGAGAAGGCGGCGTGAGGTCCTGAGTGTCTACGCCGCAGCAGTTAGAGCGAAATCAAACTTAGTGTTGTGATATCGCGGTCAGAACAGCCCGCACCACCCGGTCACAACGTTCTCCCATGAACGGGAACACTTTGCTCCGGCTCTCGTGCGCTTTTGCCAAAAGCTCCTCGCGCAATAGACTGCGGGCACGGTGCAAGCGGATCTTGACGTTGTCTTCGCTTAGTTCCAGCGCCTCTGCTGTTTCCAGCGTCGACATCTCTTCGATGTCGCGCATCATGACCACGACGCGATAGTGGTCCGGCAGAGTCAAAAGGGCTTCTTCCAACAAGCGCGCAGCTTCGGCCTGGGAGGCCTGCTGCTCGGGACTCACGGAAGGAGCCGTCAGGGCAGTCTCCTTCTCCGGTGAAATCATTGCGTCCAACTCCTGCGATCGGTTCTTCTTTTGTACTCGCGCAAGCGCTTCATGAATCGCAATTCTCGTCAGCCAGGTCGAGAAACGCGCTCGCCCAAGAAATTGATTGAGATGTTCGTAGGCGCGCACGTAGGCGTCCTGCATCACATCCTCGGCTTCGTCATTGCTGTGCAGAATCGCGCGCGCCACGCGGAAAAGGCGCTGATTGTAGCGCCGCATAATGATCTCGTACAGTTCCGTCTCGCCTGCCAAAACGCGCGCGACCACGTCCTCGTCTGACCAGACTTCACTTTTTGCCTTTTCAATTGCCGCTGTTGCTTCCATAAGTCACGAGTTCGATGCAGAAGTATAGAGTGCGCTACGGCCATTTAGATACGCAACTGAGCACCAAAGGACGGGTAATTTTTTCGAGACAATTCTTTTACAGAATTTCCCTTGCCGCGCCTGTAACCGCCCTGCGAGTCCCCGCTCATTTGTTGGCGTGGAGGAACTCTTATGAGTCTTCGGGGCGTCGTGTTTACTGCATTGATCACAATCGCTCTCGCTCTTGTTTTGCGTGTGGGTCTCGTTTTGGCCTCTGACAAGAAACCGGTTGACGGTGATCGTGCCACCGATTTCCATGCGCTCGGCAAATTGGATCGGGGACGCAACACCTTTCGTTACGACACCTTCGGAGATCAGGATTTCTGGGGCGGAACCCTTCGGCTTCACAAGGCAATCGAAGGAGAGAAACTCGATGGAGTTGGACCCGGGGTAGGTCCTGCGACAGCACTGGCTGTGGGTCTAAAAGTCGACCAGGATTCCCTTCCATCATCTGTCATCGCCGATCTCAAGGCGCGACGAGTCAACCTGTCCGACCCGGCCGTGACGGTTGCGTGGCTGCGGCTGAATGCAGTGGTTGGAGTTCGAGGATTCTTTGATCAGTCCGGAAACCTCACCTCTTTAGGCATCCAGTGCTCGTTTTGTCACTCCACCGTTGACAACGCTCTTGGTCCCGGAATCGGTCATCGTCTCGATGGTTGGGCAAATCGTGATCTTAATGTCGGAGCAATCGTCAATCTGTCTCCCGACCTGAGCAATGTAGCCAAGGTGTTGGGAGTAGATGAGAACACGGTTCGCACGGTGCTGACCAGTTGGGGACCTGGGAAATTCGACGCTGAGCTCTTCATGGATGGAAAAGCATTCAATGGCAACCATTCTGGCGCGACTCTGATCCCGCCCGCTTTCGGATTGTCTGGAGTCAATCTTCACACCTGGACCGGTTGGGGTTCCGTGACGCATTGGAACGCCTTTGTTGCCAATCTTGAAATGCACGGGAAGGGCACTTTCTACGATCCTCGTCTGGCCGATGCCACCCGCTTTCCCGTTGCCGCGCGAAATGGCTTCGACAATGTTCGCAGCGAAGTGGATTTGATCACGCCAAAGCTTGCGGACCTGCACTTCTATCAGTTGGCACTCGAGGCTCCGGCTCCTCCCCACAATTCGTACGACCATTCGGCGGCTCGACGAGGAAAACAAGTCTTCCGTGGACGCGCCCAGTGCGCCGTTTGTCATGTGCCTCCGCTCTTCACCGAGCCCGGCTGGAATATGCACACCGCTGAGGAAATTGGAATAGACGACTTTCAGGCATCGCGCGCGCCCGACAACCGCTACCGCACATCTCCCTTGAAAGGTCTATGGACGCACACCAAAGGCGGGTTTTATCATGACGGCCGCTTTGCCACGCTCATGGATGTAGTCAATCACTATGACTCTCTGAAAGGCCTTCACTTAAGCAGTCAGGAGAAGAGTGACTTGATAGAGTATTTGAAATCTTTGTAAACGTATTCTCCTTACGGTAGTGAGTAAGTCGCTCTTTGAATCCAGGCAGCCTGCGAATTGCATCGCACGTAGGCTGCCGAGCGTTCGCTACGAGACTCTCCGTCAGTTGGCCAGCTTCTCAGAACGTCGAATTAGCCAAAAAACCGGCGTACACCGCAACCCGATCCGGCTAATCCGTCATGGAAAAGGCGTTAAGCGATCTACATACGAGAAGGTAGTCAACTTCTTGAGACAAAATGCGACCCTGGCCACGTAGGTACCACGAGTCCGCGTTTTTTTCCCAGACTGTTTAAAGAGCCCAAGTACGATCCACGGTTAGGGCGCGAATGTAAAGGTTGTAGCGCGATGCCTGTATAATGCTCATTCGTTGTAGCTGCACAGCCAGAGTGCTGTACACCTTGTGCAATGGCACAGACATCGCCCATTGTGACGACCAGCCCGGAACTTTTCCATAATGTTTTCAACGCGAGCCCCATCGGGATCGTGGTGGAGAACATGGACGGTCAGCCTCTTTTCGTAAATCCTGCCTTTTGTTCTTTTCTGGGTTTCACGGAGCAAGAGTTGCATAGCAAGCACTGTGTGGACTTTTCTCCTCCTGAAGATGCTGCAAAAGACTGGGTACTCTTTCAGCAATTGCGAGCAGGCTCAATCGATCACTACCAATTGGAAAAGCGCTATTTTCGGAAAGACGGTTCCTTGGTCTGGGGGAGCTTAAGCATCTCTTTGTTGAAGAGTCATCCTTCTCCATTGGTGATCGCAATGGTAGAGGACATTACGGCCAGGAAGGCGGCAGAAGAAGGTCGATTCAGGCACACCGCTATCGTCGAATCGGCTCAGGATGCGATCATTTCCAAGAATCTGGAGGCGCGCATCACGACCTGGAACGCGTGTGCGGAACGGATTTTCGGGTACACGGAGGAGGAAGCTGTCGGACAGCCGATTACCATCATCATCCCACCGTACTTACAGGATGAAGAGAACGAAATTCTCACGAGGCTTAAGGCAGGGGGCCGGATTGAGCATTACGAAACCAAGCGCCTTACGAAAACAGGCACGGAGGTTGATGTTTCTCTCACAATCGGCCCTATAAAGGATGCAACTGGCTGTGTGGTTGGCTTTTCCAAAATCGCGCATGAGATAACTGAGCGCAAGCGTGCAGAAGAGGAACTGCAGGAAAGCGAAGAGAAGTTCCGCAGTGTTTTTCGGGACGCAGGAATAGGCATGGTCATCGTTTCACCGGACGGACGCTTTCTCGCTGCAAACAAGGCGTTTTGCGAGTGCCTCGGCTACACGGAGGAAGAGCTTCGCGCAAGAACGGTTGAGTCGGTTACTTTTAAGGAAGACTGGCCCCCTTTCTCACAGAAGCTGCGAGAGGCAGTAGCAGAGGGAAGAAATTTCCAGTGGTTCGAGAAACGTTGCTTGCACAAGGGTGGTCGGATCGTCAACACGGAAACCAGCGCTTCCTTGATTCGAAGCAAGGATGGTGCGCCGCGATATTTTGTAGCAGAGGTTTTGGATGTAACGAGCCGCATACAAGCACAGCTTGCGCTATCGGAGATGACTAGAAAGTTGATCGAAGCACAGGAACAGGAACGTGCCCGCATCGGAAGAGAACTTCACGACGACATTAATCAGCGACTCTCGATGTTGGCAGTTGAACTTGAGCAGCTTCAAGACGATCCTTCTGACTTTCCGCGACGCGCCCTAGAACTACGAAGACAGACGGATGAGATTTCGAGGGACGTGCAGGCCTTATCTCACGAGTTGCACTCCTCAAAACTAGAGTATTTGGGTGTTGTTGCGGGCATCAGAAGTTGGTGCAGGGAGTTTGCCGAGCGGCAGAAGATCGCCGTCGATTTCACGGGCGACGTCTCCATTGTCTTTCCACCCGAAGTCGGCCTTACGTTGTTTCGTGTTCTACAAGAAGGCCTGCACAATGCAGTCAAACATAGCGGCGTGAAACGCGTGGAAGTCCAAATACATAAACACCTCGGCGAGATTCATCTCATCATCAACGATATGGGCAATGGGTTCGATATCGAAATGGTACAGGGAAATGGTTTGGGGCTTACGAGCATGCGCGAACGTGTTCGCCTTGTGAACGGAACGATAGACATTCAATCAAAGCCGACGAGCGGAACGACTCTCCATGTTCGTGTTCCCTTCAAGCCTGGTCCCACGCCCAACAGGCCGCCAGATAATACAGAAATCTTTCACTAATGATGAACTGCTGAATGCTCAGCGCATATTTGCTGAAAGAGGTGGGTATCCATTCCGCCCTGAACCCTCCCCACAGAATAACCGCACAGGATATCGACGTGGTAAATCTTGGTCAGCTTGTTGCCTAGTTCCTCCATCCGAATCGCTGCGTCTGCATTACCTCTCGCCCACAAGAGATGCACACATTCTCCGAAAATTGCAACGCGGGGATGTTCTGTGGGTACAGATTTTGTTGCAGTCACAATCAGATTACCAAAGGTCTCCATAAACCGGACTGGATCAAGTGTGTCATCGACCATGAATGTTGAGAGGGCGTCTGCAGCATCCAACGCAATGAGTCTACCCTGCTCAATGGCTGCAGTGATATCCACGCCTTCAGCCTGCAATCGCGGAAGAAGGCTTTTCCGGTGTGACTCGGTCGTGACAACGATAGCAGCATTCCCGGACTTGAGAGCACTGCCGATGAACTGCGTCAGCTCATCGAGAAGCTGTTGATCATCAGAATAGAACGCAACCTCGTGGCGACTGTCACCCCGGTGATGTGCAGTGCGGTCATTCTCAGAATCCCCCAAAGATTCGGTCAAGCTCGCACTGACAAATTGCTTGCCGTGAAGAACCGCTTGCACAGCAGCCAGTAATTCCTTTGCAGCTTTCGACTTAATGACGTAGCCGCCCGCACCAGTACGCAACGCTTCTTTTACGATGTCAGGAGATCGCTGTTCACTCACGAAAACGATTTTTGTCTTCGGAGAGTGCTGCAGGATTCGTCGAGCCGCCTCAATTCCATTAATTGTGGGGAGTCCGATGTCCAGCAGGATCAGGTCGGGTTGCAGTTCTTTCGCTTTCCGAACTGCTTCTAACCCATCCGACGCTTCACGGATGTCCTGTATTTCCGGTTTCTTTTGAAGTGTTTTTGTTGCGAAACTACGCCAAGGCTCGTAGTCGTCGACCACGAGGACCCGAAATGCCGACTCTCCCAAGCAGCCTCCGCCTGTCAGCGATTCAAGTCCGGACGACAGACGAGCGTGCTGACCCGTGACCGGAATTACAGAAGAGAGCGCCTCGGTCGTTGCGCGAGCGCAATCTCTTCTCGTATGGACAACGATAGTACGCGCCTGGAAGCGACACGCCAAGTACAGCCAAACCGGTATCCTCCCAAACGAAAAATAGTCCGCTCCCCGCTCCCCCGCACGTCCGCTCGCCGCACGTCCACGCTCGCCGTTTACTCATTCGTTAATATAGGTAACTCTTTCGTTACGGGGTGGGGACAAATTTTTCCCGGCTCCTCCACTACCCCGCCCCCCGTTTGACCCCTCTTTCCAAGCTCCCGTAATATCAACGTTTACCCCTGCACCGGCAGACAT
>Ga0075424_100001502_pt1 | contig 20558 bp, 17 predicted proteins | sample SoiMethybrSBSTD3_FD_75301 | JGI IMG/M metagenome (GOLD analysis project Ga0075424, IMG submission 75301) | Bulk soil microbial communities from a Populus tree surrounding site in Tennessee, USA - Soil MetaG P. TD hybrid SBSTD3 | ecosystem: Environmental > Terrestrial > Soil > Tree plantation... | reverse complement strand
GGGCGTGGAGGTGTGCGGGCACGACGGGCAACCGCTCACCGTCTTGCCGGGTTCGCGCACGCTCAATGGACGCTATCGGCTCGAGCGGCGCACCGGACGCGGCGGGATGGGAACGGTGTATGAAGCGTTCGACGACGTGCTGGAGCGGAGCGTCGCCGTGAAGTTGATCCGGAACGACGTCGCGGCGGCAGTGAGTCTGGCGGGCAGGTTCCGGCAGGAGGCACGCGCGGCCGCCGGATTCGCCCATCCCAACGTGGTGCGCATTTATGACTTCGGCGTCGATCGCGATCGCCGTCCCTTCCTCGTCATGGAGTTACTCGATGGCGAGACGCTTCGGCAGCGATTCGCGCGCGGTCCTCTGCCCCCCGCCGAAGCGCTGCATTTGCTGCGAGGCATCTGCGCCGCGCTCAGCGCGGCGCACAGCCGTGGCCTCGTCCACCGCGACTTGAAGCCGGAGAACATCTTCCTGCAACGTCACCCGAGCGGCGTCGTGCCAAAAGTGCTCGATTTCGGACTCGCCAAAGCGTTCGCGGTTGGCGGGGCGCTGCGGTCCACGGCCATCGGCTCGACCGCGGGCCTGCTGGTGGGCACGTTGGAGTACATGGCGCCCGAGCAGGTTGCCGGCGACGATGTGAATCCCGGATGGGATCTGTGGGCGCTCGGAGTGATGGTGTACGAGATGCTGACGGGGAGCCACCCGTTCCGGCGCGCTGCCGTGCCGGCCAACGAGGCCACGGCGGTGGACCGCGTCTTCGGCGGCGCAGGCCACGCACCGGGCCTGTCGGATGCGATGTCCGAGTTCTTTCGAACCGCTCTGTCGACGGAGCGGGCGCTTCGGCCGCGCGAGCCGGTCGCGTTCCTCGCGGCGTGCGAGCTGGTGCTGGCGTGACGGCGAACGCCCGCGGCGGACGGTTCGCGACGACGCGATGGACCATGGTCAATGCCGCCGGTCACCCATCGAACACCCACGCCGCCGGAGCCCTCGCCGAGTTGTGCCAGATTTACTGGCCGCCGCTCTACAGCTACCTGCGGCGGCGCGGTCACGACGCCGAAGACGCACAGGATCTCACCCAGGGGTTCTTCGCGCGGCTTCTCGAGCGGCAGGATTTCCGCACGGCGGATCCCGCGCGCGGCCGCTTTCGTGGATTTCTCCTGACGGCGCTGAAGCGCTATGCCATCAACGAGCACGAGCGCGCAACGGCGCAGCGGCGCGGCGGCCGACAGATCCGCATCTCGCTCGATTTCGAGGAGGCGGAGCGCACGTATGTCGTCGATAGGCGCAACGACGACACCCCTGATCGCGTGTTCGATCGCAAGTGGGCCGGAATCGCGATCGATCGGGCCCTTCAGCGACTGCGCGACGAATGCCGGGACGGCGGTCGAGCCGCTGTGACTGCCGCCCTTCTGCCGTACCTGACCGACGCCGGAGACCTGCCCGCGTATCGTTCCGTCGCCGCCGAGCTAGGAATTACGGAGGGTGCCGTTAAAGTGGCCATCCACCGGCTGCGTCAACGGTTCGGAGCGATTCTCCGGCTGGAGATCGGGGAGACGGTTCTCGCGCAGGATGATGTCGACGACGAGATGCGCGAGCTCATTCGCGCGGTTTCGAGCTGAGGCACCGGATGTGCCTTCGCCACCCGACAGGCGCCAGCCACCGAGGCCACTGTGCCGCGTGCCTTCTCGAGGACGCGCTCGCCCAGAGTGCGCCGCCGGCGTGGCAATCCGATGGGAAGCTCACGATTCAACTGCCGCTCGGCCACACTGTTTCATCGTCCGTCTTTCTGGTGAAACCGAGGGACCCTCCCTTCCGCCTTCTCCGCTTGAAGACGTGGCACACGCCCGCACCCGGGGATTTCACGACGCGCTTTCAATTTCTGCAGCGGCAGTTCTCTGAATGGAGCGACGAGGCGATTGCGGCACCATTGGCCGCGTGGGTGGATGGATCCGGACGCCCGTTCGAGTTGAGCGAATTCCATCAGGGAATACCGATTGTCGAGCGCGCGAAATCCGGCGGCTTTGATTCGATGGACGCGGACGTGTGTCTGTCAAGGCTGCGGGCGATCCTCTGCAGCGCGCACAAGGCAGGTCTCGTGCACGGCTCGATTGTCGGCGGGAATTTCCTCGTTTCCGCTCGCGGCGACCAGCCCTATCTGATCGATTTCGGCGACGCCGCGCTCGTGGCGCCGGACGGCAATCGTTTACCCGACGCATCCTCGGATATCGCCGGTCTTGACCGGCTGATGGATACCATCCGGGCGGTGATCTCGGCCCGCGTTCGCCGGACGGTAACCTCCCATTCGCTTTTCTGAACTAGTACAGAAGCGAAGTTCGCCACGAGTTCGGGCACGTCCGGTTCGATGGCGCCGGTGAATGCGGTGGAACTCTCGCAGAGCACTGAGAGAACGTCATGATCATGAACGTCAATCGGTCGTGTCCGCGTTGCGCGGCCGCTCCGGGAGGCGTTACGCGGAGCGCGGGCGTTCAACCCGATCGCATTGGCCCGTACCGGGTACTCGAGATTCTCGGAGAGGGGGGGATGGGGATCGTCTACCTCGCGGAGCAGACCGATCCAATCCGGCGTCGTGTCGCCCTAAAGGTCATCAAACCAGGGATGGATACGGCGAACGTGCTCGCGCGATTCGAGGCCGACCACTACAACCGAATCTTCACCGACGAGCCGGCGATCAACACCAGCCGCGTCATCGCCGCGTTCCTTCTGAAGTTCTGACGGCGCTCGATTGCGAATGAAGAGCTGGCCACTCGACTGGTACGACGCTAACGCCGCTCGTGTGGCCGGCTCTTGCGGTTCTTTCTGATCACGTCCTTGTCCTGGCTCACCACCGCGGCGGCTGATGCCGTAACTTTCCCGCGCGTTTCCTGAAGTACGTCATGAGCTCGCAGGAAGGCTGCGCGCCATCAGGAGGACATCATGAAGATCAGGACCATCGTGTTTGTTACGGCCGCATTCGCCTTGGCCGTTGTCGCAATTGCCGGGCCGGCCGCCGCCCAGGCTCCCTACGATCGCATTGTCGTCTTCGGCACCAGCCTGTCCGATCCGGGCAACGCGTTCGCGCTCTGGGGATCAAGCAGTACACCTCCCGATTACCTGCTGGATCCTCTGCTCGTGCCGAGCGCGCCATACGCGCGCGGGGGCCAGCACTTCAGCAACGGCGCGACGTGGGTCGAACAGCTTGCGCGCTCGATCGGGCTCGCGGCGAGCGTTCGTCCGGCATTCACCGGCGCGGATTCGCATGCCAGCAATTACGCCGTCGGCGGCGCGCGGGCACGCGAGGACGGCATCAACATGAATCTGGCGGCCCAGGTCGACGTCTTTCTGCAGCAGGCTCAGGGCGTTGCGCCTGCCAGCGCTCTGTACGTGATCGAAATGGGGAGCAATGACGTCCGTGACGCGTTCGTCGCCTTCTCGACACGGCAAGATGGCGGAGCAATCCTGCGCGCCGCGAACGTGTCGATCGCCGCCGCGATTCAGCGACTCTACGCGGCCGGCGCACGGAAGTTTCTCGTCTGGCGTGTGCCGGATATCGGGCTCACACCCGCGCTCCGTACGATCGACCGGCTGAACCCGGGGGCGGCGCAATTCGCGGGACTGGTGACGCAGGGATTCAACACGGCGCTCGACGGCGTCGTTGCGCAACTGTCAGCGCTGCCCGGAAGCGACATCGCCCGTCTGGACGCCTACGGTCTGATCAAGCAGCTCGTCAATCGCCCCGATGACTTTGGATTGACCGATGTCATGGATGCGTGCGTGACGCCAGACGTCGCGCCGTTTGCTTGCGATCGGCCCGATCAGTTCCTGTTCTGGGATGGCATCCACCCGACCAAGGGGGTGCATGCGATCACGGCGCAGGAAGCGGCACACGCGCTCGCTGCGGGCCGGCGTTAAGATCCGAGCGGCGCTCGGCGCCCACGAGTCCGGGCTTCATGGGCGGCGCGTCGGGCATGCGGTCGAACCCGACGAGCCGCCAGCCGTCGGCGGCGCGGCGGAAGTAGGCGTGCACCGGCGCACTCCATGTCGGATTCGCCGGCTGCACCGCAGAGATATCGGCGCGCACGAATACTCCGCGTCCGCCAGGCAGCGTCGTGTCGGGCCTTACACGAACGAGCGCATCGGCAGGAGCCGTGGCGCGCGGAGCGGTCACGTTCGATTCTCCGAGCCGCGTCGATTCGCCGGTCGCGTTGTCGAATCGATACCACGCGACGATGTAGCGTGGAGGGGCCGGCGCGAAGCCGTAATCGACGGCAGGATTCCGGAACGTCAGCGTCCCGTCTTCGGTCAGCGCCGGATCGGCCACCGGGTTCACGGCGGTCAGCCATGCGCGGCCAATCTTGTCGCGGCGCTCGATCAGCGCGTCGGCGAGAAACTGTTCCGCGCGCGGATCGGAATACCTGCCGGCCTTGACCGCCGCGCGAATCAGATCGTCGGACAGCGCCATCAGCTTCCGCGCGGCCCAGTACGTGTCGTCGGGGCGCGACCGCACGTAGGCGGGGTTCGGCACGCGAGGTCGCCATTGCTCGGGCACGAACCGCTTCGATTCGAAGCGGCCGATTCCCTTGATGTCGGGATACGGGATCGTGAGCCAGGGACGCACGGAGAACCCGAATGCCGGAAGCGCCCTCATCGCGGGACCGACCTCCGCGAGATATTCGTAGCCGTCGCGCCGCTCGCGCAACCCGATGCCGGCGCTGCCGAGCGTCGCGTTGAAGTCGATCAGGTAGTGCTTGACGATCGACCGGCCGTCCTGCCGCACGAGCACATCGAGCGAGTTGATCGCCTTCGCGTCCGTGTGGTTCACCCACGCACTGAACACTCGCAGGCCGCGCAGCTCGCGCCGGTTCTCGTGCGGGACGACGTCGTTCGGATCGTCGGGACGCGTGCCGGTGTAGAAGAACCCCTCGAGCGGTTTTCCCCCGATGGCTTCGCCCAGCGTGACGCGGTACGAGCCGTCCGCGTTGCGATGCGCGCGGCGCAGCTGCTCGTCGATGTCGCCGGCGTGCATCCGGCGGCGCGATCCATTGGGGAGCCGGACCGTCGCATCGTTTCCGATCGCGAGGTTCTCGCGCCGGAGCGTGCCGATCAGAATCTGCGGCACGTTGTAGCCGAGCGCGTAGAAGAGCCTCGTCACGACCGCTTCGGCGCTCGTCGCCAGTTCCGGCTCTCCCGGAGGATCGAACTTGACGAAATAGCGGCGACCCGCCGCGTCGGAAATCGTGAAGCCGGGGGACACACCGTTCGCCTTGCGGCTCACCATCCACTTCCCCTCGGCCGGTCCCCGGTCGTCATTCGGCCCACGCAGCACCTCGTCGGCCGTCAGCGGCCGCGTGCCGGCGCGATTGGTGAACCAGCTCGAGTCGGGCACCTCGTCGATCGTGTTGATGTCTCCCGCGCGTTCGACGACGGCCAGGCCCGGACGGCCGAACAGGTTGATGAGCGCGTCGTAGGCCAGCGAAATCTCGCGAGACTCGGCCTTCGATGCATCCTGTGTGTCGACGGCCCGGGCGATCGGATCGTCGTCGTAGAACTTCGGCGCAGTGCGCGCGCGGTCCGCGACCAGCAGCGTGGATCCCCACCCACACACGAGCACGGAGAGCGCGAGAAGTCTCTTCAGGCTCACTGTCCCACCGCTGAGAACGCGAACAGGATCCGCATGCCTTCGCGGCTCCTCGCCAGTTCGATTCGCAGAACCGTCGCCTGCGTGCTGTGCAGACGAATGCCCGCACCGACGCTGCTCTGGAAGTGCGAGAAATCGAGCGAGTCGCGATCCGGGACCACCTTGCCCGCGTCGTAAAAGATCGCAGCGTCGAGGAACTCCTGCGCGTACCAGCGATACTCGGCGGTCATGTAGATCGAATGTCGATCGCGGAACCGATAGTTGCTGAACCCGCGCAGATCGTGGCCGCCGAGATCAGGCAGCAGGAAGAACGGAACCGTCTGGCCGGCGGCCGTCGACGTCGTCGAGCCATGCAGGCCGAGGAAGATGACCCAGTTGCCGTGGAGGATCGGCACGTATTGCTCCAGATCGCCGTCCAGACGCTGGAACGTGAAGAGGTCGGCGTCCCGCTGCCGGTAGTCGTGCAAGGTTCCACGAAGCAGCGTCCCGCGACGGCTGTAGCCTTCGCCGTCGCGCGAATCGATCGCCGCCGATCCGTAACTGTGCAGGTACCGCGGATCTACGCCGAAGTCGGGAACGAAGAAACCGGCCGGCGGAGTCGAATGCGACGGTCCCGTCAGGTACCGTTCGTACCCGATACCGCCGCCAAAACGCAGGAGCCGTATAGGCTTGAAGAGCGCCTGCGCGCTGACCTCGGTTTTCGTTTCGGCGAACTCCGCCAGCGTTTTTGGCGAGTCGGTGCCGAGCGGGTAGAGCCGCACGCCAGGCGCATCCTGCCATCGGGCACGGCTGCTGATGACCAGCCGCTCTCCGAAGAGCGGCGCCGAATGGGCGCTGAGCTGCAGCAGCTTGTAGTTATTGATTGAGTAGGCGCCCTTCGCGACGAGGGTCGTGCCGTTCGAGAGGACCCGGCCGTACGCGGGACCGAGGGCAATGCCGGATCCGCGCTTGATGTCGCCGAACGTGACGAACAATCCATGCGGCACGCCAAAGCCGCCCGCATTCTCCATCAGGAGGATCTGGCGTTCGAAGAATCCCGGCCTGTATGGCGACAGGTTCCGCGCCTTCTCCTGCTGCTCGCGCGCCTCTTCCTCGGCGCGCGAACCCGCGTCCTGCGCGAACACGACGCCAGCCGACGCGAGAAGAAGACCAAGGAGGAAGGGAACGACCCGGCGCATGCGGTTGGCGTCATTTATAATCCAAACCCGCCCCTGCGATGAAATCTCTTTCGGCAACGCTGGCACTCACGGGCACGGCGTACTTCGCGGCATCGATCGCTCTCGCGATCACCCAGGCCCCGCTCGGTTCCCGGCTCTTCTTCGGGTGCGCCGCCATCATGGCGGTGTCGTATGCCGTGATGCTGCGCCGCGCGGGCACGGAACGGCAGGCCTCGCGCCGCCTGCTGCTCGCGGCATTCCTGTTCGCGCTGGCGTTCCGGGCGCCGCTGGTCGGACCGCGCGTCGGGCCGGCCAGCGACATGGTGCGGTACCTGTGGGACGGCCGCGTGCAGACGCTCGGCTACAGTCCTTATCAGGTCACACCGGCCGATCCGGCGATGGCCGCCACACACACCGACGAGACGCGCGAGATGCCGAGCCGCCGCGCGCGCTCGCCGTATCCGCCGGCTGCGCAGCTGTTCTTCCGCCTCATCGTCACGATTCACGATTCGACGCGCGCAATGAAGATCGCGCTCGCGCTGTGCGACGTGATGACGATCGTCGTGTTGTGGCGGTGGCTCATCGTGACGGGGCGCTCGGAATGGCTGGCGCTCGCATACGCGTGGAATCCGCTGGTGATCCTCGAGATTGCGCACAGCGGGCACATCGACGCACTCGGCGCCTTGTGGATCGCGGCGTCCGCGTACTGGCTCTCGCGAAAGCGCACCGCGCTCGCGGCGATCGCATTCGCCCTCGCCGTCGCGACCAAGCTGCTGCCGATCGTGCTGGCGCCGCTTTATGTGGGACGCGTTCGCATGCGCGACATCCTTGCTGGCGGCGCGCTGATGGCGGCGCTCTATCTGACGTTCAGCCGCGGCGGAACCATTCAAGTGGGCACGATCCCGAGCGTGATTCAGAACATACGCTTCAACGGAGAGCTGTTCCGGCTCGTCGCCCGGTACGCCGGGAGTCCGCAGCGCGCCGCCGCGATCGCGATCGCGGCGGGCTTGCTCGTCGCCGCATGGGCACGCTGGCGGCTCGAGCCATCGAACCCCGCGGCGTGGGCGTGGCCCATGGCGATCGCGCTGGCGTTCGGGCCGGTGATCTACCCGTGGTACTTGCTCTCCTTCACACCCTTCCTCTTCACGACGGCGACGCTGCCGCTCATCGCGTGGACACTCACCGTCATTCCTACATACATTGTCTGGGATCTGGCCTTTAACCATGGCGCGCGTTGGGCGGTTCCCCCAACCGTCATGCTCACCGAATACGCGATTCCAGCCTTCGTTGGCGTGGCCTTGGCTGTCCGCGCCCGAAACAGAAGCATCGTAGAACTGCAAAACCCCGCAGAACCCAGCAGCACGCCGTGACGCCATTGCTGAGGTTGTACGTCGAGCATGCTTCTTGCGTTAAAGCAGGCAGGGGCATTCGATGCAGCAGCGGCGGAGCGGAAACCAAGCGCGCCGATTATCACAATGGGTGATAGCCGCCACACTGCTGCAGGGAATGGCCGCGGGGCCCATCGCCGCTGAGCGGCCCGACGAAACCTCGAGCTCGTACCCGTCAATTCGCGATCCCCACCCACTCAGGCAGTACCGGGCGTACCGGCGGATGCACGCACGCAGCGACAACTTCGGTCAGGAAGCCTGGCTGGACGCGTGGACCGAGCTCGATGGGAAGAACTTCACCTACACGATCGTTTCCGAAAAGGGATCGGACTACATCCGGAACAAGGTGTTGAAGGCCGTACTGAAGCGAGAACAGGAGCTCGTCGAAGACGGCGACTGCAGCCGGTCGGAGCTGACGCCCGAGAACTACACGTTCGAAGAGGCGGCGAGCGGCGACGGCGAGCGGTACGTGACGCTGAAGCCGAAGCGGAAGGACGTGCTGCTCGTGGACGGCCGCATGGTGCTCACCGAAGACGGGAGCGAGCTCCTGCGAGTCGAAGGACGGCTGTCGAAGAACCCGTCGTTCTGGACGTCGCTCGTCAACGTCATTCGCCACTACACGCGAATCGACGGCGTCCGCGTGCCGATTGCGACCGAATCGGTCGCCAAAGTCAAATTCGCGGGCACCGCGCACCTCGACGTGCGGTACGAGTACGACACCATCAACGGCCGCCCGGTGAGCCTCGCGGCGCGCCGCACAGTTCCCGCAGTCGCCCGCCTCCGCTAGAACAACCGGTCAATCTGAGATAACAGGGCGCGGGCGCGCCTTTGCGCGACGAGGTTTGCGAGCCGGATCGAGGGGCGCTGCGATACGTCCACCGCAAGCGCGGACTTCAGCAGCGTCTCGAATTGCGCTTTGTCCTTCGCGGGCTGCGCTACCGCGGTCGCCAGAGCCAGATACGCGAATGCGGATTGTCCCTTGCCGAGCGCGATCGCGCGATCGAAGTGCTGTTTCGCACGCACGGGCGACCCGCCCAGCAACGCCGGCAATCCTTCGACGGCAATCATCGCCTCGTGGATCGTGCCGCTCTCCCAACCCTCGTCGAGCTCGAGCGCCCGGGTGAACAGCGCGCGCACCGCGGCGATCTCGCCGATCCGCGCAAACGGGTTTGGAGTCTGCGTCAGCGCGCCGCCCCACGCGACGCCGGTCCAGTACAGCGCAGCCACATCGGCGCGCGTGGTCACCGCGAGCGCCGCCGCGGGATCCTTCTGGATCATCTGAGTGAAGCCTCGATGATGGACCTCGAGCGCGCGCAGGCAGTAACCGCGCGCACGCTCGTACATCGAGACGGCTCTCGCCCTGAGATCGCGCGTCGATTGCGCCGCAGGATCACCCGCGTCAGCATCCGATTGAAGGAATGCGTAGGAGTACTGCGCGAAGCCGCTGCACGCGGTCATCAGCAGCCCTTCGTGCGACGGGTCCTGGTCAAGGAGCATCTCCACCATCTTCAATGTGGACGGGGCGGCCTGCCGAACGAACTCGGGATCGGTGTCCCGCGTGAACGTCCCCGCGGTCGACGACAGGGCGTCGGCCATGCGGTTGATACCCATTTTTTTTGGAGAACAGGCGGCCGCCAACATTGTCAGGAAAACCATCAGGATGAGTACGGACGCGAAGCGCACGCGCATTCCCCGAACAATAACAGATGGGTTGGATCGACCCTAGCCCGTCAGGCATAGTTACTGCAGAGCCAGTCGCGATGGTGGCCCGAATCGCCGGCCTGATTGCCTCCACGGCCTACGCGTGTTTTGTGATCTGGCTGTACGTGTCGCAGCCGCAGACGGTCGCCGAGGTGACCGGCGGCGTCGCCGCGGGAATCGGCGCGTACTCCGTGGATCAGCAGGCGACCGCGGATGCGATGGCCTTCTTCCGGCGTGACATGTTCCCCGAGGCACGCTCGGCGCTCCTTCGCGCCGATCCAGCGATGCGTGATGCAAAGACGCAGTTCTACATCGCCTACAGCTACTACAGGGAAGGGTGGGGCCGTGTGTATGACGACGACCGCCTTTTTGGCCAGGGCCTCGAAGCGGTCGACCGCGCCATTGCACTGGCGCCGAATCATCGGCTCGTCGTCGACGATCCCGATCTCGGAATGCGATCGGCCGACGAGTTGAAAGCGGAGCTGCAGCGGGGCGTGACCCACGATGCATCCGATTTCAATCCGCTGAAAGTCTTCAGGAGCCGCAAATGACGGCCTCACGCGAAGCCGTCGTCCTGCCGTTCCTGTTCATCACCGTCGCCGCGCTCGGCGGACTTCGAATCGGCGATCGTGTTCAGCTCGTCACTCCGCCGCTGATCTCGCTCGTGCTCGGCGTCTTACTGATTGGCACGCTCGTCCGCGGCGGACTGCTGGCGCCGGAGCGTTTGATGAACACGCGGCGCACGGCGCTCGAGAACCTCAATGGACTCGTGGTGCTGCTGTCGCTGTTCGCCGGCTCGGTCCAGATCTTCACTCTCGTGACGCCCGACAGCGGGTTGCTCCACGCTGTGTTCAGCATCACGCTGTTCGTCCAGCTCGCGACGACGCTTGCCGGGATCAGGGAACCGCGGGCGCTGCTGCGCAGCCTCGCGATCCTGCTCGGAGCGGCGTTCGTGCTGCGCTTCCTCGTGCTGGATACCCTCTATGCGCCGAACGGGAGCTGGGGTCAGCGAGTGCTCACGGCGCTCCTGGAAGGCGCCAGCCTCGGATCGATCGCGTACGAACCAACGGGAGCGCTGACCGGCTACGTCGCGTTCGGCGCACTTGCGTTGTATCTCACGGGCCTGATCCTGCTCCCCCGCGCAGTCCCGACAGGATACGGGGACAGCGGCCAACTCGCCGTGCGTTCGCAGGAGTTGGTGGCGATCCTTCTGCTCATCGGCCTGGCGGGATCGGCCGCTGCCTGCTCCGGCAGCGACGCGGCGGACCCACCGTCGGACGCCGCGCTGGCACGCACGCGGGACGCTGCGCTGGCGCGCGCACGCGTGTGGCATCCCCCGGCGACGCCAATCTCGGAATTCGATTTCACCGCGAACCCGCCTGGAGGATTCGGGCCCACGGATGCCGTGGACTGCGAGTTCTCCGTTCAGAAACTCTCCGGACGAACCCAGAAGTTTCACTGCAAGCTGGCCGACGGCCGGATCGTAAAGGTGAAGTACGGCGCCGCGAACGGTGAACTTCAGGCGGAGGTCGCGGGAACCCGCCTCCTCCACGCGCTCGGCTTTCCGGCCGACGACATGTTCGTCGTGGACTCGGTGCGATGCGCGGGCTGTCCGTCGTTTCCCTTCGAGGCACTCCTCTGCCATGAGGCGGTCGGCATCGAGCCGCTCTGCTTCTACGGCGCGATGGACACCCGCCACGTTCGCGTGATCGAGCCGGCGGTGATCGAGCGCCGCCTGCCGGGAACGATCATCGAGGCGACGGAAGATCAGGGATGGAGCTGGTTCGAGCTCGATCGGATCGATCCTGCGAGGGGCGGCTCGACGCGCGCCGAAGTCGACGCGCTGCGCCTGCTGGCCGTGGTGCTCGCGCACTGGGACAACAAGGGAGCGAACCAGCGCCTGGTCTGCCCGAACGGCATGCAGCTGCCGGACGGCGGCTGCCGTGAACCGGTCGCGATGATTCAGGATGTCGGCGCGACGTTCGGGCCCGGACGCGTGGATTTGCAGAACTGGCGGACGACGCCCGTATGGCGCGATTCGAGAACCTGCGCGGTGAGCATGAAGTCGCTGCCGTTCCGCGGCGCCACGTTCGAGGATCGCACTATCTCCGAATCGGGGCGGCAGATGCTTGCGAGACTTCTCGATCAGCTCACGGACAGGCAGCTCGCGGATCTGTTCACCGCGGCGCGGTTTGTCGACTACGACACCGTCAGCGCCGAAGCGCGCGACGCCGGCGCGTGGGTGCGCGCATTCCAGGAGAAGATCACGGCCGTGAAGACGGCTGGGCCGTGCGAGTGATCGATCCCGCGTCGACGGTCTCGCCGGTCCGGCTGATCGCCTGAAAGTAGAGGGTGTCGCCCGACACCTCCATCAGCAGGAAATGGAAATCGGTATCGAACCCGCGGGCGAGCAGCGGCGAGTCGCGCCTGATGTCCCCCTTGCGAAGCGACCCGGCGCCGCCGGAAATGAAGTACGCGATGCCATGCTGTGGATGGATGCGCTCGTAGAAATGCTCGTGGCCCGAGAGCACCACGTCGACATCCCCCGCGATCAGCAGCGGCTCGAGCGCGAGGCGCAGCACGCGCGCGGGCGTCTGGTACCTGCCGGACGTGTAGATCGGATGATGGAAGTAGCAGATCTTCCAGTCCGTCGCTGACTTGTGCAGCTCCTCCTGCAGCCAGGCGAGCTGCGTCGGATCGAGCGCGCGGCTGTCCAGGACGAAAAACCTCACGCCGGCTCCCGAGAGCCCTTCGAGGCGCCGTTCGTTCTTGCGGAACGTGTAGTAGCGGTGCCCGTCCATGTTGAAGTTCTTGTAGCCCAGCTCGACGTCGGGATCGTGGTTCCCGATGGCGGCGTAGAACGTTACGCCGGCATCGAGCAGGCCGCGGTAAGGCTGTTCGAATTTCTTCTCGAAATCATCGGGCTGTCTCGGCGGATAGATGTTGTCGCCCAGCATGACGACGAAGTCGAACGGGAACTTCGCGCGCCAGGCGGCCATCTGGTCGGCGACCTCCTGCTGCGTCTGATCGCCGCGTCCGGAATCCCCGATCACCGCAAAGCGCACGGAGCCGTCTTTCAGCGGCAGCGCCAGCTGCCCGGGGGCGGGTGAGAATTCGTGGACCTCTGTGCGGGTTGTGCGCTTCGCGTCGTGAGCGACAGAGCTCTGGCGACACGCGATCGTCAGTGTCGCAGTCAAGGAAAAAGGAACAAGGAAAAAGGTAAGAACTTTTACCTTTTTCCTTGTTCCTTTTTCCTTTTGACTATTCACTCCGGATCCCAGCCGAGCGCGAGCAGCGGTACGGACACCTGGCCGCGTTTGGGCAGAAGCGTGGCGCGTTCGAGCACTGGCGTGCGATCGTAGCTCGCGGCAATCGTCTGCGTCTCCTCGCGAAGTTGATCGTCGAGCTCCTTGACCTGCGCGCGCACGGCCTCGACGGTCTCATTCGCCCGCTGCACGTCACCCGCTTCCTTCATGGTCCGGCTCATGCCGCGGGCCGCGGTCGTCGCGCGGCCGAGCGTTCCCGTGCTGATCGTCTTGCGTCCGAGCAGCGCGCCGACGAGCGTCGCGCCGATGGACACCGCCGTCTGGAGCTTCTGCTGCGACGACTGTTCGCTCTCACGCGTGACGGCGGTCTCCGCGCGGCGGAGCTTCTCCGCGAGAGCCGCCTGGCGCGGCGCGTATTTGCGGCGCAGGTCTTCCACTGCGCGGTCGCGCTCCGCTCGTGCGGCATCCTGGATCCGCACCTTGAAGTCGGCTTCGCTTTCGTCCGGCCGCGACGTCAGCCCGGTTTCTCTGTGACGGAGCACTTCCACGCGTTCGTTCTGCGCGAGCCACTGCTTGAACGACTTCTCCCACAGCGGGTAGTTCTTCGCGTTCGACGCGGCGGCGGGAAGCGTCGTGAACGATGCGCCGGCCTCTGGTGCGCGGCGCAGCTTATCGACCGCGACGGCGATGCGGGTGCTCTTCTCCCAGTCGACGGCGACGGCGCCCTCCTCGACAGGTGCGGCGTACAGCACATCACGGGACGCGTCGACGCCGAGCTTCGAATCCGTGAACGCAATTCGTGCCGCTGCGAGGACCACAGGCGAGTACACGACGGCGTCAGACGGGCCCGACGGTGGAATGAAGAACTGGTCGATGCCGGGCGGCACGACCGGCGCGCGGCCGGGTGACTCGCCGGTGCGCGTCTGACGCCGCGCTTCTGTTCTGGCCGTGTCGGCGCGTGGCGCCGGCGCCTGGCGCGTGGACATCAGGAGCCGTATCTGATCGCGCGACAGCGGCCCGCGCAGATACGACATCGTCCACCGCGTCTGGAAGGTGATCAGCCCTTTCTCATGGATGTCGTGCAGCAGGAAGACGCGCTTGCCGAGCGACGACAGAATGCGATCCACCTCGTTGCGATCGATTGACGCGGCCGACGCTCCTTCGAGTCCGTCGAGCAGCCGCGCCTTGTCTCGTTCCGTCTGAAGCCGTCCGATGAACCACGTGCCGATGTTCGACAACCCCTTGTAATCGAGGTCCACCGGATTCTGCGTCGCAAGGACGACGCCGACCCCGAACGCGCGCCCCTGTTTCAACAGCGTCAGCAGCGGCGCCTTTGACGGAGGAACCGCGACGGGGGGGAAATACCCGCCTATTTCGTCCATGTAGATGATCACTCTGAGGCTCGACGTGCCTGTGAGGCCCCGCATCCAGCCGACGATCTGGTTCAACAGGAGCGACACGAAGAACATCCGTTCGGCGTCGCCGAGATGCGCGATCGAGAACACGACAACTCGCGGCCGCCCTTCCGCGGTGTAGAGAAGCCGGGCTGGATCGAGCGCTTCTCCCTCGAACCAGCGCTCGAAACCTGGCGCAGCGAGCACGGCGTTGAACTTCATCGCGAGGTCGAAGCGCGCGCGCTGTGGCAGGAACGTCTCGACGTCGACCACTCCGACTTTCGCGAACGGCGGCTTCTGAATCTGTTCGATGATGGCCGGAAGATCGAGATCGCGGCCCTCGCTCCACGCGGCGGTCAGGACGTTCGAGACGAGCGTGTGCTCCGGGCTTCGCGGCGGCGCATCCACACCGGCGAGCGACAGCAGGCTCGTCGCCGTACTTCCGGCTCTTTCGGCGAGCATCTCGGCGTCCTCGCGCATCGCCGCTGGCGGCGCGGCGAACGAGGCAAGCAGGGACACACCGAGGCCGGCCTTGCTTCCCGGTGTGTAGATGGCGAAATCGGCAGCCTGCCGAAGCCGTTCGATTCGTGCGCCATCCTCCCCCCACTCCGCGAGGCCCGCTCGCCAGGTCTCCGCCTCACGCGCCGCGTACGCGTCGGGCGAAAGCCCCGCACGCCGCGCTTCGTCCTCGTCGATCCATGGGCGGAACGCGTCGGGCGCGAGCGTCGGAAACGTCAGGAGCAGATTGCCGAGATCGCCTTTCGGATCGATGGCGATGACGGGGACCCCATCGATGGCGGCTTCCTCGACGAGGGCGAGGCACAGACCGGTCTTGCCGCTGCCCGTCATCCCGACGCAGACCGCGTGGGTCACCAGGTCGCGCGAATCGTAGAGGATCGGATTCTCGAGCGCCTTTCCGCCGGCCACGTCGTATTCACGGCCGAGATAAAAGAGCCCGAGCTTTTCAAAGTCCTTCATTCCCTGACTCTACCCACAATTCCGTCGGAACCGAAAGCAGCCAATACCGGCGGCGCAGCTCGATGATGTGGCCGGCGTAATCGGGCTTCCGGATGTCGCCGGAGACGACGCGGTCGCGGAGCCTTCGGATTTCGTACTTGTACAGGTCGCGGACCGCGTCGCGAAGCCGGCCTGGAGGCGTGTCGAGCGCGGGGACCAGACCATGGCGTCCGAGCTCTGCGAGAATCTCCGGATGGTAGGTAGGCACACGACCCTTCGTCACTGTACATTGACCGCGCGAATTGCGCGGCGCTCTGCTAACATGCGCCTGCGCTGCGGGGTCAGACCGGGGTCAGACCAAGGTCAGGCCAGGGTCAGACCCCCACGATAAGGAGACGACATGGACGATGATTTGGACCTCGACGACGTGGGTGACGACGATCAGGATGACGGCCTGCTGACCGACGCGGCGGAAGCGGTCGGCGGCGCGCTCGGTTCCGCAACCCGCGTTGTGGTGGACGCGACACAAACGGCAGCCGGTGCAGCGACGACCGCCGCCTCCGCGGCGACGCAGGCGGCAACGAGCGCCGCCGCCCGCACCGCGAAGCCCCGACGGACGATCGCGCGGGCGGTGAAACGCGTCAAGCGGCAGGCGAAGGCGACGACACGGCGCGTATCGAAGGCGGTGGCGGCCGGCCGCAAGAGCGCCCGCGCATCGGCCCGGCGAAAGAGCACCGCGAAGCGTGCCCGCAAGGCGGCCGGACGAAAGGGCGCGGCCAAACGCTCGGCCGCGCGCAAGGCGAGCAGCCGATCGAAGGGCAGGTCGAAGAAGAGATAGCGGCGCGTCAGCGCCGGGGCGTTCTCCGCCGTCGCGCTACGAGCGCGGCGGCGGCGGTTCCAAACAGCATGAGTGTCCCCGGCTCCGGCGTCGGCGCAGGATCATCCGTGAATGTGTAGACCGCGCTGTACGACACAATCGGCTGCCCGTCAGACGTCTGACTCGTCACCAGCATGGCATCGGCAATCCCACTGCCGCGGAGATCGTAAGTCCATGATGCCGGTCCACCGGCCCGCAGCGCCGCGTACGTCGGATAGACCAACAACGTTCCGCTGAACGTAAACGGCGCGGCAAGCAACCCCAGCCCGAACGGCGCCGCCGCGACCGCCGCAGCAGTCGGCAGGACTGCATCCCCTGCGTGAAAATCGAAGATCGCGCGTGCGGCAAGATCCCGCCGCGCTGGATCGAACAAGCTGAAGTCGCTCAGAACGGCATCGACTGCGCTCGATAAGTGCACGACATCACCGGTTTGTCCGGAGAAGAAGAGCGGCGGTATCCCGAGCCCTTCAGTATCGCCGGCCATGGCCGGACCATCCTTCGTTTGAAAGTGGAACGTCGTGCCCTGGCCGTACGTCTGGATCATCCCTGAACCGATCGTCAGCGGATCTGCCGTCGCGGGTATCGAGAACCCCAGAAGCGCAACGAACGCAATAGGAATGAACCGTCGGATATCCATTAGACCCCTCCGTCATCAACCCTGCAGGAGCCATGCCTCACCTGTAAGGCAACGCAGCACGCGCCCATGACGCGGGCTTGCGCAAACTCGGAAGAGATTTGCCAAGTTACGCGTGGACGACCGCGCTGGGACCTCGTCGTCCTCGATTTGTCTGCGGATTTCGCGGAAGGATTTCAGAGCGCTCTACGAGCGGATACGCGTCTTATCGCTGATTGAGCTGGCGCGCGTTCGAGTAGTTCTTCGCGACGACGGCGGCCGTTGCGGCATTCACCGCAATCATCGTCACGAGCGCGGCCTTCTTGTTCTTCTTTTCCAGCATCTTCGCCGCGGTGATGCTCGCCGCCGCGAAAACCGCCTTGGTGGCCATCGCCTGGCCGTAACCGCTGTTCATCAGCGGGTTGACCTCGCTCGCGCCCGCGTTCCGCGCCTTGATCGTCGAGACCATGTCCAGCGTGCCGAGCGCGCCGTAGGAACCGTAGAGCGCCTTCAGCGCCGCGGAGGAGTTTCCGGTCGACCGGGCTTCCTTCGCCCACGCCTCGGCCACGGCCGAAGACGGCGCGGTCAGCTCGGGCTTTTCCGCCGCCCAGACAGGGGCCGCGGCCGACATCAGTACGAGCGCGATAACCGGGCGAAGGAGCGAGCGGAACATCGAAGAACTCCTCGGTAGCCAGCGCGCGTCATTGCGCGCTGCACCCAGTAAAGCGGGTTCGATGCCGCCCGTGGCCCTATTATTAAGTCATTGTATTCAAAGTATTTAGCGTTTCGTTATGGTGCCGCAAGCGTGCGCGCTGAGCCCACCGAGCACACCTTGTGTGCCAGTCCTGGCACACAGCCCGGCGGCGCACACACGCTACTCGCCCGGCCGCCCTCCGCCCATGAGGATTGAGTTGAACAGGAATTTGAAGGTGCCGTGCGGCTGCCCGCGGAACGTGATTTCCGGCGCGAACAGGAACAGGGTGCCCTTCCCCACCTTTGCCTCGATCGCCTCGACGCCCCCTTCGAGATAGCCCTGACCGAACGCCCAGCCGCTCCGCAGCGGATGTGCGGTATCGAACCAGGCAATCGGCCGTACCCCTTTCAGCGCCGCATCCGGCGCCAGGCTGAAGACAGGGCTGTTGTCGAAGAACACGTCGACCTGATTGTCCAGCCCCTGTGCGACGGGCAGCGTGTTGTCGACGGCAACGCGCAACACCGAGCCCGGGACGTAGTACTTCTCGACGGGGACCGGCCGCGAGCTCCCGTCTGGAGCGCGTTCGAGCAGGTGATTCGAGACCGGCAGACCGAACAACTGCGCCAGATTCGTCGTGGAGCGGCCGACCCCGACCAGAATGCCTCCGCCATCGACGAACGATTTCAATGCGGGCATGATCTCAGGAGCGTTGTAGAAGCCGATCATCGGTCGATACTGTTCCGGCACATCGCTCAAATCGGAATTCCCGCCGCGCCCACCTCCCTCGCCGACACCACCGCGTCCGCCACGTCCGCCAGTCGACGGCGCAGGCCCGACGCCAGACGGAAAGACAATCACGTCGAACCGGCTCGAGAGATTGCCAGCCTCGAGCGATGCCGGATACAACACCTCGAACGGGAACTCGAACTGCTCGAGGACGAAGCGGGTCCAGCCGGACGGCATCGAACCGCCGTACTGGTCCGCAAGCGCAATCCTCGGGCGCCGAAGTTTGATGGCGCCGTCAACCGCTGTGCGGGACGCGGCCGTCGTGAAGCTCACGCCAAGATCCGATGCGAGTTTCGTGAGCTCCGCGGACGCCGCGCCGATCACGGCGAACTCTCCGCCCGGCAGCCAGCGCACGTCGCGCCCGGCGGCGAGCAGCCGGTTCACCGCGATGAACGCGTTGTTCGAGGCGTGATCGAGCACCACGGGATCCGACGTGACTTGCGCGACGCGCCCCGCCTTCGGCGGCTGCAGGCCGTTGACTTTCTCGAACGGTCCATCGAACGCGTCGAGCACGCGGTCGAACTTCACCCCCATTTGATACGCCAGCGTCCAGCCCGCGTTGTCATACGGCCGCGTCGGCGGCCCACCCGGGTACGGAATGTCGTCAGGGTGATCCTGCGGCTCGAACATGTCGAGCACGTGAGGCCGGAACGGCTGCGCCGTCTTGATCACGAAAGAGCCGGCGGGATACGTCTTTCCCGCAACGGTGAATGCGGACGCTGCGCGATGCACGATGACGCCGTTCAGGATCAGCGCGTTGACGAACTTCGTCGCGGTCGGAAAATCGGGCTGATCCGACGGCAGGATGAACCCGCGCGGATCCCGCATGGCGGGATCGCGCAGCAGCGTTTTGAATTCCTCGACCGTCGCTCCTCGCCCTCCGCCGGCGGCACCACCGCCCGGCGCGGGAGGTTCATCGGACGACACTGGCGCCTCGCCGCTGCCGCCGCGTCCTCCACGCCCGCCGCGCGCGGCCAGCGCCGCCTGCGCGGCTGCGATCCGCCGCGGCGTGGTCGTCCAGGAGTCCCGACTGCCGCGCTCGATAGAGCTCTTGCCCATCCGATAGATGTCGTAGAGGAAGTGATCCTTGTTCCGCGACGCGACGTCGAACACCGCGTAATTCGCTGTGACCGAGTAATCGATCGACTGGCGGAAATGCCACGTCTGCTGAGGCTCGATCGGGAAGTACAGGCTCGAGTCGGGCAGCAGCTTCGACGGCACGAACGGGATGCTCATCGGCGTCGGACTGCCGATCGTCTCGGTCAACAATCCAATCATGTTGTGGAAGTACGGCGTCGTCCGGAGACCCCCGTTCCACCATGTCGAGTACGTCGACCCCTTCCGGCTGGTGTAGCCGGGCTTGCCCTCCGCCGCCATGCGATCGACCATCGCCGCGCCGATGACGTCTATCCCGATCGGCACCATCGGATCGAAGTTGAAGTTGAAGGGATCGCGGAAGGGGGGGCCGAACATCACCGCGCCCGCGGGGCCTGACTGGTGGTGGTTGTACACGATCTGCGGGAACCATTCCGAGTAGAGCACTTTGTTCATGTTGATGCTCTCGGGCAGATTCGACATGTAGAAGTCGCGGTTGTTATCGTGACCCGCGTACTTTTCGTAGAGCACCGGCAGCGCCTGCAGCGAGCGCCGTTCGGGATCCGGACGGCGCATGTACCAGCTCGACACGAGCTGCATCCCGTCAGGGTTCGCATGGACCGCCAGAATGATCAGGTCGTTCAGGAACCGCAGCGTCTCGGAATCGTTGCGGCTCACGAGCTGATACACCGTCTCGATCAACTGATGCGCGCCGAGGACCTCTGTAGCGTGGAGCCCGCCATCGAACCACACGACCGCCTTGCCCTCTTTCGCCAACCCGCGCGCCCCGTCATCGTCGAGGCCGTCGACCGTCGCAAGCCGGCGCGAGATCTCCTTGTATCGATCGAGTTTCTTGAAGTTCTCTGGCGAGGTGATGATCGCCATCAGCTGCGATCGCCCTTCGGCAGTCTTGCCGATCTCGACGACCTTCATGCGATCCGATTCTCTGTCGAGCTTCTGCCAGTACGAAACGAACTGATCGTAGGTGGCGAGTTGATAG
>Ga0075424_100001501_pt1 | contig 20565 bp, 19 predicted proteins | sample SoiMethybrSBSTD3_FD_75301 | JGI IMG/M metagenome (GOLD analysis project Ga0075424, IMG submission 75301) | Bulk soil microbial communities from a Populus tree surrounding site in Tennessee, USA - Soil MetaG P. TD hybrid SBSTD3 | ecosystem: Environmental > Terrestrial > Soil > Tree plantation... | reverse complement strand
AAATAAATAACCGCGTACGCTATCGTGTAGAGCGGCGCTTTCAGCGCCGCGTGTCAGTTGTTTTGAGATACGGTGCGGCTGGAAGCCGCCCCCTTCCAAACCTCAAGCGGGTCGGGACTTTTTTCGCGGCCTGTGAAGGCTGTCTTTTGAAAAGATCTCACCCGCTTCGTTGTGCTTGCCTCCCCAATTTGCAATCTGAAATCTTCAATCTGAATTTAAGCCGTTGCTCGCTTCCCAATCCTCCGAATCAGCAGTAGAATTCTCCCGCGATTGGCCGAGTCAGTAATTTGACCGATTTCACAGCAAGCGTTAGGAGGCGAATATGAAAGGCTGGAAACAGATAAGCCTGCTCTCAATATCCATGCTTCTTCTCATGGCCACGACTCCCGCGAAGCCGGCCTGGCAGATGAAGGCTGATTACGTCGAAGCCTGCAGCTGTCACCTGTTTTGTCCCTGCTACTTCAACAAGCATGCCGAGCACCCGCACTGCGAATTCAATATGGCGGTGAAGGTGCGCGAAGGGCATTCGGGCGCTACGAACCTGGCAGGCGCGAAGTACTGGTTGACCGGCGACCTCGGCGACGAGTGGGGAACCAACAAGAAGGGAGCGTGGGTGGCGGTGTCGTTTGATCCATCCACCAGCAAAGAGCAGCGCGATGCGCTGGCGCCCATGATTCTGAAAACCTACGGTCTCGAGTGGGGCGAGGTAAAAGTGCAGGAAGCTCCGATCGAGATCAGCCAGTCCGGCGATATCGCTGAAGCAAAGCTTGGCGGCGGCCAGATGGCCCACATGAAGCTGCAGCGCGAGCCAGGAGCGGACGGTAAAGGCGTGGTGCTTAAGAACGTGAAGTATTTCGGAGCGCAAAACAATAACGGCTTCGAACTGTATCGTTCACTCGACCATAGCGCCAACGTGCAGGGGCACCAGTTCTCGTACTCCGATCGCAATGCGTTTTTGATTTCCATTGATACGCATGAAGGCGAAGGTGCGGGGATGGGGGGCGGGAGCCACTAGAAGGCTTCTGCTTCGACGAAACACGGTGGAAGAGCGGCGCTTTCAGCGCCGCGTTACGTGTTATTTCCGCCGTAACGCGGCCATGAAATGGCCGCTCTTCCACGTTAGCCCACGATTTTTCCCACACGCGTCAGCGATCAGAAGGCGATCAAAAATAGACGCGAGACTTGAGTGAGTAGAGCTGGTCAACTTGCTGATGCGAGAAACTCTTGGGGATATGAAGTCTTACTGTGTCTGTTCCCTCCGCCGACAGCCCCCCTTCGTGTGCTTCCTCGAAATAATCCAAGCGCTTCACCAGATAAAGGCCGGGAATAATGGTCATGCGCTGTTCCAAAGCAACACCGGGCGGCCCAACCGCTCCTCCGGCGGTTTCCTGCCAGAGTAGATGGACTGAATAGTGCCTCTGCTGAATGCAGCCCAGTTCTCGGCTCAGCTCACGATGTTTTATGGCGGCTGGAATATCGCAACTCGCCGTAACGAGAAGAAGTAACAGCGAGAGTGCGAGTAGTGGAGTGAGCAAGATCGTCGTCACTAATTTAGGCCAACCGCGCAGCCGCAGGACGGGCCGGACCGCCAAGAATGGGATTAGGAGAAACGAACACACGAAAGCGACATTCAGTAAATCATTTGTGAAATGAAGTGTCCGCATGCACAGGTACGGCAAGGACATCAGGGCAGCTAACACCATAAGGTCCGGCACTGGATTGCGGCGGTAGTCAGCGGATTCAATCATCCTCTTCCAGTCTAAGCATTTCTGGATGGTGCATCCAAGATTACTGTCGGGAACAGCCCGGCCGCGCTTCGCGCGCGGACTGGCGAGGAGCTCGCCCGCCCTGGGCCCTAGCTCCGATTCACTTCGTCGGAAAGTTCGGGTCGTTCTTGATCTCGCGAATCTGCTGGATGTGGCGTTCGGCGTGCGTAGAAATCTCCAACATCCACTGCCAGCAATCGATCACCTCTCGATCTCCAAAGCTGTGCGCCCGCATGTCGTCATTGGTGGTCTTGATGTATTCGATCATCGTGGCGCGGAGCGCCCGAAACTTCCCGAGTGCCTGACCCAGATCCTTGTAGGTGTCGACTTTTTCGTGCCCACCGCCGGTTTTCGTATGTACCACACGATCGATGCCGTACCAGAGGATGTCCGCGTCAGTAGCGGCGGATTTCCTGCTGCTCATATCCGGCGCAGCCTTGAGGGCTTTCTGGATGTCGCGCCAATAGTCCGGTTCGGCCACGGCCAGATGTGAAACGCCTTCACGGATGCTCCAGCGATCAGGCGATGCCTGGTACTCCAACTGCGCCGGCGACAAGCCACGGACCTGCTCGGCCACTATTTGCGTGGTCATTTCGAAATGCACAAGCAGGTGTTCGCGGTCCTCCTTGGTCATGGGCGCGGCAACCGGCGGGGCAGCCAATCGACAAACAGTCAATGTGAGAATCGCACAACCTCGGAGCATACTTGTTCGCAGCGTGTTCATCGTAAAGAGCATGGTAGTAGCGCCGCTTTCGGAATACCCACTTGGACGATCAAAGAAGGGAAGGGTTATCACGCCCCGAACGGTTTCAGATTCGGAAGTCAGTTTCTGATACCAGGCATTATCACTGCATTGACTCCAATCCCGCCCGCCTCGCCAATCCGCGATCTGAACTCTACAATCTGATTCCATGTCCTCTGCCTTCATCCGCGGTCTCCCCAAAGCCGAGCTGCATTTGCATCTAGAAGGCAGCGTCGCGCCGCACACGCTCGTTGAGCTCCGGCTTAGGCATGGCAAGAAAAGCACGCTCCCCGAAGCCGAATCGCTTTACCAATACCAAGACTTCCTCGGATTCCTGACGGCATTCAAAACCCTGACCGACGACCTGCAAACGCCCGAGGACTACGAACTCGTCACCTATCGCCTCATGGAGCAGCTCAAAGCCGAGAACGTCCTTCATGCTGAGGTTTACGTCTCCGTCGGCGTGTGCCTGTGGCGCAAGCAGGATTTCGACGCGATCTTCGAAGGCCTGGAACGCGGGCGCGAGCGCGGAGAAATAGACTTCGGCATATCGCTGCTCTGGATCTTTGACGCCGTGCGTCAGTTCGGCCCCGAACCGGCTCAGAAAGTTTTCGATCTCGCGGCAAAATATCGTGAGCGCAACGTCGTCGGCGTCGGTATCGGCGGCGACGAGGTCAAAGGCCCGCCAGAGCTGTTCCGCGAACAATATGCCTATGCCAAAGATCAAGGGCTGCGCCTCACAGCCCACGCCGGCGAAAGCGCCGGTCCTGAATCCATTTGGGGGGCATTAAATCTCGGCGCGGAACGGATCGGCCACGGACTAACTGCGCATCACGATTCCGAACTCGTCGAAGAACTCGCTAAGCGCCAAATACCGGTTGAGATCTGCCTCACGAGCAATCTCCGCACCGCCTGCTGTTCGAAAATTTCCGATCACCCCGTCAAGAGTTACTTCGATCACGGCCTCATGCTCACCCTCAATACCGATGACCCCGCCATGTTCGGCACCTCGCTAAATAAGGAATTCGAGCTTGCCCAAACTGAATTCGGCTTCACCGACGAGCACCTCCGCGAACTCGCCCGCAACTCTTTCGAGGCCTCGTTTCTGCCTCCCGAAAAGAAACTCCACTTTCTGAATTTGCTTGACTCGGCGGCGATTCGGGCCTAATTTGCTGTTCTGGACGTGGGAGTGGCGATGAGGTCCGCTCTGGTTGCGGTTTTGCTGGCAAGTTCGCTCCTTTGGGCCGCTCAGCGCCCCAAACCTCCACGCGTACTCATCATTACTAATGCCAACGTAGTGGATGTTCGCTACGGCACAATCCTGCCAAACTCCACGATTGTGATCAAAGATGGCGTGATCGAAGCCATCGCAAAGATCGCCGCCATTGATAGCGGTTCCAATGTACGCGTGGTAAACGCAGGTGGGCAATATGTCATCCCCGGCCTGTGGGACATGAATGCGCACCTCTCGGCTCCGGCATCAGACCACCAGTCTCTCTACTCTTCCTATTTGTCGAGTGGCGTAATTGGACTGCGCGAGCCCGGCAAAGGCGACGACCGCATTCAGTTGGTTGATGGGTTGCTGCTAAAAGGCCCGCATGATTCGCTGGGAGAAGTCCTTCCCTACCTGCACAGTGCATTCCCCGCCCCAACGCTGCCCGAGCAGCGCACAATCGAAGGCGTTGATGACGTCCTGCTTGCCTGCTCCTCGAAGGAAAATGAGCTTCGAAACAAACGAACCACAGCCGAGCCTCAAGAGGAGCAGGATCCATTGGATCCTCCGGCTGTGCCGATCGCAAAAGAAGTCCGTTCCACCTACGATCCGCAAAAAGCACAAGACCTGTTCATCCGTATCTCGAACCACGCGACCTGGATGGTTCCTGGTCTGGTTTCTATCGAGGCGCCGATTGCGCAGCTCTCTGATGAAGATTGGGACTCCGTACGGGACCCGTTCTCAATCAAGTTTTCACGCGCGCAACTCGGCGAATTAGTGGAGAAGAAGACAGAATTCGAGCGCGCTCGGTTGCTGGTCCACGACATGCGTCAAAGCGGTGTGCACTTTCTGGCGGGAACGAACGGCCCACGTGAAAATGTTCCGCCGGGGCGCTCGCTTCATCGCGAGCTTGAGCTGCTGGTCAGGAGCGGGCTCTCGCCACTCGACGCGCTCCGTTCCGCAACTTTCAATGCCGCCCTATACATTGCCAAACTGAACAAATATGGAGTGGTCGAAGCCGGCCACGTTGCCGATCTGGTCTTGCTCGATGGAAATCCTGGAGAGGACATCACCCAGCTCGACAAAATCACCGGCGTGGTGATGGACGGCAAGTACTTTTCTCGTACCGAACTCGATCGCCTCGCAGCGCCAAGCCTGCATTCCTTCAGAGAAACCAAGACCGCGGCGGTACCGACGCCTCAATCCGCGCAGTAGCGGTTTGACTCTTTATTGCGCCGATTTCCAGCCCCAATTCCCCATAGGCTGTTCAGGACGATGCACCTAGCCCCTCCATATGCTTAAATATTAAGAACCCGACATGCCCTCCCCCAGCACGAGAATTCGTCGTAGCCTGGTCGCCCTCGCCCGCGGCGTTCACGGCTGGAGCAAGATTGCCTGGGCATTCGTCGCGACTGACCACCCGCTTCTGGCGCACCTGATCCCGATTCGTCGCTGCAATCTCGCCTGCGAATACTGCAACGAGTACGACGACTTCTCGAAGCCAGTGCCGACGCATGTGATGTTCCGTCGCGTGGACAAGCTCGGAGAGCTTGGTACATCGGTGGTCACGATCAGCGGCGGCGAGCCGCTGCTGCATCCCGAGCTCGATCAGATCATCCAGCGCATTCGCCATAATGGCATCGTTGCAGGCATGATCACCAACGGCTATCTGCTCATGCCGGACCGCATCGAGAAGCTCAATCGCGCCGGTCTTGAGTGGCTGCAGATTTCGATCGACAACGTCAATCCCGACGACGTTTCGAAGAAGAGTCTTAAGGTCCTCGACAAGAAGTTGCAAATGCTCGCCGAGTACGCTGACTTCCACGTGAACATTAACTCTGTCGTCGGTGGCGGGGTGCACAATCCGCAGGACGCGCTCACGATCGGCAAGCGCGCGCTCGAGCTTGGTTTCAGCTCTACCATCGGCATCATTCATGATGGCGACGGCCAGCTGCAGCCGCTCGCTGATGAAGAACGCCGCGTCTATCACGAGATGAAAAATCTCGAAAGGCGCAGCTTCACGCGCATCAATTCGTTTCAGGACAACATTGCTTTAGGTAAGCCCAACCAGTGGCGCTGCCGCGCAGGGGCACGGTACCTCTACGTCTGCGAGGACGGCCTGGTTCATTACTGCTCGCAGCAGCGGGGCTATCCCGCGATTTCGCTCGAAAAGTACACGATCGAAGATATCCGCCGCGAATACCTCACCGAAAAATCCTGCGCCCCGCACTGCACGGTTTCTTGCGTGCACCAGGTGTCGATCTTTGACGGCTGGAGAGGTCCGCAAAAGCCTGCGGCGGCGGGTGCGACCAAAGCGGCCGCGGCGAGTGAACTGGTACAGATCGAGTAGTGCGCATAGTAACCAAATGAAATTGGCGCCGATAACAACTGAGCTGGTTTGCGTGATCACGATTTGTATTGCAGTGCAAGCAGCTAGCGCGTGTGTTTCGACTGACGAGAAAACGATTTGGGTGGAAACGAACGGATCGAGATGCGAGAGAAGAAGCCCCTCAGCCGAGTGCATGGCATGGTCGTACAGAATCTTGACATGCACGAACCGTGGAGCCGACGTGCTAGTGGAGGTGTATGAGCATCCCCTGCACAGGTCGAGTCCGGCTGAACCTAGTGACAAACGAATTGCTGGCTGCAAGACCGACTAAACAGGCTCGTTCTCGTTTGTGCGGAAGAAGGTCTTTACTTCGAAAAGAAAACTCGTAGTCCAGCTTCTTCCTGGCACCTGATGCCTGGTCCGTCAGCGGTCTTTCTTCCTCGCAAAGCACAGCCCCGACCACGTTTCATCTATGGCGCAGACCTTGTAGTCCACCCAGTCGTGCGCCAGGCCGAACTCCCGCACGACATTGTCCGTGAGATCAGTGGCCACGCCTGAGGCTTTCTTCGGCCAGGCAATCCAGACGGGAGTCCTCTCGGGCAGCGCTTTCGTTAGTGGGCGAAAATCGCGCGCCAGTTCGATGTGTGAAAGCACGAACAGAACCGTGACCTGCGCTTGGCGAGCATCGAGCACGAACTCAGCGCCCGCCGGCATTGGTTCGAGCTTGCGCTCAAAGCGCTCGGGAGCATTGACCAGAAGCACGTTGTACTTCTCGCGAATGCCTAGCTTCTTTGGCAGAGGAGTGCCCGAGTATCCCGCCATCGTACCCGGCACCACAGGCTTGGCCAGCTTGCGACGGCTGGCTTTCTTCAGCGCGCTTTGGATCTTTTCCCAGTTGCCGAATTCTGCGTCAGGAATGAGCTGGCTGGCGCGGCTGACGCGCTGGGCGTCGCCGTCGACGAAGAGAATCGGAACCTGTCGTGTAGTTTTGGCGCGTCGGAAGTATCCGGCGATTTCGCGGCCGTGCGAAGGCAGCCGGGTCAGGTCAATCAGGAACAGGTCGGGAGGAGACTCGCGCACTCGACCTAGGTTCGGTTTTTCACTATCCCAGAGAATCTCGGCGGTGTGCCCCAGGCCTTGGAGCGTTCGCGCCTTGGCTTTCGCCTCTTTGGCATTCCAATGAACAAGCAGGACGCGGCTCATGGCGCATCATTGTACGCGGTTTTCTTTGCGAACTTTGCGCAAACTTGGCGTACTTTGCGGTTAAGATCTTTTTCAACGCCTTTAACCGCAAAGACCGCGAAGGAATCCGCAAAGAACGCCAAAAAAACTAGCTGATCGCCTTCTTCTCGAATTGCCTCAGGCCGAGGACCAGCAGCAGCACGTCAAAAAACACGAGCGCCGCCAATACCGCAACTATGGACAAATGCGGGAAGTTTGGCACCAACATGGCCCTCATGCCCTCGCTTGCATAAACGAGCGGATTGATGAGCACCGCCTTCTGCAGGATGGGAAATTTGTCGAGCGCGTTCCAAGGATAGTACGTGCATCCAAAAAAGATCATCGGCGTGATGACCATGCCGAACATCAGCCCGATGTGCTGCTGATTGATGCTACAGCCCAGCGCGAGCCCGCCACACGCGGAAAACGCTGACACCAATAAAACGATAACTGTGAACAGAAGAGGATTGCCAATATGGATTTCGATCCCTGGCCGCAACACGAGCCAGGCCAGAGGAATCACAATGAGTCCGGCAATTGCAGCCTGAATTGCTCCCGCGATCACTTTTTCGATCGCAATCCATGTCATGTTGATGGGAGCAAGCAGGCGGTCTTCGATTTCGCGTGTCCACTGGAATTCAGCGATCAGCGGCATGGCGACCGCCCAGATTCCGGTGAAGACCATGCTGATGGCAATGATTCCGGGCAATAACAGCGTCTTGTAAATTGCCGGCATGTAGCCGCTGCCCACCATCACACGCCCGAAGATGAACACAAACAGCAGGGGCTGCAAAAAGGTTTGAAGCGTGAGCTGAATGGCATTGCGCCGCGCCACATGCGCATCCCGGGCCAACATCGCGTAAAAGGTTTTCCAGTTCAATCGCGCAAACTCCTTCCAGTGTGGTGCAGGAACAGGTTCTCGAGGCTTGGTTCGGAGATATGCACGTCCACCAACTCAGCGCCGGTCGTTGCTGCCAGACTGGCAATCTCCGGGATCAGCGAACCGCCGCGATCAGCGTAAACATCGGCGCCGGCACTGTCCTGAGATCGAACTTCGCGAACTCCTGAGAGAGACTGCAGGCCTTGCAGCAGGCCCGGAGTTTGATTCCCAAACCGCAGCCGCAGTAGATAGCCGCCGGGGATCGAGGCCTTCAGTGATGCAGGGGTCCCCAGCGCAATCACTTTGCCATGATCAATAATCGCCAGCCGATGGCAAAGAGCGTCGGCTTCTTCCATGTTGTGGGTTGTGAGCAATATCGTCTTGCCGGCCTGGTTATACTCGCGAATGATCTCCCAAAGAAGGATGCGCGTCTGGGGATCAAGCCCGGCGCTCGGCTCGTCGAGAAAAAGCACCTGAGGATCATGCATCATGGCGCGGGCAATCGAGAGTCGCTGCATCATTCCGCCAGAGAAACCACGCACCATCTGATTGCCGCGGTCGGTAAGCTTGAATTTTTCGAGCAGCGCGTCCGCGCGGCAGGTCCGCTCTTTCGAACTCAGCCCGAAATATGCGCCATGAAATGTAAGAATCTCCCTCGCGGTCAAAGAAAAGTCCAGGTTTGGCCGCTGCGGCACCACTCCTATAAGCAACTTCACCGCAACCTGGTTCTGCCAGACTTCGTGTTCGCCGATCCACGCTTGTCCGCTGGTGGCCCGAACCCGAGTAGTCAGAACGCCAACCGTTGTGGATTTTCCTGCACCGTTGGGCCCGAGCAGACAGAAAATCTCGCCGGGTTCGACTTCGAGGGAGACACCGTCAAGCGCAGTGATCTGTGGTTTTGGCTGCTTCGATCCTTTTGCGTCCGCCCGCGCGATGAATCCTCCCGCGGCGCCGAGTGGAGGCGCGGAATGAAAAACTTTACGAAGTTCCTGGGTGCGAATTCCGATGGGCATAGGACGAGTCGAGGTTCTTCTATCGTGGGCCGCTGTCGGGCAGCGGGCAAGTGACAAATGTCAATCGAGGTGACGGGGCCGCATCCCACTTCTCGCAAAATCGGCGAGAAGTAGGGCACCCACAAAAATGACAGATGTCAGAGTTTCGACAAATAACATCTGGGGTGCCCCATGTCTCGCCGGTTTTGCGAGACATGGGGATTTCCCCGCGATCTATTTCTTCGCCGTTGGCGGCAACAATCCATTCAGCCGCAGATACATCGCGGCAGCGCCATAGTGATCTGCCCAACTGGCGGCGAGGCCCAGAAATGCCCACACACGCGCGCGCGGTTTGCCGTCAAACCACTTGATGTCCTCGTTCATCTTCGAATCGTCCGCTTTGGCGAGCGCTGTGTGGCAGAACGCGAACGACTCCTTCATTGCGGCAACCAGCTTGTCCTTGCCCTCGTCGCCCTTCAACTCTACTTTTGGCGCAGCCACATCCCCGACGTTCGCGCAAAAATAATTGTTGGCCTCCACAATATGCGCGGCAAGATGGCCGAAGGTCATTTGGTCGGCGGTTGGTTTGTAACTGTACTTGTCGGCAGGCATGTCCTCGAATGCCGCAACAGTGTTCTTTTCCCGCCCATTAATCATTTCGCGCAGCGCGTCAGAAACGGGCGACTTCGATTGCGCCAACGTCGAAGTCGAAGTTGCAAGCGCAAGAACCAGGACTGCAATTTTCATAAGCCCTCCGAACAGCTCTGGAAGCATAAATGGAACGCGGTTGCGTGTCGAATTTCAGGCCGTGATTTCTGGCGTGGCTTCGAGCAGCGTTCTCGTGTATTCGTGCTGCGGGTTTTCTGTGATCTGTTCGGTTGAATTGACCTCAACGATCTTTCCGCGATACATGACCGCGATCCGGGTCGAGAGATATCGCACGACCGGCATGGAGTGCGAGACAAACAAATATGTAAGCCCGAAGTCGCGCTGAAGGTGCGCCAGCAGGTTCACGATCTGGGCGCCAACGCTCACGTCGAGTGCGGAAACCGGCTCGTCGCAGACGATGAACTTGGGGCGGAGTGCCAGCGCCCGAGCGATTACGATGCGCTGCCGCTGTCCTCCGCTGAACTCGTGGGGGTAGCGGCGCATGGCGGAGGAATCGAGGCCGACGGCGCGGAGGAGTTCTTCCACTCTCGACCGGACATGCCCACTTCTCGCAACCCCGGCGAGAACTGGGGCACCCCCAGCTGAGTTGGGATTGGGGATCTGGGTGCCCCACTTCTCCCTGCTTTCGGGAGAAGTGTGGAATTTGTGAATGATCATTGGTTCGGAAATCAGGTCCTCTACTCTCATCCGCGGATCAAGCGAGCTGAACGGATCCTGAAAAATGATCTGCATATGACGACGTACTCGACGCATCTCGCTATGACTCTCTTGCGAGAGGTCTCGTCCATCGAAGCGAATACTCCCGCTCGTCGGCTCGATGAGCCGCAAAATTAGCCTGCCGAGCGTGCTCTTTCCCGATCCCGACTCTCCCACCAACCCAAGCGTTTCGCCCGAGTGAATATCGAGTGAAACATCGCCCACCGCGCGGACTTCGTGTTTTGATCCGCCGGCAAATACCGACTCGTTTGGGGGAAATACTTTGATGAGATTGCGAGCCTCAACGAGTGGCAACTTCCCCTCCGGCGTTAGCGATCTGTCGCATGCGCTCCAGAACAATTGGTCTTCTTGGCTGGCTTGCTTGCATCCGGCACAGTCACGCCTGTGTTTCAAATTCTAGAATGGCGATTGCATTCAGCCCCTGGCAATCATCGGCACGGCGGCCAGGGCCGCCGCCATTCCCGCAGTCTTCAACGGCGTGAATCGCTCTTTCAGAACCGCTCGTGCCAGCAACACCGTGATGACCGGATATAACGACGTGAGCACAACGGTCGTATCCAGCCTACCGGTTTGTGCGGCGCGGATGAAAAGCATGGTGCCGGTTACGTCGAGGCATCCGACGAACACGCCGATGATTGCGCCTGCGGCGTAGAACGGCTGGAACTTTCTTGCGGCAACGGTAATGATCGCGGTTACCAGCAATGAAGTTCCACGGGAAGAGACGGCAAACCATGGGGCAGCGCCGGGGCCCGCGAGTTTCATGAAGATGTAGAACCCTGCGAAACCCAATCCAGAGACGAGTGCCAGGCTGATTCCTTGAGGAGTTCCGGATTCCTCTGGCCGCGAGATCAGCCAAATTCCGAGCAGCGCGAGTGCGAATCCTCCAATCGCGATTGGACGCGGGAAGCCTTCGGTGAATATCGCGAACACGGCGGGAATGGCTGCTCCGATCACGGTCGAAACCGGAGCCGCCAAGCCCATGTTCCCTTGCGACAATGCGCGATAAAACAAGGCCAAGGCGGTACCCCCAGACGCTCCGGCCAACGTTGCCCAAAACATGCCTCGCGCCGGCGGTACTGGGAGATGGTTGCCTGCCGCAATCGCGAGCACCAGGCTGAATCCGCCGGCATGGCCGAGCATTGCGAGAAAGAACGAATTGAAACGGCGGGAGGTGTATCCACCCAGAAAGTCACTCACGCCCCAGCAGCAAACCGTGCCGAGGGCGTAAACCGCGGACGGAATTTGCGCGGGAAAGGTCATTCGGATCGATCAGGGTAGCATGCTGGCTCGTATGGGTCGGACATTCTTGTCCGACCACCTTCCGGCAGCTCCCTTCTCGGACTCGCGTGTTAAAATTTCCTCTGCGCGTGTGCCGAGCGTTGCTCGCTCGACCCAGGTCTGCACCATTGATTGAGTTAGCGCCATCCATTCTTTCGGCAGATTTTGCCCATTTGGCTGACCAAGTGTCCCGCGCGGCCGAGGGCGGCGGCACAGTCATCCATGTGGACGTGATGGATGGGCATTTTGTGCCCAACATCACTCTCGGGCCGCAGCTGGTCAAATCGCTGCGTAAGGCCACCAAGCTCCCGCTCGACTGCCACCTGATGATTGAAAATCCGGACCAGTACATCCCGGCGTTCGCCGATGCCGGTGCAGACTGGATTTCGGTCCATCAGGAAGCCACCCGGCACCTCGATCGCAGCCTGAACCTCGTCAAGAGCCACGATTGCCATGCGGGGGTGGTTATTAATCCAGCAACTCCGGTCGAGATGATCTCCGAGGTGCTCGACATTGTGGATTATGTGCTCGTGATGTCGGTCAACCCAGGTTTTGGGGCGCAGCCCTTTATCCCCAATTCTTTACATAAGCTGAGGAGATTGAGAGAGTTGCGCGAGCAGCGGCGGCTAAACTATAGAATTGAAGTCGACGGCGGGGTCGTCCTGGATACAGTGGCGCGGATTGTGCAGGCAGGTGCAGAAATTCTGGTGGCAGGCAACGCAGTGTTCAGCCACGGCGATCCTATGATTAACGCCCAAAATTTGCTGAAGGCAGCGATGGAAGCCACGCTGCAAAAAGTATGAAGTTGCTGGTGGCAAGTTGTTAGTAGCTAGTCACTAACACCTAGCCACTAGCAACTAACAACTGACTCTGAGGTTCTGATGCGTTTTCTGCAAATTCCCGTGCTTGCTCTGGCCGCGACGCTGGCGCTTACGACCGCGTGTACCAATAAGAAAGTCGATAATCCGCTCGCCAAGGTTGATTCCAAGCAGCCTGACAAGGTCCTCTTCGACCGCGGCATGGACGCCATGAAGCACAATCACTTTGACATGGCGCGCCTTGAAATGCAGACGCTGATCAATACCTATCCGGATTCAGAATTCATCGCGCGCGCGAAATTAGCGCTTGCCGATTCCTGGTACGCAGAAGGTGGCACAGCGTCGCTGGCTCAAGCCGAGCAGGAATACAAAGACTTCATCACATTTTTCCCCAACATGCCCGAAGCAGCCGAGGCGCAGGTCAAGATTGCCAACATCCATTATCAACAGATGGAGAAGCCTGATCGCGACTACACGCACGCGGTGCGCGCCGAGCAAGAATACCGTCAGGTGATCATGCAGTATCCCGACAACCAAAAGATGGTTGCCGAGGCCAAGCGGCGGCTCCTACAGGTTCAGGAAGTGATTGCGGAGCGCGAGTATCGCATCGGCCGCTTCTACTATCTGCGCCCGGCCTATCCGGCGGCAATCGCGCGCCTACAGTCGCTCGACGAGCGCTATCCGCTCTATAGCAAGGCAGACGAGACTCTCTTTCTGCTCGGGCAGGCGTATGAGGGCGAAATTGCTGCGCTTCGCAAAATGGACCTCGCCGAGCAGCAACTGCTGCACCAGGGCAAGATGAACGAAGCACGGCTCAAGGCAGATCAGCTTGCGCGCGAACGCATGGCCGATGATTTTGCTGCAAAAGCAGCGGCCGCCTATTCGAAAATCCTGACTCGCTATCCGGTCATGGAGCGCTCCGATGACGCCAAAGCGCGGCTGATCGCGTTGCATCAGCCGGTTCCGCGTCCGACGAAAGCAATGCTCGCCCAGAACAAAGCTGAGGAAGCGAGCCGCGGTGAGCAGACTATGTTGGCACAGGCCATGGGAATGGTTTCACGGCACCCTGACGTTAGCAGCGCGGCGAAGGTTGGCGATCCGCAGTTGGGTGATCCCGAACCTGTCCCCGCAAGCTTGATTGTTAAGCGGGCCGAAGATGTTGCGGGCGGCTCAAAGGGTGAACATTCGGTAAGCGGCCAGATTACTGGTACTGGTGCGCCACCAGAAAACGAACCTGCTCCCAGGTCCGATACTCCTCCCGCAGAAAACGCCGCGGATGCGAATTCCAACGGCACCGCCTCGGATGCGAACGCTAACGCGCAGCCAGCAGACCCCACCGACCCAAAGCCGACCTCGGAGAACGTCGACGCGAAACCCGCCGATCCCAAAGCCGCAGCCGCAGATCCCAACGAGTTGCAGGTGAACTCTGATCCCAAGCCCGCGCCCGCCCCATCGCAGGTCAATGATCTCGGCGGATCAGGCAACGGCGGCGGCGATCAAGCCGGCACCAATGGTAACCACAGCGCCAGCGCCTCCGACCAGGATCTTGCCGACGACAACGCCATTGCCTCCAGTAAGCGCAAGAAAAAGAAGGGCCTGAGCAAAATCATCCCGGTACCGGGCAAATAGGAAGTGCACTCGGCGTATTGACCGCTCGTAACCTCGGTAACCCCGTCGTTTCATTGACTTAGACCTGCGCCCAAGTTACCTTCGGTGATGTCTCCCCTTTTCGACCAAAGGACAAACCTTGGCCCGGATAGTACTGCTTGCTGACGACAGCGTAACCGCCCAGAACATGGGACGCCGCATCCTCATGGATGCGGGCTACGAAGTCATCACGGTCAATAACGGCTCAGCGGCACTCAAGAAAATTCACGAAAGCAAGCCCGACCTGATCGTGCTTGACGTCTACATGCCGGGCTACGGCGGCCTCGAAGTATGTCAGCGTCTTAAAGAGAGTGTCGAAACCCAGAAAATTCCCGTGCTCCTGACCGTCGGCAAAATGGAGCCATTTAAAACGGACGAGGCCAAACGTGTAAAGGCCGACGCCCACATCGTGAAACCCTTCGACGCCGGTGAACTGCTGGCCGCGCTCACCAAACTCGAAGACAGAATTGTTCCATCGTCTGACGGTCGCGGCAAGAGCAAGCCGAAAAAGACTCGGATGTGGCACAGCGAAGATCCCGCCAAGAACTTCGATGATTCAAATACCGACCAGATCGCCTATCTTGCGGAGGTAAAGAAACGGCAAGCCGAGAGCGCGCCAACTGAGCAGCAGCCAGCCGAAGCCGTGGCTTCCCCGAGTGTGTCCGAAATGCCGGCAGCAGCGTTCGAGTCCGTCTCGAGCGCGCCGGAAGTTCCACTGTCTGCTCAGGATGATCAACCTGAAGTGAGCTTGGCTTCTGCGACCGTTGAAGCGCCATCCGTTCCAGACATTCCCGCTCCCGAATTCAGCGTCGAACAAACATCATCCGCGGACTATCAAGCGGAGCCGGCTGCCCCGCCCGATGCTTATGCGCCAATTCAGCCAGATATTGCTGATGCGGTTTCGGTAGCTCAGCCTGATGTGACCGCGCCTCCCGAGACGAAGTCCCGCTGGGTTGCCGAGACCGTCGCGCTTTCAGCTGAAGAAGCTTCGCTCGAGCTCGAGCGCGAAATGCAAACAGCGCAGGCAGTGGTTAGCACTTCAACTCCGCCTGAAGCTGTTGCAGAGCCGTCGTCTATAGAACCAACTCCGAGTTCAGAAGCCGCCACAGAGCAGCCTTCACCGGAAGCTGCCGGATCAGCATTCGCAGCCACCGCTGCCGCGGGAGCGTCGTCCGTCGGCGCGTCGGCGCCAATTTCGGCTAACGAACCTCCAGTCGCGTCCGAAGCGGTGGCAGCCTGGGAAAACTGGCAGCACATCCGCGACTCTGTCATGACTCCGCAGACCACCGCCGCTCTGGCTGAGTCAGTTGTGGAGATCACTCAAGCGACGGCTCCTGCGTTTTCGGAGCCGACAGCGAATTCGGAAAGCGAAATCGGCACCCAATCCCAAGCGCCTGAGACTTCATCCACATCTGTAACACAGGGTTCGGAATCGAACGTTGCGCAAGAGGCGGCCCAATCTTCTTCCCCGGACTCTTCCGCCCTCGAAGGCGAAGCCCTCGCCAGCATCGTTGACAGCGTCCTCGCCGAACTCAAACCCAAGCTGATGCAGGAAATCGCCCGCAAACTAAAGAAATAGGCATTCTCAATCCAGGAACTACGGAAATTCCCGTACACGTGTTAAGTACCTTGCAGGCATCAAAGGTTCCGTCTGAACCTACGGAGTGAGTCTGTGAACGCGCTGCTCGTCGTCGAAACCGTCAATGCTTCCCTAGCCTGTAGTTCTTCTCAGCCAGACAAGGCACTTACTCAGGAGCATCCGCAGCCGCAGGAATCCAGAAAGAAGGAGCTTCAGCAGGAACTCGGCCGACTGATGACGGAACAGATAAGCAGCCTTGAATGGCAGTCTTTTATGGGGATTGACGAAGCTGAACTCCGGCGCCAGGAGGAACGGCTGAGTCGAATACGCGAAGTGTCGGGCGAGCTTATCCTGGCCATGCGCAACGCTTCTTTGTGACGGCGTAACTGTATCCGTTGCGCGGATCAGAATTGCAGACTTCCGAAAAGCTGCAATGAATTCAAACCACAGATAACAACTGGCCAGACCCTCCGCGTGTTCCAGCTACAGCAAACCCCGTATAGCGCCATGGCGCCGGTTTAGTCATTCTTAGTGTCGGTCTTTGAAAAGGCGGCGGTTGAAAGCACGGCAGCAACGTTCGACTCCAAACCCCCGTCCATTTTTTGGCCGCTCTAACAAAGTCCAACAAGGCATCTCAATAATCGCGAACCCTTGAGGTTGCCCAGAGCGCGCAACCTGTCGAAAGCGCCAAGAGCGCCAAATGCCGAACGAGAACAGCCCGTTAGATGACCAGCGCATCAGAGCCCTGAGCGACAAACTTTGCCGTCTCATGAAGGAGCAGAGTGACAGCCTGGAACACCAGGCCTTCATCAAGTTTGACGCAAAGGAATTGGAGCGGCACGGGGAGCGGCTCAGGTGCATTCGCGAAGTTTCGGCTGATCTGATCGCTGCCTGGAACGAAGCCGTGCGAGGTGACGCGACAATACAAGAAAAGGGAGGAAAAGATATGGCTGAGAGAGCAACCGTGACCCTGCCGGGGGCGGTACAGAAGATAATTGAGCGCCCGGCTGAGCCAAAAAAAGCCGAGATTGCCGTTGAGGGTGCCGATCCACTTTACAAGGAGATCCGCATCGAGAACACGCTTGAAGACGAGGACGGCCAGGAAGTGGAGCTGAAGCTTGGCGCCGAGGTGGACGTAATCGTCGAAGCGGATCCGGAAGACGTGAAGCCGAAAAAAGATCCGCGGTAGGACGAATCAAGTCAGGAGGCGGCAGCCGCGACAGGCGGTTCGGTTGCATAAATCTCCGAGAACACCTCACGAAACTTCCCCATCTCGGCGTCCGTACCAATGGTCACCCGTAGCATGCCATCCAGCGGGGGAAACGGACGCCCGACTGCTATTCCCCGATCCAGCATTTCCTTCCCGAACATCTTTACGTCCCGCTTAATGTCCACCATCACGAAGTTTGCGTGCGGCTCAATGTAACGGATATTTTTTCCCCGTAGCCAGTCACAGAACTCGCCGCGAATTCTTCCAATCTCCGCTCGCCGTTTTGGAACGAGGGTATCGCGCTCTGCCAACGCCGCCATGGCGCCCCGCAGAGCCATCACGGGAATTACCTTGTCCATCAATGGATTGAGTATCTTTACCAGATCCGCTCGCGCGCAGCCGAACCCGGCACGCGCCCCCGCCATGCCGTAGATCTTCGAAAACGTTCGTGTGACGATCACTTTCCGGCCATCCCGCACATGCTTCATGGCGCTTTCGATTTCGCTTGGCTGCGCAAAATGCAGATAGGCTTCGTCAATCAATAGGACGGTGCTTGCCGGCAGGTTTGCAGCCAGCCAATCAATGTCTTTGGTTGGCGTGAGGCTGGATGTCGGATTGTTCGGATTGCATATGTAGATCAGGCCCCCGCCCGCTTTCGTTGCTGCCTCCGCCAGCTTGCGAACCTTGTAAGCCCAAGTGTCAGTCAACGGGACGTGATCGACCCTTCGTCCAAGGCTGCGCGCGAGATCAACCACAATGTCGTAAGTCGATGTCGCGGTAATCAGCGGTGTCGATGCCGACGTGAACGCGCAGATGGCTGCATCAATGACTTCTGTAGAGCCAACGCCAAACAGCACCTGCTCCGGCTTAACGCTTTCGCTTTGAGCGATTGCGTTTGTGAAAGCAGGGAACTCATCGAAGTGATATCGAGCTGACGCCGTTGCCGCATCGGCCATGGCCTTGATCGCAGAAGCCGGGGGGCCAGCTGGATTTTCATTGGAGTCGAGCCAGACGATTTCGCGAGGTGCGAGGCTCTGTGTAGGGAGGGCGGCTTGTCCCGCCAGAGCTTCGCTTCGCAGTCTCCTCGCCTGCAGCGGCTCAATTGCAACTTGTCCTGCAACGGCCAACAGTCCTAGGTCTCGCATCAGGCGACGGCGAGTTAGCATGTTGCCCTCCGGAGCCAACGAAAGAGATTGCGTTATTGAAACCGTTTCTCCGCTTTTGACAAGGTCTCACGGGTTTTCTCCACGAGCCATGAAAGGTTTACATGCTCACCCCTTTCGACTCGCTTCGAAATCATCGTAAGCGCATTCACGTTCACACTAGTTTTTTCCTTGAACCGCAGGGTCGGATCAGTTCCGAACTCATCTTCGATCATTTCCCACCGCAAAGGGAATTCGCTGGTCAGGACGTCCCCAAACACCACACCTAGACACTGCAATTCGTAGGTTTGGGACTTGCTAAACACGTTGTCGTCGAGCAGCTTCTGGAGAATAGGGAGGTCTTTCTTTGTTCTGGTTAGCGCGGTCGCGCTGTACCGTTGTTTGAGCACGGCCACAATTAAGGCTCTTTGCTGGTCCAGTCGTTCGATATCTTCGCGTGAGAGCTCTAAGAATTTTGGCTCAGGCCGTGCACTTTGTCCGCTCTGGCCGAACAGTAGAGATCCGCAAGCCATTAGTGCGAAGCTTAGGGTCAACTTCATTCGTAAGCAGCCTACCATTGTGGGCCCACTTGTTGGGCGATCTTTCAAGTTGGGCTGTTAACATCGGGTGAGACTCTAGCGTGCCCGCCATGCCCGAACTATTCATCACTTACCGCGGCACAGTTTATCCCTGGCACTGCGACCACATGGGTCACATGAACGTGATGTGGTATGTGGGTAAGTTCGATGAGGGGACGTGGCACATACTGGCAAAAGCAGGTGCCACCCCTTCGCGAATGCAGCCCCAGCACTGACTCGCACCCCTTTGACCTCATTATCGTGAAACTCGCAATTCTCAAGAATCGCGAAATGTGGTGCTGGCGTGTGACCCAGGACCAAATTGATGAGAGCCGCTCCGAAGGGAGGGAGCATTTTGCCCTCGGGAGACATATCCCCGCGGCTGGTTTGACCCTGTTTTTCCTTCAACGATAAGATCAAAGACGGCACTCAGCATTCAGCACTCAGCCTTTTAGACGTGTGGGGACGGCCTCGCTCGGCTGTCCAGTGGAGCAAGGATCGACAGGCTGAATGATGATTGCTGAGTGCTGATCGCTTTTTCTCATGCCCAACGAGCTCCCTAAAGCGTACAAGCCTGCCGCCATCGAGGCGCGCTGGGCCGACCACTGGGTGAAGGAGAAGCTCTTTCACGTGCCTACACCGCCGCCGGGCGATACCCGCCCGGTGTTCACGCTGCTTCTGCCGCCTCCTAATGTGACCGGCCGCCTGCACATGGGCCACATGCTGAACCAGACCCAGATGGACATTATCATCCGCTGGCACCGCATGCGTGGCGATGTCACGCTTTGGCTTCCGGGGACCGATCATGCGGGAATTGCCACGCAGATGATGGTCGAAAAGCAGCTCGAAAAAGAGGGCAAGAAGCGCCGCGAGATCGGTCGCGAAGAATTTGTGCTGCGCGTCTGGTGCTGGAAAAAACAGTACGGCAGCGCAATTCAGGAACAGATGCGGCGGCTCGGTGCTTCGGTTGATTGGAGCCGCGAATACTTCACCATGGACGACGACCTCTCGCGCGCAGTGCGCGAGGTGTTCGTCCGCTTGCATGAGCAAGGGTTGATCTATCGCGGGAAGTACATCGTCAACTGGTGCCCGTGGCACGAAACTGCAATTTCAGATCTCGAAGTTAAGCACGAAGAGATTCCCGGCAAGTTGTGGGAGATTCGCTATCCGGTTATCGGTACGAACGAATTCGTCAAGGTAGCTACGACGCGGCCTGAAACTATGCTCGGGGACACTGCCGTCGCCGTGAACGAGCGCGATGAGCGTTACACACACCTGCACGGGAAAAAAGTGTTGCTGCCGCTGATGAATCGCGAGATTCCGATCATTACCGATGAACTCGCGCAACCGGAATTTGGCACCGGGGCCGTGAAGGTCACGCCTGCGCATGATGCCAATGACTTCCAGGCGGGACTTCGCCACAATCTGCCCCAGATCGAAGTCATCGATGAGCACGCGCGCATGAACGCGAACGCCGGGCCGTACGCAGGGCTGAAACGCGAAGAGGCACGCAAAAAAGTTTTGGAAGATTTGTGCGAGCAGGGATCTCTGGCGGGAGAGAAGGATTACACGCTCGCCATCGGCAAGTGCGACCGCTGCGGAACTGTGGTCGAACCGCGACTCTCGACACAGTGGTTTATCAAAATCGCGTCGCTGGCCAAGCGAGCAACGGAGGTGGTCGAGAACGGTGAGATCACTATTGTCCCGGAGAATTACAAGCAGATTTATCTGAACTGGATGTACAACATCCATGACTGGTGCATCTCGCGGCAGTTGTGGTGGGG
>Ga0075424_100001500_pt1 | contig 20573 bp, 11 predicted proteins | sample SoiMethybrSBSTD3_FD_75301 | JGI IMG/M metagenome (GOLD analysis project Ga0075424, IMG submission 75301) | Bulk soil microbial communities from a Populus tree surrounding site in Tennessee, USA - Soil MetaG P. TD hybrid SBSTD3 | ecosystem: Environmental > Terrestrial > Soil > Tree plantation... | reverse complement strand
TTGCCGGCCAACTCCAAACGCGGAGCACGAACTCGCGCATTCCCCATCCCGACTTCACTTTGTACCAGCTTGATCAGTTGCACGAATTTGGGCACGGTGTCCATGCGCAACAAGGGCAAGAACCACCGATATAAGTCAAAGGCTTTTTCGTGGTTCCCGTTCATCGCGCGCTCGAAGAGTTCCACTGATTCGCGAGGCAGCGCATTGGCCAGGCCCGCAATCCAACCCGTCGCACCTACGGCAACTCCTTCGACGATTGCATCGTCGACTCCAATGAATACCTCGATGCGATCGCCCACTAACGCTCGGATGGCGCTTACGCGACGGGCATCCGTGCTGGACTCTTTTACCGCATCGAAATTCTCGTACTCCCCGGCCAATTCCTGAATCTGCTCGGGAAGAAAGTCGGTCCCGTAGGCGACGGGATTGTTGTACAGCATGCAAGAAAGCGGCGTAGCCTTGAAGACGCTTGTGACGTGCTCTTTCATCTCTTGCCAGTCGCCCTGGTACACATAGGGCGGCAAAACCATCAATGCGTCGCAACCGGAATCCGCGGCGGCTTTCGCCAAGTTGACAGCTTCCGAAGTAGTGAGCGCTGAGATAGAGGCCACGACCGGGGCTCTCCCCTTCACTGCGCCGACGCAATTCCGCAAGATCGCAATCTTCTCTTCAAAGCTAAGAGTTGCTCCTTCCCCGAGCGATCCTAGCGTCACAATTCCCGGGCACCCGTTGTCCAGCAGCCACTGGCAATGTTTGATCATGAACTGATGATCTACTCTGTACTCCTGGTCGAAACAGGTAGTGATCGCGGGCATTACGCCCTTCCAATTCATCAGTCTCCTCCTGTCACTTCACTGTGCTCGGATTGGCGGTCGCACGACATGGCAGCCAGGCTGCTAAGGCGCGTGGGGAAGATCGGTGGCCGCACCGAGTCCGAGATCCAACCAAATAAAAACTGAGTCGCTGGACCGCACACTCGTCCCTGGCATGGGCCCATACCACAACGGGTTTGCAGCTTGGCGGCACGCCACGATCGCTGCTGCCTTAAGCGGGCATAGGTCACATCTTCGCATCTGCAAACTATGGTTTCAGCGAGAGGCAAGCTCCTCAGCTCCGGGCGTAACCGAAATGTACGATCGAGTGCTCCGGCGAATTTCCGGAACCTTCGCCGGGTGGCGAAAAGTTTGCTTGCTGCATCTCTATTGCCGCCGGCGGTGAAGCCCGCAATCTCGCCTTCCACGCGTGAGAGCTCGAGACCTCCAATTCCAGTCGGTTCACCTGCGCAATAAACATCCGGCACCGAGGTTTGTTGAAACTCATCGGTTTCAACATGACCATTTCGCAATCGGCAACCGATCAGAGCTGCCAGTTCGACGTTAGGAACAAGGTGGAAGCCGCAAGCAAGATAATCGCAGGCTAGCGTTTCTAATCTGGCATTTCTCGAAATGACGACCTGCTGGAGAACATCCTGACCTTTTGCCGCAATCGGCCAACTGTTCGCCGCAAAGGGAACGCCCGCCAGCTCACCTTTAAGGGAGAGTCCCTGGGCGATTTTTTGCGGCTGTGATAGCAGCGCGAGACCGAATTGCGCCAGCCGAGACCATGACGCCTGTTCGCAGAGGATCGGGAGCTCAGCGCCGTGTTTTCGCAGGTAAGCGGCGACCGCCAACAGCAGCGGACCACTTCCGGCGACCACTACGCGCTTACCGGCAATGGGCAGGCCGGATTTCACCAGCGCCTGTAATCCGCCCGCACCCATCACATTGGGAAGTGTCCATCCGGGGAATGGGAGGAAACGTTCTCGTGCGCCCGTCGCAATCACGAGGTTCTTATAGCCAAGCTCACAAGGAGCATCCGACGCTTCGGCCCAAATCACGCCCGGTGCAACATCAAAAACTCGCGTACCGCAGAGTATTTCCACCCCCAGCGCGGTCAGCCGTCCTAATAAGGACGCAGCTTCCGACGTGCAATCCTCCACCTCGCCACGCCAGATCTGGCCGCCCAGACTTGGGTTGTCATCCACAATTCCGACGCGCAAACCACACTCGGCAGCTCTTACGCTGGCCGCGAGACCCGCAGGTCCGCCACCAATTGTGAGCACGTCAAAGTGTTTCCGCATTTCCTTACCCATCAGTGCGCACTTCCATTTCCGGCTGGCAAAGAATCTGGCAGCTGCGGCAGTAGCTGTCGTCCCCGATGGTCAGGCGACACTCGAAGCAAACACCCATGCCGCACAGGGGGCCTCTGCGTTCGCCAGTGACCGAGTTCCGGCATGCACTCTCAGCCATCATCACGGCGACCGCTACAGTGGATCCAAAAGGTACAACTATGGGTTTGCCGTTCACCTTTACGGTGATTGGCTTACGCATGGACGTGCTCCGCAACCGTACGCGACGGCAAGTAAGGCGCGATTGGAATTTCCGGCGTGCGGCCGGTCAGATGATCGATCAACAGCCGAGCCGTTCCCAGCGATGTTGTAATCCCCAGGCCCTCATGCCCGGTTGCCAAAAAAATCGTGTTGTCCTCGGGCCACGGCCCAATTAACGGAAGCTTGTCAGGCGTTGCTGCGCGAAACCCTGTCCAGGAGCGGATTGTGGACATGCGCGCCAGACCCGGCATGTACTCTTCGGCGCGCCGCAACATGCGAACGAGGATGCCGGTTTCGACTTCTCCATGCTCTGCCCCATACTGCCGGGACGAGCCTATGAGGATTTGTCCCGTGACGCGCGGCTGCACGTTGAAAGCGACCGAGTCGCTCGTGAGCGAATGGGCGCTTTTCAGATATCCAAGCTCAACCAGTTGATGGCGCAGGAATCCCGGATAGCGATCCGTGATGAGCAAGTGTCCCTTACGTGGTCTGATTTCCAGACCGGGCGTAAGCATCGGCGCCGAGGTACCGGCGGCATTCACGGTCGTTCCGGCGGAGAACTCGATTGCTGTGGTGCGAACCTGCCCTTTTCCAATTCCCGTCACTGTCATTCCAAGGTGCAGCTTGGCTCCGCTTGCCTGCGCCCGGTCCATGAGAAATCGGGCGGCGCAGGGGGGATAGAGTACAGCATCTTCCGGAACGAACAATGCTCCCGCCATTCCTTTGCGCAAGTTGGGCTCACACTGCTCCAGCGCTTGCGGATCGAGAACCTCCACAGGAACTCCGCGGCTGCGATAATAAGTCTCTTTCCGCCGGACCTCTTCGCTCTCCTGGGCGTCTGCGGCAACCCAAATAGTTCCACACTGCTCATATTCGACATCGGGAGATAAGTCGCGAAGCAGTCTCTGCCAAAGCTCTTGCGAGTAGCGGGTGAGGGCAAACTGCGCTTCGGAATCGTCCATGACGACGATGTGGCCCATACCGGCTGCAGTCGTGCCGCCGCCCACCATTTCGCGGTCCACAACCGCAACCCTCATGCCCTGAGCGGCACATTCGTGAGCGCAAGCCGCACCGACAATACCGGCCCCGATGATGACGACGTCGTAGCTGGCTGCACTCATGCACGCATACCCATACAGAACGGATCGCGCTCGTCGAGTATCAGGTCAGCCTCACCGTTTACAAAAGCTGAGCCCGTGATGCTGGGATATACCTGACCATCTCGAATGGTGACGCTGCCTTCAAAGACGCTGCCGATCATACTTTCCTGCCGCCAGATTTCACCTTCACGCAGTTTGCCGTCTGCGTACAGGCACGCCAGCTTGGCGCTGGTTCCCGTACCACACGGCGAACGGTCATAAGCTTTCCCGGGACACAGGACGAAATTCTTGCTGTGTACTCCCGGCAGCCTCGAGGGTCCAAACACTTCGATGTGATCGATTTCGTGCCCGTCCGACCCGGTAATGCCGGCCGCAGGCAGCGCCCGCCGGATCGCCCACGTGTAGTCAGTGAGCGCTTCGATATTGCTCAGCGCCAACTCCATGCCGTCTGCTTGCACCAGAAAAAACCAGTTTCCGCCCCACGCTACATCGCCGGTTACCTGTCCGAATTCCGGTACTGCCACGCTCACCTGAGCCCTATGGCGATAGCTCGGCACGTTAGTGACAGTGACTCGGCCGTTCTGATGCAGCAGCGCTGTCACGCTACCCACGGGAGTCTCGATGCGATGCTCGCCGGGGCCGATGCGCCCCATATATGCAAGCGTGGCTATGAGTCCGATAGTTCCATGCCCGCACATGCCGAGGTATCCGACGTTGTTGAAGAAGATCACTGCGCCCGCGCAAGTGGGGTCTGAGGGCTCACAGAGCAGAGCGCCAACCAGCACATCGGAGCCTCTGGGCTCATTCACGATGGCGGAGCGAAGGCAGTCATAGTCGCTACGGAATCGCTGTACTCGCTCCGACAACGGTCCAGATCCCAGGTCAGGTCCGCCCGATGTCACCACACGCGTTGGCTCGCCGCCGGTGTGCGAGTCGATGACATGGATCTTTCTTAGATTGCGCATAGGCCATTCCGCTCAGGTTTCTGCAGAGATTGAAATGCGCTCGAGCCAAATCCTAAGGTGCTGCGGCCACTCTACTTAGAACCACACGTGCCCCCGCGTATGTTATGGATAAAATATCCACCCGTCAACAATCAACCACTTAATTTCACCGAAGCCTGCGAGTGGACGTAGGGCAAAAATCACGGCCTGAGAAGCTTCGCTTGGTCGGCCTGGGACTGGAAGGGGCGTCATAACATGCATCGATTGTCTAACAGATTGATTTCCGGTAACGTACAATGTCCCGAAGGGCGCGTAGTAATCATGGAAAATGTAATCTCGAGCGATTCAGCCATACCCCGTCAATCACTGACCTCTGCGGTCGCCGATAAGTTGCGCGACCAGATCATTCGCGGCTTGATTCCTGAGGGCGCCCAACTCCGCCAAGATCACATCGCTACCCAGTTTCAAGTCAGCCGCATTCCTGTTCGGGAAGCTCTTCGCCAGTTGGAAGCCGAAGGTTTGATTGCTATTGTTCCGAATCGTGGCGCGATCATTCCAGCTTTGTCCCCGGCTGACATTGAAGAACTATTCACGATACGAGCTCTGCTTGAGCCGGAAGTACTGAAGGCATCAATTCCTCATCTCACGCAAGCTGATTTCCTGCAAGCCGAATCTGTGCTGCGCAAATATCGCAGTGAACTGGAGCACGAAGCGCACGTTGCTTCCTGGGGCCGCCTGAACTGGCAATTTCATTCCACGCTGTATTCCAGGGCAAACCGTCCGCATTTCATGGCGATAATTCGAAACGTCAACAACAACGGCGAACGCTACACGCGGCTGCAATTGTACTTGACCCATGGCATGCAACGAGCCAATGAGGAACACCACCGCATTCTGGAATTGTGCCGCTCGCGCGATATCAGTGCGGCATGCAAGCTGCTTCGCCAGCACATTCAGTACGCAGGTCAGTCCTTGAAACAGGCGTTGCAGGATCGGCGCGCAATGGCCGAGTCAATTACCCCCTCTCGCCCCAGTGTTAAACCATCCGAACCTGTGGGGCTGTCCGCACCGGAATTCTAGCTCGGTAGTTAAAAAGACACTTCTGCGTTTTCCCCGGCGAACACGACTCGCCGCGTCACTTCGTTAAGTCCGACGTTGAAGACGCGAGGCCAGGGCGGCAACATTCGCGAGCCCTTGTAAAGATGAAGACTCAGATGGCGACGCGCTTCATTCCAGTTCAGCTGAACCCCCATCCATTCGCCTTTGCGGTAGTCGAATGATCTGCCATCGTCCTCATACAGCAGAAAGGCAGCGTCGCTGCCAGGGTAAATTCGGATAGAAAGTGGTTCCTCCACATTTTCATCCACGTATCGCTTCACTGGGCCGACAGGAAGTATAGATCCGGCGCGAACGTACAGAGGCATGGTTTCAAGGTCCACTTCGCGAGAGATCACACGCCCCCCCTCGATGGGCTGGCCAGTCCAGAAATCAAACCAGGTGTCAGACGGCAGATAGATCTCCTTTATCCTGGCGCCCTTTTCGACTATCGGAGCAACGAGCAGACTGGGCCCCCAAAGATACTCGTCGCCACAGGCAACGGCTTTAGGGTCGGTAGGATAGTGCAGCCATAAGGCCCGCATGATCGGCATGCCCGTGGTGGCGCATTCATGAACCGCGCTGTACAGGTATGGCAGCAGGCGATAGCGAAGCTCCAGATATTTGCGGCAGATGGGCTCAACCTGGGCATTGTGAAGCTGACTCGCATCCGGAACCGCAGCGCCCTCGTAATTGCTGATCTCTACCGGACCGGGATCGCCGGTGTTCCACCCCCACGGCAGCCGCAACCTCCACGTGCGTCCATGGCAGCGGAACAGAGTGCAGAACGCTCCAAATTGAAACCAACGCAGATAAAGCTCCGCGGTGAACTCTTTGCTAGGGACAAATCCGCCGATATCTGTACCCCAGTAGGGAATGCCGGTTAACGAAGTATTGATCGCAATCGGCACCTGAACCTTTAAGGTTTCCCAAGTGGAGTACACGTCTCCTGACCACAGAAATGACCCATAACGCTGCATTCCGGCGTAACCATTTCGATGCAGCGCGTAAGGACGTTCATTGGGGCGATCGATCTGCGGCCCTTCCCAGTACATTCGGTTTCGAACCAGACGCGAGGAGATGTCCAGCGAATCGCCTTCATCCGGCCACCAGCCATCGATGCCCATGGCGAAATTTTTGCGATGCGCGTCCCAATAGCAACTCGCTTCTACCTCATCGAACTGGCCAACTTGGCAGTGGTCGTGAGCTGAGCCGCGCAGCTTATCGGACAGGATTACAACGTGAAAAACTGAACGAAAATGGTCCCTGTGTAGTTCATCGATCATTTTTTTTGGATCCGGAAACACGCGGGGGTTCCAGGCGAAGGAGCCGTTCTGGGTATTCCAGCCGGAGGGACAGAATCCTGTGCCGAGATAAATGAGGGCGTCACAGGGCAGCTTCTTTTCGCGAAAGGTTTTCGCTTCCGCAAGCACTTCTTCGCGGCTGGCGAGTGTGCGATGCGACTGCTGATATCCAAAGCTCCACAACGGCGGCATCTCCGCGTGCCCGGTGAGGCGCGCGTATTCGGCCATGATGGTTGCGGGCTCCGCCGCAGCAATAAAGAACAGATCGAGGGCGGCATCCGGAGTTGCGGGTTGGAACTTCCCTCTCGATTCCGTGAAATCGAATGTCCCAAAAGGCTGGTGAATGAACATCGCCCATCCCGCAGTCCCTATCAGCCACGGAACGGGCACGCGGCCGCCATGCGTTGCGAGTTTGTAACCACCCTGGCCACTTCGCATCGCGTCGACCGAACCGCGGCGATCAAATTGTGGGCCACCCTCGCCCAACCCAAGCAAGGGTGAATTCCCTATTGCAAAATGAAGAACGCCAGTGTCGGACTCCCGAGTGAGCGTCTGAATCAAGTGACTTCTCTCTGCTTCAATTTTGAAAGTGAGTGGATCAGGGGAGACGCTCACGCGCAAACCGCCGAGGGTGATGGGCTGAGGTTTGACTTCGCCGTTAAGCTTCGCCGTTGCCTCTCCCCACGATCGCCGAACCAGCGATCCATCGTATGGCATGGCGCTGCGCGTACCGTTTCTTACCGGGAGAACGCTCAAACGGAATGTGCTGGCGCTTATCGAAGTAAGCTGGATCTCAACCTCGCCTCCGCGAGCTGAGTTCAATCCTTCGCTTTGGCACGGTAAAAGAGACGCGCCGCACAGCGCGGCTCCTGCTCTCAATATCTCGCGACGATTTAGTTCACGACGCATGATCGTGTAGCATCGAACCGAACTTCAACAGGCCAGGTTGCAGAATGAGAGTAAAGGTTTACGCAAAATTCGCTTTTGTTAGCCTGTTCTGTTTAGCCGTTGCTGCGGCTCAAAGTCAAGACGTGGAGCCGATCACTTCGGCGCTGCGCGCCCGCGATTTCGATCGCGCCATTGAGCTCAGCCGCGAGGCGTTGAAAACGTCGCCTAAGAACGCGCAGTTATGGTCTCTGCAGGGGATCGCGCTCGCCAGCAAAGGTGAGAGTAAGAGTGCCCTGGAAGCGTTCCAGCAGGCGCTGAAAAGTTCTCCTGATTACGTTGCCGCGCTGGCCGGCGCTGCCCAGATTTACTACCAGGCAGGTGATGCGAAGGCGATCCCGCTGTTGAATCAGCTGCTGCAAAAGCGGCCGGGCGATCCCACCAGCCACGCCATGCTCGCCGTTCTCGAATATCGTCAGGGACATTGTGTTTCCGCCGTCGCGCACTTTGACAAATCTGGAGAGCTCATCAATAGCCAACTTGACGCTCTTCACGCCTGGGCCACGTGCCTGGTGCGGCTGAAGCGCAGCGATGCCGCAGAAAAGGTCTTCCAACAAGCCGTTGCTCTTAACCCGGGCAACCGGCGCGAGCGCCAGCTACTGGCTTCGATCCAGTTGATGGCGCATAAACCACAAGACGCACTTGCGACGCTCGCTCCCCTTCTACAGTCCAGTGATCCCGACGCGCGGACGCTTGAGCTTGCATCCACTGCTTATGAGGATGCCGGCGACACACCGCAGGCGGTTAGCGTACTTCGCCAGGCAATTCTGCTCGAACCGCGGAATGTGAACCTCTATCTGGATTTCGCCAGCGTCTCCATGTCTCATCAATCCTTTCAGGTTGGCATCAACGTGCTCAGTGACGGCATCAATCTCCAGCCTGAGGCGGCGCGACTCTATTTGGCGCGTGGCATTCTCTACGTACAGCTCGCCGACTATGACAAGGCCGAAGCCGACTTTGCAAGGGCCCACGAGATGGATCCGAATCAGTCGCTCAGTTCGGCCGCGCAGGGATTGGCGGCCCTGCAGCAGAACGACATCGATCGCGCTCTCTCCACCGTCCAGACTAAGCTCGGGCGCAAGCCAAACGATGCCTATTTGCTTTATCTGCAGGCTGACTTTCTATCGCAGAAAGGCGCCACTCCCGGCAGCCCGGAATTTGCCACTGCGCTGCGCTCAGCGAAGAGAGCCGTGGCGCTGCAACCCGCGCTCGCCGACGCGCGCAGCGTTCTAGCCAAGCTGTACCTGCAAGCGGGACAGAACCAGGAGGCCGTCGAACAATGCAGGAAAGCTCTGGAGAGCGATCCCAAAGATCAAACCGCTGTGTATCGCCTGATCCAGGCACTGCGCAAAACTGGAGACAGAGCCGAAATTCCCGATCTGCTTAAAAAGCTTGCTTCCTTGCGGCAGCAGGCCGCGAAAGAAGAACGAGAACGCTACCGCTACAAGCTGGTTGAGGGAGAGGCGCAATCCGCCCAACCATAGCCAATCATACTTCCGGATAAAATATCAGCGCCATGCCTTCGCTTTGCCTGAAGGTACTTGCCGCGCTGCTTGCGTTCACCCCATTTCTTCACGCGCAACGGTTCAAGATCATGCTTCTGGGTACGGGCAATCCTAGGCCGGTGATCGAACGCTTTGGCCCAAGCATCCTGGTACAAGCCGCAGATCGGGAACTGCTCTTTGATTGCGGACGCGGCGCAACCCAGCGCCTTTATCAGCTCGAGGTTCCCTTCTCGAATGTAAACGCATTATTTCTGACGCATCTGCATTCCGACCACACCGTGGGGATACCGGACTTGTGGCTCACGGGTTGGATCATGGGCCGAAGTGCGCCGCTCAGAATCTGGGGTCCTGAGGGAACCGAAGAAATGATGTCACACCTGCAGCATGCCTATGCCTTCGACGTCCGCATCCGGCGCGATATTGATGAACGACTCCCAGCGGCGGGCGCTATGATTCAAGCGCAGGATATTGAGCCGGGTGACGTGTATGAAGCAAACGGCGTGAAAGTCACCGCGTTTGCTGTTGATCACGGGCCCGTGAAGCCTGCATTCGGATATCGCGTGGAGTTCGCGGGGCACTCCGTCGTGCTCTCGGGCGATACCCGTTTCTCAGAAAACCTGATCCATTTCGCGCAAGGAGCAGACGTTTTGATTCACGAAGTCCTGGACCCCGCAGCCTACAACCAGGCGGACCTGACTTTCACCGATGAGCAGAAACAGAAAGTTGTCGCCCACCACACGACGCCCGAGGAAGCTGGTGTCGTATTCACGCGTGTCAAACCGAAGCTGGCGGTGTATTCGCACATCGTGCCGCCACAGGTTCCTGAGATCATCGCCCACACACGGAAAACCTATTCCGGCCCGCTCGAAGTGGGAGAAGATCTCATGAGCATTGAGATCGGAGAAAAAATCCAGGTACACCGGCCCGGCGATTGAGTTCGCGAAAACCTTTACGCACGCGCACATCTCACGTGATAATCGGCTCTTGGCTGTTAGCTCGCTGCCTTTCGCTAGAGCCAACGGCTAAGGTCGCTTCCTCCACCATGTCCCTCGATCGCCGCACTTTTCTGCAACTTTCCATCGGGTCAGCTATATCGGCGGGCGCCCAGCGCCTATTCGCACAAGGTGTGGCGACCCACACAGCCAAGGCTTTGGCTCGGCCCGCGCCTTCCGGACGACCGTTCCATGCCCATTTCGTAGACGTCGCCGCTTCCGCTGGGTTACGCGAACCGGTCATCTACGGTGGCGTGGACTCGAAGAAATACATTCTCGAAGCCACCGGCTGTGGCTGTGCTTTCATCGATTACGACAACGACGGCTGGATGGATCTTTTCATTCTTACCGGCACTCGCCTCGAAGGAGCGCCCTACGGCACAACCAACCGGCTCTATAAAAATAATCGCGACGGCACCTTCACCGACGTCACGGAGAAAGCCGGATTAAAAGCGGTTGGCTGGGCCTGCGGCGTGTGCGTCGGCGACTACGACAACGATGGCTTCGAGGATCTTTTCTGTACATACTTCGGACAGAATAAGCTGTATCGCAACAACGGCAATGGCACGTTCACTGATGTGACGAAGGAAGCCGGCCTGTGGAACGAACAGCCGCGTTGGGGCGCCGGCTGCACGTTTGTCGACTACAACCGCGACGGGCACCTCGATCTCTTCGTCTCCAACTACCTCCGTTTTTCCTTCGAGCACGCGCCCGATCCCGGCGAGAACAACAATTGCAATTGGAAGGGCCTGCCTGTCTTGTGCGGCCCGCGCGGACTGCCCATGGGACGGCACTCGCTCTATCGCAACAACGGCGATGGCAGCTTCACCGATGTAACCCAGCAATCGGGGATCGCGGCAGCCAATACCTCTTATGGAATGACCGCCATCGGCGTTGACTTGGATGAAGACGGCTGGCCGGATATCTACGTCGCTTCTGATTCCACACCAAGTCTGCTGTACATGAACAATCACGACGGTACGTTCCGCGAGGAAGGCGTGCAGCGCGGCGTAGCGCTTAGCGATGACGGCGCCGAGCAGGCCGGTATGGGTGTCGGGGTTGGAGATTACAATCTCGACGGACATATCGATCTGTTCAAAACCCACTTTGCAGACGACGCCAACGGCCTCTACCACAACGACGGCAAGGGCAACTTCGACGACGCCACCCGAACCGCCCGTGTAGGCGTAGAAACCCGCTACATCTGCTGGGGAGCGGGCATCTTGGATCTCGATAATGACGGCTATCCAGACCTGTTCATGACCGCGGGCAACGTTTACCCGGAAATCGAGCGAAAGCTGCCTCAGTATGCCAACAAGAACCCGCGGATAGTGTTTCGCAACCTGGGAAATGGCACCTTCGAGGAGTTAGTCGAGCAGGCGGGCCCAGGAGTCGCTGCGGCACACTGCAGCCGCGGCTGTGCCTTCGGCGATTTTGACAATGACGGCGATCTCGACATATTGATCGTGAATTTGAATGAACCGCCTTCCCTGCTGCGTAACGATGTGACCGGAAGCAACCACTGGCTCAAGGTGAAGCTGATGGGAACGAAATCCAATCGTAGCGCGATCGGGGCGCGCGTGCTGGTGCGTTATGCCGGTAAAGTACAGGCACAAGAGGTGTTAAGCCAGTCGAGCTATTATTCGGCGAATGATCCGAGGCTCCACTTCGGTCTGGGACGGGAGAGGTTCCCAGACCTCGAAGTGCGCTGGCCTAGCGGATCAGTAGAAAAATTCCGTCGCCTTCCCACCAACCAGGTGATAACGATCAAAGAAGGCTCAGGCTTAGTCCGTAGCTGAAAATCGCGCTTACCATGGTGGAGAGACACGGGCGGCCCGCCGGTGCGTGCAATCCTAAGACAACCTAAATTTTTCTTGACAACATACTTTATCCACGTGTAACTTTCGCCTGGAAAATTGGGTAAACGCTTTCCCTGATCGCGCAATGAGTGCGTTCTGACTTTCAATCGCGGGGGGTAGCACCATGTCCGCCAATCTTCGCTTTTCGACCCTGCTTTTTGTTCTGCTTGCTAATTCGCTGAGCTACGCGCAGTTCACCGGCAACATCCAGGGTGTCGTGCAGGACCCAAGCGGCGCCGGTATCGCCAAGGCCAAACTACAACTCGTAAACACTGCTACCAGAGTTGTGGCGATTACGATCTCGGATTCGGGGGGAAACTATCGCTTCGTAAGCCTGGCACCCGGATCATACAAGATCACTGCGGAGGCGCCGGGATTCTCCAAGGCTGAGGGTCAAGTCACTTTGCTCACTGAACAGAATCTGGACGTACCATTGCAACTAAAGGTCGGCGCTGCTACTGAGACTGTGACCGTGACCACTGAAGCGCCTGTCGTTGACACCGCCGATAGCCGCAACGAATTGACCCTCGACAATGCTGGCGTCGCGCAGCTACCGGTTGCCGGTCGAAACTTGGTTACGTTGACGACTCTCGCACCTGGAGTTTCCGGCTTGGGAACTACCGGTGGCGGCCAGCCCGGCAGGGCTGGCACTCCCGGATCGGGCGTTGACAACTACTCTACGGAGACCCAGGTCGATGCCAGCGCGAACGGCCAGGGACAGATGTCGAACATGTACGTGATCGACGGCCTGGACGTGACCAGCGGAATTCGCCAGGGCGTGTTGAATCTCACGCCGAATCCAGAGTCGATTCAGGAAACCAGTATTCAGGTCAACACCTTTTCCAGCGAGTTCAGCCGCGCAACTGGCGTGCAGGAAGTATTGACGACTAAGTCCGGATCGGAGCGGTTCCACGGTTCCGCCGCAGACTGGTTCTATTACCAGAACATGTTCGCCACGACCCACTTTTCCGGGCCCAAGTACCTCCCCTTCCACGGGAATAACATGTCCTTCAGCGTCGGGGGACCGATCATCCCGCGAAAACAGTTCTTCTTCTACTTCGCGGTGGAGCCGCTGAGGTCCTCGCTGGCTACCAATGGATCCATAACATTTGCAGATCCGCAATTCATAACTTGGGCCCAGCAAAACTACCCTGATACGATCGGGACCCATCTGCTTTCCACGTACCTTCCCACAAACGTAACCGGCACCAGCGTCCAATCCACTGCGTCAACCATTCCCGGGTGCGGCACAGCAGCAACAAACAACTTACCCTGTAATCTCCCCCTCATAGACGTGGGCTCGTTCAGCGCACCGCAAATCCGCAATGGAACACAATACTTCGTTCGTGTCGACAAGGTCTTCAAGAGCGACCGCATTTACGGAAGTTTTTATCGGACGCTCCTTAACTATGGCGCCGCATCAGCGATTCCGGCGTTTTCTGCGCTAAACAACAATTGGCAACGAGCCTTGCAGGTGAATTGGGCGCACACGTTTTCTCCAACCACTCTGAACGAAGCGATCTTCGCCGCCAACCGCGTAGAAGGAGTTTTGGGCAGCGGTGCTAAGGATTACACTGTCCCCTCTGTGAGCGTGACGGGGGTTGTGACGGAAGCGGGCCAAGCCTTTGGTGTGGGTTTTGCGCAAGGCGATTTCATCCAGCACAACTACCACTGGCGCGATGTTTTGACGCATGTCCGCGGCGCGCACGCGCTAAAGTTTGGTTACGAAGGCTGGTTTGGAGACGATGTAGAACCGTTCCAGGGACCGTGGTCACAGCCCACCTTCAATTTCAACAACCTTCTGCAGCTTGCTCAAGATGCTCCCGTCAGCGAAAACCACGTCATGTACGACCCGATCACCGGAAAACCGGTTCTATGGTCGTGGAATGCCGCGTCAAGGACGTGGGGCCTGTTTGCGGAGGACACATGGAAAGCGAGAAAGAATCTTACTTTAACCCTGGGCTTCCGATGGGATGACAGCGGTAATCCGTGGTCGAGAAGCTCAACGACCGTATTCGGAAATTTTTATCTGGGTCCCGGCCAAACCATCAATCAGCAAGTGGCAAATGGTTTTGCTAAAGCGACACACAATGCTCTGAATCACTCCGTAAACAATCTTCTCAGTCCTCGTGTAGGTTTCTCCTGGGATGTCACGGGAACTGGCAACACTGTCCTACGCGGAGGATTTGGCATATATAACAACTGGCTGACGCAGGCCAATGTTCAGGAGGAATTTCGCGGTAGTCCGCCGGGGCCCATTGTTCCGAATTTCACTACAGGCACGGCTACTCCTCCCTTGTTTGTCTTGGGTAACAGCGAAAAACCTCCGTTCGGGTTTACCTATCCTGCCCTGGTCGGTTCGCCCCTGTGTCCAACGCTCGGTGCGAACGGCTGCCTTAATTCGCAAGGCGGCATTGTTGGTGCGAATTTCGGGATCGGGGGTATAAACCCCAATTTGAAGTCTCCTAAGGCGAATATCTGGTCCTTAACTTTGGAGCGGAAACTGGGAAACAACTATTCGACCAGCATCGGCTATGCAGGATCGCATGGCTACAACATGGTTGCTGGAGGTGACCAGGCCGGTATTGTGAGCTATGGTCAGGACATCAATGCCTTCGCCGGAGATCTGATTCTGAACAACAGCTTGTCTCCGACCCGACTGAACCATAGTTTTGGTGCGATCAATTACACGGACAATAACCGTCACAGCAACTATGAAAGTTTGTTCTTCGAATTTAAGGGACGTTTTTCGCACCGCGGCTTCTTTGACGCCTCTTATACCCGGTCGCGGTCTCAAGATAACGCATCAGCATATCCCGCAGAAGCAAATCCGGAGCAGTATTACGGGCTTTCGCCCTGGGATGTGCCCAATCGTTTTTCGCTCACCCTGAATTACCAACTTCCCGGGCTGAATGCCGGTCACGGATTTCTCGGAAGGTTAACCGGAGGCTGGGGAATCAGCGGAACGAGCATCTTCCAGAGCGGGTACCCGGTGATGGTCTGGACGACAGCGGGATTCCAGCCTGTGTGCCCTTCACCCGGTACACCTACGAATTCTTGTCCGTCAGCAACCAATCCTGCCATCGGTTTCGCTCCGGGGAGTGGCGACTTCAATGCAGACGGCGACACCGGTGGTGTAGCCGGAGTGGGCCTCGACTACCCCGACGTCAGCAACTACCACCAGGGCACGTCCAAAAGCGCGTTTCTGGACGGCGTCTTTTCTTCCGGGCAGTTCACCCAACCCGGGTTCGGGACGCAGGGGAACGAGAAAGCTAATCCATTCCGCGGACCCAACTTCGCCGAGACGGATGTGAACTTTTACAAAGACACGCGCTTGACCGAAAGGGTCAACCTGCAGTTGCGCTTCGAGTTCTTCAACATTTTCAATCGTGTCAACTTTGCGAACCTGGACAATGATCTGGCGCACGGCACATTTGGAAAGTCCACTTCACAGCAACTGCCAAGAAACTGGCAAGTGGGAGCGAAGATAGCGTTCTGAACTGAAGGAACGCCGACGTTGGCACGACGCAGATCACGATCCTGCGTGTTCGACATCATCTGAAGCTGTTATGGCTACTCTTTCCCGCCGAGATTTCGTAGCCGCTGCCCTCTCCACCGCGGCGTTCTCTCCCCATCTTGCTCGCGCTTACAGCGAACAAGTCTCGCTGGTCTCGACTCCACCCTGGCGAGACCAGGGCGTTGAGAACCTCACGAAGTCTCCGCACGCCAAGCTGCGCAATATCCCCGTGCACGCGGTGACGATCAAAGAAGGCTTCTGGAGCCCACGCCGCAAGATCAACGTCACCCGCAGCATTCCCACCATGCACGATCTGCTTGAGGCCAACGGACGCATGAACAACTTCCGACGCCTGGTTGGCAAGAGCGATGCCCCGCAGCACGGCCCCGTGTTTTCCGACTCCGACATATATAAGTGGACCGAAGCTGTCGGGTTTGTCCTCCAGTCCGGGGATCTCCAGGACCTGCGCCCGACGGTCGACAAGATGATCGACGAAGTCATCGCCGTCCAGGAACCCAGCGGATATCTCAACACCTACTACGTCGAGGACCGCAAGCCTCTGCGCATGACGGTTCAAACCCAGACCACCGGCCACGAGCTATACAACATCGGCCACATGCTCCAGGGCGCGATCGCCTACTATCGCGGTACTGGCGACCGACGCCTGCTCGACGCCGGCATCCGTTTCGTCGACGACTTTCTGATTCCCAATTACGGACCTGCGCCGAAGCAGCCGATCGTCTCCGGCCATCCGGAAATCGAAATGGGGCTCATTGAGCTCTATCGCATTACTGGCGACAAACGCCAGCTCGATCTCGCCGGCTACATTCTGCAGGGCGACGAGCGTGCCAAGCTCCCTGAGCACCGCACCATCTACATGTATAGCGGCACACCTTTCACCGCGCGCACTAAGCTCGAGGGCCACGCCGTGCGCGCCATGTACGCGTGCTGCGGCGCTACTGACTACTATCTCGAAACCGGCGACCAAGCCTACTGGAAAACTCTCAACAGCCTCTGGGACGACCTGACCAAGCACCAGATGTACATCTCGGGTGGAGTCGGTGCCCGCAGCGATGGCGAAGCCTTCGGTGACGCCTACGAACTGCCCAACGCCCGCGCCTACGGTGAGAGCTGCGCCGCCATTGGCAACATGATGTGGAACTGGCGCATGCTCGCAGCCACCGGGGAGGCTAGGTACACCGACGTCATCGAACGCGCGCTCTACAACGGCATCAACTCCGGCATGTCGCTCGATGGCACACTCTACTGCTATCGCAACCCGCTCGCCTTCGATCCTTCCACCGGCGACAAGATTCGCAACCCCTGGTATGACGTCACCTGCTGCCCTCCCAACCTGGAGCGCACCCTCGCCTCGCTGCCCGGATATTTCTCCAGCACCAGCAACGACGGAATTTATGTTCACCTCTACGACAATTCCGATTTGCACTGGCATCTTGAGGACGGCACCGGCCTCAAGCTCACGCAGAAGACCAACTATCCTTGGGAGGGAAACGTAGAACTCGCCGTGACGCCGGAGAACCCCACTGACTTCGTGATCCACCTTCGCATCCCCGGGTGGGCCGAACGTACGCTGGTGGCTGTAAATGGCAAGCCCGTCACCGGAGCAAAACCCGGCGAATACCTGCCCATTCAGCGCAAATGGTCTGCCGGTGACAGAATCACATTGCAGATGGAAATGCCGGTGCATGTGCTGGAAGCGAATTACCGCGTCACGGAAGACAGCGGACGCGTCGCAGTTCAGCGCGGGCCTGTGCTCTACTGCCTGGAAGAACAAGATCAGCCCAACGTCCCGTTGAGCGACGTTGCAATTGATGCAGGGAAAAATCCCTCTGCAGCCTTCCGCCCCGAGCGAAAGGACGACCTCCTTGGCGGCGTGATCGTGCTGCGGCACGAAGGAGTAGCGATCCAAAGACCCGCAACTGAACTCGCGCTCTACTCACGGTACTGGCCTCGTGCCACAAAGACCCGCCGCGTGCCGCTGACCTTCATCCCTTATTACGCGTGGGCGAATCGCAACGCCACTGCCATGCAAGTATGGACACCCGTCCTCCGTCCCGCTTAAGCCTCATTCTGAAGGGGACGTATTGGCACGAAAGGCGTCAACTACCGCCAAAAAACGCGTTTAGGTTGACTGTAACATATCGTATGTTGTATACAGTTTGCCGCCAGCTACTTGTTCAAAACCAGGGAGGTGGGCCGTGTCTTGCACTTCTGCTGTGTACACGCCAGCAACCGCATCCAGCTTGAAACGTTATTTGCCTCTGCTCCTGATCCTCACCTTCGGTTGTGCCCTCTTCGCTCAAGTCTCGATCACGGGAAAGATTGCGGGCGTCGTCACCGACCCGTCGGGCGCTGCTGTGCCCAACGCAACCGTGAAGGTCGAGAGCTCAGCGCTCATGGTGCCGCGCACCACAACCACCCACGCCGACGGCAGCTACCTCTTCGACCTGCTCCCTCCCGGCACATACAAGGTCACGGTGACCGCGAGCGGGTTTCAGACCGTGGAACATACCGCAGTTCAAATCACCGCCGGCTTCACGGCAACCGTGAACTCGAATCTGAAAGTTGGCCAGGTGCAGCAGACCGTTAACGTGGCAGCGGAATCCGTGGTCGACGTGCAGAATGTACAGACTGAGACAACTTTTGATCAACAGTTATTGCAGGATATTCCAGCAGGACGTGATCCCTGGTCCACCGTTGCGCAAATGCCTGGCGCAACCTCTAGCACATTCGACGTTGGTGGCAACCAGAGCATGCAGCAATCGACCATGCAGGTGCATGGCAGCACGCCCGCCGAGCAGGTCTTCAGTTTCAATGGACTGGATTTGAACTGGCCCGGCGCAAACGGAGGTTACACTCAATTCTATACCAACCACGACTCCTTCCAGGAATTCCAAGTCGTTTCTGATAGCACTCCAAGTTCGGTTGCGATCAGTGGAATCTACATGAATATGGTGACCAAGTCAGGGTCCAACACGGTGCATGGGAATCTGGGCGCCTATTACAGCACCGGGGCACTCGAGGCTGGTACCAAATTTCCAACCTACAAGGGTACGGAAATTCCCGCCGGCTCGCCAATTGTGATGGTTCGAGACACAACCGCAAGCTTAGGAGGTCCGATCATCAAAGATAAGTGGTGGCTGTTCGGATCGTACCGCCGCTACGATCTGCGTTCCGTTTTTCTCGCCGTCACTGACAAGAATGGTAATCCCATAGCCGATCCCAACCACCAGAGCAACACTGATCTGCGTAGTGACTGGCAACTCAATCAAAAGAACAAGTTGAGCTTCATCTGGCTGTACAACGAGCAGAACCGCTTCTTCCGTCGAGACTCTGCGTTGGTGAGCCCCGAAGCGTCGTGGCGGCAGATCGAGCCCGCTTACATTCTTCAGGCGTTGTGGACGAGTCAGATAACAAACAACCTCCTGTTGGATGTTCGGGCCGGATACAACAAAGAGGTATTTCCGCTAGGCCCACAGCCTGGAGTCAAGCCGACAGACTTCAATCGTACTGACCGTGTTACCGGAACGCAGACAGGCGCTGCCCAGAGTTATTTCTCCAATCCCGCGTGGCTGTTCAAAATCGCCGCCGGCGCTTCCTGGTACAAGGGGTCTCTCGCCGGGACTCATAACTTCAAGTTTGGTTTTGAATGGGGTGACAACTACAATCCATATATTCAGTACGTAAACCAGGGTATCAACGCGTTCTACGATAACGGTGCTCCGGTTCAAGTTACCGCTTTCAATACTCCCTTCACTGCAAAATCATATTTCCACGACACTAGCGCGTACGTGCAGGACACGTGGACGGTTCGCCGCAGGTTTACCCTGAATCTGGGCCTTCGGTTCGACCGCTTTATTGGCTTCTATCCCAAAGAAACAAGCGATCCCAACCTGGTGTTCCCAGATCTCTTCCCGCCGACAACGTTCCCGGCATCAGGGAATATCGTGACCTGGAACAATGTTTCTCCACGATTGGGCTTGGCTGTTGACATTACGGGCCGGGGCACTTCGGTTCTACGCCTCAGTTATGGCCGCTTTTACAAAATGGAAGGAACGGGTCTGATTGAGACGGTGAACCCGATCGGCTTCAGCAGCAAGACATACACGTGGAATGATTCCAATGGCGATAAGATCCCGCAGGAGAGCGAATGGAAAAACGCGGCGAATCTCATTTCACAAACAGGCGGTGCCGTCGGCACTCACATCGATCCGCATCTAAGCCGTCCCTACACTGACTCGGTCAGTGTCAACTACGAACAACAGGTCTGGCAGGATCTCCGCCTCGGAGTCGCCTATTACTTCCGGAAGAAGAAAAATCTGTTTGGAACCACCAATCTCGCAGCCCTCCCGAGTGATTACACGCAAGTCAACCAATATAACGATGGTAGTCCGATCATTAACCCTCTCAATAATGAACCTCTAACGCTCCATAATCTCAATCCAAGCCTTGTTGGCGCAGCGAATTTCATCGTGACCAACATTCCCGCGCTAGACGACAACTCCTATCATGGTGTGGAGTTCACTGCTGTAAAACGTCTCTCACATCGCTGGCAGATCCTGAGTGGCTTCACAATTCAACGGCAAAAGGGTGCGTTCGGTCGTGGCTACTCTGATGACGCATATTTTGATAATTTTAATGATCCCAACAACAACATCAATCGCGCGGACAACTACCTCAACCTGGATTCCACCTACGTTTTCAAGGTCGACAGCACCTATGAGTTGCCATGGAAACTTAGCACCAGCATAAACTTCCAACATTACACCGGTTATCCTATTCAGCCGGTTGCTTTCCTCGGAGGAGATACGTTCCTGGATCCGATTCCCAGCGACCCGCTGCACCAAAGCACGAAGCTCAACCAAGGATCCGAGCAGATCATTTTGCAGCCAGCAGGTGGAGTGAGGTTGCCGAGCGTAAATT